>Ga0181523_10000649_pt1 | contig 39565 bp, 35 predicted proteins | sample PEATcosm2014_Bin_43_FD_119752 | JGI IMG/M metagenome (GOLD analysis project Ga0181523, IMG submission 119752) | Peatland microbial communities from MTU Mesocosm Facility, Houghton, MI, USA - PEATcosm2014_Bin05_30_metaG | ecosystem: Environmental > Terrestrial > Soil > Wetlands > Peat | place... | reverse complement strand
CTTGGACGCCGCCGACTGCTTGGCCCGCTTGTCCGGAGCCAGCACCATGACCATGTTGCGGCCATCGAGCCGGGGCACGGCTTCGGCCTTGCCCATTCCGTCCATCTGCTCGGCGATCCGATCGAGGATCTTCTTGCCCAGCTCGGGATGGAACACCTCGCGCCCGCGGAACATGATGGTGATCTTGACCTTGTGGCCCTCCTCGCGGAACTTGGCAACCTGTCGGGTCTTGGTGTCGAAGTCGCCCGGGCCGATCTTCGGCCGGTACTTCATCTCCTTGATCCCTACGTGGACCGCCTTGCGCCTCGACTCCTTGGCCCGCTGGGCTGCATCGAACTTGAATTTCCCGTAGTCCATGATGCGGCAGACCGGCGGGTTGGCGCCCGGTGCGACCTCGACGAGATCGAGATCGAGCTCGCGGGCAATAGCCAACGCGTCGGGAAGCGGCTTGATGCCAAGCTGCTCTCCGTCGGGATCGACCAGGCGCACTTCACGGGCGCGGATACGGTCGTTGATGCGAGGCTCGTTTGTGGTGATGGTGGCTGCTATTCGACTTCACTCCCTGTCTTCGGGTCACGGACCTCCCGTGGCCGACGAATAAGGAGCGGAGCCACCACCGGTTCCCACGACTGGCGTCGGCAACCGATCCAATTGACCCGACGCACGCACGATGCTCGGTCGTGGCCGGGTGGGGGTTTCAAACCGCGATACCCCGCTTCCTCGTCTATCAGTTGCTTTAGGATACCAGTCGTGAGCTCACTATGGACACCTGATGGCGAACGACCGGTCGGACGACCCTCCACGGAAGCCGGCGGTGGGCCAACCGCCGGCCACCGCGGCGACGGAAGCGATCTCCCGCCGGGCATGAACGAGGATGGCCTGGCCGCTGAGGTCGAGGCCATGCGGGCCGAGCTGGCCAATTCCCCGGTCGAGATCGTGGTGGCCAATCACTGCTACGGGCTCTTCGAGCTGGCCGCGGTCTACCTCTCCCAGCTGCCCCCCCTGCTCGACCAGGCCCGCCTGGCCATCGACGCTCTGGGCTGCCTGGTCGACGGCCTCGAGGGCCGGCTCGGCGAGACCGAGGGGCAGCTGAAGGACGGTCTGAGCCAATTGCGCCTGGCCTATGTGCAGATCGACGGCGCGCAGCGGGCAGGGGCCGAGGCCGCCTCGTCGGCCGGTGCCAACGGTGGGACGCCGGCCCAGCCCGACGCTCCGTCCGGGACCGACGCCGAGGGGTGACCGGGGCGACCGACGACGGGCAGGGGCCGGTCCCCGGTCCACCGCACGAGCCCTCACCCTCCTCCGGGCACCTGGACGGCCCGATGTCCGATCCGTCCCCCGGTTCTGACGGCGCCAAAGGCACCAAAGGCATCGGGGGCATCGACACCTCCCGGGTGCGCAGCTTCATCGGCCTCTCGATCGGACTGGTGGGCCCCCGGGCCAATCTGGCCATCTCCGGGGTCCTGATCACCCTCTACGTGCAGCAGCGGGCGTCGGGCGCATTGGCGGTCACCTTCGCCCTCACCGCAGACCGGCTGCTCAGCTGGATCACCTATCCGGTGGCCGGCAGGCTGAGCGACCGGACCCGCAGCAGGGTGGGCCGCCGTACGCCCTACATGGCCGGGAGCCTCATGGTGATGGGCATCGCCACGTGGATGTTCACCGTGGTCAGCGGCTATTGGCTCCTGGTGCTGATGATCCTCATCGCAAGTCAGGCGGCGTCCGTCTTCACCCTGACCAACGTGGCCGTTGTACCCGAGGTGTTCGGAAGGAGCCGGTGGATCAAAGCCCTGCTCCTGACGACCGTGCTCGGCACGTTGGCCAGCCTGACCATCAAGGGCACGGTCATCGCCTCCTGGAAGCAGGCCGATCCCGCCACCTGGAACCTTCCCTTCCAGGTGGCGGCGGTGATCATGGTGGCGGTGGGCGTCGCGGTGCTGCTCCTGGTCCGCGAGGCACCGGCCGCCTCGTTCGGAGCGGAGGCCGATCGCAAGGAGCGGGCCCGGCCGACACTCGACGAGTTGCGGGACATCCTCTCCGGGCCCAACGCCAAGGTCCTGGTCGCCGGTTCGCTGCTGTTCTGGTCCGGGGTCGGATCCACCGCCTACGTCGCCATCCTCTTCTTCCAGCGGATCCTGCACGCGGGTGCCAGTGCCCAGACCATCGCCGGGCTGGCCACCGGGCTGCCGGTCTTCCTGATCGGCATCGCCCTCGGGGTGCCACTCAGCCGGAAGCTGTCCCCGATGCAGCTGGCGGTCGGCGCACCGCTGGTCGGTGCGGTGCTCGCCGGTGTGCAGTACTTCGACACCCACATCTGGCAGGCCGTGGTCCTGAGCTACCTCGGGGCGCCGTTCGTCGGCGCCTACATCATCGTGATGGCTCCCTTGCTGCTGCAGCTGCTGCCCCGGGCGGGCGGCCTCGGCGAGCGGCTCGGCGTCCTGTTGTCCCCGTTCAACCTCTGCAGCGTGGTCCTTGCCTACATCGCGGCGATCGTCATCGACTCGACCGGCAATTACCGGCTGATCTGGCTCTTCCCTGCGGCCACGGGGCTGGCCCACGCCACGGTCAACTGCTGGCTCAAGGTCCCCCCGAAGCAGGCCTCGAGCCCCGACATGGTGAAGAAGCTGTGGGAGTGGAGCATCGTCCAGGCCGAGTCGATGGCGGAAACCGGGATCGTTACCGGACTGCTGGCCGCTCCCTTGTTGGGCGTGGTCACCAAGGAGGATGCCGACAGCGCCGTGGTCATCGACATGGCCCGGAACGTCTTGGGCAATCCCTATGCGGGCGACGAGGACGCATCATCGGTCGCGTTGCCGACCCTCCCGGAGGGGCGGCAGACGACACGTGGATCCGCGTCTGACCAGGATGAGGAGGCTCAGCCGGAATCGGACGGCGACGGGGGCTCGCGCCGGGTGACCGGGGTGACCCAGGTCGGTGGGGGCCCTGACGGCGGCCTGGGATTCAACGACCAGAAGTCGGGATGCGGCGACTCCTCGGTGGGCTCCTCAGGGGGAACCTCCGACACTCCGGTCGGAGGGGCCGGCGCCGAGTCCGCAACCGACGGGCCGACTGTCACCGGAGGTGAGTCCGGCTCCACCGGCGGAATCCCCGAGGGCGGAGTGACATCGGTCGAGTCCACGGGCCAGGCCGGCGGCTCGGCCACTGCCGAAACGACCGGCTCCGACACGGCCGACTCGGGTCCGGTCGAAACCGACACGGCCCACACGGCCGCCTCCGACACGGCCGACTCGGGTCCGGTCGAAACCGACACGGCCCCGGGCTGAGCGACGTGGTGCGATCCGTGACCGGAGGCGGAGCGCTCCCCCTCCCCCTCTCCCGCACCGGCACCGGCTTCCCACCGGCCGACCTGTCCGGGGGCGAGCGTCGAGCCCGGGGCCACCACGCCCGGCAGCGGCCGGACCGAGCGGGCCTCCAGGCGGCCGAGCCGTCCGGCGGCGATCCGGAAGGAGACAACGGCGCCGGCCTCGATGCGCCTGGTGCCATCGGTGATGGCGGTGCAGTGGAAGGGGATCACCTGCCCGGGTCCGTACTCGATCGATCCGAGCCCGCGCTGCTCGTCGAACTCGGCAACGTCGCCCACCAACGGGGCCCGGCCCACGGGCACCAGGCCGGATGACCCCTTCGACAGCGTCGGTGTCATACCAGGCTCCTCAGTGCACGATCTTGGACAGGGCCAGTTCGATGATGTCGGTGGCGCCCCGGTCCTTCAGCGCCGGGATCAGGGTGTTGATCTCGGCTTTCGGCACCACCGTCTCCACTGCGAAACCGCCGCCCCCGAACAGTTCGGACACGGTGGGTGAACGCAGGGCCGGCAGCAGGTCGATCACCCCGGGAAGCTGTCCTGCCGACACATTGAGCTTGACCAGTACCTTGTCCCGCGCCTCCAGCGCTCCCTGCAGGAGCGTGAGCAGCTGCTCCATGGCATGGCGCTTGACCGGATCGGCCCACGAGTCCGGGTTGGCGATCAGCTCGGTGTGGGAGACCAGCAGGGTCCCGACGATCTTCAGCCCGGCGGCACGCAGCGCCCGGCCCGTCTCGGTGATCTCGACCACGCAGTCGGCGATGTCGGGCACCTTCGCCTCGGTGGCGCCGTAGGAGAGGCTGACCTCGGCCGCGACCCCGTGCTCCTCGAGATAGCGCCGGGTCAGCTCGGCGTACTCCGTCGACACCCGGAGCCCTCCCGATCTCCCGGAGGTCAGGGCGGCCAGGTCGGCCACCGAAGCCACCGGCGAGTCGACGGGCACCGCCAGCACCACCCGGATCGGATTGGCGGTCGCCTTGGAGTACTGGAGGACGCCGAGCGAGGTCACCTTGCTGCCCCGCTCCTCCACCCAGTCGCGGCCCGTGATGCCGATGTCGAACAGCCCGTCGGCCACGTAGAGCGGTATCTCCTGGGGGCGCAGGATACGGACCTCTTCGATACGGGGATCGTCCACCGAAGCCCGGTAGTCGACGTCCGACGATCGGTTCACACCGAGGTCCGCCGCAGCGAACAGGTCGAGTGTGGCCCGCTCGAGCGAGCCCTTGGGCAGCACCATGCGCAGCACGCTCAGCGTCTCCTTGTGGTGAAGCCCACGCGGTGCACGCCCGACAGTGCGGTGACCCCTCCCAACACGGTGGCCGTGCGGAGAGCGGTCAGGGCGGCCTCACGACCCTTGTTGGCCTCGTCGTCCTCCGAGCGCACCAGGGCCTGGTCGACGGTGTCGGTGGTCAGCACGCCGAAGATGACCGGGATGCCGGTATCGAGTTGCACCCGCTGCAGGCCCGAGGCGCACTCCCCCGCCACGAACTCGTAGTGGCCGGTGTCCCCCCTGATCACCGCGCCAAGGCAGACCACGGCATCCACCGCGCCGGAGCCGGCCAGCCTCTGGGCGACCACCGGGAGTTCGAAGGCACCGGGCACCCAGGCCACCACGGCGTACGCCAGGTCGCACCCGGACTCCTCCAGGGCGTCGAGGGCACCGCGCAACAGGCGATCGGTGATCCCACCGTTGAACTCGGCGCAGGCAAACCCGATCCTGGCTCCCGCCGGGGAAGGCGTCCCGGCCGACGCGCCGTCGAGGGAGGTTCCGACCCGGGCTGCAGTCCTCTCCTTGGCGTCGCTCGGCAGCAGTGTCAGATCAGAGGACGTCATCGAGACCTTCGAGTAGGTGGCCCATGCGCTCGCGCTTGGTCCGAAGGTACTCGATGTTCTGCGGTGTGGGAGTGGGCTGGATGCTCACCCGTTCGACGATGTCGAGGCCGAACCCTTCGAGGCCCCCGTACTTGGTCGGGTTGTTGGTCATCAGCCGCATGGTGGTGACGCCCAGGTCGACCAGGATCTGCGCTCCGATCCCGTACTCGCGGGAGTCGGCCGGCAGGCCCAGTTCGAGGTTGGCGTCCACGGTGTCGAACCCCTCCTCTTGGAGGTTGTAGGCGCGCAGCTTGTGCGCCAGTCCGATGCCGCGCCCCTCGTGGCCACGCAGATAGACCAGGACCCCGCTCCCGTTGTCGGCGATAGTGGCCATGGCTCCGTGGAGCTGTGGGCCGCAGTCGCAGCGGAGCGAACCGAAGACGTCACCGGTCAGGCACTCGCTGTGGACCCGGACCAGCGTGTTGGGCTTCCCCCGCACGTCACCTTTGACCAGAGCCACGTGATGCTCCCCGTCGAGGACCGACTCGTAGGCGTAGACGGTGAACTCCCCGTAGTCGGTGGGAATGCGCGCGTCGGCGATGCGACGGACCAGCTTGTCCTTGTGCCGGCGATAGCGGATCAGGTCGGCGATGGTTATGAGCAGGAGGCCGTGCCTGTCTGCGAACGCCCTCAGCTCGGGAAGCCGGGCCATGCCCGTCTTGTCCTCGCTCACCACCTCGCACAGCACTCCGGCCGGGGACATCCCCGCCGCCCGGGCCAGGTCGACAGCCGCCTCGGTGTGCCCGGCACGCTTGAGTACTCCACCCGGACGGTACCGGAGCGGGAAGATGTGGCCCGGACGGTTCAGATCGGTCGGTCGGGTGTGGGGATCGACGAGGGCCTTTATCGTGGCGGAGCGGTCAGCCGCCGAGATCCCCGTGGAGGTTCCATGCCGGTAGTCGACACTGACGGTGAACGCCGTCCGTTGCGCCTCCGTGTTCGAGGTGACCATCAGGGGCAGATCGAGGTGCTCCACCCGTTCGGGGGTGAGGGGGACACAGATGAGGCCGGACGTGTAGGCGAGGAAGAACGCGATCTTCTCGGGGGTGACCGCATCGGCGGCCATGATCAGGTCGCCTTCGTTCTCGCGGTCCTCGTCGTCCACGACCACGACGATCTCGCCGCGCCCGATGGCCTCGATCGCTTCCTCAACTCCTGAAAAGGGCATCTACCCTTTGTCTCCCTCTGTTCGATGGCTCCGGGGCCCGTGGGATTACGACCCACCGGACCAACTCTTCTCTTTGTCGGCCGGGAGTGGGTCTGCCTTAGGCATTTCTCCACTCGAACGACCACGATCAAGTCTCGGAGGAGGACAATTCCACCCTCAAGTCGCCCTCCAGGCTACTCACCGACCGCACCCTTCCCCGCCACAGTGCCCCGAGGGTGGGCGCACCCGGTCCGGCGAACAGCGGGCGGGCATCATCCCCGCCGAACAGGGCCGGGGCCAGATACAGGATGTAGCGGTCCACCAGACCCGAGGCGTGGAAGGCGTGGGCCACACCGGCACCACCCTCGACCAGCACCTGCATCAGGCCCCGGCTTCCCAGTTCGTCGAGCACCGCTCCGAGCTCCCCGGAAAGCTCCACGGCCGGTCGGACCGCGGCGCCGGCCGGTGCGTGGCCAAGCACCACCCGGACCGGCTGGGCATCGGGGCTGCGGAAGCAGGGGTCGTCGGGGGGAAGGCGGACGGTCAGGTGGGGATCGTCGGCCCGGACCGTGCCCGCCCCCACCACCACGGCGTCGGATCGCGCCCGCAGTCGATGAGCATCGAGACGGGCGGCCTCCCCGGTTATCCACCTGCTGGTCCCGTCAGGAGCGGCGATCCTGCCGTCGAAGGTGGCAGCCAGTTTGAGGACCACCCACGGCCGGCCGGTCCGGCGGTGCTTCAGATAGCCGGCCAACTGCTCGCCCACCTCGGTGGCGGCCACCCCCACGTCGACCTCGATGCCCGCCGAACGGAGTGCGGCAATGCCGCGGCCGGCGACCAGTGGGTCCGGATCCTCGATCCCGACGACCACCCTTCGGGCACCGGACGCGATGATGGCGTCCGTGCAGGGCGGTGTCCGGCCGTGATGGGCACAGGGCTCCAAGGTGACGAACAGGGTGCTCCCGTGGGCTCGGTGGCCTGCAGCGCCGAGCGCGACGACCTCGGCGTGTGGTCCTCCGGGGGGTGCAGTGGCCCCGGCGAACCAGGCCGGTGCGTCCCGGTCGGCCCCTGCCAGTTCCTCCGGCACCACCACCGCGCCCACCCAGGGGTTCGGCGATGTGCGACCCCGGACCGACTCGGCGGCCCCCAGGGCGCGTCCCATCCACTCGCCGTCGGTGCGCCCGCCCGGGTGCGGTCCGGTGCTCAGGATGGATTGCCTGCCGCTGCTCCGCCCGCGGCACGCAGGATGCCGCCGGCTGCCTCGAGTGGGTCGGCGCGCCCGAAGACGGCGGAGCCGGCCACGAACACGTTGGCCCCCGAGCGGGCGGCCTCGACCACCGTGTGCTCGTCGATTCCTCCGTCCACCTCGACGTCGAGGGAGAGACCGGCGGCGTTGGCGGCATCCCGGACCTGACGGACCTTGGGCATCACCTCGGCGATGAAGGACTGGCCGCCGAACCCGGGGAACACCGTCATGCACAGGACCAGGTCGACGATGCCCAGGTAGGGCGCCAACGCCTCGAACGGCGTATCGGGATTGGCTGCGAGGCCGACCCGGAGGCCGAGCTCCCGCATCTGGCCCACCAGCGCCTCGGTCTCCCCCACCTCGACATGGACCGTGCACCCGTCGGAGCCGGCGTCGCGGAACGGCTCGAGGTAGCGCGCTGGGTCGGTGATCATCAGGTGGGTGTCGAAGAAGAGGTCGGTGTGCTCCCGCAGGGACGACACCACCGGTGGTCCGATGCTCAGATTGGGAACGAAGTGACCGTCCATGACGTCGAGGTGCAACCAGTCGGTCCCGGGGGCGACCAGGCCGACAGCGTCGGACAGCCTGCCGAAATCGGCGGAGAGTATCGACGGTGCGACGCGCAGCGCCTGGTCCGGCATCGGGGTCGTGGTCGTGGTCGGGTTCGCCATCACGGACGAGCCTACCGGGGGGACCACCCGGAGTCGGTGGCCTCACCCCTGGCGGGTCCTCCCCTCCGGCGGCGAACCGATCCGCTCATGCCCCCAGGGCGTCGCCTGGCCCGGGTCGCACGCCGCGGAGCCAGTCCAGTGCCGCCATCGGGCGCCTGCCCTCGGGTTGCACGGCGATCAACCGGAGCCGTGTCCCGTTGCCGGCGATCACCTCGGCCCCGTCGAGTCTCCCGGGGATGGCGCCGGTGCCCCCGGGTACCGCGTGTCCGCCGGGGGCAGTCGCGTCCTCAGGGCCGGTGGCCTCCAGGATGCGCAGCCGACGACCGTGGAACGTGGTCCAGGCCCGGCCCAGTCGGATCACCCTGCGGAGGTCACTGGCCGGTTGCCTCCAGTCGAGCTCGAGCTCGGCCGGCCGGATCTTCTCGGCGTACGACGGCATTCCGGACTGGTCCCGGGGAGTCGGCAGCCCGGCCGGTCCGTCCCGGAGATGCTCCACCAGAAGGCCGCACCCGATCTCCACCAGGCGGGACCGCAGCGCGTCCGCCGTCTCCTCGCCGCCGATGGCCGTCGTCGCCTCGGCGTAGATCCGCCCCGTGTCGAGGCCGGCCTCCACGGCCATCAGGCAGACGCCCGTCTCGGCGTCGCCCTCGAGGATGGCCCTCTCCACCGGAGCGGCCCCCCGCCACCGCGGCAGGAGCGAGAAGTGCACGTTGACCATGGCAAGGCGGTCGAGGACCGCCTTGGGGATGATCCGCCCGTAGGCCACCACCACCCCCAGTTCGGCGCCGACGTCGAGCACGTCCTCGAGGGTGACGGACACCGGGAGGCCGAGCTCGACGGCTGCCGCCTTCACCGGGCTCGGAGCCACCTCGCTGCCCCTGCCGCGCCGCTTGTCGGGCCGGGTGACCACCAGAACCACCTCGTGGCCGGCACCCACCAACACACGCAGGGGGGCGACCGCGGCCTCCGGAGTCCCGAGGTACACCAGGCGGGCCATGGCCGGACGTTAGCGGCTCACCGCGCCGACGGCCGCCGGCATCCCGGACGGGCTCCGGCGTCGGTCGGGGGTCACACCTCCCGTGGGCTGTGAGCCGACACCAGCTTGGCCTCCATGGCCGTGGTGTCGAGCCCGAGGGAGCGATCGCGGAGCACCCGCAGTGCCTGCCTGCGCATGTCCTCCTCCAGGCGCTCGACCATCAGGACCCCGTCGAGGTGGTCCACCTCGTGCTGGAACACCCGCGCCAGGAACTCATCGGCCTCGAGGGAGACCTCCTCGCCGTCGAGGTCGAAGCCACGCAGGTGGACCTGCTTAGGCCGCACGATGCCCAGTCGCAGGCCGGGGATCGAGAGGCACCCCTCGTCGTGGTACCACTCCCCCCCCGTCTCGACGATGGTCGGGTTGATCATGACCTCGGGGCCCTCGCCCACGTCGTAGACGAAGAGCCGCTTCTGCACCCCGATCTGCGGGGCGGCCAGGCCGGCTCCCTCGGAGTCGTACATCGTGTCCACCATGTCGTTGACCAGGCGGACCAGCGAGCCGTCGACGTGCTCGACGTCGTGGGCGACCTGCTTCAAGACCGGGTCGCCGTAGACCCGGACCGCATAGGAGGGCATGCGCCCATTGTACGGGCTGCGCCCACCCAGCACGCCGTCATACCCCCACCCAGCCGGACCGAACCGGGGGCGGAAGCGCCTCGGCGCGCGCTACACATCGGTGGGATCGACCTCCACTCGGAGCCGCTCGGGCGGGCGCGGCACCGCGGCCAGCGCATCGGCCATGGTGCGGTGGTCCGGGGCACGTACCAGCCACCGGTCCGACTCGGTGGCCGACACGCGCAGTCCCTCGATGGCACGGAGGCCTTCGGCGAAGAACGGGGCACCGGGACCGCGCAGCTCGGCCAGGGCGCCGAACGGCGGGAGGTCGAGAGCCTTGCGCACCTCCCGCTCGGCCACCGCCAACAGGGCGGGATCGGCGTGCACGGCGGCGACAAGTACCTCGTGCCCGGGGATCCTGGTCTGGACCAGCACCCTGCCGCCCGAATCGCGGCCGCCCACCAGCCGGGCGGCCCGGGCCAACAGGGCCAGCGTCTCTTCGCCGGCACCGAACCGTGCCGCGAGCAGATGTTGATCGATGTCCAGGAACACCACGACGTCGGCCCGGGCGACGCGATGGAGGGCCGCTTCGGTCCCGACCACCAGCCGCGCCCGCCCCAGATCCGAGGGGTCCGAGCCGCCGGTGACCTCCACCGCGTCGGTCCCGAGCAGCGCCGAGAGCTCCTCGGTCGCCCTGGTCACCCCGATCCTGAGGGCCTTCAACCTGGTCGAGTCGCAAACGGCGCACACTGCCGGCCTCGAGAGCCCGCACCGCCGGCATTGCAGGGCGCCGGCCGCCTCGGCCTGGGCCACCGCACCCCCGCACCGGGTGCAGCGGGCCAGGGCCCCGCAGCTTGCGCAGGCCAGCAGCCTCGTCCTCCCCGTCCGGTTGAGGATGCACACCACCCGGCCGTCGGGCCGGTCGAGCACCGGGTGGGCCACCCGGGCCAGTCGCTCGGAGAACAGCCCGGTACGCGGGTCGTCACCGATCCGGTCGACCACCTCGACCACCGCCCACCCCCTGCGCTCGACGGCCCGCGCGGTGGTGACCACGTTGGCGGCCTCGGACATGGCCACCGGTGGGCACGGCGTGACCAGGGCCACGTGCGCACCGTCGCGTCGCCCCCGCTCCACCACCACGTCGACCGCCGACCAGGTGGGTGCACGCTCCTCCCGATAGGCCTCGTCGTGGGCGTCGAGGACGACCGCGGCCCGCAGCCGCGCGATCGGAGCCCAGGCCGCGGCGCGGGTCCCGACCACCACAGACCGGCCCGAGGACGCCTGCTCCCACCCGTCGGGCATCAGGGCGACCGGTAGGCCGGCACGCCTCAGGCGGTCAGCCACCTGGTCGGCCCGCACATGGGACGGCGCCAGCACCAGCAGGCCGGCCGGTCCTGTGCGGTGGATCAATTCGGTCACCACCAGCACGGCGTCCAGGGCCGGTGCCAATCGGACCACGGCAGGGACCCCCGGCTCGGCCATGACGGCGTCGACGATGGCCACCGACCCGCCGCCGGGAGAGGCGGTCCTCGGTCCGCCCTCGTCGCTACCGGCGTCCTCCGGGTCGGGGCCGTGCCGCCCGTCCACCGGAAACCGCTCAACCCTGACCAGCCTGCCCGGCGAAGCGGTACCGAGGAAGGAGGACAGCGGGCCGGCCCATCGCCAGGCCGCCCACTCGGCCACCGCCACCACCGACGGCGGCGGCCCCTGCCCGCTGGACGCGGCCAGGGGCTTCGGGGACACACCGTCGGTGACCGTCACCTGGTCCTCGACCACCCAGGCACCCACCCGTCGCCCGTGGAGGTCGATGCGGATCCGGCTGCCCACACCGATCTCGGCGCCGATGTCCGGAGGGACCGAGTAGTCGAAGCGGCGATGGATTGCCGGCACGTCGGGGACCACCCGGACGAGGTGCGGCACCGGAGGGTCCGATGGCGGGACCACGGGGTCGAGCGGTGTCTGTCCGTCCGTCGACGGGGAGCGACCCGGCGCGTCCGGGCCCGGAGCCGCTCGGTGGGGAGGGCGGCTCAGAGCCCGAGCGCCTGCTTCAGATCGTCGGCCTTGGAGGTGTCCTCCCAGGTGAACTCCTTTTCGGACCGTCCGAAGTGGCCGTACGCCGCCGTCTTCCGGTAGATCGGGCGCTTCAGGTCGAGGTCGCGCACGATGGCCGCGGGGCGGAGGTCGAACAACTCGTCCACCGCTGATGCGATCCGAGCCGGGTCGCTCCGCTCGGTGCCGAACGTCTCCACCAGCAACGACACCGGACGGGCCACGCCGATGGCGTAGGCCACCTGGATCTCACACTTGGTGGCGGCACCGGCGGCCACCACGTTCTTCGCCACCCATCGGGCGGCGTAGGCCGCGGAGCGGTCGACCTTGGAGGGATCCTTGCCCGAGAAGGCGCCGCCGCCGTGTCGGGCCATGCCCCCGTAGGTGTCCACGATGATCTTGCGACCGGTGAGACCGGTGTCGGCGTGAGGCCCCCCCAACACGAACACGCCGGTCGGGTTGGCCAGGATGCGCAGGTTGTCCACGTCGAGCTCGGGCGGCAACAACGGGTTGATCACGTTGTCCCTCAAGTCGGGGAGCAGGAGGGTCTCGTGGTCCACACCGGGGTCGTGCTGGGTCGAGATGAGCACGGTCTCGAGGGCCACCGGCCGGCCGTCCTCGTAGGTCACACTGACCTGGGTCTTGCCATCGGGGCGCAGGTACGGAAGCACGCCGACCCGGCGGACCTGGGCCAGGCGCTGCGCCAGTCGGTGGGCCAGCCAGATGGGGAGCGGCATCAGGTCGGGGGTCTCGTCACAGGCGTAGCCGAACATCATCCCCTGGTCACCCGCGCCCTGGGCGTTGAGCAGGTCCTCGCCACCGGTTCCGGCCCTGACCTCGAAGGCGTTGTCGACGCCCTGCCCGATGTTGGGCGACTGCTCGTCGATGGAGACGATGACCCCGCAGGTGTTGCCGTCGATGCCGTAGGCGTCGTCGTCATACCCGATGTCCCGGACCACCTGGCGGACCAGCTTGGGGATGTCGACGTAGGTGGAGGTGGTGATCTCGCCGGCCACCAAGACCAGGCCGGTGGTCAACAGGGTCTCGCAGGCCACCCGGCTTTCCGGATCGTCGGTCAACAGTGCGTCGAGCACCGCATCCGAGATCTGGTCGGCCATCTTGTCGGGATGGCCCTCGGTGACCGACTCGGACGTGAAGGTGTATCGAGAACTCACGGAAGGATCCATTCTCATTGGGGGTCTTGGCCCGTGGCAGCAGGCCACGGTGGCTGGCACCGTGTGCAGGTGGAGCCAGGGCCCGGAACGGGCGGCCCGATCATCGCGCGCACAACAGCGCGCACACCTTATCCAATACGGCGTCAGCAACGGCATTCTTGCCCCGCAGGGGCACCTCGGTCGTCGACCCGTCCGCGCCGAGGATGGTGACCTCATTGGTGTCGTGGTCGAATCCGACGCCCTCGGCGGCCACGTCGTTGGCAACCATCAGATCGACCCCTTTGCCGACCAGCTTCGCCCGTGCCCGCTCGGAGACCCTGTCGGTCTCGGCGGCGAACCCGACCAGAACCTGCCCCTGCCGTCGGCGCCGTCCCATTTCCAAGAGGATGTCCGGCGTCGGCTCGAGGATCAGGTCGGGCACGCCGTCGGTCTTGTGCAGTTTGGACCCGTGCACCACTTTGGGCCGGAAGTCTGCCACCGCCGCGGCCATGATGACTACGTCGGCACCATCGGACCGCGACAGCACCGCCGCCTCCATGTCGGCCGCGGTCTCCACCGGGACCACCACCACGCCCGGGCCCACCGGACGGCTGCTCGCGGTGACCAGCACGACCTCGGCACCACGCCTCGCCGCGGCCTCGGCGAGCGCGTGGCCCTGCTTGCCCGACGAGCGGTTGGTGATGAACCGGACCGGATCGATCGGCTCGCGGGTGCCGCCGGCCGACACCACCACCCGGATGCCGGCCAGGTCGCCAGTGGCCGGCCCGGCGGCGCCCGGGCTGCCCGCACCGACGGGGCGCCCCAGCAGGTCGAGCACCCGCTCGACGATCAGGGCGGGATCGGCCAGCCGGCCCGGACCCACGTCCCCACCGGCCAGTCGGCCCTCCTCGGGGGGGATCACCGTCACCCCGCGTGATGACAGGACGGCCAGATTGTGCTGCACGGAGGGGTGCTCCCACATCTCGGTGTGCATCGCCGGGCACACCACCACCGGTGCGCCGGTGGCCACCAGCGTGGCGGTCAGCAGGTCGTCGGCGAAACCGCCGGCATAGCGGGCCAGCAGGTCGGCTGTGGCGGGGGCCACGACGACCAGGTCGGCGCGCTGCCCCAGACGGGTGTGGGGGATGGGCGAGGCCTCGTCCCAGAGGCCGATCTGGGTCGGTTCCGATCCGAGGGCGTCAAAGGTGGCCTTCCCGACGAAGCGGGTCGCACGCTCGGTGAGCACCGGCGCCACGTGGACCCCCGCATCGACCAGGCGGCGACAGACCTCCACCGCCTTGTAGGCGGAGATGCCCGCCGACACGCCGAGCACGACGAACGGCCGTGCGTCTGTTCCACCCGGCATGGTGCCTCCCACTTCCGTACCGTCGCCCGGCGTGATTCCCACGACCGTCCCGCCCGTCATCGGTGGCCCGACGACCGCTAGTCGGTGGTCTCTTCCGCGCTGTCCGGTGCCGCGCTGTCGGCTCCGTTCTCGCTCTCGAGCAGGGCCAGTGCAGCCGCCTCGGCCAGCGCGAGCTCCTCGGGATCGGGCCGGGTGTAGGTCGCCTTGCCCGCAGCCACCTCTTCGAAGGCGATCGACAGCGGCTTGCCCGACGCCGAGGCCACCTGGGGCGGCACCACGACGCCGATACCCTCGCCGAGCGAGTTGTAGTAGCTGTTCACCTGGCGGGCACGACGCGAGGCCAGCGCCACCAGGGTGAACTTCGAGTCGACCTTGTCGAGGAGATCCTCGATCGGTGGGTCCATGAGCGTGTTCTGAATCTGGGCCATCACGATCCTTCGGGCACGTCGTCGGGTGGGGGGTGGAGGGCTCCGCCGGCATCGCCGTCGGTTGGCCTGAGGGCATCGCCGCCCCCACGGGCGGCGGAGCGATAACGCCCCACTATACCGGCCACGTCGGCGGTGGCCTGTGCCACCTTCTGGTTGACCACGACCGCATCGGCGATCAGCAACCCCTTGCGCTCCTCTTCCGCCCCCTCACGCAGGCGCCGGGCGATGTGGGCCTCGTCGTCTCCACGGCCCCGGAGGCGTGCCTCCTGCGCGGCGGCGGACGGGGGTTTCAACAGGATGAGGGTGGCATCCGGCCGGATCCGGCGGACCTGCTGGGCCCCCTGCAGGTCGATCTCCAGTAGGACGTCGCGTCCAGGCGGCGGATCGGGCACGGGGGTCCCGTAGAGGTTGCCGAGGAACTCCGCCCATTCGAAGAAGCCCCCAGCCTCCACCTGGACATCGAAGGTCGGACGGTCCACGAACACGTAGGCGTCCTCGGGCTCGCCGGGTCGGCGCTCCCGCGTGGTCCAGGAACGACTGAGCCACAGGGTGTGATCCTCGGCCACCAGGCGAGCAGCAACGGTCCCCTTGCCGGCCCCACCGGGCCCGAAGAGTACGAAGATGTGTGACCCGGGCCGGACGGCGCTCCGAGTCGGACCCTGTCCGGTCAGCGGGCGGTCTCGCGCAGGAGGGATTCGCGCTGGTTGCTGCCCAGCCCCTGCAGGCGACGGCTCTCGCTGATCCCGACGGTGTCCATCAGGCGACGCGCCTTGACTTTGCCGAGGCCGGGGAGGGACTCGAGTACAGAGAGCACCTTCATCTTCCCCACCGTCTCATTTCCGTCGGCCATGGCGAGCAGCTCGGTCAGGTTGATCGAGCCCAATTTGAGCTTCTCCTTGACCTCGGCCCGCTCACGGCGGACCTTGGCTGCCTTGGCCAGGGCAGCCTGGCGCTGTTCGGGGGTGAGTGCGGGCGGTTGCGGCATGGTCGAGACGATAGCGCCTCAGCGGACCTCCGGTCATCTCGGTCGTCCGGCTGTCGAGCCGGGCCCCGACCACCCCCGGACCAACCAACCGGGGAAAGCGCCTCCGGCGACCGGTTCGGAGCCGCGGATGGTCGATACTGGAGCCATGGTTGCAGTCGATCTCAACGCCGACCTCGGCGAGGCGGAGGTGCTCACCCCGATGGACGCCGGCGTCCTCGACGCGGTGACCAGTGTGAGCATCGCGTGTGGATTCCACGCCGGATCACGGAAGGTGATGCGGGACACCGCTCGGGCATGCGTGGCACGCGGCGTCGCCATCGGCGCCCACGTGTCGTTCCGCGACAGCGAGGGATTCGGGCGGCGCACCCGGGAAGTCGCGCCGGCACAGTTGATCGACGACATCATCGAACAGTGCGCCACTCTCCTCGAGGAGGTCGGGTCCGCCGGTGGCACCGTCGCCTACGTCAAACCCCACGGCGCGCTGTACAACCAGATGTCCGCCGATGCCGTAGTGGCCACCTCGGTTGTGTCCGCCGTCTCGCGCCTGGCCATCGGGACCCTACTGACCCAGGCGGGCAGCGAGGCGATTGCTCCGGCCCACCGGTCCGGTCTGCGGGTGGTCCTCGAAGGCTTCCCCGATCGCGGCTATCTGGCGAACGGCCGCCTCGCTCCGCGCCACCGGGCCGGCGCGGTGGTGGACGATCCGGCCCACGTCGCCGACCGCGCCGTGAGCCTCGTCCACCGCGGTGGCATCGAAGCCATGAGCGGGCAATGGACGCTCGTCGCCGTCGAGACGCTGTGCATCCACGGGGACTCCCCTTCGGCCGCGGCGACCGCCGCCGCCGTGCGGGCCGCACTCGAGGGCGCCGGCATCGCCGTTCGCCCGTTCGCAACGCCGGACGGGTTCGCTTGAACCGCCACCCCACCGGGCGGTTGACGCCCTACGGGGACAGCGCGTTCCTCATCGAGGTCGCCGACGTCGGAACCGCCCACCTGGTGGCGCGGGCCATCGCCCATGCCAGCCGGACCGGTCGGTCGCCCGACGGCATCGACGACCTGGTGACGGGATTCGCCAGTGTGGTGGTCCGGATCGATCCCGACGGCGACCGGCTCGACCGGTGGGAGCAGTGGTTGGCCGACCTGGTCTCCCGGGACGAGAAAGGGGCGTCCGCCTTCGGCTCTGACGCTCCCGAGGGGCCGGGCGGGGACCCGGAGGGGGCGGCCCGCACGATCGATGTCCCGACCACGTTCGACGGCCCCGACCTCGAGGTCGTCGCCTCCGGCATCGGATGCAGCCCGGCGGAGGTGGTCGAGTTGTTGACCCGATCAGAACTGCGGGTGGCCTTCGTCGGCTTCGCCCCCGGATTCCCCTACCTGACCGGCCTTCCTCCCGAACTGGTGTCAGTGGCCCGGCGCTCCACCCCGCGCCCGTCGGTGCCGGCCGGCTCGGTGGCCGTGGCCGGCGGGTTCGCCTCGATCTATCCCCGGGCCACCCCCGGCGGCTGGATGCTCCTCGGCCGCACCGCGCTCCCGCTCTTCGATCCGGATTCGCCGCCCTACGCGCTGGTGCGGCCCGGAGACGCAGTGCGGTTCTCCGAGGTCGCCGACTTGAGCCGGCACGCCCCGAACCGCCCGCCCCCGGCCCGGCCCCGTCCCCCGCTGACTGCCGGTGGCCCCCGGCTCGTCGAGGTCCTCGACCCCGGCTTCTTGAGCCTGGTGGTGGACGGTGGGCGCCGGTCGGTGGCAGCCATCGGCATTCCCCGCAGCGGTCCCTGCGACCGGACGGCCATGCGCCTGGCCAACCGGTTGGTCGGGAATGCCGACGAGGCCGCGGCCGTCGAGTGCACGGCCTCCGGCCCGACGCTCCGGTTCGAGGGGGACGGCCATGTGGCCGTGGTGGCATCGTCTGCCGATGCCGTCGAGGTGCGGATCGACGGTCACCCGCTCCGGACCGGCGCCGTCGCACCGGTCCGGAGCGGTCAGACGGTGGCCGTCGGGCGGCTGGGCGTCGGGCTCCGCGCCTACCTCGCCGTCAGCGGCGGCTTCGACACCCCGGAGACGGTGGGCTCGCGGTCGTCGGACCTCTTGTCCGGCCTGGGCCCTGGTCCCCTGCTGGCCGGTGATCGGCTCGGCCTGGGCGCCCCGGCCAGGCCGCACGGCCACCTCACCTCGGCCGGCGCGCTCTCGAGCCCGGACCGTCCGGCCACGGTCCGGGTGGTGGCCGGACCCCACGCCTTCCCTCCCTCTGCACTGAAGGGCCTCGTCTCGGGGCCGTGGGCCGTGGGAGACGCCACGAACCGGATCGGCATCCGCCTCACCTCGGACCACCGGCGGATCACCCCGGATCCCCGGGGGATCCCCTCCACGGGGATGGTCGCCGGGGCGATCCAGGTCCCTCCGGACGGGAACCCGATCGTCCTCATGCCCGACCACGCCACCGTGGGAGGGTACCCGGTCATCGCCTGCGCGATCACCGCCGACCTGCCCGTCCTGGGCCAGCTCCGGCCCGGGGACTCCGTCATCTTCGCCGAGGTCGATCGCCCCACGGCACGCCACGCGCATCGCCGGAGCGAACGCGGCCTGGCCCGGAGGGTGGCCGGTTGGTACCCCACGGAAGCGGGGACCTGACCACCGGATCCGCTTCCCCCGGGTCGCTCCTCCGCAGTCGTGCCCGTCCCCCGGGGGCCTCCGGTTCGGGCGTTGCCCGGGAGAGTGGCACGATAGGAATCGACAACCGCGAGGGGTGCCCATCCGCATCCCTCGGACGAGAGGAGCCGGACGTGGGAGAAGGAGACCAGCACGGGGACGAGGAGAATGGGATCTTCCAGTCGCGTGACGACGGCCAACTCCACTTCACACCGGAGACGGCCGCCTCCACGTTTCCGGTGACCGCGCCCACTGACGCTACGCCCCTCGAGGAGGACGAGCCCGAGGGAGTCATCCCTCCGAGCCCGCTGTGGGCCATGAAGGACCGCCGGCACGAGCAGTGGTTCCATGTCTTCGGGCACCCCGATCGCGTCCGGGACTGCCTCGGCACGGACGATGCCACCGTCTACGTGATCGACGACGGAAGCCACCACTGCATGATCGGTCGACGGGTGGGTGCCTCCGTCGACGGCTGCGTCTACAGCCTGGTGGCGCGCATCACCAAGGCGACCTACCGGTCACTTTCGTCGGGTTCCATCGATGCGAAGCAGGCGTTCCTGTCCGCATCCGACGCCGGCCTCAGCGGCACCGTCGAGGGGGAGGGCGTGTCCAACATCTTCGACGTCGACTTCTACGAGCAGACCGGGGACATCCCCGCCCGGTACCTGCCGCCGTCCGCGTTCATCGAGTTCGCCGAGGACCTGCCCAGCGCCGACCGCTGAGGGGCCGAGGGCCTGAAGTGTCGGCCTCCGGACCGTCCCCCCTCAGGCCAGGACTTCGCCCATCTCGTCCCGGGCCCGTCGGGCCGCCGCGGCCAGCGTGCGGACGTCGGGGCCCGCCACCAGCACCGAACGGGACACGTTGGCCAGCACCGAGCCCGGCGCGCACCCTCGGAACAGTGCCCCGACGTCCGCCGCCGAGGCCCCCTGGGCTCCCACCCCCGGGGCGAGGATGGTCCCTCCCAGTTCGGGCAGCGGGAACGTCGAGGGTTGCAGCGTGGCGCCGACCACCGCTCCGATGGTCCCCGAGGGCGCACCGCCGGCGCGATTGGCCTGGGCGATCTCCGCCAGGAGCATGTCCTCGACCGAGGGCCCGGCGCCCGAATGGGTAAGGGCCTCCTGCATGATGCGGCCTTCCGGGTTGGAGCTACGCACCACCACGATGACCCCTCGCCGATGGGCTCCTGCCAGGTCGATCATCGGCTGCAGTGCTCCGAGACCCAGATAGGGCACCGCGGTCACCGCGTCGGCGCAGAGCGGACTGTCCGGGTCCAACCAGGCCGTGGCGTAGGCAGCCATCGTGTTCCCGATGTCGGCTCGTTTGGCATCGGCGATGACCAGCAGCCCGGCCGCCCGGGCCTCGACCAGCAGCCACTCGAGCGCTGCCAGGCCCGTGGATCCGAAGCGTTCGAAGAAAGCGACCTGGGTCTTGACCACCGGGACCACGCCGGCGAAGGCCTCGATGCATCGGATCCCGAAGTGGCGAAGCCCCTTCGCATCGTCGGTCATCCCCCACTGCCCGAGGAGCTCCCCGGACGGATCGATGCCCGCACAGAGAGGACCGGTGGCGGCCACCGTGGCGGCCACCCGGGAGCCGAACCCGCCAAAGGGCTCCGGATCACCCACGGCCGGCACCCCGCAGTTCCCGGGTCGACTGGATTCCCCGTCGGGAGCACCACATCTCGAGCTCGCGGAGGACCGTGATCGGGGCCTTCGGATCACGAAAGGTGGCGGTGCCCACCTGGACGGCGTCGGCCCCGGCCATCAGCAGCTCCACTGCGTCCTGTCCGGTCATCATGCCGCCCACGCCGATGATCGCTGCCTCCGGATGGGCCGTCCGGACGTCGTAGACGGCGCGGACCGCCACCGGACGGATGGCAGGGCCGGACAGCCCACCCCCGCCCGGCCCGGACCCGAGGACGGGCCGCCTCGCCTCGATGTCGATGGCCATGGCCAGCACGGTGTTGACCAGGGTCACCCCTTCGGCGCCGGCCGAGAGGGCCGCGCCTGCCACCTCGGCGATGTCGGAGACGGTCGGGCTCAGCTTCGCCCACCGGGGAAGTGCGGGGCAGTGCTTGCCGACCGCGGCCACCACCTCCGCCGTCGCCGTCGCCGAGTGGGCGAACATCCTCCGCCGGTCCTCGACGTTGGGGCAGCTCACGTTGACCTCGATCGCGGTGAGGCCGGGGACCGCGGCCAGCATGGCGGCGGCACGTCCGTAGTCTTCCACCCGCTGCCCCCAGATGCTGACGACGACCCTCGCACCGACCGCCACCAGCTTGGGCAGGTCCTCGGCGATCCACGTCTCGAGGCCCGGGCCCTGGAGCCCCACGCTGTTGAGCATCCCTGCCGGGGTCTGGTGGACCCGGGGCGCAGCGTTGCCGGGCCACGGGTCGACCGACAGGGACTTGACCACCACCGCGCCCAGTTCCGACAGGGGGAAGTACGCCTGCAGCTCGTCGGCGTGGCCGGCGGTGCCCGAAGCGGTCATCACCGGATTGGGTAGCTCCACCGAGCCGAGACGGGCCGAGAGGTCGACGTCGCCGCTGGTCACGGCCCGCCAGGCGCGGCGCACACGGCCGCCGGTACCTGACCTGCCGGCCGGGATGCTCATCGGGTCACCGCTGGTGGTACTCCTGGAGCGACCGCACCGACAGCGGGTGGCTGATCCAGTCGGCGATGCCTGCCGCTGCGGCCCGGGCGGCGGCAACGGTGGTCAGGCAGGGCACCAGGTGGGCCACGGCCGCCGCCCGGATGTGCAGGCCGTCCGCCCGTGGCCCCCGGCCCCGCGGGGTGTTGACGACGAGCTGCACCTTGCCGCCGGCGATGAGGTCCACGGCATCGACCACGCCGGGGCGCGAGTCCCCCACCTTGGCCACCACCGTGGACACCGTGATGCCCTCTCCCTCCAACATTGCTGCGGTCCCCGATGTGGCCGCCAGCTTGAATCCCAGGGAGGAGAACTGACGGGCAACCTCGAGGCCGGCCGCCTTGTCGCGGTCGGCCAGCGAAAAGAACACCGTCCCCTCCACCGGCAGCCGGTTGCCGGCGGCGATCTGGCTCTTGGCGAACGCCAGACCGAACGTGGCCCCGATGCCCATGACCTCGCCGGTGGAGCGCATTTCGGGACCCAGGAGTGTGTCAACACCGGGGAAGCGGTTGAACGGCATCACCGCTTCCTTGACCGAGACGTGCCCGCCCACCGGTTCGCCCAGGAGCCCTTCCTCGCGCAGCTCGGCCAGCGTGGAACCGACCATCACCCGGGCCGCCACCATGGCCACGGGCACCCCGGTCGCCTTGGCGACGAACGGGACCGTCCGGGAGGCCCGCGGGTTGGCCTCGAGCACGTAGGCCCGGTCCCCCTTGACCGCGAACTGCACGTTGCACAACCCGCGCACCTGCAGTGCCTCGGCGATGGTGCGCACGTACCGCTCCAGCTCGGAGACGACCGACGGTGCCAGGGTCTGGGGGGGCAGCGCGCAGGCCGAGTCGCCCGAGTGGACGCCGGCCTCCTCCACGTGCTCCATCACGCCGCAGATGACCACCTCGCCGGTGGAGTCCCGGACCGCGTCGACGTCCACTTCGACTGCATCCTCGAGGAAGCGGTCGACCAGCACCGGCCGGTCCGGCGTCACCCCTCCCTCGCGCCCCAGCGAACCGCCGACCCCCGACATGGCCTCCACCGCCTCGACCAGTCGCTCGTCGTCGTAGACGATCTCCATCGCCCGACCGCCCAGCACGTAGGACGGGCGCACCAGCACCGGGTAGCCGATGGACGCCGCAGCCGCCACGGCCTGGGCCGGAGTGGTGGCGGTGCCGCCGGGAGGCTGGGGGATGCCCAGCCGACCGCACAGGTCGTTCCAACGCTCGCGGTCCTCGGCGAGGTCGATGGAGGATGGCGACGTGCCGAGCACCAGCTCCTCGGGCAGGCCGGCCGCCAACTTGAGCGGGGTCTGCCCACCCAGGCTCACGATGATGCCCACGAGGCGGCCCTCCCCCTCGGAGGCGGACTGCTCGACCTCGATCACGTTGGCCAGGTCCTCGGTGGTCAGGGGTTCGAAGTAGAGGCGGTCGGAGGTGTCGTAGTCGGTGGAGACGGTCTCGGGGTTGCAGTTGACCATGACCGTCTCGTAGCCGGCCTGCTGCAGGGCCAGCGAGGCGTGGACGCAGCAGTAGTCGAACTCGATCCCCTGGCCGATCCTGTTGGGCCCCGATCCGAGGATGATCACCCTCGGGCGACCCGACGGCCGCACCTCGTCCTCGTCCTCGGTGGTCGAGTAGTGGTACGGCGTGTGCGCCTCGAACTCGGCGCCACAGGTGTCCACCGTCTTGAACGTGGCACCGGCCCCGACTGCGACGCGCGCGGAGCGGACGTCCTCGGGCCGGACCGGGTCGCCGAACAAGTAGGCCAGCTGCGGGTCGGAGAACCCGAGGCGCTTCAGCCGCCGCCACGCCCTCCGGTCGAGGTCGTCCACCTTCACCCCCAGAGTGACCTGGAGGTCGAGGGCCATCCGGGCATCGGTGACCTTGGCGACCTCCGAGAGGAACCAGGGGTCGATGCCGGTGGCCCCGGACAGCTCATCGACCGAGACGCCTCGGCGGAGCAAGGTCTCCAGCTGGAAGAGCCGCTCGGGAGTGGCCGTGGCCACGGCAGTCAGGAGGTCGTCGGTGGGAACCAGGTCGAACGCGCTCTCCGCCGGATCGGCATTGAGCCCGGCCCGTCCCTGCTCGAGCGAGCGGATGGCCTTCTGCAGCGACTCGGGGAAGGTGCGGCCGATCCCCATGACCTCGCCCACCGACTGCATCCGGGTGCCCAGGACGTCGGTCGACCCGGGCAGCTTCTCGAAGGCCCATCGCGGGATCTTGGTCACCACGTAGTCGATGGTCGGCTCGAACGAGGCGGGCGTGGCGCCGGTGATGTCGTTGGTGATCTCGTCCAGCCGGTACCCCACGGCCAGGCGCGCCGCGATCTTGGCAATCGGAAAGCCGGTGGCCTTGGAAGCCAGCGCCGAGGACCGGGACACCCGCGGGTTCATCTCGATGACCATCTGGCGGCCGTCGACCGGATCGACAGCGAACTGCACGTTGGACCCACCCGTCTCGACGCCGACCCGCCGGATGCAGGCGAACGAGGCGTCGCGCATCGCCTGGAATTCGACATCGGTCAGGGTCTGCGCCGGGGCCACCGTGATCGAGTCGCCGGTGTGCACGCCCATGGGATCGAAGTTCTCGATAGAGCAGATGACGACGCAGTTGTCGGCGTTGTCCCGCATCACCTCCAGCTCGAACTCCTTCTGTCCGGCGATCGACTGCTCGACGAGGACCTCACTGATCGGCGAGGCGTCCAGTCCTTCGGCGGCCAGGCGCACAAGGTGGTCGCGGTCGCGGGCGATTCCGGTGCCCGCCCCGCCCATGATGTAGCTCGGCCGCACCATGATCGGGAAGCCGATCGACTCGCCGATGGCCAGGGCCTCATCCAGGGAGTGGGCGAAGCCCGAGGCGGGCACCGACAGCCCGATCTCCACCATGGCCGCCTTGAACCTCTCTCGGTCCTCGGCCGTGGCGATGGCCTCGGGGTTGGCTCCGATCACCTCGACCCCGTAGGCGGCGAGAACGCCGCTCTCGGACAGGGACATGGTCAGGTTGAGCGCGGTCTGACCGCCCAGGGTGGGCAGCAGGGCGTCGGGGCGCTCCCGTTCGATGATGGCGGCGAGCACGTCGGGGTCGAGGGGCTCCACGTAGGTACGGTCGGCCATGCCCGGATCCGTCATGATGGTCGCTGGGTTCGAGTTGGCCAACACCACCCGGAACTTCTCCTCGGCGAGCACCCGGCACGCCTGGGTGCCCGAGTAGTCGAACTCACAGGCCTGGCCGATGACGATCGGACCGGACCCGATGACGAGGATCGATTCGATGTCCTGGCGGCGCGGCATCAGCCGACCACGTCCCGGCGCGACTCTGACCGGGCCCGAGCTCCGGTGGCGTCCATGAGGGCCCGGAACTCCTCGAACAGGTAGCGGGCGTCGTGGGGGCCAGGGCCGGCTTCGGGATGGTACTGGACGCTGAACACCGGGGTGTCCGTGTTCGCCAGGCCCTCGATCACCCCGTCATTGAGATTGACGTGGGTGATCTCGGACGAAGTCAGGGATCCCTCGGCGACCGCGTAGTTGTGGTTCTGCGAGGTGATCTCGACCCGACCGGTCGACAGCCGCTTCACCGGGTGGTTGCCGCCGTGGTGGCCGAAGGGGAGTTTGTAGGTGGACGCGCCCAACGCCGTGGCCAGCAGCTGATGGCCCAGGCAGATCCCGAAGACCGGGACCGTCCCGTCCTCGGCCAGCACCCGGATCTGGTCGATGATGGCCGTCAGGCCCGACGGGTCGCCGGGCCCGTTGGAGAGGAACACTCCGTCGGGCTCCATGCCGAGGACCTGTTCCGCCGGGGTCGAGGCCGGCACGACGGTGACCGTGGCCATCTCTCCCAATTGGCGCACCATCGCCTCCTTGATGCCGAAGTCGTAGGCGACCACCCGGTAGGGGCCGGTGCCCCGAGTCACCATGGATGCAGTGGTCACCTCTGACACCAGGTCCACCCGGTCGATGGGCAGGGCGGTGCGTGCCGCAGCCAACAGGTCCGCCTCGCCGGACGTGCCGAACGCGCACGGCATGGCCCCCCGGTCGCGCAGGTGGCGGGTGAGCCGGCGGGTGTCGACCCCGGTGATCCCGGGCACGGAGAACCGGATGAGGAACTCCTCGAGGCTCCCCGTCGAGCGCCAGTTGCTGGGCCGGTCGGCCAGGTCCCGCACGATGATCCCCCGGCAGCTGGGGCGGGCGGCCTCGTCGTCGGTGGGATTGACCCCGTAGTTGCCGATGTGGGGGTAGGTGAAGGCGATGACCTGGCCGGCATAGGAGGGGTCGGTGATCACTTCCTGGTAGCCCGAGAGCACCGTGTTGAACACCGCCTCGCCCGTGGCCACCCCGCCGTGGGAGAGCGCGCCGATCGCCTCCCCCTCGAACACTGCTCCGTCGGCCAGGACCAGCAGCGCCTCGTCGCGGCGGGCGCTGCCGGAACGGGCGCTCATCGCTGCGCCTCCGCGTCGATGACCACCGGCTCGCCCCGGAACACCGTATGCCGCACCTGGCCGGTGAGCCTGCGCCCCGCATAGGGCGTGTTGCGGCTGCGGCTGGCCAGGGCCGATGGATCGACCGTCCAGGTGGCCATGGGGTCGATCACGCACAGGTTGGCCTGTGCCCCGGCCACGATGGGGCCGCCCTGCCCACCGCCGCCGGTCGGATCCAGCCCGACGAGGGCGGCGGGCTGCCAGCTGAGCAGGGCCAGGACCCGCGGCAGGGGAAGGTCGAGCTCGCCCACGGCCAGGGCCAAGGCCGTCTGGAGGCCCAGCATGCCCGGTGGGGCCTGGTCGAACGGCAGGTCCTTCGACTCGGGGGCGTGCGGTGCGTGGTCGGTGGCGATCGCATCCACGGTGCCGTCGGCCAGCCCGAGCTTCACCGCCTCCACGTCGGACGCCGGGCGCAGGGGCGGGTTCACCCTGAACAGCGGGTCGAAGCCGGCGGTGGCAGCTTCGGTCAGCGAAAAGTGGTGGGGGGCGACCTCGGCGGTCACCGCCAGTCCCTCGGCCTTGGCCCGACGGACCATCTCGATGGAGACCGCCGTCGACAGGTGCAGGAAGTGGATGCGGCCAGCGGTGGCCCTGGCCAGGGTGATGTCCCGGGCCACCATCACCTCCTCAGCTGCCGCGGGCATGCCCGGGATGCCCAGCCGGCTCGACCAAGCGCCTTCGTGCATGGCCCCGTCGCACGCCAACGAGCCGTCCTCGCAGTGCTGGGCCAGGATGACACCCAGGCCCCGGGCGTACTCGAGGGCACGTCGCATCAGCCCGGCCGACTGGACGCCGGCGCCGTCATCGGTGAAGAGGCGCACCCCGAGGCCGGCGAGCTCGGCCATCGGAGCCAGCCGCTCGCCGAGCCGCCCGACGGTGATGGCCCCGGCCACCGCCACCTCGGCGGTTGCCGGGCGGGACAGCTCCTGCACGTTGCGGACGGCCTCGGCGGAGTCGAGGGGCGGGTCGGTGTTGGGCATGGCCACCACCGCGGTGTACCCACCGAGGGCCGCCGCCCGGGTTCCGGTCTCGATGGTCTCGGTCTCCTCGCGACCCGGCTCGCGCAGATGGGTGTGCAGGTCGACCAATCCGGGTGCCACGATGCAACCCTCGGCCTCGAGCACCACCGCACCCCGCGGGCTCTCGATCCGTTCCTGCACCGACGCCACCTTCCCGTCGGCCACGAGCACGTCGGCCCTTCGATCGCCGGTGCTGTCGGAGACGGTGCCGCCCCGGATCACCAGGGTGGGCCGGGACGCCGCCGACCGGCCGGTGCGCTCAGTCACGGTGGGCCCCGTCGGCCGGCCCCTGCCCGAGCAGCAGGAACAGCACGGCCATCCGTATGGCCACGCCGTTGCTGACCTGGTCGGTGATGAGGGCCGCTGGGAGCTCCGCGACGTCCGAGGCGATCTCCACCCCCCGAACGATCGGTCCCGGGTGGAGGATCAACGCGTCGGGTTGGAGCACCGCGGCCCGTCGGGCGGTGAGGCCGTAGCCGGCGGTGTACTCGCGGAGCGTGGGGACGAACGCCCCACTCCCCCGCTCCGACTGGACACGCAGCAGCGAGACCACGTCGGCCTTGGGCAGGACCGCATCGAGGTCGTGGGTGACCGAGGCCACCGGCCACCCCTCGAGGGAGGGAGGGAGCAGGGTGGACGGCGCCACCAGGGTGACCTCGGCCCCCATGGCGGTGTAGGCGGCGATCTGGGAGCGGGCAACCCGGCTGTGGCGGATGTCACCGACGATGGCCACCCGGAGCCCCTCCATGCGGGCAAGCCCTTCGTCGCCGCCGCCGAGCGCCTGGCGCACCGTGTAGAGGTCGAGCAGCGCCTGGGTCGGGTGCTGGTGCCAGCCGTCCCCGGCGTTGATCACCACGCAGTGGTCCACCCACTCGGCCACCCGGGTCGGGACGCCCGAGGAGCTGTGGCGGATGATCACCGAGTCGATCCCGATCGCTTCGATGGTCTCGACCGTGTCGCGCAGGGACTCGCCCTTCTTGAGTGAGGACGACCCAGAGGCAAAGGAGAGGACGTCGGCCGACATGCGCTTGGCCGCCGTCTCGAACGACATGCGGGTCCTCGTGGAGTCCTCGAAGAACAGGGTGGCCACCGTCCGGCCACGCAGCGCAGGCACCTTCGGGTTCGCACGGCGGCCCACCTCAACGAAGGAGTCCGCCACCCGCAGCACCTCGGTGATCTCCCCGGGGCCGAGGTCCTCCATGCTGAGCAGGTGGGTGGGGAAGGTGCTCACCGACTGACCAGCTCTCCGAGGGAGACACCCTCGTCGGAGACGTCCACCATCTCGTCGCGGCTGGTGGGGAGGTTCTTCCCTACATAGTCGGGGCGGATGGGAAGCTCGCGATGGCCCCGGTCGACCATGACCGCCAGCTCGACCACCTGGGCCCGCCCGTACTCCCCCAGGGCATTGAGGGCGGCGCGGATGGTGCGGCCGGTGTACAGCACGTCGTCGACCAGCACCACGGTGGTTCCGGTCAGATCGAAGCTGATATCGGTGACCGCCTCAGGAAGTACCGGCCGGAGGCCGATGTCGTCACGGTAGAAGGCGACGTCCAGCGTGCCCACCGGGATGGTGGCACCCTCGGCCTCGGCGAGCGCCTCGGCCAGACGCCGGGCGATGCCCACGCCACCGGTCTGCAACCCGATCAGCACGACGTGCTGGAGGCCGCGGTTCCGCTCGGCGATCTCGTGGGCCATGCGGGTGGTCGCCCGGTGGACGTCCTCGGCCGACATCACCTGGGCCCGGGGAACGAACACAGCACCCCGCGGGCGGGTGTGACTGCGCTCTCGTTCGGCCACCTGATCCTCCTGTCCGTTCGGGCCTCACAGGACCCGCTTCACGGTCAGAACCCGACTATACCCGGTCACTTCGGATCCGGCGACGGTACGCGGAGCTCGGGCCGCGGTGCCCGGGGTGCGGGGACTACTCGACCAGCGTGGCCGCGCTCATCTCGGGTGCCGATCCCAGGCCCGGCGGACGGGTCGCCATGAGAAGTGCGGGCACCAACGCCACCACGGTCATGCCCACCACCCACCAGAAGGTGTGGCCGAACGCCGAGGCCAGCGGCTGCACGAATCGCACCCGCTCCGCAAGCGGTGCGGTGGAGACACCCGAGAGGCCGCCGGCCAGGCCATGGATCTGGGTGACGATCTGATGATCGAGCACCACCGCCACCAGGGCCGTGCCGATGGACCCTCCCACCCGCTGCACGATGTTGATGGCCGTTGACGCACGCGGCACCTCGACGTGGGAGAGCGTCTGGTACGCCGCCGAGATGGCCGGCATCATCACGAAACCGAACCCGATCCCCCGGACGAAGAGGGACACGGCCAGCAGTGCGAAGCTGGTGTGGGCGCCGAGCTGGGTGTACAGGAGCGTTCCGAGGACGGCCACCAGGAGGCCGCCGGGCACGATGCGGCCGGCGCCGTAGCGGTCGGTCAGACGCCCGGCCAGCGGCATGACCACCGCGGCCCCGATGCCCTGGGGCGCCATCAACAAGCCGGCGCTCAACGCGCTCTGCCCGCGCACAACCTGGTAGTAGAGCGGGAGCAGCAGCATGCCACCGAACAACGCCCCCCCGAACAGGAACGTGGTCACCGCCGACGATGCGAAGCTCCGGTTGCGGAACAGGAGGACGTCGATCAGCGGCGTGATCTTGGTTCGGAGGGCATGGAGGACGAACCCGGCGATCATGGCCGCCCCGACCACCATCGGGAGCCACACGCTGAGCGGGGATCCCTGCCCCGCCTGGGCCAGGCCGTAGACCAAGAGCGCGAGTCCGGGGGAGAGTAGGAGGAACCCGACCACGTCCAGTTTGTGGGCGGCAGTGAGGCGTTCGTGCCCGGGCAGGATCCGTAGGGCGAGCACGATGGCCACGATGCCGATCGGGATGTTCACGTAGAAGATCCAGCGCCACGACACGGTGTCGACGATCAGACCGCCGAGCACGGGGCCGAGGACCGGTCCGAGCAGCATCGGCACACCCAGCACGCTCATGACCCGTCCCATTCGCTGCGGTCCGGCCGCCGAGGCCATGATCGACTGGCCGATCGGCATGATCATCCCACCGCCCAAGCCCTGCAGGACCCGGAATACGATCAGGCTCTGGATCGACCAAGCGGCTCCCGAGAGAGCGGATCCGACCAGGAAGAGCGCGAGCGAGATGATCCACATCCGCTTGGCCCCGAAGTGCTCGACGGCCCACCCGGTCAGCGGGATGACGGTGGCCAGGGCCAGGAGGTACCCGGTGCTCACCCACTGGACACTCGACAACGGGGCTCGGAAATCCCGGGCCAGCGTAGCGATGGCCACATTGACGATGGTGGTGTCGAGGATCGACATGATGGTCCCGATCACCACGACCAGGGCCAACCGCTTCAGATGCGGATCGAGCCCGGTGATTCCCGTGGAGACGGGAGCGCTGTCGGGCGCCCCTCCGGCGCCGTCGCCGGCCGCAGGTCCCCGTGCGCCGTCTGCCGCATGTTCCGGAGCGCTGTCGGTGGTGTCGCTTGGTGCCACGTGACTCCTTGCTCGTCCCGCCGCCACTCGTCCCACCGCCACTGCCTCGACCGTCGATGGCGGCCGTGCCCCTTTGGAGGGTCCACTGCACCGCTCGGGACACCAGGGGCTGCGTCCCGCCCGGTACGCAGCCATCAGGCACCCGGTGCGATAACCCGATCGTAGGGGAACGTTGCGCCCGGCCGGTCGGAGGCAGGTGCTCCTCTGGTCAGCCCCGGATCTGCACGGCCAGGGTGGCCAGCACCCCGTTGACGAAGCGACCCGAGTCGTCGGTGGAGTAGGCCGAGGCCAGCTCCACGGCCTCGTTGAGGATCACGGCCGTCGGGACGTCCGGGCACTCCAGCAGTTCGGCCACCGCCAGGCGGAGCACGTTCCGGTCCACCACGGCCATCCGGTCGAGGTCCCACCCGATGGCGGCGGCATCGATCAGGCCGTCGATCTCGGGTCCACGCGACTCCACGGTGCGCACCAGGGTGGCGGTGAAGGGATCGGGCGCCACCATCAGCGCATCGAGCACCTCGGAGGGAGGATCACCTTTCAGCTCCGCCTCGTAGAGGAGGGTCAGGGCCCGTTCGCGGGCTTGGTGGCGGGGTGCGGGTTCCATGGTTGCGAGAGCGGGATGCGGCGTGTTCGGGATGCTGCGTGCCCGGGTAGCTCCGGCGGTCGGCCACGAGGGCACCGTCCGGATGGCGTTGGTCGGCACTGCCTCCTCCCGGCGCCTGTCGTCACGCCCGGGTCAGGTACTCCCCCGTTCGGGTGTCCACCTTGATCTTCTCACCCGGATTGACGAACAGGGGCACCTGGAGGACCAGCCCCGTCTCGAGCGTGGCCGGCTTGCGCGCCCCGGAGACACGGTCCCCTTGCAGTCCGGGTTCGGTGTCGGCCACGGTCAGCTCGACGGCGGCGGGCAGGTCGACCCCGATGATTTCGGTGCCGAAGAACTGCAGCACTGCGTCGTCGCCCTCCTTCAGGTAGTTTGCGGAATCCCCGAGGAGTCCCGTCTCCACCTGGAGCTGCTCGTAGGAGCTGGTGTCCATGAACACATACTCCGATCCGTCCCGATAGAGGAACTGCATCTCGCGCTTGTCGATGATCGCCTGCTCGAGCTTCTCGTCGGCCCGGTAGGTGCGCTCGATGACCGCTCCGGTCCGCTGGTTCTTCAGCTTGGTGCGGACGAAGGCACCGCCCTTGCCCGGCTTGACATGCTGGAACTCGATGACGTTGAACAGACCTTCGGGCAGGTTCAGGGTCATGCCATTGCGGAGATCGTTGGTCGAGACGGCCATCAGACGGCAACTTCCTTTGGGAACTGGGTGAGCGAACGGCTGCCGTTCTCGGTCACCACCAGGGTGTCCTCGATGCGGACCCCGCCCGTTCCGGGCAGATACACGCCCGGCTCCACGGTGACCACGGTGCCGGGCACGAGGATAGCAGTAGACCCTGGTCCGACCGATGGCCCCTCGTGGATCTCGAGACCGACGCCGTGCCCGGTGCCGTGCTCGAATCGGTCCGCCCATCCCGACGACGCGATGACCTCCCGGCAGACCTGGTCGACCGAGCCGGCCACCGCTCCGGGCGCCACTGCGTCGACGCCGGCCCGCTGTGATGCTGCCACCACCGCGAAGACCTCGGCCATCCCGCCCGATGGGGTGCCACCGACCCAGAAGGTGCGGGTCATGTCCGAGCGATAGCCGTCGAACACCGCACCGAAGTCGACCACCACCGGGTCGCCCACTCCGATCGGGCGGACGCCGGGGCGCGCATGGGGCTTGGCCGAGTTCTCGCCGGAGGCCACGATGGTCTCGAAGGCACGGTCTTCCGCCCCCCGCTCACGCATGGCGTGGTCCAGAGCGGCGGCGAAGCGGGACTCGGTCAGCGTTCCGCCCGCCCCGCGGCCGGCGACGGCCAACAGTGGGAGCACGTCGGCGAGGGCTTCGTCGGCGATGGCCGCGGCGCGCTCCATCCGGGCCACCTCACCGGCGTCCTTCGCCATGCGCAGGCCCTCGACCAACCCTCTCGTCGGCAGGAGCTCGATCCCCACGAAGAGGTCGTCCCACGACCGCTGCGCCGACCAGGTGACGTGGTCTGCCTCCAGGCCGAACGACCGGATGGCGCCCGATTCGGCCACCAGCGCCTCCCGCTGGGCATGCACGCCACCGATACGGATCTCGATGTCCGCGTCCACACCGACAGCGGACAGCTGCTCGAATGCCTGAGCGCGGTACCTCCCGTCCGTGGTCAGCAGTGCACGGTCACCGGTCACCAACAGGAGGCCGGCCGACCCGGTGAACCCGCTCAGCCACCGGATGCTTGTGGCGTTGGTGACCAGCAGTCCGTCCACCGGTCGCCCGTCGGCTCCCGCCCGGTCGAAGAGCGCCCTCAGACGATCGAGCCGGCCCTCCACCTCGAGGGGCGCCAGCGCCGCCGCCCCGTTCACTGCACGCGGGTCGCGTTGAGCAACCTGACCACTGCCTCGACAGCCAGGGGATAGCCCAGCCCTCCGAAGCCGGCGATGGATCCGTCGGCCACCGGTGCGATCGTGGAGACATGCCGGAACGGCTCGCGGGCCGCCGGGTTGGAGAGATGGAGCTCCACCACCACGCCGGCGAACGCAGCCAGGGCATCGTGGAGCGACCACGAGGTGTGCGAGAGTGCCCCCGCGTTGACGATGATGGCGTCCGCCCGGCCTCGAGCCGCATGGACGGCCTCCACCAGTGCGCCCTCGTGATTCGTTTGGAAGTGCTCGAGTGTGTATCCGAGTTCCTCCGCTGCGGCACGGGCCGCGGCGACGTGTTCGTCGAGAGTGTCGGACCCGTAGACGACCGGCTCGCGCTCGCCCAGGAGATTGAGATTCGGTCCGGACAACAACACGATCAACCTGCTGCTCGTCACTGTCCTCTACCACCCTCTCGATGCTGCATCTCTGCAAGGGTAGCGACCACATCGGACCCGTCGATGCCACGCACGACCTCGACGCCATCGGGGCCGTCCAGCACGAACGTTAGATCGTGTTTCGCCTTCTTGTCCCGGGACATGAAGGACAACAGCCGGCCGGGGTCGACCTCGGCCGGCAGCAGCGGCGAGAGGTCGAACGCCCCCACCACCTGCCGGTGCAGTTCTGCCCGCTCGTCGTCGATGCGGCCCAGCCTGCGGGCCAGCAGGCCGGCAAAGACCAGGCCGATGGCCACCGCCTCTCCGTGCCGCAGGTCGGATCCCGACTCCGCACCGAAGGCGGAGGCCTCGAGTGCGTGGGCCAGGGTGTGCCCGTAGTTGAGGACCATCCGCCGATCGCCTTCACGCTCGTCCGCAGCCACCACCTCGGCCTTGATGGCGACACACCGGGCCACCTGCTCGTCCAACGGCAGGTCCAGAAACGAGGACACTGAATGGTCGTCGAGGCCGGCCTTGCCCCCGAGGAACGCATACTTGGCCATCTCGCCGCGGCCCGACGCCCACTCGCGTGGGGGCAGGGTGGACAGGACCTCGGTGTCGCACAGGACGGCCTTGGGTTGCCAGAATGCACCGACCAGGTTCTTCCCCTCCGGGATGTTGACGCCGGTCTTGCCGCCGATGGCGGCATCCACCTGTGCGAGCAGCGAGGTGGCGATGTTGACGTACGCGATCCCACGTTGGAACGAGGCTGCGGCGAATCCGGCCAGGTCGGTGACGACCCCGCCCCCGACGGCGACCACGACATCGGATCGGCTGAGCCCGACCCGAGCGAAGCCCCGACAGAGGTCCTCGACCACGGCCAGCGACTTGGCCTGCTCCCCGTCGGGCACGGTGAACCGTTCGAACGGGATACCCGGGTCCACGGAGACCCCGATGCCGGCCTGGGTGACGATGACGGCCCGGGCGGCAGCGGGCAGCACCGCAGCCACGATGCCGGCCAACTGCCGGCGGGTATCGTCGCCGATCAAGACGTCGTAACGACGCTCCCCCAGCTCCACGGGCACCGACCTCATCGGCCGCCTCCGGTCCCGAGGCCCGCGGCGGCGAGCACGCGGTCCACCACCTCGGTGGGGGCGAGGTCGTCCACGTCCACCACCGCCGCCGCCACCGATGCGTACAGGGGCCGGCGGACGGCGTCGAGCTCGCGCATGGCACCAGCCGGATCCTCGCCGAGCAACGGCCGCCCGTCGCCACTGCCCACCCGGCCGGCCAGGGTCGCGGGGTTCGCACGCAGCCACACCACCGTGCCCGAACCGGCCAGAAGGTTCCGGTTGGCCTCAGACAGGACCACCCCACCCGCAGCCGACACCACCACCGGTTGGTCCCCGGAGAGTGCTCCGACCAGCACGCGGGTCTCCTCGGCCCGGAAGGCGTCCTCGCCGCGCTCGGCGAAGAGCTCGGGGACGGTGCGCCCCGTGTCGGCCATCACCTGGGTGTCGGAATCCAGGTACCCCCAGCCGAGACGCTCGGCCGCCAGGCGGCCGACGGTCGTCTTCCCGGCGCCCATCATGCCCACCAGGATGAGACGGTCAACCATCGGCCGGCGGCGGAGGTGCTGCAGACGGGGTCTCCCCCAGTGAGGCCAGGTAGCCCTGGCGGTTGCGTCGGAACTCCTCGATCGAGTCACCGCCGAACTTGCGGAGCGCCTCGGAGGCGAGCACCAAGGCGGTCATCGTCTCGGCCACCACCCCCATGGCCGGCACCGCGGTGACGTCGGTGCGCTCCTTGAACGAGACGGTCGACTCCTTGGTCGCCACGTCGACGGTTCCGAGCGTGGGCCGGTTCAGACTGGCCAGCGGCTTCATTGCCACCCGGGACACGATGGGGGATCCGGTGGAGATCCCGCCCTCGATTCCCCCGGCGCGGCTGGTGTCGCGCAGATAGCCCCCTCCGAGCAGCGCAGCGGTTTCCTCGTCGTCGTCCCTGGCGATCCGGATGGCATCGTGGGCCTCGGAGCCCCGGAGCCCCGCAACCTCCCATCCGTCGCCGAACTCGACCGCCTTGACCGCCTGGATGCTCATCAGAGCCTGGGCCAGCAGGGCGTCGAGGCGCCGATCCCAGTGCACGTGGCTCCCGAGGCCCACCGGTGCCCCGTAGGCGATCACCTCGGCGACGCCTCCCAACGAGTCGCCGGCCTTGGCCGCCGCCTTGACCGCCGCGATCATCCGCGCCTCGGCGCCCGGGTCGGCGCAGCGCACCTGGGACTCGTCGATGCGGGCCAGGTCGGCCACGGCCGGTCGGGGCCCGACCGCGGCCCGTTCTTGACCGAGTTGGACGATGTGGCTGATGACGTCGATACCGATCTGCCACAGCAACAACTTGGCCAGCGTGCCGGCGGCCACCCGGGCCGCCGTCTCGCGAGCAGAGGCCCGTTCGAGCACGTCGCGGGCGTCGTTGAGGCCGTACTTGAGCATCCCCGACAGGTCGGCATGCCCGGGTCGGGGCTGGGTCAGTATCTTCGACGGGAGCCCGGGGCTCGCCGACATCTCGGTCTCCCACTTGGGCCATTCGGTGTTGGCGATCTCGATGGCCACCGGTGACCCGAGCGTCCGCCCGTGGCGGATACCCCCGACGAGGGTCACTTCGTCCACTTCGAATCGCATCCTGGGGCCACGACCGAACCCCAGGCGGCGCCGGGCGAGACCGTGCTGGATGTCCCCTGCCGTCACCAGCAGGCCGGCGGGCAGACCCTCGACGATCACCACGAGGGCGCGACCGTGGGATTCACCGGCAGTCAGGTAGCGCAGCATTCAGGCAAATCTACTCGGGCCGACCGCCATTCCGGCCCGAGGTGCACCGGTACCGCAGATCAAGATCCGGCATGGAACAGGCTTTGGGCCAGGTGTCCGCCCCAGAGGACGGCGATCACCGCCCCGACGGCGAGGGACGGCGCGAACGGGATCCGGGTCTTGCGGCCCGTCGAGGAGACCACCATCATCGCCAACCCGAACACCATCCCGATCACGAACCCGGCCAGAAAGGCCACGTAGGCGTGCAGCAGGCTGAGGTAGCCGACCGTCAGGCCGATGACTCCGGCCAGGCGCACGTCGCCGAAGCCCATGCCCCGCGGGACGAACCACCAGATGAGGAAGAAGATGCCGAAGGCGACGACTCCGGCGATGACCGAGCCGATCAGGCTGTGCCATGCGTGGTCCACCGCCGAGGTCGCCACCAGCAGCGGGACGATGAGGGCCAGCGCGGGGTAGAGCAGATGACGGGGCACCAGCCGATGGGAGAGGTCGGTGACGGAGACCGCCACCAGCATCGCGAAGAAGACGCAGAACGGCGCCAGGACCAGGTCGGCGCCGAAGTGGCCGGCTGCCGCTCCGAACAGCCCGCCGGTGACGATGGCCGACCCCACCATCCGGCTGGGAGAACGGCCGGATGGCAGCAGATCCCGGGCCGGGCCCTCCCGCTGAGGCACCTCGACCCCACTCCGGGTGTCGTGTCCCGACGGCGGCGCATCGGCCGCCTGCGGCTGCCCGGCCACCGGCTCGGCATCGCCGATGTCGGTACGCCCGGCGGTCTCGGCGTGCTGGTGCGCGGCGCGTTCCTCGGCGCGTTCCTCGTCCCGGCGGTGATCATCGGCCGCCCGGCTCCGATCGGCCAGTTGTTGGCCGATCGGATCGAGAGCACCCCCGATGACCAGGCCGGCCACCGAGGAACCGGCGATGAGCAGCGTCTCCACCCCTGGCAACGTACTGGACGGGCGTCGCAGAAGCGGGCATCGTAGTCGGATCATGGAGACTCGCACCTTCGACCTCGTCGTCCCTGCTGGCACCATGCCGTGCTACGAAGCGCTACCGGAGACCGAGGGCGCGCCCTATCGCGGCGCCGTGGTGGTCGTCCAGGAGGCATTCGGCGTCAATGCCCATATCGAAGACGTGACCCGCAGGTTCGCAGCTGCCGGCTTCCACGCCGTGGCCCCCCATCTCTTCCACCGCACCGGCTCACCGGCCTTCGGATACGACGACTTCAGCCAGGTCATGCCCCACATGCAGGCGCTGAGCGACGACGGCATCCTCGACGACGTGGGCGCCGCGGTCGGGTACCTCCAGGGCGCCGGATGGTCCGACGGTCAGATCGGGGTGGTCGGGTTCTGCATGGGGGGCAGGGTCACCTTCCTCGTGGCCGGCACCATGCCCCTCGGGGCGGCCGTGGGGTTCTACGGCGGAGGGATCGTCAGCGGCCGGAGTGAGGCAATGCCGTCGCTGCTCGGTCTCGTCGCGGAGATGCCCACCCCCTGGCTGGGCCTGTTCGGCGACGCCGACCCGGGCATCCCCGTCGAGGACGTGGAGCGGCTGAGAGAGGAGCTCGCCACGCACGCGCCGGTCGACACCGAGATCGTGCGGTACCCGGGGGCAGAGCACGGTTTCCACTGTGACGCGAGGCCGTCGTACTCCCCCGAAGCTGCCGTAGACGGCTGGAGACGGACCCTCGAGTGGCTCGACGCCCATTTGGACGCACCGGCACAGTGAGGACCACAGGTCACGCGCATCCCCCTCACCAGGGGGGATCTCCGGCCTGAGGCCACCCCGGCCGACTAGAGGATTGCGAGGCCGATGGCTCGGCCGCCACCAGGAATTCTGCCGGCAAACCAGCCCGCTGAAGCCTAAAGCTCCCCCGGTATCCGGTCGATGCTCCAAGCATGCTCAGAAGCGGCCCCGGCCGAGCCAGCCGCGTGCTGGGTCCCCACGATGAGCGAAACCTGGCCAGGCTGCTCGGCGACCTTCCCGACATCGTCTTCGTCGTCGACTCCAGCGGCCGCCTGCGGTGGGCGAACCACGCCGGCGAGTCCCTGTTCGGCCGGTCGCTCAACGACTCGATCGGCCTGTCGGGACTCGACTACGTCCACCCTGACGACCTGGAGCTGGTCCTGCGCTCGCTCACCAGCGTGCAGAACAAGGAGATCGGCACGCCGATCGAGATCCGCTTCCGGACGCCCGCCGGGTGGCGACTGATGGAGCTGGTCGGTGCGCCGGTGGCCTGGCTCGAGGACGGCGCGGTGCTCCTCGTGCTGAGGGATCTGACGCAGCGCCGACGTTTCGAGCTCGTCCACGATCACGACGCCCGCTTCCGATCCCTCGTGCAGAACTCGGCAGCGGTCACCATGCTGGTCTCGCCGGACGGCATCGTCGAGTCGGTGTCCGGGGCGCTCACTCGTCTGCTGGGACAAGACCCGGAGCTCGTCGAGGGGCGACCGTTGGACGAGCTGGTGTGCGAACAAGACCGTCCAGCCGTCGCATCCGCGCTGGAGCGCGCATCGCGGGGAACCTCGGCTGCCACTCCGGTGACCGTCTCGTTGGACCTCCTGCGCCACGGGGGCACCGGGACGGTGCCGTTCGAGCTCGCCCTCGTGAACCTCATCGACGATCCGACCGTCGGGGGATACGTGGTCTCCGGTCACGACATCACGGCGCGGAACCTTGTCGAGACCGAACTGCACAACACCCTTTCGCTCCTGACGGCGACACTGGACGCCACCGCCGACGGGATTCTCGTCGTCGACGGCAATGGCCACTTCGTCAGTTTCAACAATCGGTTTGCCGAGATGTGGCACCTGCCCGACTGGATCTTGGCGCAGCGGGACGACCCTACGGCGATCGCATTCGTCCGCGATCAGCTGGTCCAGCCGGACTCGTTCGTGGCCAAGGTGGACGAGCTCTACGAGAATCGCGAGGCCGAGAGCTACGACCTCCTCGAGTTCACCGACGGCCGGGTGTTCGAGCGCTTCTCGAAACCCCAACGGGTCGACGGCACCATCGTCGGACGCGTGTGGAGCTTCCGTGATGTGACCGACCGCAAACGGCTCGAGGAACGCCTCTCCTACCAGGCGTTCCACGACTCATTGACCGACCTCGGCAATCGGGCCCTCTTCCAGGACCGCCTCGAGCACGCCGTGGAACGGATCGGACGCACCCATGGTCATCTCGCCGTCCTCTTCCTCGACGTGGACAACTTCAAGAATGTCAACGACACCCTCGGGCACTCGGCAGGTGACGAACTCCTCCACGCCATGGCCGGGGTCCTGGTCCAATGCCTGCGCAAGGCCGACACTGCGGCGCGCCTCGGGGGCGACGAGTTCGGCGTCCTCGTCGAGGAGCTCGCGGACCCGGATGACGCCGTCACCTTGGCCGAGCGCATTCTCGAGGCGACACGCGGGAAGCTGAAGATCGCCGGCGCGGATGCGCCGGCGACGGTGAGTATCGGGATCGCGTTCGACATGGCCGACATCACCGGCGATCAGCTGCTGATCAACGCTGACCTCGCCATGTACGCCGCCAAGGAGCGCGGCGGGGACTGTTACGCGGAGTTCGTGAATGCGATGCACGACTCCGTCGGCACGCCCTCTTGATCGAGCTGCCGGGGCGCTGCCCTCGGCGACCGTGTCGACCGGTGGTGACTAGCTGTGGGCCGGCTCGTATTAGGGATTGGTGCCGTCGGCATGGTCGGTGACGTCGACGATGTTGGCGATCTCGGGG
>Ga0181523_10000648_pt1 | contig 39620 bp, 28 predicted proteins | sample PEATcosm2014_Bin_43_FD_119752 | JGI IMG/M metagenome (GOLD analysis project Ga0181523, IMG submission 119752) | Peatland microbial communities from MTU Mesocosm Facility, Houghton, MI, USA - PEATcosm2014_Bin05_30_metaG | ecosystem: Environmental > Terrestrial > Soil > Wetlands > Peat | place... | reverse complement strand
TTCAGCAATCGCCGTTTCCTAGCGATGCTGAGGCGCTGCGGATTGAACTCCATTTTTTCTTACTGTTTTTTACGGGTTACCGGGATTTCAAAATCTGGACCATCGCCGCCATCGCTGGAGCGGCGAACAACCTCGCCGCCGCCGCCCCCGTCGTCGTAAGTCAGAAAAATTCGTTCATAGAAGTCTGCAAAGTACCCATCCTCGATTACTTTTGGACATGAAATTTCGGCCCTAAATTCGTCTCCCTCGCCGTAGGTGCAAACATACCAAGTGATGATTTGACCCGCGGGAACCTCGCTTGTTTTCTTTAGCGGCACGACCTTTACGGATTCATCTAGCGCTTTCATGAACGAAAGCTGGTTGACTTGTACGACCCGATCAGTGGCCGCACCTTTTTGGGATCGGTTTTGCGGAATACGCCCGTCTTCTTCGACCCCAGTTCCGTCGTCCGTATTGGCGACGACAATTCGAACGCCGAGGGATTTGTTGATCACTCCAGGAATCTGATCGGCGTCGTCCTTTTCCCATCCCCTCTCGACCAACGTGATTTCGCGGAGTCGGCGAGTGCCCATTTTGTACGCAGACCAACCACGCGATCCGGGAGGATCGTTTGGTGTGCAGTCCGCTTTCGCGCGGACCATAGCTTCAACAACCTCTAGAAGCTGGTCCCGCGTCAGTTGAAATAGCTTATCTAAGCGATTGCCTACATCTACTGGCTTCTTCCAGACTTGAGCAGGCATGGCCGTATAACCTCATGTTCATTTTTTCTCCCTCATTTGTGGATGGAAAAATGAACATGGTCAAGCGAAAAGTTATCCCCAGCGTGATTTTGCAGCCTTCCTAGCGATCTCCGCCCGTTTCCGTTTACCCAGCGCCGCCGCGCTTGCCTTTCCACCCTTCCGCCCTAGCGCGACGGCGGCCGGGTCCTTGCCTCTGATTCGGGTGTCGGCACCTCGTCCGTCAGTCCGGTATTGTGACCTTCTTTTAAAACGGCGAGCAGCCCCGTTCCAAAGGCCCAGCACCCACGTTCCGCTGGCAGTGAACCCCCACTTCCAGGGGACGTAAGACAAAGTGAATCCAAGAAGTCGAGCGCGGCTGTAGATATTGGGCACTCGAGGATTCGGCGCCGCGCAGTTATTTCCACGATCGTCCTTGCAGACGAATGAGGTCGGTCGTGGAAAAGCTTGCACTTACCGTTGCTGAAGCTGCGGCCCTCGGCGGTCCATGCCGCAGTATTCTATACCAAGATATCGCCAGCGGCAGATTGCGCGCAGTGAAACGCGGGCGCAGCACCCGCATTCTCCTGGAAGACTTTAAAAGGTACCTGGCGTCGCTGCCGTCGATTCCGGCCAGGGTCGTTATGGTCTCTCAAGTCAAGGAAGACTGATGTGAGAACAAGTTCAAACGCGGCGCTTTTTCAATCCAGCATGTCGCCCACCTTCTTAGGTGTCTGGCCGCGTGGTTCATTTGTTCAAATTAGAACCCTCGTTGCATTACAGTTTTCGACAGTAAACGCGGCGCGCGTGACAGGTATTAGGAAGGTATATGGTAATATAAAAACCCGATATACTGTTGACCAATTCCCAAGGTACACTAATATACACTGAGATGGACCGCAGTATACAACCAGGTGCCAGGGACGCCATCCCAATGACCACAGGAAAACTGGTGGAACCGTCGTTTGCCGAGCTCCTGGTGGCCGTCCAGACGGCGAACGACTTAGCGCCCAAAACCCGAACCCAATGGTCTTGTTCGGTCCGGCAGATGGTGGTGGCCATCGATCGGCCAGCGCAATCGATACCGGCCCGCTGGACGGCGGTTCACCCGATCGTGCGTAACCTGCACCACGCCCGCGTCGGCTCGACGTACAAGACATTTGCAAATCACAAGGCCAATCTCCGAGCTTGCCTGGCCTGGTTCGCGAACGAGAAGCATGCGCCGCAGGTTGGCCGTCCTCTCACGCCGCCGTGGGCTTCTCTACGTAAACAGATAAAGGAGCAGCACCATCGCAAACGCTTGTCAGGGCTGATGCGTTACTGTTCGGGCACAGCAATTGTGCCGGACGCCGTCAACGACGCGGTTCTCGACAGCTATATGCGCTACCGCGGCGAGACCACTAGGCTCGCTACTGACAGTGCCGCTCGCCGCCGCATAGCCCGGTCGTGGAATACATGTACAACGGTCGTCGACGGTTGGCCTTCGTGCCGTCTGATCGAGCCTGCCGTCAAGCCGTTGACCGAGACGCCGTGGGACAGCTTTCCGCAAGGACTTCGCGACGCGATTGAAGACTATCTCGCCGGGCTTACAAAAATCCGCCGCAGCGCTGGAAGCAAACCCAAACGCATCCCGCCCTGTAAAGCATCGACCATTCGAACGCGTCGAGCCGAACTGCAAGCCGCGGCTCGGATGGCTGTTCGCGAGGGGGTTCCAATTGGCCGCCTTGTTTCTCTTAATGCCATGCTCGATCCAGTGATCGTCGAGAAGGTGATCGACGCCTATTGGGCCAAGGATGGGGAAGAGCCCCGCACCTACACGATCGATTTGGCTTGGAAACTTTTTTCGGTGGCGCGGGAGACCAAATGTGTATCAGAAGGAGATCTTGAACGACTTGATGAAATTCGCGCCGCGCTCGAGGTTCATCGCCAGGGCGGCCTAACCGAGAAGAATCGTAAGGTTGTGCGGCAGGTTCTCACCGATGGCATCTGGGACGAAGTCGTTCGACTCCCCGCCGCGTTGATGGCGCAGGCTCGTCTCCGTCGCCGGGATGCGCCGGTCAAGGCGGCGGTCTTGGCTCAGGTCGCCACTGGCATCGCCGTCCTCTCATTTGCCCCGATCCGCCTCGGCAATTTGATTCACATCCGGCTTGATGAGAACTTGATCAAGCCTGGCGGATTGAACTCACCCTACTGGTTGGTCTTTCCCAGATACGACGTGAAAAATCGCGTCCAGCTCGAATTCGCGCTGCGGCCGGAGCTGACTGCGCTGATTGACGAATATATCCACGATTTCCGTCCCACTTTGCTGCGAGGCTCGAACGATACGTGGTTGTTTCCGGGAGAGACAGGACAGGTCAAGACGGCCAGGACGCTCAGCTTGCAAATTACCGATCGGATTATAAAGGCGACCGGCCTGCGCATCACGGTCCATCAGTTTCGTCATGCGGCCGCCGCCATTCTGCTCAAACATCGGCCCGGCGAATACGAACTGGTGCGGCGTCTGCTGGGACACCGCAACGTACTAACCACGCGCAACTTCTACATTGGTCTCGACACCATCCAGGCAACCGAAATCTTCGGCAACATCGTCCTGGAGCGCATGGGCGGCGCTTTCGAGGTTGTCGAATGAAAAAGCACGAAAGGACGCTAAACGCAAAATCCAATCGCGAACGGCGGACTTTGCGCGTGAGCGAATGGCCGGTGGCCGATCAGGTGGCGTGGAAGGAGGCTTGCCGGCCTAGCGTCCGGCTGAAGGCGGGAGGATCTGCGAGCCACCTCTCCGCGGAGACCCGCAGAGATTATGCTAGTCGGTATGGATTGTTTCTGGGTTTCCTGAAGGGCAGGGGACTGCTTGACCGCGGGGCTCCGGCGGCGGCCCACGTAACGCTGGCTAATGTGGAGGCCTACGTTTCCGATCTCAAGGCACGTGTCAGCTCAGTAACAACCTGGAATTCCGTCTCTATGGTTCGCCGCACCGCGCAGTTGCTCGTTCCCTCCGCTGACTTCGTTTGGCTCGCCGAGATCGACAAGGACCTCGCCCTCGTCGCCGAGCCAAGATCAAAGCTGAACCGCCTGGTGTTTACCGAGCAACTGGCGATCGCTGGACTAACGCTGATTATGGAGGCGAAGCAGAGCAAATGGAATGCGATCGATCGTGCCCGCGGAGTGCGAAATGGCTTGATGGTCGCACTGCTCTCTGTATGTCCAATCCGACGGAAAAACTTTGCCAGACTCGAATTGGAGATTACGATCAAAAAGATCAGGGGCCAGTGGTGGATTATCCTACCCGCCAAAAGTACGAAGAATCGTCGCGCAGATGAACGGCCGATTGCCCGGTGGCTGACCCCCTACATCGAGCTTTACCTAAGTGAATTCCGACCGCTCTTGCTCCGATCCGAAAGCAAGGCCCTTTGGATTTCATCCAATACTGGGCGTGCCATGACTATGCCAAAGGTAGGTTCCGTCATAACCACCAGCACATTGCAAATTCTCGGGATCGCAATCTCGCCGCACCTTTTCCGAACCGCTGACGCGACTGTTGCTGCAGTGTCGCGCCCTGACCTACCTCACCTTGCCAGCGCACTGCTCGGTCATAGCAATCCCCGGACTACAGACGAGCACTACAATCGCGGTGGTAGTAGTGAAGCTGCAAGAATCTACACGGATCTGGTCCAGGAACATTACTCCCGACCGCGAAGCGTGGCCTCGCCAGTGGGTGATTCAGTGAGAGTTGGATAGAGCACTCGTTTGCTAAGCCAGGGGTCGCGGGTTCGAATCCCGCCACACAGGCCAAAAATCAGAGTGGCCCCTTTTTGCCGAGTGCTTGTCCGTTCGCGTCCATCAGTGTGAAGGATTCAATGTGATTCGCTTTTTAAAGGACTGCGCACGGCCGTTGCGGCAAATAAGTATTGTTGAGCAGTAGCGTCCCAGGTATCGCTATTTCCCAATCCTTGTGCAGCACGGAATTCGTGTAAAGCTTGTTGCGAGAGTCGCCCCCACTTTCCATCCGCCTTATCGGCCAGAAAACCAAGTTCGATCAGCCGCCGTTGAACACGCTTAGCGTCCTCGATTTGATGGATATCGAGTGCGGTTGCGGATGATATTGTCGCGGCTTGGTTCGATTGCAGGGCCCTCAACCATTTATCCGTACTCACGTCAGAGGAGTCGGGCGGCGCCCGGGCTGACACGTCCGCGTCGTTTCGCTTGCTGTATGCGACGAGAAGACCTGCGCTGAAAACGTAAACTAGAAGCGTCGCGAGAGTGAGGGCGAGTAGGATGCCCGATCCAAATACAGCCCGCAGTCCAACACCTTTGATTTTGGTGCTCGGTTGCACCTGCGCGATATTTGATCTGCGCGGCGTTCGAAGAGGCTTCCAGGACCTGACCCGTGACGTCACAGGCTCTCTGCGCCGAAGGCCCCTCAGTCCTGCGACCAGCGCCCGCAATGACGTGATAATTCTGGTTTTCTGGTGCCAATCTTCTCGTTCAATTAGGATCTGATTGGCTCGTTCCACTTCTTGAGTAGTTAGGTATCCGAGAGTGACAGACTCGATTCGGTTGCCCGTCCGCCACTCTTTGTAACAAGCAGTTCTGCACAACTGACGAAACCCCAGAAGCATGGCGGTCAAGTCGACTGCCTTCTCGCACCTGCGCAAAGGGTGCTCAATAGACTCCAGAACAACGTGCGAAAACTCATGAGCAACAACAATTGCCGCTTGGTCATACGCTTGTTCAAAAAATGATCTCCGAAAATACATGTTGATCTTCATTTCCTTGAATGCCGCACTGCCATAACGTGGCATGTTATGGGGCATTTCGACCCACGCAACCGCATCCTTGTGTTTTCCTTTATTTGCTGCGCCGGTTGGCACCCAATGCACAACAAAGATTACGTCTTCTATATTCATGGCTCTTTTGATAAGCCTTATTATTCCTTTGTAATCCTGCGCTTTGTGCAGCGATTTTATAGTCCTCTCGGAAATAGGTGGAACGTAAGGAAGCAACTGCTGAAGTTGATGCAGATATTTTTTAACGTCGAATGTGGGGCATGATCTAAGCTCGCAGCGGCGCGCAGCATCCGCATCATGCCCCACATGCCCATTATCGCGTTCAGCTACCATATCCACCCTGAGGTTTCGGACGCCGCCGAATTTGTCGGTGGTGTTGTGATCGCGTTGCGGCCCCAAGCCGCGGCAATCCATTTTGGCGCTTTCTCGGCGGGCTTGTTTTTTGTCCGCTCAGCGTCTCGGCCTCGGAACAGATAGGCTTGCCACATAATCGGTCAGCTCAAAGCCCGGTTGACGGCACTTTTGGCTGAAGCCGCCGCCCCGTTCACCCACCGAACGTTGAAAGCTGCCATGGCTTCCCCCGTTTATCGCCGCTTGCCGCGCCGGAGGGGGCTAATTTCTCCCATTTTGGGAGAATTCACCAGAGCAATTTTGATGGGGAGCTACCAAGGGGTGAGCTTCCAAATTGTCCAAGACCATTCACACAGAACGCCACCAAATGCTGCGCGAACTGCTTGTGGCCCGGCGAAAGGCCGCAAGGCTTACGCAAACGGTCTTGGCCAAGCGGCTAGGCAAGCCGCCTTCTTACGTGGCGAAATACGAGGGCGGGGACCGGCGCCTTGACGTGCTGGAGTTTCTAGACGTTGCGGCCGCGATTGGCTTTGAACCATGCGCGCTGATACGGTCTCTGCTTCATAAATAGCTGAGCGGGCGGAGCTGCAGTCTCGTTGGCATCTTTTAGCTTTTGAGCGCGCGCGCCAACTGCTCCGCGGCCTCGTCAAAGCGCGCCTCCAGCCAGGCATTGCTGCCGCGCAACCCCTTCGCGACCTCGATCGCCCAGTCGAGATATTCGCGTTTGCGTTGCCGGCTCCAATCTGTTGGTGGACTCTTGGTCAGCGAGCGTAAATTCGATGTCTTGTCGGCGAGCTTCAGTATTTTGGCTCGCACGCTCTTAGCCGCCGCATGTTCAACCTGCTTACGTTTGCGTTCTTCTTTACTGAGTCTTTTATCGTCGGTGACCTCGGCAACTAAGTCGGCAATATCCGCATTAAACATCGAGGCCAATTCAGCGGGAAGCGTGGCCGTATCCTCAACCGTGTCGTGCAGCACTGCCGCCGCGACCAGGTTTGCATCTCGCCCCTCCGTCGCAGTCGCCACCATCTCGGCCACCTCGGCCAGATGATTGACATAGGGCTCTTGAGCCTGGCCTTTACGCCTCTGGTTGACATGGCGCTCGGCGGAAAAATTCCAGGCGCGAGCGAGCAACAACACATCAGTCACTCGTCAGCCCCTCGTCATTGGATTTAAACCGAAGAAGCCCGAAGGATTCATGCTGTCGGCCGGTTGGAATGGACCTAGCCGACCAGGGCCAGCCGGACACAAATTACTAACTTGTTGTCTTCTCCGCATCTGGCGCATTGACGGCGACCGCGCCAAAATCGATTGTCTTTAGCTAGGCTCGTGGTTTTCTGTTGCACCTGTTGCCGCGGTGTGATGTTGAGGGTGCCGGATAGGCAGTCGTCACAATATGCGCGACCAACGTTTCCTTTTAGAAACTCTTCAATCTCTTGAATTGCAGTCATGGTTGCCTCTATTTGTGAGGCCACATATCAACTGCACATTCCGAGCGTCGTCTATGTACCAAGCTTCCGGGAAGAGCGGTTATCGGTCCTAAGGCGGCGGCCGCTCTCAACCTCGACACCGACATCGGCTTGCGGCGACAAGGGCTGTACTAGCCCTTGAATAGGCGTCGAGCCAGGACGCTCAAAGACGAGCCAACCTGGGGCATAGAAATCCCCAATAGTTAGCGGTTTCGAACCAGCTGGCCGGAAATCTCTGACGATTCCTGGCTAGGTGATACAAAAACCCGGTTCCCGTAGACATTAGGCTAATTCGACGAAATCGGTTTGATCACCTTGGCGTACTACATGCATGAAGCGCCCTTGCCTCAGTTTCGTAGAATTTAGGCGAGCGTCGAATGGAAACAGCGCGGGATGGCTGCTCAATTGCGCGAGCGGCAACCCACTCCCATGGCTCAGTAAGACGGCGTGAAAGAGGAGCTCAGTTATTTCATCATTGACTGGTATTCGACGTGGAGCAGCGATCAGGGAGCCTTTGACTGGACCGTCACGCAATAACCCCCATTGGCGCACTGAGCGCAGCGCATGCTGGATCGTGCGCTCTAAGGTTGAGCGATCGCCCCAGGCGTCTGTCATGCGGCGTTTAATTTGAGATCGATTGACCTGGCCATTGAGGATCAAAAGTTTTCCAACATTGGTCACAACGTCGTAAAAGAAGGGGTGCGTTCCAATAGCCATTGCCCAGTGGATTGCGATTCGCTGTTCACCGGTGGCCGAGCCAATGCATTGCAGTGCTGCATCTCTCAGGCGTTCGGCCTTTGGGGGTACGGCGAGCCAGATACGAGTCAGAACTGTTAGGGTCTTCCCGCGGCCGCTGCTGTTGGTATCGCCGGGAACCAGGTCCTCGAGAAATTTCCAAAGAAAATCCCGAACCTCCGCAGTCGGCTGACCCCGTGCGGCTCGCGCTGCGGCGGCATCAAGCCACTCAGCATCGATAGTTCGATCAAATCCAATGGTTGTTCTTGCCGCGGCACTCATGCAGATCTCGTCACAGTGATGAAGGGCACAATGGCTTCCTCGATGCAGATACCACCATGTGCTACAGTCCGCATTCCTTCACCAATGAAGGCGCGAAGTGGCGGAGCTATCAAGGCGAGGTAGTCGTCGGGAAGCCCAATATTCGGCCACTCAATCGACCCTTGGTATTTGGCAGCCACGCTCGATCGCAATAAAGCGTTTGGGAATACGTGGACGCGCTCTCCCCGCTCATCAGCAGTAGCGCCCACATTGGGTTTGCCAATCCCTATTCCCTCGACGTTCCCGTGATCGGCCGTCAGGACCACTTCAAAGCCACGTTGAAGAAGAGTGTCCAGCAGACGCCAAAGCGATCCTCGCTTGGCCCAGTGCCGAACCCCCGCGTGCATACCATCGGTTCCAGTTACAATGCCGTGCAGCATTTGATCGATCGTGCCCATGACGATGCCTGCAATCCGACAGCCGGGTTGATCAATCTTTTCCTGGACCCGAGTAATGAAAACATCATCGTCTTCTAGGGTGCCTTGGCAAGCATAGACGGCGTCACCATGCCGAAGACCACGATCTTCCCAGAATCGATTCCAATGCTGTTCTTCCTTGCGCGTGGTGTCCAGGCTCTGCGAAAAAAAGAAGGGCGGGTCGCCAGCAAAAATTGATTGGCGGGATACAGATGTAAGAGTTGGTACCCACGCGAACAGCCCGAACTCTTCAGTGACCCATTTCTCCAGTGGCATCTCATGTCGGGCTACGGCCCATTGGTCTATGGCAAAACCATCGACGACGAGGACCGCAAGTTTCGCTCCGCAGCCTCTGGCCGTAAGTCGGTGAGCCATGTATCGCGGTACCTGGTGAACCATGACAGGCCTAGGGAGAAACGAAAGGCTGTGCAGCGACGCATAATGTAGGACCATCCACTCGTAAAAACTCTTCTCGATTAACTGGTGTGCGGTATTGAAGCGTTCTTTATCCTCGGCTTCGATATCTGCTGGCAATGACCAGCGTACCGCCACTATCTCGGCCCACCGAGCAGCAGCTTGTATCCAGGCTTGATAGTCACTGTCCGGCGATGGGCGATCGGAGTCCATTAACTGCAGCAGCTTGCGGAAGCGCGAGATATCATCGGCAGCTTCGGAGCCCGCCACGCCGATCGCCATCCATGTGCCTTGGATGAGAGATCGCGAAATACTGCTGGTAGGAAGCAAAATACCGTCAGTGAAGAGATTGTCGATGTAGACCCGAACGTCGTCGTGATCGAACGGCAAATCCTTCGGTCCGGAGTACCGTAGATCGAACGGCTCCGGCTCCTCACGCAGCCCGCCTGCCTGAGTATCGAGCTTCTGGCGCAAAAATATTGGCCACCTCTCTTGCAGGAATTCGAAAAAGCTCGCGCGGCTAGGCACGATCTGATGCAGCGGCCAATCCTGCCAGCGCCCAGTAGATCGCAGCAGATAGATCAGGCGATCGTCCAGGGTTTTTGGAATTATCCTGTTGCTATAGTGACGACGCAGCAAGGCACGCAGCAACTCCGCATCACTTTGGATTTGTGCAGCGTCCAGCCGGAACACGGTCCGCAGCAGAAAGTCCCGTGTAGCATTCTCGCCCAGCGGTTCCGGCTTGAAGAGTTGTTGTGCAGCAGAGACCGCATCGAGGTCGGCACGATCGAGTTCCGAAAGCACGTGTGGCGCAAGCGACGGAAATAGTTCAGCAAGGCTGAACGATAGCAAACGTCGATCGTGCTTTGCTTGTTGAAGCAGGTCGAAGGGGAGCGCACTGATGTCCGAACGAGCTGCCCGCAGCACGACAACGAGATTCGTGCCATTGCCGGCGTCCCAAACCTGCCGAAAACGCCGCTCATAGGCGTAGCGGAAGGTAACGTGGTCTTCGAAAGGGACAATTTCAAATCCGCGCTGACGAATACCATCAACGATGCCCTGCTCGGTCAGGAGTTCGTCGGGATCTGCTACGATGGTTAGACGTGCGACGCTCGCGATGTCGGGCGTGAAATGAGCCAGGATGGGGTCCCGCCATGTACTGACTTGTGATGGGCTATTCATTGGAGATTTCCCATCGGAGCCACACGAAGCATAATAACAGCCGCCAGATCTGGGAGAGCCGCTTCCCGCGCCGCAATTTCACCGGACCAAGCATGCTCTTCGTCGGCCAAGAGACGCAGACGGTGAGCCCGGACCTGGGGTAGACCTAGCCGTTCGATTGCCCGACGACGGGACGAGAACGCGTGAATTCCCTTCTTGCGCTCCCGAACGATTCTCTGCCGGTGGTCAGCCGCTAGTTCTTCGAAAACTGTGGCGCCTTGCGCCTCCGCGGCTTGACGACTGACTTCATAGGCATCGAGTGCCCGCGACCCAGAAAGGTCCCCACTGGCTTGGATTAAGCCATGGGGTAGGTCAATCAGCCGATCCCAGATCGTTCGTGCGGTCGGTCCAAAAACACGCCCATCCTCCGTCAAAAAAAGCGCTTGGTACCGCTGTTCTGGTCCCCTGGTCGTCTGAAGGCTAATTCGCCAAAGGGACCAGACCCCGCTCGTCTTGTCCGAAACATCAGGGACGACAATAGCCGGGATCGGCTGCCCTGGTGCAAAGACGGGCAGATTGCTCGTCAGCCCGCGGACACGTTCATCTTCTAGCGAGATCAGCGTGGCTCCTGGCTGATCCGCATCTTCCCGGCCGAAGACTGCACCCCGAGTTATTTCACCATTAGGCCAGCGCAGGTCGTAGCCGACAGCAGCAACGCACACCGAGGCGCCAGACGATTCTTGAGTGCGTAAGAATCCGAGTGTCAGTCTCTCGTTCCAGTATGGCATCTGGTGGTTCGCGATCTTCTTTGCCTCGGACGGGTTGAGCTTTTCCGTGGTGTTCAGCAGCCCTGATCCCGCGCGTGCCTCCTCGGCACGCCGCCGAATATCATCGGCCAAAGCAGAAGCACGGCGCTCAGCCTCCTCGGGAGCGATGATCGCTTGTGCGAATAGTTCTTCGAAGGGCACTCCCCCTTCTTCAGAGTCGAGCACATCGGCCAGCTTGTCTACTCCGAACTCTTCGAGAATCCGTGCCAGCTTTTCTTCCAGAACGTCTCTGACCCGGAGTTCAACAGTTCCCTCAAGAGCAAAGTTCAGCGCGCGCACGATGTGTTTCTGACCGATGCGATCGACACGGCCGATTCGTTGTTCGATCTTCATCGGGTTCCAAGGCAGATCGTAGTTCACGATGACATGGCAGAACTGAAGATTAAGACCCTCACCGCCGGCATCGGTTGAAATGAGAATCTGGGCCTCGCCCGCGAATCGTCGCTGTGCCTGCCGACGCTCCTCTAAATCCATGGACCCATTGAGGGACACGACGGTGAAGCCGCGCCGCTCCAGGAAGTCGGCGAGCATTGCTTGTGTGGGCACAAACTCGGTGAAGATGAGTACCTTGAGGGTCGGATCGTTGTCGTCGCGCTGCTGTTGCTGAATCCGGCCAAGCAGAGCCTCGGCCTTAACGTCCGGCCCGTTGGCTTCACAACGGCGAGCGGCTGAGAGAAGAAGCTCGACCTCCTTGCGCTCATCCTTGAGGCCCTTAAGGCGTGTCATCAGGATGGTGTCGAGCTGTTCTTGGCCGTCCAGGGATGACCAGTCTTCCCCCACATCTTCGGGAAACAGCGAGAGCTGGCCCTGTGGCAGTTCAAGCACGGCGAGCCGACGCTCCAAAGCAGTCCTGATCGCTGCCGTGCTCGATGTGATCAGTCGTTGCATCAGGATCATTAGAAATCCGACGGCGGTCTGCTTTTCCTTGATGGCGCGGTTGTATCCGTCACGGACATATTCGGTGACTGCCTCGTAAAGCGCGCGCTGCTCTGTGTGCGACGTGCCCCACACGATCGGCACCAACTGCGTGAATCGAGGCTTGAAGAGTGGATTGCCGTCAGCGTCGATCGCTCGTCGCTTCTCGGTTCGGATAACAAAGGGCGCCACCGCCTCCCGAGAGATGACGTCGTCGCCAGGCAAGGCGTCTTCGTCAAGGAAGCCGATCAGCCGGCGAAAGGCGTCCGACTTGCCTTGATGTGGCGTTGCCGAAAGCAGCAGCAGATAGGGTGCCGCCTGCGCCAAACCATCACCCAACCTGAAGCGGGCCACTTGCTCGGTGCTGCCGCCGAGCCTATGCGCCTCATCGATGATGACCAGGTCCCACCCGGCCGAGACGAGGTCTTCGAAACGCTCGCGGTTGTAGCGGGCTAGCTGCTCCTGGCTCCAGCCGCGGCGGGAGTCCACTGGTTTGACGGAATCCAGCGGACAGATGACTTGGTCATGCATCCGCCAGAGGTTCTCGTCTTCATCAATCGCGCCGGCCTGCCGCAGAGCGGTCAGGCTGCCGGGCAGGATGAGCCGGAAGTCCTCATTGAAGTGGGTCTTCATCTCGGACTGCCACTGCAGTACCAGCCCAGCGGGCGCTACGACGAGAATCCGCCGTGCAAGGCCACGAATCTTAAGCTCTCGGAGGATCAGTCCGGCCTCGATGGTTTTGCCTAGACCAACTTCGTCGGCGAGCAGATAACGGATGCGATCACCTGAGATTGCGCGTTGCAGAGCAAGCAACTGATGGGGTAGCGGGATAACGGTGCCTTCTAGCGGAGCGACCAGAGTGTCTCGCTCCAACGCATCGGCGATGCGCGCGCCAGCGCTGACGTAGGATAGGCGATCAAGCAGGTAGGCATCGCCGGCCTTCAGCGGGACTAGGCGTGACTGTAAGACCCGGACAGCACTTGCGCGGCGCGGCAGCCAGACGAGGCAGGTCTCCTGACCCCATAGCGCGTCGATGTCGACGACGCGGCAGGGCTCATCATGGTCGATGCTGTGCCACCATTCGCCGACATGCATGCGTCCACTACTCCTCGCCCAGACGCATGCTGGCGACGTCGAAATACATCAGCAGCTTCTCATCCTCTTGGAGGACGTTCTCTGGAAGCTTGGCCGCGACGCCGACAATTGTCTTGTAGTCCTGCGCCTCGTACGCGGCTTTGAATCCAGCCCGAACAGCTTCGGTCCGGAATAACTTCAGCTTACGTTCCTTCGCCTGTTTGTACGCCTCAAATTCAGCCAACAGTGTCCGCTCCCGCAATTTCTCAAGATCGATTTGTTTACTAGGATCGGGCACATACCAGCGATCCGCCGCCTTGGCGGTCAGTGCTGGATCATCCTTGGCGAGATTGCGAAGCTCTTTGAAGTTCGTGGACAGGTACGAATGGATCTGGCTCGGGACCGGTCCATTGCCGTCGTAATGGATACAGTTCTGCCGCAGGATTTCCTTGAGCTCGACCGTCTGCTCGTGCTTTGCCCAGTTTTGGATTTCGCGCATGAACGTTGGCTGGAGGTCCTGGAAGCTGCGCGGCTTATCCCGAAGTTCGCGGCGCACCCACTGAATGGCGCTCGCCTCATCGATGACGAAAAGGCTCAGCTGGCGTAGCTCGGCAGCGGTGTTTCGTTTGCGGTCGTACTCGGCGACCTGTGTTGGCAAGAAGTACATGCCGTCACGCTCGGGATAGCGTTGGTTCAAGCCACTCAGAAACTCCGCGGTCGAAAGCGGCACGGAGAGTTGGCGCTGCACATGGAAAGCGACCATCCGATCGTGAAGTACCTGAGTAGTGCGTTCGGCGATCACATCGGCGACGCCGTCAACGCTGGAGAAAATGGGGACGTGCCCGAGATGCTCAGTCACGAAGGCCCAAGCGCTTTCTGGCGACGACGTCCCTAGCGCGAAGCGCTCAGCCAAAGCCTCGGTCGGCTTGTAGGCGGAGATGACGAGATCCTGCTTGACCGCGGTGCTTGTAACTTGCCGATAGGAGCCTTGCTGCTTGTCGAGCGTCCTAACGTCCGCGACAACGAATCCAGCGGTCCCAAGCGCTTCCTGTATGGCGCGCCAAACGGCATTCGCGGAGTTGCTGAAGACAACGGTCATCCAGCGGCCCGGCTTCAGGACGCGGGCATACTCAACGAAGCATGCGCGCATGATCTCCTGATAGTCGAGAATGTTCTTCTCTTTGCCGCTATCGACGATGGCCTCCGGATCGGAGTCCGTTACGACGCGATGCCAAGACTCTACGAGATAGTTGAGATCGGCATAGTAGATGTTTTCGCCAAACGGTGGATCAGTGAAGATGTAGTCTATTGATGCGTCGTGAACTGACAAACCTGCACATGTTCCAGTCGAAATTATCGTCGTGCGCCCGCTAGGACGCGACATCTTAAATGCACTAATCAGCCTCTTTAGTTTTCCGTCTAGTATATACCAAGGGCTCACTTCAGATGATTGGGACGCGACGTAGTAAACGCCGCTCAGAGCGCGGTTCACTTGGGAGAAATGCGAGGGGCTATATCGATTAAGAAGCGACATTCCCCAGATTGATTGCTCGACGAAAAATAGCAGCATGTTCCGCAAGCGAACGTCGCGTTCAGCGGCTGCGCGTCGCCAAAGGGCCGCTAATGCATGCAAGGCGCGCGGCAGAAAAAGGTGGTGCACGTTAGTAAACCCTTTCGGAGCTAAGCGCGTGCCGTGCGACATTCTCTCTATGGGGAATGCATTGGTTGGGATCTCTTTTGGAAGAGTTAATTGAGCAATCCGCTCTAGAGTCTGCAGGTCGCTTTGATTGGGCATCTTTTCTTGCGTTGCTTTTCCAACGCCGTAATTAATCAATGCGGGGCGAAAACGGACCCGTTTCCAGGCCTGCTTCGAAGCCGGGTCAATGAGCGTCTCGAAGTCTCGTTCGAGTTTATCTTTTGTCAGTTCCGCCGAGCAGTGCGGACAGGGAAAGCGATCGAGGACACGCTTCGTTGATGGATCGAAGGCATCCTCCACGAAGTTCACTTCCCGGGCGCATTCCGGGCAGGTGAAGACCTCGCTCCAGACCGTGAAATTGATGCGGCTCTTGGACTTTCCATCCGTGTGAAAAGTCTCGTACATCCAGCCGAGCTCCTTCTCGACTTCGGCGAGGACGCGCTGTGCGGCTCTGGAAAAAGCCGCCACGTCGAAAGGCAACGTGTAGTTCGCAGCGATGAAGGTGGCCGCCGGCCCAAGATCGTTCAGAATCGACCGGCGAGCACCCCATTTCGGCTTCGGCAGCCCCTGTTTCGACCACTCCGCCTCGAGCTGCTTGCGGTACTCCTCCGGCGCCGAACCGCACCACTGGGCGGCGACGCCCGTCATGCCCGAGCCGGCGAAACCATCGAGCACAATATCGCCCGGTTCCGTGTAGTGGAGGATCGACGGGACGATCGCGAGATGTGGCACCTTCGTGTGGTAGCCATGCGCCTTGTAGAGCGCATCGGTCTTCCCAACGCTCGTGTCGACTGCGAAGGGGTCCCGCTCATAGCGCTCCTTCGGATCGTAAGGCTTGCCGTACACGCGCACGAAGTCGGCAAGGAAGGGATTTGGGCATGCCGTGTACCAAGGTGGATCGGACATACGGATGATGTCCTCATCGGTACCCTTCGGAAATCCCGGCATCGTGCGGAACTTGGGGTCGGCAAACTTTTCCTGCAGCCGCTCCGTAAAATATGCCCGACGCGCGTCCTCGCTGTCGAATGTCATCCCAAGACATTCAACCTTGCCTTTCTCCAACGCCTGCTGCTCCGCCGACTTGTCGAGCAAGCGGAATTGCCCCGACCCATCGATGAAGAGGTCCCCATTGCCCCTCGACTTACGTTTCTGAGTCATGCCTATCAGGCTCACTTAAGAGTGTAGCCGTGTCCTTGGTCGGAGCGGCCGGACCGGCGTTTCCTACGCGCTCCATCGTTTCGTTTAGCAATTTTGCATCCGCAGGCGATAGCATGCGAATGCTCGTTTGGAACACCGCACGTCGGCTCGAAAAAGTCCGCTCCCTTGTTAGTTCGAGGGCAGAAACCAATTGGGTTAATGGCACCCACTTCTCGCGAGCAAGGATGAGCACAGGCTCGGTCGTGAAATAATATGCGAAGTTTCTACTATAAATATCATGGAAGGAGTCCTCCTTCATTTTTTTGATACCCGCATCGCGGACAAGTCGGATGTCGGAGAATGCACTTATGCCACTGGACACGTAACAGTATACCTTGTCTCCCTTCCTGATTTTGGAAGAGATGCTTTTGTACCGAGGAGGCAAACCAAAAAATGAGAATCCGTTTTTTCGATCGGCTTCCCAATTCTCAACGCGCTCGATGATCAGCCAATGTTGTTCCATTCCAAGTCTTTCCCGATGCTCCCGCGATTAGTCGACCAAACAAAATTGTCGCGACTCTCAATCAAAGATCGCTGATACTCTTGAATTTCAGCTTTTGGGCCGTGCCGGTCAGCGCCTGCTGCTCCGCCGACTTGTCGAGCAAGCGAAGTTGACCCGTCCCTACTATAAACCAGATCTCCGGTCCATTTGGAGCGCCGCTTCATATGATATCTCGCAAATGTTCCGCCACGATGTAGTGACCGTCGTGACACTCCAGCAATTTTTGGAGCGTGAGATGGTCGAGGTCGGCTCGCACGGCATCCGATGCCATACCGCTTACCTCGCAGAGCTTTTCTAGTGTCGCGTCCGCGTGAGCTTTTACCAGGCCTAGAAGTGTCGCTTGGGTTGCCGTGAGCTTGACGCCCAAGCGATGCCAATATTCATCGTGCCGATCGGCCAGCGGTCGCCAATCAAGCGTCAAAGTAAAATTGTTCGCATCGCGATCTGATGCGACTTTGGGGGGTGGACGGTGCGCACCGCGCCACGCGCTGTGCAAGATGCGCAGGCCAGAGCCCGCAATCTCGGCAAATCCAACCAGTCTAATTGCGCGCGCGACAAGTGGGTTTCGAGCCTGGCTACTGCCGCCTTCCTCCAGTCGAGTAACATCCACCAGCGAGTGCCCGGCGTTGAAGAGTATCGTTTCGTGCGGGCGAACGATCACGCGGGCACATGCTGTTTGATCGGCATAGTCCTGATGAATGAACTGGTTCACGAGTGCTTCACGAATGGCGATATAGTCCGGCGAACCGGTAGTATTCACTAGGCTCTCTACAGTCAGTCCGGTGGTCCGGAGATTTCGAGCCAGAAATTCGATCGCCTGTCGCAACGTCGCGAACAGGTTGTCCCGCTCGATTAATAGACGATCATCCCAGCGCTTTTCTGGGTCGGTGATGACCTGAAGGTCCATCACGTCGCGTCGCAATTCCTCTCGCGCAGCCGCAGCTGTGCCGAACAGCAAGACAAGCTGACGACGTTCATGGGCGTTGATGGACGTGCGACCATCCAATAGGCGCTCGCAGATAATCTCGGCCGGCGAGCCTTCTGCCTTTGGGCTGAGACGACCGACGAACCAGCTGATGGTGTCGGAATCGAAGAGGTTCCATGGAATGAGGCCTTCGCCCCGAGCGCCGGTCTCCTCAATCAGCCGGCGTTTCTCTCCCCATTCGCGTGCGAGATGTCGCCCGTCCCGCAGTTCCACGCGCTCACTCGGCCGCTTCTTTCCGGCGCACAATGCGGCAACCTCGATGGCGCGGTCGGCCGGGCTAGTCGTTTCGTCTCCCTCTACGGTCCTGTAACGACAGGCTTGCGACGTCACCCGATCTAGAAAGAGAAGCCGGGTGTTTGCTCGTTGCTGAACCAGCTCCCAAACGAGTATGGGCGGAAGCTTGAGCAAGGTGGCGTTTATCGAGACGTAAGGCACACCAAGCTCGTCGACGCCGCCAGCTATTTCGATTTCGTCGGGCGGCGGGTCTGCCGACTCTCCCATGAGCAACAGCCGACGAGCCCTGATCACTCTTTGGACAAGCTGCTGTTCCTCGACAACAAAGAGCGGCAGCGTGAGCAGCCCATCTACGCCTCTCAGAGCATTAGCGAGTTGAACATCGGGCTTCCTCTCTTCGAGGATGGTTTGAGCCTTCGGAGCATTGATTGTTTGGAGCTGGTGACCAAGCTCATTTCGCAGATTCAGGAGTGCTTCAAGCGCCCCGTACGTGACGCCGGTGGTTTGCCCCTTCTTAGGCTTGAAACCCGCTGAGAGGTAGGACTCCGCTGGATGTGGCACCTCAATGTTAGACACCTGCTGGGCCGCGGATAGGAAATGCCCAAAGGACAGATTTCCATCCAGAGCAGAAATGTTAAGCGCGTCTCCGCCGTCGCGTGCCGCAAACGACGATAGCGCCACTGCCGTAATGTATCGCGCGAGAACCTCTCCAGATCGCAAGCAAGCATCTAATCGCTCAGGAACGGAGCGCGCGCGCATAATGCGACCACAAGCAATCGCAACGGGCTGCGGATAAACCAGAGAAGCACGCCGCAAGGCAGAGGAAACCGGTCCGGTGACTCTATCTGGCATCGGCTCGACCTATTCGATGACGATGCGGACCTTGGACGCATCCTTGCCCTTGGTAAGATTCGCGACGTAGCGATCGAAGCGTTCACGTAGGTCGGCAACCGTGCAAGGTAGCCCGCCTTCGGACAATGCGTTTAGAAGGTCGCTGCTCGTCACCGTCACTTTCTGCAGTCCACTCAAGACATCCTGTAGCGCGCGGATGAAAGCCGGGCTCACGGGGTCAGGCAGCTGCTTGCTTTTCAGGAACTTTTGCAGCTCACGCTTTCCGGCGGCGTCGGTGACCAGCTCTATGTTTCCAGACACAGTCGGGTCTTCGAGATTGGTGCGTAGCGTCTCGGTCCAGCCACGAACAATCGCGTCGAGGATTTCGTCCAGGTCCGTCAGAGTCTTCTTCGCGGCCACGCCGGTGGCCGGTTCTTCGGCTGGTCGGAAGCCGCAATGCGGGCAAAGTGCATCACTCTCCAGGTCTGGACGCCCAAGGTGGAAGCAAGTCTTCAGCGCGAACAGCTTGTTCTCGAAGTCGCGCAACTGCTGCGTTGGCATCATCTCGACGCTAGCGATCTTCTGTAGCTGCGCGAGACGCGCGTCCTTGGCGAGGTTGGCCTTACGCTTGTCGTCGTTGGCACCAAGTCGGGAGCGCTCATGAGCGGTCAGATAGGCGTCTTGGTACTTCGTCTTCAGTTCCCCAAGCGTATGGGTCAGGAGTCGTTTGAAATCTGATTCAGAGCGTTGTTTTGGGCTAGCGATCCTAGCCATTAGATCGGCGCGTGCCGACCGGACCATATCTTGCCAGGGATGGTTGGCATCAAGCAGGGCCTCAGCCTTCCCGAGGTAGGAAGTCAAAGGATTCGTCTGTTGCAACAGACCGGCTAACTCGTCGATTTCCCGCGACAGATCCAGTGCGGGCTTTTGACCAAGCACAGCCGCGGAGTCGTGAGGGAAGTTCTTCAGCTTGCCGGTGGTGTTAAATGGCTGGAGGGACTCAAGAAATCCCTTTAGGCTGCCTAGACGGTCCTTCCAATCCTTCTGTTCTTGCTCTGACAGGATGTGGCGCCCCCAGAAAACCAGTTCTGGAATGCGGGCTTGGGTAGCTACCGTCCTGCCAAGGAGTTCGCCGACACGTTGCTGTATCTTGGCTACTCCGTCATCACGGTTGGCTGGGTTGACGATGAGTCCCTTGGGTATATCCAGAAGATCACAGAGATCCTGGAGAGGTCCGATAGGCAGATCGCGAGGGCGATCGATATGCCTGAAATCGGTGACATCGGCGATGCCAACCTTCGCGAACTGGTCGATGCCAGCCGCGTCAACCCTCTTGCCGGCGAGGCTCAGGACGATGTCGCCGCTGTGAACTAGCGCAGCAAGAACCACGCCAAGGAACTCTGGCTCGACGCGGAATTTGGTCCAATAGTCGACGCCCGCCTCTGATACGACCAACTCGGACCGATTGAGGACTTGGCCCTGACCCTTAAGGCTCAAGGCATCGAGTACCTGCTTCGCGTACCGAGAGTTGCGTGGCTTCAGCATCTCGCCATCTAGCAATTCAAGCGCGTCGAGAATTGCAGTGCCCTGCTTGCTCCGCACTCCACCGGCAATCCATCTCAGCGCCTCTTGCGCAGCCTGAGAGCGATTTTGCCGCGTGACCAGGATTCCGAATATCGGATATTCCGGACTCCGATCGGCAAAGTGCGGCGCTAACAATGCCGAGCCCGCCGTGTCGACGTAATCCTTGACAGTTGCATTGGGCGGCAGCTTTCCCCGAACAACTTCGAGCAGCGTCTTGGACCGCCCTTGGTGCACGACCTCAACGACTGTCGGCATGTGCTCGCGCAGCCATGCCGTCAAAGTTCGAAGGTGGTCACCAGTTTTGTCCTCATAGATCTTCTTGTTGCTGCCTGACGCGGCCGCTGCCTGCTCGCGCGCGCCCGCGTAGAGCCGCAGCGCGCGGTCGAATGCGTCGTCCCGATCTTTGAGTTTAAAAAACACCTCATCAGCCTTCTTCTCATCCTTGAAATAGGGAGTGTCGAAGGGCTGCAGAAAATAGAGATAGAAGTCCCGCTCGGGCTGCGCGGTGGAGCGTTCGTTAGGCGCGCCAAAGAAAAGATAGCCGCTGCGGCCCGCCCGGCGTTCTCGCCACTCTATCTCATGCTCCCAAATGCGATAGCCGGCAACGTATGGCGCCGCGTCGGGATTTTCGAGCACTACTCGTCGGAGAGCGTCGAAGTAGTAGCGATCCAGCTGCGCGTCGCCGAGGGTCTCCGCCCGCTTCTCGATGAGGGCATCGAAATCGACGTCCTTCTTCAGGTCGAGATAGTACTGTCCGTTCTCCTTGTTGAAGCTGAGGAATTGCCCGCTGACGGTGCGCAGCAGTTCCTTCAGCACAGTCTCGACCAAGGTGCGGAGAAATCCAGCGTCTTTCTCAGGAACCGGGAGCATAAGGCATAGATCGTCCCTGAGTTCTTCTGCCGTCGCCCCGATGGGCGCGTAGATATCGGATGTCGTCAGGCGGTGGACCGATAGCGCATGCACAATCCGGATTGCGGCCGGCTTGTATTGTGGACGGGTGAACGCTTGCTGCACGCGCGCGTCCAGCACATTGCTGCGATCAATAACTTCCTTGATTGCTGGGTCGGAACGAAAAGATGGATTGTCTCGCAGCACGCTCCAGTAAGAATCGTACGCGATCAGACCGGTATCGTTGGCAGGAACGTTTTGGTTGATAATTTTGCGAATCGCAGCGCTTAGAGTTTTCAAAACTTCCCGCTTCTCCGCGACATAGACCCGTTCAAACGTGTCAAGATAGGCAGGGTGCACAGGGAACAGGCGGACGAATTCTTCCATCCGCTCGTTCATTGAACCGTAGAGTGGAGCGAATTGCTTTAGGTGCTCGCGGATCAGTGATTGCTGCTTGGCGTCCTTCTTCAGAAGCCGCTCTGCAACGACGAAGGCTACATCGTCGCGCGCGATACGAACCTGCTCGAAACGGTCCTTGACCCGACGAAGTGTGTCGGAAACGAACTGAAAACGCGGGTTGTCGAAGAGGCTCTCTTGGACGCCCGCGATGAAGCGGAATCGCGATCCCTTACAGACCTCACCAAGCTCGCGCAAGAACGATAGATCGAGACTTAGCGCCTGGTCGACGCGCGAGCGCAGGTAATCGAGCAGTTCATCGAGGACTAAGATCAGGCCACGATCCGGATGCACGGCTTGGAATGCCGCCATCATTTCTTCCAAGGCTGTCTTGTTCTCGTGGCGTTCGTCCGTCGACGGGAATTCGTAGGAAACGCCGAACTGCGCTAGGCCATCCTCTAAGACGGAGCATACGATGTCTCGAAGAGACATCGTTGTGGAGCCAATCTCGGCGCGTATTATACGGAAACGTCCAGCAATCTCGGTGGCACGATTGGCCACGTTCTTGTTTGTCAAACGTGATGCAAGATCGGCGTGTTCCGCGACGGCCGATATAACGGCCATCAAGTGTGATTTGCCCGTTCCGTAGTTACCGACAACAAGAATGCCCTTATTGTCCGCTGGTTTGGTGAACTGTAACTGGGGGAAGACGAGATCGCCGAGTAGCTCAGCCATTCGTTCGGAGATTACGAATGTCTCGACCAAGCGGCGCGCATCCGAGGCAGAGTCCGCTTCCTTGAGCTGTACGACTGATTCAATCGGCTCGAATTGAATGAGCTCAGAATATTTCATCTGATTTCCTCCCCGGACGACGCCACCTCAATAAGTTCGGCATCACCGGTCCTAACGATGACTGCTTGGGGCGTTGAATACCGCCGCGCCTCGGGATGACCAGGTTCGGCATAAGTCAACGATTTGCCATCAAAGGTTCCTGGCCACGCCGCGACAATTGTTCGGTTCCGGGAGAGTGACTGCAGAAGCCGAAGCGGATCCTGGGCTAGTTCTGCGGCGAATAGCAGCTCGATGTTGTCCAATAGAACGACGTCTGATCCCTCTTCACGAACAATATCGTCGAGAATGCCGGCCACGCGGACAGCTCTTTGCCGGTGTGTTAGCTCCAGCAGTTTTTCCGAAATGCGAAGGTTTACGTTCAGGCGCGGCCAATTGTGGCGGGCCGAGATCTCAGCGAGCGCAGCAGTTTTACCTAGCCGAGCGGGACCCACCGCGAGGATTAGCCTGTAATAGGCATCGCTTGTCCTGGGCAGTACGTCTTCAATCTGTGATGAGAGGGAACCAGCCACGCCTATTTCCTTCCCTGATCGCGAGATGTCGCCTTTTGTTCCTCAATCCAGTGATCAATATCTACGCTCTTGAATCGCCATTGGCCGCGTACTTTGAATGCCGGTAGCTGGCCGTTTTGTGCCATGGTGTAAACCGTCTTTTCGGCAACCTTAAGCAATTGGGCCACCTCGGGCAGCGTCAGGATCTCGTCCGGCATGAACCGGTCCTCGCTCGATAAGAGATGACAGAGGATGCCAGAGGACGCCGAATATTGCCAGGGAGCATTAGGTCAAATACTCGAAATTCTGTGGAGCGAGGGCGCGAGTTCGATGTTTGGGTCTACAACCGCGAGAGCTTGGACATCTCCTCTCCCCACTTCGCTCCGAACGGCCGTATCAACGCCGCCAGTGTCAAGTGCGCCGTCTGCCGTCCACCCAGAATGGCATCGACTAGGCTCCGAGAAGGGGAGTTATCGGAGGTCATTGTGAATTGTAATGCGTGTCACCAAGCGCCAGTTCGGGCTAACGAATTGTGATATGGTGCTCATAGTGTCACGGTCTGGATCATTCGAATCCCATATGTTTTATGCTAAACATAAATTCATGAAGCGGTCAATATCTGCTAAACAAAAAAAACGAGGCCGTCCGGCAACCGGCGTTCGGCCCATGATCGGCCTGAGGCTCTCAGCGACTGACATCGCTCGGGTCGATTCTTGGGCCGCTGCGCATGGTCTTAGCCGATCCGAAGCAATCCGATTGCTTATTGAGCGGGGTCTCAAAAAATAAGGAGTTGCCCTCACCAGTCCACCGTTCGGCGAAAGGGTGGCATAAATGGCGAAATCTCCCTTGTTCACAGACGGTCTGGCAACGGACACGTTCTACATAAACTTGCGCTCTGCCGGGAATGAATATACGAGGCCCGCTCGTGATCGTTGTGAAGCGCTTTGGGAACTTTTTGAACCATACGCGGATCGCGAATTTTTAACAGAGATCAGAAGTAATTTTTACGCAAGATACTGGGAGATGTATTTGATAACATATTTGATAGGTGAAGGTTACACGGTGCACTGTCCAAAGCCAGGCCCAGATGTGGGTATTGAGTTCGACAAGCGTCGGATTTGGTTCGAAGCAACATCGCCAACCCGGGGTGCCGACGGCACAGTGGATCGAGTGCCAGCGCAAAAGTTGGTAAGACGTGGCGACGAACCGGTCGTTCAAGATGTTCCAAATGAGAAGCTTGTGTTGCGGTATCTCAACAGCATATCCACAAAATATAATGAGCAATATGCGTCGTGGCTGCAGCGAGAAATCGTTGGCCCGGAAGACGCATTTGTAATAGCCATAAATCCGAGAGGGCTTGGCTTCGAGTGGGCAGACACGCAACCGCCGCGGATTCTTCAGGCCGCCTTCACATTAGGATCTCCTTACGCTGTAATTGATCAAAAGACCCTTGCGCCGGTCGGCGCTGGTTACCAGTTTCGGGACGCGATCGCGAAAGCATCAGGCGCCTTGGTTCAGACTGGAATTTTTCAGCAAAAGGAATACTCGGGCTTGAGCGGCCTACTATGCTCGCGGGTGGATGCCGTTAATCAGCCTGAAAAGATGGGAACTGACTTCCAATTAGTCCCGAATCCTCACGCTTCGGTTTCTCTCCCGCACAACTTTCGCCTTAAGGGTACCTATTTCCGCATTGATCCCAATGAAGCTGGCTACACCGCAATACCCGAGGTCGATGCAGGAAATAACTGACAGCCATTTCCTGTTTTTTCTCATGCGGCTTGATTCATGGATTTTAGTAGCCCGCATTCACCTGCCAGAGTCAGCGCCGTCTCTAATCTATCTGGGGTAGGAACCGGTGGCCGCCCCAATGATGCTCCCGGGGCCAAAGTCCATCCTTCTTCCTCCAGAACAATCTTCAGACGAAGAATTGTCTTTCCTCGTGCGCGTGCATCTGCCAATCCCCGCCCAACTGACCAGTACACATGCTGTGCCAGCACCCATGACTCTAGGATATGGCGAACGAAGCTACTCGTTGGAGCCGCGCCCCAAATTTCAGCTTCGTGACGCGCCCGGAATAGAGGTAAACGATCAAGGCGTTCAAAGAGCTGTCCGTGCTCCGGCGCCTCTCTGATACAGAACGACAGACTATCTGCGATGGAAGAGGCCAGTGCGGTTTGGGACCCATCTTCAAAAGCTTGAGCAATGAGATCCATAAGAGCAGTCGGACCATTCGCAGTATGGCGGGACGCCTTCAGCCACTCGCATGCAGTCCTGTATTGGCGTCGCCCCACTTGGCGAAGAAACGCAGTAACCAGCACGTCAGTTGACTGTGGATTTGCTGCAAGTCGCCACATTATCCAGTACAAGAGTGATTCCAGTGATAGGCGAAAAAGCTGCCGCACCTGAATGCGACGCCATGCCTCAAACGTCGGAGTTAAGCTACTACGCGGATGGAAACTGGAGGGAGCGCCGGCCATCGTTCGCCGAATGCGAGCAACATCGGCTGTCCTAGCATGAGTTACTGCGGCGAGCATGAGTTCACAACCGTGTCTTCTCGCTAGGGGCGCTCCCGAACCCAGTAGCATTTCAGCCATGACCTGCTTTTCAGACTGGGTAACGTCGTCTAACGCCCAAGCCTCGGACCAACGTTTAACTTCCCTCTTCGTCACTGTTACTTTCCCGAATTGGCTAAAGGCCGGATGATCTAGTCGCCGCTTAATTCGAGCTTCGAAGGCATCCAACGCTGGTGCCGACGCGGGCGTGGCAACCAGCACCTCTCGGTCTTCACGCAGCGGTCTGAGCCAGCCGAGCGTTTTTAGCGAGGGGCCATATGTGATTGGAGCTGTGAACGCAGTTGAGTACTGGCGGGAATCGCGAAACTTACGCCAAACCTTGCCACCGAAAGTCCAGCGATCGGATTGGACAAACGGTGATAAGACCTGTCGGCCGGGAAGGTCCGCATCTGGTTTTCGAAGAAATTGCGACCAGGCATAGATCACCTCGATCCTATCGACAAAATCTCGCAAGCCATCGACAGGGACGTCCTTGGTGCCCCGAGCCTCAGCTATTTGCTTTGCTCGGCGCCAAGCCCATGTCACGACGACGAAGGGGCGAATGTGCCGCGCGACATTGTTCAGTCCAGGGATGACTTGATCCATTAGATCGAAGTTAATCTGGCGCATTCCCAACGGGTCGATGCCGCCAAGTTTTGGAACCGCGGCAACCACGAAGTCCGGTTCGGCGGCAGCAGCCGCTAAAGTGGTTAAGTCCGCGAGCGAAAGGGCAGCCACAGTTAAGCTCCAGGGTACACAAGGACGCGATCACAACAGTTTCGTGCGGTCGCAATGCCGACGTTTCGCAGTTTTGATACTTCAATTCCTGGAAGGGTTCTGTGATGGCGCGGGCAGGCGGTCGACCACTGATCAAGTACCAAGATTCGTTCGGCTTTATTGTGTGACGTGATCGCGTCGCGGAGCACTGGCCACTCCTCTGGGACCGCTTTAGACAAGTCGGAATAATCTGTTGACGGCTGGCCTGTTTTGAGTGCTGCGAGGTAAGCCCTGATTTGTTCGGCAAAGGTGCGTACGATCTGGACTTCCGCCCAGACCTCCGCAAAGCTGTGCAATGGAATTAATACGGATTGGAAACCTTGCACATGCTCCGAAGATGGAAGCTCCTTAGAAAGCGGATAACCCAATCGGAGGAGGCGCGCCCGCGTAATGCGTACGCCATCTAATTCATTGCTGCAGGCCGGCAATACAAGAACAGCAGCAGCAACATCTTCCAGACGATCTGCTGGAGGTATCATCGAGGCAAGAGTGTCCACCAAACGCTCCAACCAAGCCCTGGCGATGGTGACATCGGGCTGCAGCCGTTCGCAGACGTATTGTGTCAAATCAAATGCGGTTAGTGCGTGACGCGGTGCATTGTCAGGCGAGAGCATAAGCTCCAAAAGATCTTCAAAAACCTCCAATGACTTGGTGACGGCAGGGTCGATTGGATCGGAATCCGGCGCTCCCTCTAAATCTATGTCATCCTCATCGTCGCCCTTCCTGCCAGCGGTTGTTCGGCCGAAGGGTCCTCGCCGTTCCCGGAAGGCCGCAAAGACATGGTCCATGAAGCGTCGCCAACTTGCGCCGACTGCAGCCTCCGAATCGAGCTGAGCAGGCGCAGGAGCAGGCAAAGCGTATTTGCTATCTAACTTAGCAACCGCAATCGTCCGCTCGCCCTCTTCATCCTTTTCCTGCTCCTCCCCGGCTCTACCGATTTTCAAGGGGCGGGCTTCGGCCAGTCTCCGCGGATCTTCATGGAACCAACTCATGATAGCGGCAACATCTTCGGGCGTTTCCGTGCCAGCAAGAACGGCGAGCAGCCGTCGCGCCACCGCACCAGCGCGGCGGGTGATCTCGCCAAAAGCGGCGACTGAGACGAACCCCTCCGCCTGCTGTCCGTCCGCACTTCGCACCTGGATAACAAGCCGGCCGCCTTGCCAGGACTGCAGCTCCAATCCCGGCGCTTTGAGCTTAAAGCTTGCGTCTTCTTCCAGTGCCGCTTCACCCAACTCCTCCGCCCCTTCAGTGGTGAGCTGAAAGACAGTAACGACGCCTTTCATTTTTGGAGTGAGTATCTGCCCTACGATCCGTTCACCCTCAAGAACCGCTCGTAACACGCCGAAAACTCCAGATTCTTCCTCCGCCTCCTTTTCCGGTGCCGGTCGCAATTCCGGCGGTTCCGACGAAACGAATCTCCATCCTTTCCGTCGTTCGCGTTGCATGCGCGCAATGCAAGCTTCTACGTTTCGACCGTTTCCAAGGGCGGCAACAGTTGCATTCGCACTTCCTGAAAGCAGCACCCTACCGTGTTTGCAAACGACTTCGAAGACTTTTGCATGAAGGCGGCGCGGCTTATCCTCGTTCATGTTATCGAGCTGAATGGCGCGCACGCTTACCGTTGCATGAGAGGGCCAATTGGCTCCGGCATTACCTTCAACGCTACCACCAGGGTGGACATGAACGAAAACCTCGTCCAATCCGAGCGCACTGCAGAGTTCGTTAATCGCAGATCCGTCGTCCCAGAATGGTGCAGCGGTCACTACGCGCACTGCTCCGCCAAGATCGTCGGCCGCCAAGACCAACTTTTCCGCAATAGAACCGTTCAAACTGTGAAAGAGGCGGATGTCTCCGTTGCGTCTGCGGCCGCGGATCGCAGCGCGCAGGACTTCTGCGATGACACCGCAGGGTTTGATGGCGGCGTGACGGATGCGGTTTGTCAATGCGAGACTTTCGAAAAAATCAGCGACATCCTCGATCGCGTCGGCGGCAAAGCTCGGATGCAAGTGTTCGATCACCTCGAGATTTCCACCCCAGCCTCCAAACGTCAGATTGCCAGAGCCCACGAGAAGATGACATTCGTTCTCGTCAGCCAGTACCGAAATCTTGGGATGAAAGATGCCTCCAGTCACCGCAATCGGCTCGACGTCATAATCCTTGCCCACCCTGCGCGCGCCTTGTTCGCCGAGGGCCGCACGAACGCCTTCTACGTCCGCCAGGATGAGCGCCTCACGTCCACCGCCACGAACGAGTGCCTCGAGAATTACAGCTTCGAAAAATGACAAGCTAAGCGCATACGTAGTAAACGTCGCTCGACGCCATGAATGGGCAGAGATCAAATCAAGTGGCGCTAACATTCATGATCTGCCCAGCTATGGCGGATGCTGCGGGCCTGCATTTGATCGCGACATACTCTAAAAAAATAATAGGCTGTTAGTGAGCCGTGTAAAAGGACAATTTTCTTGCTTCCGAGAATGGCATTTATCGGAAGTCATTTCGGTGCGTGCGTAGCGACCGGCAATAGGGACGTCGGGTGATTATGGCGGGCGCTTCGCCTTTTTCGCTGAACCGTGCCCTCTATGGTCGGTTAGGCGATGCGCCTGATGGTGGAGAATTCCCCCTGTATCACGATCGCGAAAGGTTTCTTCATACCAATCATTTACCCGATCGATCACTCGGTGCACTAAATTCCATTTTTTCGTCGCGCTGTGAAAATCATCGCCGGTTGTTTCTTCACGACCAACCTTGCGGCCACCCTCACGATGTAGGGATCGCGTTTTGATATACACGGTCGCCTTGGCTTCCAGCCTTGCCGAAGCGCCCATTGTGCGTGCCGTTGACCCGCAAACAGGACACGGCTGGCGCTTTGCGGGGTCGTCATCAAAGCGGGGCGTCCCGCATCCGCTGCATGTTGTTTCTGTCATCCGATTTGGCCCTACCTTGACCCCCATCACGCGCGCGCGGGTCCCTCTTGAGCGGAACCATTCCAGGCCCGGCCGAGCTTCACCCCTGCATCACCCTCGGCCTCGGCATGATCGCCGCCCTGGCGGCAAGCGCGAGGCGGTGGAGTTCGCCGTCCCTTAGGTAGCTGTGATCAGGCGGCGGCGATAGTAGCGGCACCCTTCCGCTTCCGCTGTGGGAACGGGTGCCCTAGTAGGCAATCAGGCCTTGGCGGCCCTAATTCTCTGGTAAAATGTTGTTATGGTAGGGGCCCCTCTCGGCAGTACAATCGGGTCGGCTGACAAGCCGGCGTTCCAATGGCAGCGCTTTTGGGTGCCGCGCACAGGGTCGATTGATCTTTCGGATGGCGGGTTTCTCGCGGACCCAACGCATCTCTTTGCGTCCAACAGAACGGGGGCGCAGCAACTGGCCGAACTCGCGGGATACCGGGCGCTTGTTCTTCTCGGAGAGCCGGGTATCGGTAAATCGACCACGCTTGCGGAGGAGGCTGCCCGGCTCGGCGCGCAGGCCGCCGACGGCTCGATGTCGATCCATGCCGACCTGCGCGCTTATTCCAGCGAATCCCTCCTTCACAAGCGGGTATTCGAGAGCGCGGAGTTTATGGCGTGGACGAACGGAGACTCGCATCTGGTCCTCCACCTCGACAGCCTCGATGAAGCTCTTCTGCGGATCGATAGCATAGCCAACCTCTTGGCGGACGAGCTTCCGCGCCATCCGACGGCGAGACTGTCCATCCGGATAGCGTGCCGCACGGCCGTCTGGCCGTCCGCGACGCTTGAACCCGCGTTGCGCCGCATCTGGGGAGAGTCGGCCGTCGGCGTATTCGAATTGGCTCCTTTGCGCCGGAGCGACGTGGTGGCCGCTGCGGAAGCGACGGGAATCGATGCGGAGAGTTTTTTTCGGGAGTTGTATTCAGCGAACGTAGTTTCGTTTGCGATCAAGCCGCTGACGCTCAATCTCCTGCTTGGGCTTTTCAAAAAGGAAGGAAGGCTTCCGCGTCGCGTCGCGGACATTTACTCTCGCGGATGTCTCACGCTTTGCGAAGAGCAGAATCCGAGCCGGCGCGACGCTCGGCGTCTCGGAACGTACACCGCAGCTCAACGCCTTCGTCTAGCGTCTCGCATAGCGGCGGCTACTATGTTTGCGAACCGATATGCCGTGTGGATGGGTCCTGAAAGCGATGGCATTCCAGACGAGGACGTTCCGCTGTCGGCACTCGCCGGGCGTCAGGAGGAAGGTGATTTTCCATCGTTTGAAGTTACCGACCAATGCTTGCGCGAGACACTCGATACGGGTCTGTTTACGTCGCGCGGTAGCGATCGCATGGGGTGGGCGCACCAAGGATATGCCGAATTTCTTGCAGCCCAGTATCTCGACGCGAAGGAGGTGAGCTCCCCGAATATATTGAAGATGCTGCTTCATCCCTCCGGCGGCCTGGTTCCTCAACTGAGTATCGTTACGGCGTGGACGGCCTCGATCAACAAGGAAGTTCGCAGACAGTTGATGCGAGCAGAGCCCATGGTGTTGCTGCAGGGTGATCTAACGAATTTGGATGAGGCCGAACTGGAAGAGTTGACGGATTCGTTGTTGATTGCTCTCGACGAGAACCGCGCCCATGACTTCTCGCTCGGTATTGCGAACTTCTACGAAAAACTGAACCATCCTAGTTTGCCATCGCAACTGCGCCCGTACATTTGTGATGCGTCGAAGAATGTGGTCAGCCGACGGACAGCCATTTGGATCGCGGAACGGTGCAAGCTGCGCGCCTTGCAATCCGAACTTTTGGGACTTGCGTTGGATACTGGCGCTGATCCCCATCTACGCAGCCGCGCGGTCGCTGCGCTCTCAACGTGCCGGGACGAGACCATTCCGCCGCGGCTACTTCCGCTCGCAAAGGGCAAACTGGGCCCCGATCCGCAAGACGAGATAAAGGGCCAGGCACTTGAAATTCTATGGCCGGATCATGTTAGCGCCCAACAGCTGTTTTCTTTGATCTCGCCGCCTGCCGCAGGATACGTGGGCGCGTATGTAATGTTCTTGACCCGGACGCTGCCAGAGACACTCGCCGCCGAAGACCTACCGGTGGCTCTCAACTGGGCGACCTCTAATGTGACGGACACGAGCGAATTAGGTGACTTCCACCTTCGGTCCCTTGCTGATTCCATTTTCGTTCGCGCATGGAAAAATCTGGACAGACCCGGAATAATCGATCCACTTTTGATCTATGTATTCGCCCGTCTGCGCCCACACCATGAACTCTTTGGAGGAGCCGGTCTCCGCGAATTTGAGGGTTTCTATGCGGACCTCGAATCAGATTTGAGCCGCAGAAGACGTTTTCTGCTAGCTGCCGCGCGATGGTCGTTGAGTAGCGCAGACGCCTTTCATCTCATCCGCGCGCGGCTACTACAACGCGCCGATGTGGGATGGTTGCTGAGCTTAGCCCTCGGCGCCGTGGGCTACGATTCGACGCTCGACTCTGACGCACTTTGCAACATGGTCAGGCAGGTCGCCGACATCTATAATCCCGACGACTTCTCGGCTATCTTCGACGCGGCGTCAAAATGGCCCGCGCTTTGGCAGAGCTTCAGGGGTGTATTCGAGGGAATCCCACTTGCGTCGGAGGACGCCAGACAACTCCGAAGCACACACGAAATGATGAAACGTCTAAAGGAGGATAGGCCACCTCCGCTGAATTCGCGACCTACAGAGGGGATCGTCGAACAATTGGATATGTTCGATGCTGGCGACTGGAGGGCATGGTGGCGATTGAACGCCTTACTGACACTTACGCCTGAGAGCAGATCCTACGGCTCCGTGATGGATTATTCGATTTCGGAAATGCCGGGATGGCATGATGCCGACGCGACCACAAAACAGCGCATTTTGCATGCGGCATTTAAGTATCTTGCCGTCGCCGATACATCGATCTCGGAATGGTTGGGCAAAAATCCGATGCCAATTTGGCCCAACGATTTTTCCGCATTCCGTGCGCTGCTTCTTATCAGAGAGTTCGACGAATTCGCATACCGTGCAATCCCACAGGAGACGTGGGCGAAATGGGCCCCCATGGTGGTCGCCATTCCGAAATCAAGCGGGTCTGATAAACCAAAGTTGGAGGACGAAGTTGTTGCGGACGCATTAGCTGCTGCCCCTGTCGAGTTCGTATCCGCCATCAGGGAGATTATGCGCCGTGAGCGTACAAGAGTAGCGGAAACTGCCACCACTCAATCGCAACCGATCGGCACATCGTTTTCGATCCTGCGTCAGCTAGAAGGATGTTGGGCAAACGAGGCGCTGAAAGCCGGCGTCTTCGCGGAGTTGCAGTGCGACACAAATTCAGAGGACCAGTTTGCATCCATACTGGACGTCTTGTTAGCGGTGCAGTTTGTACCGGCCCGGGAGCTTGCGGTTACGCGGCTCAAATCGGGCCTGCCAAACAGTGTAGCAACTGCGGTTAGTCTAGCGACGCACTGCTCAGCAGAAACTTGGCCCGACATTTGGAAAATGATCACTGAAGATCCATCCTTCGGACAATCCTTCTTCCTCAGCATCGCGCAGCACTACCGGTTCGAGGGTTCATTTTTTGCCCATTTGAGCGAGGAGCAGCTTGCGGAGGTCTACGTCTATTTGGAGCAGACCTTTCCGCGAGATGTTGATCCCAGGCACACGCCGGGTCAGGCTCATTGGGTAGGGCCGCGCGAGTCGTTGGTCCATCTCAGGGATGGCATGCCGCAGGTGATCGCACGCCGTGGCACGGAGGCGTCGGTAAGTGCGATGCGGTGGATCATTGCTAAACTACCGACATTGCAATGGTTGTCATTTCAGCTCCTCGAAGCTCAGCGGGTGATGCGCATGAAGACGTGGTGTCCGCTGTCGCCCAAAGAACTGTTTCGCCTTTCGGATTCAAAAAGTAGGGTGCTCGTGCAGTCAGCCGAGGATTTGTGTGAACTCCTCGTCTCCGCGCTGCGCAAATTCGAGAATGGCCTTCACGGAGCGCAGACTCCCGTTCGAAATTTGTGGGACCGACAGGCGGGAGGTAAAACATTCCAGCCGGTCGAAGAGGACGCCTTGTCCGACAATGTGCGATTGTTTCTGCTTCGAGAACTCGTTGAAAACGGCATTATCGCCAACCGCGAAGTAGAAGTTGCACGTGTTCCAGGAGCGCCAATTGGAAGACGAACGGACGTTCGTATTGATGCGTTGCGCCGCTCCGACGACGGCAGCTCCTACGACTCAATAACTGCCGTGATCGAGAGCAAGGGGTGCTGGAATCGCGCTCTGTTTGGCGCGCTGACTGACCAACTCTTTGGCGACTACATGGTTACGTTACGCGCGCCAGTTGGCATTTACCTAGTGGCTTGGTTCGACAAACCCAAATGGGACGTCAAAGATCGCAGGCGACGCCAAGCTCCGGACTTGACGCTGCAGGAAGCACAATTGCGCCTCGACGGCGAGGCTGCCGCAATACCTAAGGGATATCTGGTCCGCGCCGTTGTGATTGACTGTCACGCTCCGTAACGCTTGACGATTTTGATCGTGTAGCCTTTGCGGCCACCTTGCCCCACGTTCGTGGGACGAAGAAAAGAAGTCGATGGTCTTTCCCAACAAGTGCTTCTTACCGACAATTACCTGATCGTGATCGGTGCCGCGGTAGTCAGCCTCTGCCTCCCCTTCGCGTGGAAAGTCGCCGGGCCACCAGCCCCCTTTGCACAGCACGTCGGGAACGACATGAAGTTCGGCAAGTGCGTCGAATGCATCGGGGATAGACAGCGAAGAATGCCGATACTTCGAACCCTTTTCGGCCTCGATCGAGAATACCAAGCGACCATCTTCGACATACGCAAATGCGCCGTCATGGCCCGGGTTGTAAGAGAGTATCTTCATATTGACACTTCACTGATAGCTGGCTCGTCCGAACCTACGAGACCTCTAGCCTCTTGTTCGAATACCGATGGGCCATGCGGGCGCGCTTGTATTGACTGAACCTGGGCCATGGCCGGAAGCCGGCGGGCGTTGAGGCGCCCCGCAAGCTGAGAGGCGCGAGATGGCCAAGCGTTGAAATGCAGTTTCATGGGCAGGTGGGGAATCGGTGTTGGATCCCAAAGCACACGTCGATGGACCAGTAGGTCATCCACCAACCATCGGATCTCGCACGGAGTCCATTCGATGGCATACTGATGCAGACCCTTCGAAGCATCGAAGCCCAGCTCGATGTAACTTGGAGAACCTCGGTAGCCGTAGTCAAACTTGGCGCCTTGGTTACCTGGGTTGTAGAAGACATTGACGAGCAAGCGATTCGGCATGTTGCCGGCAATTTCGATGTCAATTTCCTGATGCGGTGAGTTGCGGTGAAGAAAGAACCCGGTGATCACCCCTGGCACGTTAGATGCTTGAAAGGTTGATTCGAACCTCCCAAAAAGATAGTCGGCATGGCTGCTCAGGGCGCCTGCACTGTACTGTCGAACGCCCAAATCTTCCCGTCGAACGTGTATCGTCGCACCCTCAACACCGTCGTACTCGACGTTCTGAGGACGGAATAGCGCCAAGTTGCCAGCGAAGGTGTCTGACCGTGCAGACCAACGCAGCGGGTCGAGTCCCCCAGAGGCGTCGTTGACATCGCCCCAATCTTCCTCGCCCTCAGGAGCCTGCGGTGCGACCTGAATGCCTGACCAAGCACGATGATTTTGCTCAACGACCCAAGGAGATCGATCCCACTGAGGTATCGCGCGCCTATGGGCGAGGACGGGCTGCTCGCGTGCTTCGACGATTTGCCGTTGCCCCAAGTCGTCCAACCTTGGGAATGTGCACAATGGTGGCACACATCTGAGGTGCTCGCAGAGGATCCGCCAAGCATTGACGTTGCCAGGATCAAGCACGACAACGTCCGCGCCTTCGAGGCGCGCTAGAATGCCTTGAACAACTTGGCTTGCAGAATCGGTTGAAGACGTCGTTACGATGAACTTGGCTTCGGGATAGCTGCATCGAAGGTCCTCGACCATGGATTCGAGGCACCCCACGTTGACGTACGCACCAAATACCCGATCAACATTTCCCTCACGAAGCCGCTTCAACTCATGGAACGGCAGCCCCTCCAGATCGCTGCAGCATCGGTACCCGAGCATGGACAACGCCATCGCAAGGGATGACTGGCCCGAGTTGGCTGGGCCAAATGCAAAAACAGGCAGATGAGTCGGGCGAGCGTTGAATAGGGCGGCACCCTCGCTGTCTATCGCGCCAATCGTAGAGAGGATCGGAAGAATAGAGTACGAGTTGGTTGAGAAGGTGTCTCTTCTTTGGCGGACAACGACGCGCCTCGTTGCAAATACGTTCAACGCGCTGAACTGGTGGTTGATCCAGAGATCGACCGGACCACGACAAGGCAGTAAACGAAGAAGCTTCTCTGCGCCCTGTTGGGAGAGGATGTACCCCGACAAGTGCCACAACCCTCGTACGGGCATGAACACATGGCTCGACATGAACGATTTTGGAGCACCATTCGTGGCTTCCATGTATGAAACGTAAAGGACGTCGATACCTTCATTCTTTCCGCCTGTGGTCGCGACATCTTTCCATGCTTGGTCAAGATGAAGGGCGAAACTTGGATGAAACCATATGTCGTCCTCGAGGATGAGGGCATGTGCTTGCGTGCCCTGCGCAATTCGCCTCCAGACCTCTATGTGTGATTTGGCGACAGCAACTTCAGCCCTACTCATTCGAATCGGTGCTTCAAGCTCAAGCCGTGTCGGGAGCGTCTGAGGTTGGGGCTCGACAAAAAGTTGATCAGCCAACGTGTAAAAGGGATCCACATCTGCGTCTTTGGGAAGATCCAGCAGAAAACTCCTACCATCCACGGCGGTATGCCGTTCCGTGAGGCTGAGAAGATCTTTTCCATCCCCATCCCGTATGCGCCTAAGCTCCTTCTTAATGCGGGACCATCGATCTGGCTCCCGATCGAGGTTGATTACGTAGATTTTTTCAATTGTCTGACCCTCTGAATTCCGTCGCGGCCCGAATGCTTTTGACGTCTGCTTCGGAAGGATTCTGCGAAGGCCATATCCTAGGCGAAACGCCAAGCGAAGGACGGTCAGCGGTGTACGGGCCAGATTCATCGCGCCTCCGAAAACGGGGATGCGCGGTACACTTGTTGATTGGACAGCCTCCAGTTCCGCGAGTCGTTGCGGTAGCTGAGCGGCCATTGGCTGGTGGATGTCAGCTCCCAATCATGCGCGACCATCACCGCTTCAGACGAACATCCCTCGCTAATAACTTCGAATACCGATCGGGTGAGATTTCCCGGCCCAGTCGTAGCCTGGACCTCGGGCAACCAATTCACACTATCCGCTTCCAGAGATGCGGTGGCGTTCAACAAGGCTCTTTCAACAATGGGGTGATGGCGCGATGCGATTAGAGGAGTCGTATTGAAGTAGAAAATCCACCCAAGCTGATCGGCTCCAGGCTCTGTAAATATGGACGGTGCCACCATTTGGGCCGTTGCAACGTCGTAGCAGAACGGTTGAAGCTTCAGCCGTCCATCCACGAAAAGGTGGCCAATTGGCGTACCGTGGTAGACATCGTCGGCATCGATGTAGAAACCACCTTCCACGAGCACGTACGAATAACGGAAGTAGTCCGACATCATTGAAGGGTGGTAGCACCGGTTGAAAGCATTCCCATAGCGAGTCCCTAAGCGGGTGCGGATGAATTTACTCGCTGAGCTCCTGTCGAACACCTCTAACTCAAATCCCTGTCGTTCTAATCGTCTCCAAGAATTCATGCAGACTTTGACGTCTTCAGGTAATCGCTGCAGATCGTCCCAAAACTGCACGATACGCTTTGGCGTCGGGCCAGGCCATGTCGCCGAATCGCGCGGAGAGCGTTCACGCCGCTGCACAATGTCACGCACGAAGTTAGAGCGCGCTCGTTCCGCGGGCTCCAGTGCATCTACCTCGATCGCTTGGTTCACTCTTCCTTCGTTCATTTGCTCTCTTTTCCACTTTTGATGTGTCTCTAATCATCATTAGGAGCCGGTAGCTATGCCGGAATTTAGGTTACGTCAGCTCCATCAGGGAGTTGATGACGCGCTTGTCGCCGGACGCTCCGATCTGCTGGGCAGCGCCAACCAGGCGATGGCCCGAAATCCTTGAAAGCGAATGGCCGTCGACTATCTTTCGCCAGGCGGCAATATCGCCGTGATCCTCCGATCCTTCTTCACTCTTCATATCTACCTCGACAGGCTAGATGGCGCGGCTCGGAAGTGAAAAGAAGCCAGCTCAAGAAAACCGGAGGTGGCCTTCGAATATTTTTTTGCGGCAGCAACCTACATTAGAACAAGGGGGAACGAAACCGATCGGGACCTGAAAGGTCGTGCTGGTTGTGGTTGCAACGCGGGCGGTAGCCTGCAGCTTACAAGCTGACACTCAGGCGATGACCGCAATGGGTCATTCGCGACCGAAATCCCCGTTTTTGCGTGCCGGTTGATTTCCGGTTTGCCCCAAAAGCGACCTTGGACGTAGGGCGATGAATGAAGGTTCGTTGAGATCAGCTCTCGGATCGTGATTCAAACCTCGACAGCGAGGGCTCGAATCATGCGCTACGAACTCACGGACGAGGAATGGACAGCCATTAGGCCGATGCTGCCGAACAAGCCGCGCGGTGTGCCACGGGTGAACGATAGGCGTGTCCTCAATGGCATCTTCTGGATATTGCGATCCGGAGCACCATGGCGCGACCTGCCCGATGACTTTGGTCCGTACACCACCTGCTACAACCGCTTTGTTCGCTGGCGACGGGCCGGTGTCTGGCGCCGGATCATGGACGCGCTGGCCACCGCCCATGATGCGTCGGTGCAGATGATCGATACGTCGATTATCCGGGTGCATCAGCACGGGGCCTGCATCGTCCGAAACCGAAAGCAGTCCATGGGACGGTCACGCGGCGGGCTGACAAGCAAGATACACGCGTTGGTCGATAACAACGGCCTCCCAGTGCGGCTCGCACTGACCGCAGGCGAGGCACATGACAACCGGCTTGCGGGCAGACTGCTATCGCGCATGAAAGCTGGATCAATGTTGCTGGCAGATCGCGGCTACGATGCGGACTGGATCAGAGCCCTTGCTGCGAGGAAGGGTGCGCTGGCCAATATCCCGCCTCGATGCAATCGCAGCGAGCCGATATGCTTTAGTCCGTATCTGTATCGAGCCCGCAATCTGGTCGAAAGGTTCTTCAACAAGATCAAACACTGTCGCCGGGTCGCAACGCGCTACGACAAGCTGGCGGCGAACTACCTTGCTTTCGTTCAGCTTGCGGCGATCAGGCTATGGCTGCGCTTTTATGAGTCCGCGTCCTAATGGTTGAGCGATCTTTGCTACCCAAATTGCTACCGAACTGCCGGTATGTGGCGTGACGGAAACGGATGCGGAACGCTCTCGCACTTAAGAAGTGCCGACAAATTTGGGCTTTCCGGGATAGGACGGAGCAGGGTGGGATACCCGCAAGCGAATTTCAAGACCGGTGCCTAACCGAGGCGCCCCCTGCAACGAAGCTGCACTCCCACAGTCACGCCATCTGTGACGTCAATGATGGTCGCGACGTTCCCAGGCCGTGACTGAAGCGAGATCGGTCCAGAGGTCACCGACGTTCCAACGCAGAGGATCGAACGCTTCTCGCCGGTCGCGTGCCCAAGTCATCCATTCCGCGGCCAATCGTCCGTCATAGGTGATCTCGGGATCAGGTGATTGCTTCTCGAGCGCATCCAGGAAATCCCCGGCCAGCCGAGCCTGATCTTGCCTCTCGCGTTCCTCGCGGCGCGTTTCTCCTCCTCCCAACGGCGGCGCTCGGCCTCTTCCGCTGCCTGCGTCGGCGTGTCGGACTGAGGGATCCGGTAGAGGCGTAGCAGTGACGGATTTGCCGGCGCGCAACTTGGCCCAATAGCCTAGGGGCGGGTAGGGGACCTGTAGCCGGTCGCACATTTTCTTGAGGCCGTTTCCCGAAATGCCATAGCGCTCCCCGAGCCGAAGCACGGGCGTCTCCCAGACTTGCCGATACAGGTCCTCACGGCTGACAGTCGCCGGCTGCTTCTGCTGTTCCTCGCTCATGTGATGCTCCGCGTGCCAAAGTTTCGATCACTTCGGTCGCAGAGGTCACGCTGATCGGTGCGACCGGTCAACGGAGCAGCGTTGGATCTCGTCACTGATGGTGCGCGGATCTCAGTCGTGTTGTGAGTCGGATTGTTGCCGCTCGCGCTCCAACCCGAACTCAGCGTTGTCGGCGCCGCGCGGACAGGACTGCGCATCGGCCCAATGCGCGTTAGAGAAAACTTGAAGAAGCAGCACAGCGGAAACGGTGATTGTGGGCTAAGCCATTGAAATCATTGGCGCGCCCTACGGGAATCGAACCCGTGTTTCCGCCGTGAAAGGGCGGCGTCCTGGACCGCTAGACGAAGGGCGCGGACCACGCGCGAACCGCGCTGTGGGAAGCGCGCGACGTATAAAG
>Ga0181523_10000647_pt1 | contig 39656 bp, 26 predicted proteins | sample PEATcosm2014_Bin_43_FD_119752 | JGI IMG/M metagenome (GOLD analysis project Ga0181523, IMG submission 119752) | Peatland microbial communities from MTU Mesocosm Facility, Houghton, MI, USA - PEATcosm2014_Bin05_30_metaG | ecosystem: Environmental > Terrestrial > Soil > Wetlands > Peat | place... | reverse complement strand
CCGGGGGTTCGAATCCCCCTCTCTCCGCCAGTTTCCTGGCGTGCGCTACCGCAGCTCGTAGATCTCCATGAGGGCCAGCCCGAACGAGTTGTTCGCGCCGTCGACCTGCACGGTGTAGTCGCCAGGGGGCAGCGTCGCGATTATGGCGGAGTCCCCCGAGCCCGCGACGAAGGCGAAGGCGCCCACCTTCGCGGCGAGGGCCGCGGTCATGGGCTGGACGACGATCCCGGTGCTGGCGGGGCGCAGGCCCACGGCCGCATTGCCCCAGCCGGTGTTCGTCCCGATGACGCCCGCGGAGTCTCCCAGCGTGATGACGGGATTCGGCAGGGCGTTCAGGACTCCGAAATCAACGAGCGCCGGCCCGTCCGCGCGGATGATGACCGTCTGGGGAGTGGTGCCCGCGATCGTGAATCCGCCGATGAGGATGTTTGACCCCGTGCCGACGAAGGCGCGGGCCGAGATGTTGACCAGCCGGTTCGTCGACACGGAGGTGTCGGCGTCGTAGATCTCCGCTAGGACCACGCCGCTATTCGTGGTCTGCGATCCGATCTGGGCGGTGTACGCCCCGGGGGCGAGCGACTCGAGGATGGCCGTGTCGTGGGAGCCCGGCGCAAAGTCGAACGCGCCCACCTGCTTGAAGGTCGACTCGAGCGTCGCCGGCCACGTGTCCACCGTGGCTATGGTTCCGGCCGTGCCGCTCAGGGTGAGCTGCGGATCCGGGAGGAAATTCGGGATGCCGAAGACGTTCAGCGCCGGCCCGCATCCGCGGACGAGGACGGACTTGTTCGAGTCGCCCGCCGTGACGAATCCAGCGACGAGGGAATTGCCGCCCTGTGCGTAGGCGCGGGCCGAGAGGTTCGCGATCCAGGCGTTCGTGGAGATCGACAGCGTCCCGATCGTCGACGTCGCCACCACGCTGCCGCCGCTTATCGCGTCCACGGAGTAGGTCCCCGCGTTGGCGGCTGTCGGGTAGAGCGTGAATGTCTCGCCCTGGGCCCCCGTGATCGGGTTGCCGTTCAGGTACCACTGGAAGGTGACGCCCGTGCCGGAGACCGGCGCGGTGAGCGTTATCGGCGGTGATCCGTTCTCGACCGGGGAGGCCGGCAGCTGCGGGGTGGGCGTCGGGGTGGGCGAGGGCGTCGGCGTTGGCGAGGGCGTCGGCGTGGGAGTCGGAGTCGGGCCCCCCGGCGTGGGTGTGGGTGTCGGGGTGCCGGTCGGGGTGGGTGTCGGGCTGCCGGTCGGTGTCGGTGTCGGGCTGCCGGTCGGAGTGGGAGTCGGAGAGCCCCCGCCCTGGGTCAGGGCGGCGATCAGGCGGGTCATGCTGGGGGTCCCGATGCCCGTCACCAGGTCGTAGCCGACGGTGCAGGAGTAGGCGCCGTTGTTGCCCGCGGTCATGTCGTTGAACGCGCTGGTCCCGATGAGGGGGTAGATCTTGGGATTGAGCGCCCCGACGGGCGACAGGCTTAGGCTGAACCTCGCCTGGTTGATGCGGGCGCAGAATCCGGCCCAGACGGGCGAGGAAAGGCTCGTCCCGCCAAAGGCGTTGTTAGCCCCGTTGACGATCACCAGAAACCCCAGGCCTATGTGGGATCCGTCGGTATTAATCGCCAGCGCGGAGACGTCGGGAACGCACCGGTAGGGCTGGGCGGGGACGCCCGTGCCCGCCTGCCATGCCGGGCGCGCGTAAACGGCGCTCAGGCCGCCGCCGCTGGCCGACGTCGGGTCGCCGTCCGAGAGGGACCAGCCCGCTTCCGCCGAGATCTCCAGGCCGCTGCCGTTCAGCACAAGCGCCGTGCCGCCCACGCCGGTGACATTGGGGTCGCTCGCCGGGTACGAGACGCTCAGGGGGGACGCGGAATCATACTCGTCCGTCAGGTAGTTCGGGTTGGATCCGGAGTCGCCCGAGGACGCGAAGCAGGTGACGCCCTGTGCCACGAGCAGGGGGATAGAGAGGTCGGTATAGCCCTCGGGCCCCCCGAAGCTCTCGGAAGTCTGGTGAATGGTCGGGTTTGCGCCCAGGTCATTGAGTACTTGGGTGTAGGCCGCCGCTTCGGTGACGTCGGTGAGGCCCGCCGGCGCCGCGTAGAGGCGGATGCTCGAGGCGCTGGCGATGCTGCTGCTCCACTCCACATCCATGGACAGCTCGTCCTGGTCCGTCATGTCTGAGCCGGGGCCTCCGAGGACGTTCACGACGGTGTAGCTGCTGAGCGTTTGAGGGACGAGGCACGTGTCCCAGAACTGCGTGAGGTCGCTTGATTTGGGAATGTTGTCCCCGATGATGGCGATCGTCTGTCCCGTCCCGGTATAGGCGGGGGGAGCCAGGTAATGGGACGCGATCGTGGCGGGGCTCGCGTAGCCGGCCGGGACGATTGCGGGCCTAATGATCTTGGCGTGGTGTCGGCGCAGGTGCGGCTGTAGCCCCAGGATCGCGCGGACGCTCGGAGCCAGCGCGTCCGGCAGGGACGGCTCGGTCAGGGCCGACGAGAATTCGCCGTCCCGGGTCGCGACACGGCCGAAGGCAGCCTGGAACGCCCGCGAAGCCTGCTGGACGGTGCCCTGCGCGAAGACTCCGTGCCGGAGGTTGGACTCGAGCACGATCGTGAACCCCTGGCCCGTAAGCCAGTCCTTGATGGCATAATAGGCGTCGGTGCTCGGCAGGTAGCTCTCGATCTCGGCCGGCTTAAGGACGTCGCCCCGCAGGATGTGCTCCTGGAGCTGATCCCCGTTGCGCAGATTGAGCGCAACCTCGAAGAAAATGTTGGCTTGCTCCTCCTGCGGCGTGAGTTGCGCCCGCACGACCCTTCCGAAGGCCGGGCCCTGCTGCGCCCCGTAGGGATTGCCCTCCGTGGGAACGAGGCTGGGCACGGTCGTCGCCGCCGAAAGCGCGCCGGCACCGGCGAGGGCCATCGCGGCCGCCAACGCCAGCGCAAATAATGCCGACGATTGGCCGGCCGGGCCATTGAGCGACACTGGCTTATCGATTGTCTTCATGGGAGGCTCAATCCGGGGGTATTGGCCCCCAGAGGGAATTGCCGTCAAAGGCGGATCCGGTGCCTGGGTTTTCGTTTGGGATAACAGGGGATTATCTATCGTCCGAACCGCGGCGTCAGCTTGGAACTGCGCACGTACGTATGTTTACGTAAGCAAGTTGCACCTTGCGGCGCAATTGATTTGGACGTCGAGCCTAATCATTGCCCGCAGGGCCATCCGGCTCGGTAATTGGTTGTCTGGTTAGGCTGATCAGGGCGGCCAACGGTGGGATGCCGCCCCAATCGAGAATCAGCGCATGGCGTATTAGTGCGTTGAAATCCTAGTTGTACAAAATTATAAGATCCTTATTATTAATATTTTATGAATCAATCATGGCGGGCTGCGGCCGCGGCGTACGCGCGTGAACGGCGCTCCCTGGCCCCTGAGCCGCCCGGGCCACGGCGAGCCGCGCCGCCTCCCGTCATACTTCCGTAAAAGATGCATGCGGGCGTCCGCTTTGCGCCGCCCTGGGGCCCCGGCGAACGCCGCGATGCCAAACTCGTCCCGGCGGGTTCCCGCGCAGCCGTTGCAGTCGATGGCAGGCGCGGCCGCCTTTTCCAGCATCGCTTCCTGGTCCCGGCGCGGGCGGAGCTCTGGCGGTTTCGCGGGTTCTCGTTATGCTCCCGCGTCAACACAACCCCAGACGAACGCCTGCGCGCATGCTTGCCCCGCCGACCGCCTTGTCGAATCGGAGTGTACACAGATAACCCGCCTATCTAGCGTGAATGCATGGCGGCGGTCAGAGCGACCGCGCCAGGGAAGACTTCAACGCAACCTCAGCAATGGCCCTCATCAATCGCCGCACTTTCCTCAAGACCTCCGCCCTGGCCGCAGGTGCCGGGCTAGCCTCTCGACTGACCCGTTCCGCGTGGGCCGACCCGGTCGGCGCCGGCGCCGACGTGCGCATAGGGATCATCGGGCTGCGCAACAAGGGCGGCGACCACCTCAAGCGGCTGCTTGACATGCCCGGCGCGCGCGTCGTGGCGCTCTGCGACGTGGATCCCCGGATCCTTTCACAGGCCGTCGAGGGCCTCAAGGGCGGGAGGGCGGCCCCCTTTGCCACGACCGAGGCGCGCGCGCTGCTTTCCCGAAGCGACGTCGACGCCGTCGTGATCGCGGCGCCCAACCACTGGCACGCGCTGCTGACGGTTTGGGCCTGCCAGGCGGGAAAGGACGTCTACGTGGAGAAGCCGATGTCGCACACCGTGTGGGAGGGCCGCAAGATGATCCAGGCGGCCGCGAAATACGGCCGCGTGGTCCAGGTGGGCACGCAGCACCGGTCCGACCCCGGTCTTCAGGCCGCCAGCAAGTACCTGCAGGAGGGCCATTGCGGAAGGATGCTCCACGTGCACGCCGTGTACTTCAACCTGCGGAAGGACATCGGCTACAGGCTGCCCTGGTATCCCGATTGGCTCAGCTACGACGCCTTCTGCGGCCCGGCGCCCATGGCGCCCCTCGAGCGGGCGAGCCTGCATTACGACTGGCACTGGAGCTGGGCCACCGGCAACGGCGACCTCGGGAACAACGGGGTCCACGTGCTGGACATGGGGCTCTTCTTCGCGGGCCACAAGGCCGCGCCGCCCCGCGTGCTCTGCGTCGGCGGGCGGTACGTGGTCGCCGACCATGCGGAGACCCCGAACTCGATGGTCGCGGTCTACGACTACCCCGAGGTTCCCTTCGTCTTCGAGCACCGCGGGCTGCCCGCGAAGCCCGGGGTCGAGTACATGGACCAGACCTGCGGCGTGCGCTTCGGGATCGTCGTCCAATGCGAGGGTGGATACTTTGCCGGCATGAATGGGGGCGCCGTGTACGACGGCGCCGACAAGGTTGTGATGAAGTTCCCCGGGGACGGCGGGGCGGGTCACATGAGCAACTTCCTCGGGGCTGTGCGCAGCCGGCGCGTGGCCGACCTGGCGGCGCCCCTGGAGGTCGCCCAGACGGCGGCGACCCTGTGCCATTTCGGGAACATCTCGTATCGCATCGGGAGGACTGCGGGCCTCGACAGCGCCTATGACTCCCTTGAGGCTGTCCCGGCAGCCGGGCATTACCTTGAGGGGCTGACGAAGAACCTGGGCGCCAACGGCGTCGACCTCAAGCGGACCCCCCTTCGGCTCGGCCGGTGGGTTCAGGTTGATGGCGACGAAATCACCCAGGTCGAGTCCGGCGGCGAGGACGCCCTGGGGCGGGCCCGATTCCTTCTTAGAGAGACGCACCGGCCGCCCTACGTCATTCCCGACCAGGTCTGAGGCGGCCCCCTCCGGGGACCGGCGAGGCCACCCGGGCTCAGTCCCTAAGCCAGTAGTAGGCCGCCGTCGCGACGAAGGCGAATGTCACGGTCGGCGCGACGACCCACATGGGATTGAACGGCATCGCGTAGTGGTGGACCGCCCAGATGACGAGGAACGTCTTGAGGACGATCAGGCCCCAGCAGAAGTAGATCAGCGTCTCGACGCGCCTGCGGTGGCGCATGCTCCGTTCCTCGTCGGACAGGGCCGCATCGTCGTCCAGGTGCAGGCCGTGGCGTATGAGGTCGCGCACCCTGAGGTTCGATCTTCCAGCGTTCATTGGGGCCTCCTGGGTTTTGGGGTGGCCGGCGAGCCGGCATCTTGCCCAGAGGATAGGCGAGCGGCAGCGGGCGCGCTCCGCATCTATTGCGAATACCGTCGCATTGCTTGGCCATGCGCCGCGGGAGGTTCCGCGGCGGGCGAGGGAGCCCGCGTGGGGCGCCGGGGGAGCGCCCGTCAGTCCTCCAGCGCCTGGAAGGCGAGGACCTGGACCCTCTTGTCGAGGGAAAGGCCGCCCGTGGGATGGAGCTGGGCCATGAAGACCACGATCATGTCCTCCTTCGGGTCGACGACGAACGAGGTATAGAAGAACCCCCCCCAGTTGAAATCCCCGGCGGAGCCGAGCTCGACCAGCGGCGCCTTGACCCCGTCCACCCCGAAGCCGAGGCCGAAGCCCATGTCGCGGTCGACCTTCCCGAGCTGGTCGTGCGTCATGAGCTCGACGGACTTGCGGCTGAGCAGGCGCACGTGGCCCAGCGAGCCCCCGTTCAGCATCATCTGGCAGAAGCGGGCGTAGTCCATGGCCGTCGACGATAGGCCCGCGCCGCCCGAGAAGAGCGTCCTCGGGCCGCTGTACGGGTAGTCTGCGCTGTAGGAGAACGTCCCCTCCGCGATGGGGGTTTCGGGAAAACGGTTGAGCCCCTTCTCGGCATAGTAGGTGTACGCCGTGGCAAGCCGGGGCACCTTTTCGGTCGGCAGAAAGAAATACGTGTCGTTCATCCCGAGGGGCCCGAAGACGCGCGTTCGCAGGAACTCGTCGAAGGGCTTCCCGGAGACGACCTCGACCAGCCGGCCGAGCACGTCGACCGACAGGCTGTACTCCCAGCGGTCGCCGGGGTTGAACAGGAGCGGGAGCGCCGCCAGGCGCTTGACGCTGTCCCCGATCGTCCCGTCGTACGGCAGCAGCCCGCTGGCGACGTTCGCGTCGCTGTACTGCCTGCCGAGGGCCGCATTCCAGTGGTAGGTGAGACCCGAGGTGTGCCGCAGCAGGTCGCGTATCGTGATCTCCGCCGCGGCGGGAACGGTGTAAGGCTGGCCGTTCTGGGGCGTGACAAGCACCCTTTGGTTCCTGAACTCGGGCAGGTACTTTGAGACCGGCTCCTCGAGGAGGAACCTTCCCTCCTCGTAAAGCATCATGACGGCCGTGCTAGTTATGGGCTTCGACATGGAGCAGATCCGGAATATCGCGTCGCGCCGCATCGGCTTGCCGGCCTCCCGGTCGGCCATGCCCCTGGCGTCGAACCAGGCGACCTGGCCGTGGCGCACGACGAGCGAGACGGCCCCGGCGATGCGCTTGCCGTCGATGTCCTCCTGGATCGCCGAGCCAATGCGGGCCAGGCGCTCGGGCGAAAGGCCGACGGACTCGGGCTTCGCCGGGGGGAGTTCCTGAGCGCGGCCGCCCGCCGCGAGCATGAGCGCTGAGGCGACGACTGCTATGGGGATTCTTAGATGCATGGTTATCAGGGGTTGGTGGCGGAGAATCTGGGGGCCGATTCCCGCCGTCGGCCGGGTGGGCCCCCCGGCTCGGGCCAGTATTGAAGGCGCATCCTTTCGATGGCAACAGCCGCCTGCACAGCATCGTCATCGACCGGCGCCCGGGTGCGTGCTACATTGTGCCCGTTGCGACCCCGGCGCCCCATGCGGGCGGGCGAACGCAACCTCATACGACCCATGAAAAGCACGCTCACAGTCCTATGGTCGACGTTGGCGGCACTGCCGCTCGGGGCAGCCGACGCGCCGGTGTTCAGCTCGAGGATAAGCGACAAGGCCGAGCCGGTCCTCCCGGGCAAGTTCCAGCCGTCGTGGGAGTCGCTCAAGCAGTACGAGGTGCCCGGTTGGTTCCGGAACGCCAAGTTCGGGATCTGGGCGCACTGGGGCCCGCAGTGCCAGCCCGAGCAGGGCGACTGGTACGCCCGCTTCATGTACGAGGAGGGCAGCGCCGACTACAAGTACCACGTGGAGCACTACGGCCCCCAGTCCCAGTTCGGATTCAAGGACGTCATCAACACCTGGAAGGCCGAGAAGTGGGACCCGGACAGGCTAGTGGCCCTCTACAAGCGGGTGGGCGCCCAGTACTTCTTCGCGCTGGCCAACCACCACGACAACCTCGATCTGTGGGACAGCAAGTACCAGCCCTGGAACTCGGTGAGGGTCGGCCCTAAGAAGGACATCATCGCGGGATGGGCCAGGGCCGCGCGCGCCCAGGGACTTCCCTTCGGCGTCAGCGTGCACGCGGCGCATGCCTGGATGTGGTACGAGCCCGCCCAGGGGGCCGACACCTCCGGGCCCTTCGCGGGCGTGCCCTACGACGGCGTCCTCACGGAGGCCGACGGCGCGGGAAAATGGTGGAAGGGGCTTGATCCGCAGGCCCTGTACGCGCAGCACCACCCGAGGAGCCTGGTCGGGGGAAAGCCCGCCGACACCGGCCGGCTTTGGGACTGGGGCAACGGGGCCAGCGTCCCGGACGCCGCGTATTGCGAGAAGTTCTACAACCGGACGATGGACCTCATCAACAGGTACCACCCCGACCTGGTCTATTTCGACGACACCGTGCTGCCGCTTTGGCCCGTCAGCGACGCGGGGCTCAGGATCACGGCGCACTTCTACAACAGCAACATGCGCCTGCACAACGGCAGGCTCGAGGGGGTGGTCCTCGGCAAGAACCTCGACGAGGGGCAGCGCAAGTGCCTCGTGTGGGACATCGAGCGCGGCGCGAGCAACCGGATCGAGCCCCAGGCATGGGAGACCGACACGTGCATCGGCGACTGGCACTACCGGCGCTCGATCTACGACCACGACGGGTACAAGAGCGCCCGGACGGTGGTCCAGACGCTCGCGGATATCGTCAGCAAGAACGGAAACCTGCTTCTCAACATCCCGGTGCGCGGCGACGGCACGATCGACGCCAAGGAGGAGAGGATCCTCGAGGGCATCGCGGCGTGGATGGACGTGAACAAGGAGAGCATATTCGGCACAAGGCCCTGGAAGGTGTTCGGCGAGGGCCCCGCCATCGAGGGCTCGGCCCCCGCCGCGCCGGGTTTCAACGAGGGCAAGGGAAAGGCCTTCACGGCCGAGGACGTCCGGTTCACCACGAAGGGAAGCACGCTCTACGCCATCGTGATGGGATGGCCGGCGAAGGCGCTCGCGATCAGGTCCCTCGGCACCTCGGCCGGGCTGCTCGACGGGGCGGTCTCCGGCATCGAGCTCCTCGGCAGCGACGAGGAGATTCGCTGGACGCGCACCGACGCGGCCCTGGTCCTGGAGCCGGCCAAGGGGAAGCCGGCGTCCGATTTCGCGGTCGTCTTCAAGATCGACGTGAAGCCGGCCGCGGGCCTCGCGCTGGCGGCCGAGTGAAGCGCTGCGCCCCCGGGGGCGCGAGGGGGCTCAGACCTCGATCATCGCCTTTATCACGCCCGTCTCGGGGCGCAACCAGGCGGGGAACTCGTCGGGGACGCGCCCGAGGGGGGCGCGGTGGGTGATCCACGGCGCCGTGTCGACGCGCCCGGCCTCGATGAGCCCCACGATGCGCGTGAAGTCCGAGGCCAGCGCGTTGCGGCTGGCCATGAGCGTCAGCTCGCGCCTGTGGAATTCGGGGTCGTTGAACGAAACGTCGCCCTGGAACAGGCCGACAAGGACCAGCCGGCCCCCCGGGGCCGGGAAGCCGAAGGCCGACGCCATGGAGCCCGGGCTTCCCGTCGCGTCGAAGACCGCCGTGGGCAGGTCGCCGCCGGTGAGGCGGCGCAGGGCGTCCAGCGGGGCGCCGGCCGAGCCGTCGACCACGTGGGGCACGCCGAGCTGGCGCCTGCAGAACTCGAGCCGCGCAACGTTCACGTCGAGCGCGATGACCGTCGCGCCGGCCTCCATCGCGAACTGCATGACGGCCAGCCCGATCGGCCCAGCGCCGACGACCAGCGCGGACTCGCCGCGCTCGAGGCCGGAGCGCCCGACTGCGTGGCAGCCGATGCCGAGTGTCTCGACCAGGGCCAGCTGGTCCAGGGTGAGGGTCGCCGACGGATGAAGCTTGCGCGCCGGCACGACCATCTGCTCGCGCATGCCGCCGTCGACATGGACGCCGAGCACGCGCAGGTCGGTGCAGCAGTTGGGTCTTCCGCGCCGGCAGGCGATGCACTTCTGGCAGTTGAGGTAGGGCTCGACCGAGCACTGGTCGCCCGGCCGCACGTTCGTGACGCCGGGCCCCGCCGCCACGACCTCCACCCCGAGCTCATGGCCGAGGACCCTCGGGTAGCTGAAGAAGGGCTGGCTTCCGGCGTACGCGTGCAGGTCGGTCCCGCACACGCCTACCCGGCGCACGCGCACGAGGGCCTCGCCGGGCAGCGGCGCCGGCGGCGGCGCCGAGTCGAGCAGGCGGAATCGGCCGGGCTCCTCGAGGCGGATGGTCTTCATTGGGAGGCGCGGGCGGCAGCGGGGCCGGTCGGCAGGAACGGGGCGCCGGCTCAGCCTGGCGCCGGGGCGGCGCTGCCCCTGTCCTCGGCGCCGAGGATGACGGTCTGATCGAGGCCGCGGTCCGACGCCGGCCACCGAAGCGTCGCCGCGCCGATCCGCGCCTCGACGTGGTATTCAAGCGCCGGATTCGCGGGGTCCAACCCCGGCAGCCGGGATTCATAGACCCGGCGGGCGACGCGGCGGAACGGCTCCCGCGCGTATTCGGCGCCGCCCATCCGCCGCCAGCAGAGGTCGACGGAGCCGGGCTCCGCCTCGGCCGCGACAAGGACGCGAAGCCTGACCGCCTCGCCCGGGGACGCGGATGTGCGCACCGTCGGGACGATGATGCGGGCGGGCCCGGCGTACTCGCGGGACGGAAGGGCCGCTAGGGGAAGGTCGCATCCGAGGAGCTTGGCCAGGGCGGCGTCGTGCCTCGCCAGTATCGCCTGGTGGACGCGGCTGTGCTGCTCGAGGTTGGCGATCGTCCCCAGCTCGCCGAGGCTGGACGCGCCGGCCACCTCGGTCCGAAGGAGGCCGGTCCACAGCCCCGCGAGCTCGATGCGCAGCGGAAGGGCGGCCGTCCTCGCCCGCTCGGCCGCCTGCGCCGGGCCCGCCATTCCGGCGATGGCGGCCATCTCGCGGTCGAGGGCTCCGGCGGCGCAGCCGACCTCGGCGATGAGGCGCATCGCGCGGAACTGGTTCAGCCAGTAGTCGAACCGCTCAAGGTTCGCGCTTCCGCGCACCCCGGGCCGCAGCGCCTCGAGCTCGTCCACGAACGCGTACCGTGCGGCGACGGAGCTCCACGGCTCGGGATTGCGCAGGATGTCTCCGGGGCCGTCGGTCCACTGGGACGGGATGGGCAGCTTCACGCCGTCGATCGCGCTGAAGACCCGCCCGATGGCGTCGGCCGGCTCCTCCCCGAAGTTCGCCGCCGCGAAGTCTCGGTAGAACGCCTCGACGGGCATGGTCCGCTCGACGGGCGGGCGGGCTCGTCCGGGAAGCTGGTCCGCCTCGTAGCCTGCCAGGGCGGGTCCGCCGCAGTTGATGCGCCTCGCGTAGGCGGCCTGGCCGACCTTGGTGAGACCCTCGGCGTCGATCGTCGCGATGGCCGGCCGGCCCGCGTGGGCGGCGAATTCGATCAGGAGGTGGCCGTCGGAGACCTCCACGCCCTTGAACTCGTTGACCACCGCCTGGTCGGGGCCGTACTTCGCGGCGAGGTCCAGGTGGTCCAGGACGACGTGGCCCTGCAGCCTGACGCTGAAGACCCGGCCGGCGGGCTGGGCGTCCTCGATCTCGCTGAATCCGAGGCGCACCCGGTAGGTGCCTCCCGGCACCAGCAGGTCGTAGCGGCCCATGCCCACGCGGTTAGTCTGGAAGAGGCCCGGGCGGTCGGTACCGGAGATCCGCGCGGAGGTCGAGACGGCGGCTCCGCCGTCGGCGCCCGACGCCGTCTGGGGCGGCATTCGCGACGTGTCGAAGCCCGGCGGCACCCATGACTGGTCCCAGGCTGCGGCGGCCAGGGCCGAGATGCTCGGGGCCAGAATCCTTGTCCTCCAGTGAATGCCGATGAGCCCCGTGCAGCCAAGGCGCAGGGCGTCCGCGGCGTCGAAGCGCATGCGCCCGGTCCAGAGCTCCGGGCTCGTGAGGTCGGGGTCGTTCTCGAGCCAGGGGATGGCCCAGCGGGGGCGGTCGCTCAGGTTCGCGAACTGGCGCTCGATCGCGTCGTTGCCGACCGCCGTGTTGATGGCGCTCATCGGCGACGAGGGCGGCAGGAGCCGGTCCAGGGCGGCGCGGTCGCTCTGCGGCCCGAGGACCCACCCGCAGGTGGCGAGCCTCATGGGGCTGTTCAGCTCGTGAAGCGCGCCGAGGGCGGCCCCGACGTCGTCGGCCACCGCATTGAAGGTTTCCGGGCCGTTGCCCTCCCACGTCCACGACTCCGGGGTCCAGAGCCAGTAGTAGTCGGCGGGGCAGGCGCGGCCTATCCGCTCGAACATCGCGGTGTAGACCTCCTTCGCCGTCCCGGGACCGTCGGGGTCGCGGCCGCGCCGGCGCAGCTCCTCCCGGACGGCGGCGGGCAGGGTGAGGGGGGTCTCGGTGCCGATGCACGTGAGGACGCCGAGGCGGCGAGCCTCGGCAAAGGCCGCCCCGAGCATCGCGGCCGTGCGGTTGAAGACGGCCGCGGACCCGGCCGGGCCCTGGCCCTCGAAGGGCTCGTCCCGCATGACGTCGGAGCCGAAGTCGTCGCGATCGAATAGGTCGGCCGCACCGCCAAGGAAGTCGCTGGTCCTGAGCGGGGCGTAGCTCCACCAGTACCGGCCGCCCCGGCCGGTCGTGTGGTAGGACGCGGGGTAGGCGGCGCCCACCCGCCCGTTCCCGTCGAAGTCCCCGCGCTGGCCGATCCAAACGGTCGGCTCGGGCCCGACCGGGCCCTCCGGATAGGTGTGCAGGCCGAGGAAGTTCATGCGCAGTTTCGCCAGCTGGCCCACGACGCAGAGGTAGTCGTCCGTTCCCCACCAGTCGGGCCCCTCCGCGAAATCGTGGAACGGCTGGAGGCCGCGCACGCTGAAGAGCGCGCGGCCGTCCTCGCTGAATTCCTGGAAGCCGAGAGCGACGGGCGCATCCGGGACGACGTCCCCGTGGAGGTAGAAGCGCACGCCCATGCGCTCGGCGAGCCGGTAGACCCCGTAGAGGGTCCCCACGCCGTCGCCGCCGACGACCGAAACCCGGGCGAAGCCGCCCGCCGCGCCGCTGTCCAGGCGGTAGTCCCCCGGACCGAGTGGCCGGCCGGTCGCGGCCGGCCCGGCGAGAGCGCGGCCCTGGGTGGCCACGACCAGGGCCGGGCCCGCGGGCATGCCGGCCCGGGCCCCGACCGGCACCAGCGACCCGGTGCGCACATAGAGGTAGCGCTGAAGCTCGCGGGCGGCGAAGCGCTCGAGGGAGCCGGCATCCGGGTCGACCGCGATCGCCCACGTCGCGGGCGGCTCCTTCGCGCTGGCTCCCGCCGCCCAGAGCAGGGAGAGGAGGGCGATCCCCATGCGGCGGCATTTTTCGTGGACAAGCCGGGGGGGCCTGCGCTTGCTTGTGCGCGTCATGCAGCAGCAGGGGAAGAAACTTGTCACTCCGGCCACCTTGGCGGTGGATGCGGTCCTTGTCATCGCCTTTTTCGTCTTCATGTACTGGGTCGCGTCGTCGCACGTCCCCTCGAGGGACCGCCGGATGATCCTGCTCTGGGGGGGCGCGTGCTCGTTCTGCCTGACCTGCCTGTTCTGGCTCGCGCTGCAGATGTTTCGCGTCGTGGTGCGCGCCCAGCGCGAGGGCCCGGCGCCGTAGAGCGCGCCTACTTCGCCGCGGCGGGCCGCCTCAGCGCGGTGACGAAGAATCCGTCGCCGTCGTGCGACTGGGGCATGAGCCTCGTGCCGGCGAGCGCCGGCTCGAGCCCCGGGTTGTCCCGGAGGAAGGCCCCGACCACCGACTCGTTCTCGGAGCGGCACAGCGAGCACGTCGCGTAGACGAGGAGGCCGCCCGGGCGCACGCGCGGGAGATTCTCGCGCAGCAGGGCCGCCTGGCGCGCCGCCGCCTCGCGCACGGCGCCGGGCCCGGTCGCCCACCTGAGGTGCGGCGAGCGCCGCCATGTTCCCGAGCCGGAGCACGGGGCGTCGACAAGCACCCCGTCGAAGCCGCCGGGCGGGTCGAGCGGGGAGCCGATATCGATGCGCCCCGCCAGGCCTGCCCGCCCGGCGCGCTCGGCCAGGGCGTCGAGCGGGGCGCGCCTGACGTCGCGGGCGCAGACCCGGCCGTCGGGCCCGAGCATGGCCGCGAGCTGCAGCGTCTTGCCCCCGGAGCCGGCGCACGCGTCGAGCCAGTGGCCGCCCGGCCTGACCCCGACCAACTCCAGCACGAGCTGCGAGCCGACGTCCTGGATCTCGACCGCGCCGGACCGGTATGCCCGGGTCCTGTCGACCTCGGTGTCCGGGGGCAGGGCGACGGCGGACGAAAGCAGCGGGCTCCGCCGCCATGCCCATCCCAGGCTGTCGAACTCGAGGAGCACGGGCGCGGGGTCGGCCGTCTGCAGGCGCAGCCACAGGGGCGCCCTCGACAGGAGCGCGTCGCGCAGGGGCGGGTCGAGGGCCCCGGGGCACTCCGCCGGGAACCATTCCGGGACCAGCGCCGCCGGGTCAGTTCCCAGCGCGAGGGCCTTGGCGTCGACGCCGGGAGGGCACGGGGGAAGCCCCGACGCCACCTCGTCGCGGAAGGGCCGCACCGGCGGCGCGTCCGCGGCGAGCCACGCGATCCGCCTGACGGCCTCGTCGGGGTCCGATTCAAGCAGCGGCTCGACCCAGGGCAGGTAGCGCAGGGCCGCGTAGATGAGCTCCCGGTAGAGCCTCCGGTCGCGCGAGCCGAGGCGCCTGTCTCCCCCAAGGAGGGCCTCGATCCGTGCCGGAAGACCCGTGTCCGTCCTCCAGTGCCGGCGCAGCCGGCCGAGGAGCAGGACCAGCGTTCGCTTCTGGCTTCCGGTTCGGCTCACGGCCTCGGTTCGGCGCTGGGGGCCGGCGCCGCCTCAGAACCGCACCATGTTGAGCGAGACGTTAAACCCGAAGTGCGCCTGCTGCTTGTTCGGGCCCTCCGAGAATGCCAGCATGTAATCCACGATCCACGTGTTCGAGATCTTCTGCGAGATCCCGTAGAACTGGTCGACAAAGATGTGGTCGCGGGCGTCGTAGTCGCCGCGGGCAAACGCCTCGTACTCCTCGTTCAGGCGGGCGCGGCCCTCGAGGTGGAAGGTGTCGAGGCCGACGATCGGAAAGGTGCCGAGGCCGGGCAGGAAATAGGTCCCGTACTGGTCGGAGAGGTACCCGACCCCGAATCCCGCCGACCAGACGTCGCCCTCGCGGAGGATGATCGTCGTGTCCATCGCCCGCTGCGCGGCCCTCTCCGAGGTGAAGGCGTCCTCGACCCGCAGCTGGAGCCACTGCGCCGGGGTCGCCGTGAGCTCGGCGTGGATGTCGGAGAAGTCCCGCTGCCCCGGTGCCCGCTGGAACTGGAAGTCGTCGGCGAGGTTGAAGGTCATCAGGTCCCTCGAGCCGTAGGTCTTGTCGCGGGTCTGCAGCGTGTTGTTGAGCCCCAGCCTGAGGACATTCACCGCCTGCAGCTGGTCCAGGGCCCTCATGTCGCCCAGCTCCATGATGGGAAGGTAGTTGGTGAACGTGCTCCGGTCTATGGGCGGTATCCAGTCGGCGGACTTGTCCGCGTCGGGTATGTACCGGTAGCTCAGCGTCGGCGTCAGGAGGTGGCGCAGCCCGTCGATGTGCCAGAGGGAGTTCTCGTAGTCGAATGTGCCGCTCATCTTGAGGTCCGCGTCGAAGCCGACCTCGCCCAGGGCGCGGGCGGCTCCCCCGGGGTTTTCGGCCCCCGCGGTGTCCCAGTACTGCGTGAAGCGGCCGCCGACGACGGGGGTCAGGTCGAGAATCCCCTTGTACGAGAACGGGCGGGTCAGCCCCAGGAACGTGTCAAACCGGTCGCTTTCCAGGTGGGCGCCCCCTTCGGGAGGGTTCTCCTCCAGGTGGGCCACGCTCGAGTCGAACCGGACATAGATCCCGCCCGCGACGGCGGTCGGCAGCAGGTCGAACCGGATCTCCGGCAGCCTCTCCTGGACGGGATAGAACGAGTCGGGCTGGAAGCGGGTGAAGACCGAGCCGAAGTAGTTCGACCCCGTGTACGTCATCTCGAGGTAGTTGTCGGGCTCCTGCACCGGCACGAACTCCCTCGAGCGATAGTCGCGCAGCACCTCCGAGTCGCTGGAATAGTTGACCTCGCCGTTCAAGGCCAGGTCGGGGGTGATCTGCTCGTTGTGCACCCAGTCGAGGAAGGCGCGGTTGGGCGGCACCGGGTTGTTGCGTATGTCCGTCAGGCGCCTGCCGAGGTCGTAGATGTAGCCGGACCTGAGGGACCCCTCCATCGAGCCGTCTCCCTCCGGCACGTCGTAGTTCGCGATCGGGCCGAGCATGATGCCCCTGAACGTGTAGATCCCGACGTCGGGACCGAGGCTGACCCCGGCCGTTATCGGCGTGTGGAACGCCAAGTCGAGGTAGGGGCCGAGGTCGTGGCGGTAGCCTCCGTTGACCGTCATGTTCCAGAGGCCGGTCTCGTGCGCGAGGTCCTCGCCCAGGCGCGAGATCGGCAGCGGCAGGTAGTTGCCGATCCCCAGGTCGGCGCCGGCAAGGCGCAGGTAGTGCCCGGGCGAGTAGATGAGGGTCTTCGCCTTGATGACGGGCTGCCACGGCCCGGGCTCGCCGTAGATCAGAACGGCGTCGTGCACCACCACCTCCGTCCGGTTTCCCTCTGCCGACGGCCCTGTGATGTGGAACGGGAACTTGCCGGCCCTCAGGTTTCGGGCCGTGAAGCTCCCGTCGCCGCGGTTGTAGGTGAGCCGGTCCGCGAGAAGCCGGTCCCCGATCCGGGTGAGGACCACGTGGCCGCTGGCCGAGGCGATCTGGGTCTTCTGGTTGAAGCGGATCTCGTCGGCGGTCAGGAGGACGCCGGTGTCCACGAAGCGCGCGTTGGGCCTTGCGACCAGCTCGCCGGTCGCGTCGTCGATCGTGATGGACGAGTCTGCCGAAAGGTCGGCCTGGGGCGCGGCGCGCGCCGAGGTGGCCAGCGCGGCTGCGAGGGCTCCAAGAATGGCGAGGCGGCGCATCACTCCAGGCAAGCAAATGCGCCCGGGCTCGCGCAGGCAAGCCTCGCTGGCCGGCGCGCGCCGGCCCCAAATCGCGCGCAGCGAGCACTTTTGGCTTTTTACCGGGGGCGGCGGGGGCCATCGTGTCGGGCCGCCATGCCAAGCAAGCCCCCGATCCGCCGGTCAAGAGCAGCCCGCGACATGGCGCCGCTTCGCTCGGAGGTCCGCGGGCTCGGCTCGGCGCTGGGGCGCGTCATCACGCGGATCGAGGGCCGCGAGACCTTTGAGACGGTGGAGGCCCTCCGGAAGCTGGCTAAGGCGCGCCGCGCCGGAGAGCCGGACGCCGAGGGCCGCCTCGCGGCGGCGGTGGCGGAGCTCGAGCCCCAGGCGGCCTTCAACCAGGCGATGGCCTTCACGCTCTACTTCGAGCTCGTGAACCTGGCCGAGGAGAACTTCCGGATCAGGCTCCTGCGCCGGCGCCGCGTGGCCCGCGCACTCGAATCCGGGGAGGGGCCGCCCATCCGCGAGTCGATCGAGGCCGCCGTGATCGAGCTCAAGGACGCCGGGGTCGGCCAGGAGGAGATGCAGGGCCTGGTCGACCGGCTGGGGATCGAGCTGGTTTTCACCGCCCACCCAACCGAGACCAAGCGCCGAACGCTCCTGGCCAAGCTTAGGCGCCTGGCGGGGATCCTGCGCGCGAGGGCGCAGCCGGAATCGACCCCGAGCACGGCCGTCCTTGACCCCGAGACGGTCGAGCGCGAGATCGCGTCGCTCTGGCTCACCGACCGCAGCCGCACGGTACGGCCGGAGGTGAGGGACGAGGCCCGCACCGGGCTCTGGTACTTTGACACGACGCTCTTTGACACGATGCCCCGCCTCCAGCTGGACATGGAGAGGGCCCTCGCCCGGCACTATCCCGGCGTCCGGGCCCCGAGGCGATGGCTGACTTTCGGATCTTGGATAGGCGGCGACCGGGACGGCAACCCCGACGTCACAGCGTCCGCGACGCTGGACGTCCTCATCCTGCACCGGCGCCTCGCCATCGAGAAGCTCCGGGCGTCCGCGCACGAGCTGGGCCGGACGCTGAGCGTCAGCGACCGCCGGGACACGGTCGTTCCCGCGCTAAGGAGCGAGCTGCGCGAGAACCTCCACCTGTCCAGGCACCTCGCCGACCTTGAGAAGCGCTATCCGCACGAGCCCTATCGGCTGCTCCTCGGGGTGCTCCAGGAGCGCCTCGTCCAGGCGAGGGACGAGCTGCGGGAGGGAGGGATTTCCCTCGGGGCGCCCGAGGGCTCGAGCCTGTCGCAGTCCACCGTGGCCGACACGTTCGACACCATCAGGGCGGGCCTCGAGGCGGGCAGGGGCGGCATGCTCGCGGGCGGCGACCTGGCCTCGGCGATCAGCCAGTTCGAGGTCTTCGGCCTGCACACGGCCCGCCTCGACCTGAGGCAGCACTCGTCCCTGCACGAGGCGGCCGTGGCGGAGGTCCTCGGGAGGGCCGACTACCCCGGGCTGGAGGAGGAGGAGAAGCTGCGGGTCCTTGGGCTGGCGATCCCCGCGGCCGCCCCGCTTGAGGCCGGGGCGCGGGCCGGCCTCACGGAGGCGACGCGCGCGGTGGTCGAGCCGCTCGCCCTGTGCGCCCGCGCCCGGGCCGCGATCGGGGAGGAGGCGCTGGGCATCTACGTCATCAGCATGACCAACGGGCTGTCGGACATCCTGGAGGTGGAGCTGCTGCAGAGGATGGCGGGCTCCTCGCTTCCCATCGCGCCGCTCTTCGAGACGCTGGACGACCTCGAGCGGGCCCCGGACATACTCGCCGCGCTGTTCGCCCTGCCCGGGCGCAGGATCGCCCACCAGCACGTGATGCTCGGCTATTCGGACAGCAACAAGGACTGCGGCTACATCACGGCCAACTGGGCCCTCTTCAAGGCCCAGGAGGCGATCGCCCGCGTGTGCGCCGACGCGGGAACCGCGCTGACGCTCTTCCACGGCAGGGGGGGAAGCATCGCGCGGGGCGGGGGCCCGGCGGCGAAGGCCATTCTCGCCCAGCCCGCGGGGCTGCGCGACGGCACCATCCGCGTGACCGAGCAGGGCGAGGTGCTCTCGACGCGCTACCACGATCCCGACCTTGCGCACCGCATCCTGGAGCAGATGGCGTACGGGGTCCTCCTCGGGATCCGCGGCGCGGGCGGCGCGGCCGCCGCCCCCCAGGAATGGAGGGAGGCGATGGAGGAGATGAGCCGGGCCGGGTTCGAGGCGTACAAGGCGCTGGTCCACGACGACCCTGATTTCCTGGCCTTCTGGAGGCAGGCGACGCCCATCGACGAGATCAGCGACCTCAAGCTCGGCTCGCGCCCGGCCTACCGCAGGGCCACGCGGAACGTGTCGGACCTGAGGGCCATCCCGTGGGTCTTCTCCTGGATGCAGAGCCGGTTCAACTTCCCCGGCTGGTTCGGCCTGGGGACCGCGCTCGACTCGATGCTTCGCCGCGGCCCGCGGGCCCGGGAGCTGCTTAGGGCGATGCACACCGGCTGGCCCTTCTTCCAGACGCTCATCGACAACGCCCAGCTGACGATGCGCAAGGCGGACATGGGGATCGCGTCGCTCTACGCGGGCCTCGTCGGGGACGCCAGGATCCGGCGCCGCATGCTGGGCATACTCGGCGCCGAGTTCGAGCGCACCGAGGCGGCCATTCTCGCGGTCTCGGGCCAGCGGCGCCTCCTGGGCCGGGAACCCGTGCTCCTCCGCTCCGTCGAGCTGCGCAACCCCTACATCGACCCCCTGAACTTCATCCAGGTGGAGATGATGCGCCGGCTGCGCGACCCCGTCCCGCCGCAGCCGCGGGAGGCGGAGGCGATCCGCGCCGTGATCGAGCTCACGATCAACGGGATCAGCGGCGGGCTCAAGAACACGGGCTGAGGCCGCCCGTTTTTTATGGCCACCCGCCGGCGCCCGCCGCACAATCAAAGTCCCCAAGACGCCGAGCAGTGACCCTGTCCAAGACCGATCTCAAGGCCCTTCTGGGCGCCCGGCACAACTCGCCCCATTCCGTGCTGGGAATGCACCCGTGCACCTACCGCCGCGTCCCTGCGCTCGTGGTGCGGGCCCTGCTTCGCGACGCGGCGGGCTGCGAGGTGGTCCTGACGGGGGACCAGCCCCCGTCCGTCCTGCCGATGAAGTCGCTTGCGGCCGAGGGGCTCTTCGAGGTCCTGATCCCCAGGCGCGCCGAGGTCTGCGCCTATGAGCTGCGGGCCACCTCGGCGGACGGCCGCGTTCGCCAGTTCCGCGACCCGTACTGCTTCCTCCCCACCCTCGGGGACCAGGACCTCTACCTCTTCAACGAGGGCAACGAGCACCGGATCTACGACAAGCTCGGCGCGCACGTGAGGGACCTCGGCGGCGTGCTCGGCGTGGCCTTCGCGGTGTGGGCCCCCGCCGCCACGCGCGTCTCGGTCATAGGCGACTTCAACGGCTGGGACGGGCGCTACCACGCGATGAGGGGCCTCGGGGCCTCGGGCGTCTGGGAGATCTTCATCCCCGGCCTGGGCGAGGGGGAGCTCTACAAGTTCGAGATCCGCGACAGCCGGGGCGGCATACGCATAAAGACCGACCCCTACGGCACCTTCTTCGAGGGGCCTCCCGGAAACGCGGCCAGGGTGTGCGACACGGGGCGGTTCAAGTGGGGCGACGCGGCGTGGATGGAGCGGCGGCGCTCGCAGGCCGGGGACCTCGACCGGCCGGTCTCGATCTACGAGGTCCACCTCGGCTCCTGGCGCCGGAAGCCGGAGGAGGGGAACCGCCCGCTGACGTACCGCGAGGTCGCGCCGCAGCTGGCCGACTATGCGGCCGAGATGGGGTTCACCCACGTCGAGGTGATGCCGATCGCCGAGCACCCGTTCGACGGGTCGTGGGGCTACCAGGTGACGGGATTCTACGCCCCCACGCACCGGTTCGGCGCCCCGGAGGACTTCGCCTGGTTCGTGGACCACCTCCACCAGCGCGGAATCGGCGTGATCCTCGACTGGGTTCCCGCCCATTTTCCCAAGGATGACTTCGCGCTCGCCGAATTCGACGGATCGCACCTCTACGAGCACGCCGACCCGAGGCAGGGCGCGCACATGGACTGGGGCACGCTCATCTTCAACTATGGCCGGCACGAGGTCCGCTGCTTCCTGGTCGCCAACGCGCTCGCCTGGTTCGAGCGGTACCACGTGGACGGCCTGCGCGTCGACGCCGTCGCCTCCATGCTCTACCTCGACTACTCGAGGGGGCACGGGGAATGGGTGCCCAACCGGTACGGGGGGCGCGAGAACCTCGAGGCGATAGACTTCCTGCGCGGCGTCAACGACCTGGTGCACCACTACAATCCGGGCGTCCTCATGATCGCCGAGGAAAGCACCTCGTTCCCGAGCGTCACCCGCCCGCCCTCGCAGGGGGGCCTCGGGTTCGACTACAAGTGGAACATGGGCTGGATGCACGACACCCTGCAGTACTTCTCAAAGGAGCCCCTGTACCGGCGCTGGCACCAGAGCGACCTGACGTTCGGCATGCTCTACCAGTACGCCGAGAACTTCGTCTCCGTGTTCTCGCACGACGAGGTGGTCCACGGCAAGGCGTCGATGCTCTACAAGATGGGGGCCTGGCACATCCCGGAGAAGGCTGCGAACCTGCGCTCGCTCTACACGCACATGTGGGCGTATCCCGGCAAGAAGCTCCTGTTCATGGGGAGCGAGTGGGCCCAGTCCGGCGAGTGGAACCACGCGGCCAGCCTCGACTGGCACCTGTGCCAGTACATGGACCACGAGGGCGTGCGCAGGCTCGTGATCGACCTGAACCGCCTCTACGCCGCCGAGCCGGCCCTCGGGGCCAACGACTTCAACCCGCACGGCTTCCGGTGGATCAACTGCACGGACGCCGACGCAAACGTGGTCGCGTACCTCAGGACGGGGCCGACCGAGGAGACGCTCTTTGTGGTCGTCGGCCACTTCGGCGGCGCCACGCGCCGCTACAGGGTCGGGGTGCCCCGGCTGGGCTGGTGGCGGGAGGTGATCAACTCGAACAGCGAGTACTACGGCGGATCGGGCCTGGGCAACGACGGGGGGCGGACAGCCACGGGCGAGCCGCGCGACGGCTACACCCAGTCCATCGACCTCACGCTTCCGCCGCTCACGACCCTGGTGTTCAAATGGACGGCGGGCGGGTAGGGCGGCCCGGGCCAGCGCCGTACGTAGAAGTTCCGGGTTCCTTTTGCCTCGCCAACAATTCCGCGGGCCCCAACCATAATAGGCAACTGCGCGGTGCTCAGGCCAGATGCGTAGATATGCGGGGGTGTTTTTGACTCGCGGCTTGGCGACACAGCACGCACATTGTTCGGTGACAACGGATATCATCGTTCATGGCACGTAAAATAAGCTTCCTCAACTACAAGGGCGGCGTAGGGAAGACGTCGCTCATCGTAAATGTCGCGGCCGCATTGGCGAGAATGGGGAAGAGGGTCCTCCTGTTCGACCTGGACACGCAGTCGAACGCGAGCATCTGGCTGCTGCGCCTCGACCGCTGGAACAAGATCAACTCGACCGGGGAGGGCTCGATCTACTCGATCTTCGACCCGGGCAAGACCCACATCAGGGACATCGTCGTCAAGGACGTGGTGGAGGGAAAGTCGGGCGAGAAGGTGCTCCCGGGCCTGGACCTCGTCCCCACGAGCTTCAACCTCACGGACCTCGAGGGGGAGTACAACGGCGACCCCAAGCGGCCCGCGTACCTCGTCTTCTGCGAGCAGGTCGCGGCGCTGGAGCCGAACTACGACTACATCTTCTTCGACTGCCCGCCGAACCTGCTGCGGGCTTCCCAGTGCGGCGTGTTCACCTCGAACGAGATCTACGTGCCCTCGAACCCCGACGCCCTGAGCCTGATCGGGTTCACTCTGCTCGCGGACAAGCTCCAGAAGTTCCAGGCGCTTTCGGGGAGCTTCCGGAAGGCCTCGATGGGGGTTCCGGCCCAGGTGCAGGGGCTCATCTTCAACTCCATCCGCACCGGTGTCGACATCGAGGTGCCCAAGATGAGGATGCAGCTCCGGCTGAACCAGTTTCGCGCGGCGAAGCGCGCCGCGCCCGGCGCGAAGATATTCACGGTCCAGATCCGCGACGCCATGGTCGTGCGCCGCTCGGTGGCCCTCGGCCTGCCGGTCATCCTCGTCGGCAGCGAGGCCGCCGACGTAACGGACTCGGTGACGAGCGACTACAGAAAGCTCGCTCATGAGCTCGACGAGCACGACCCATCCACCTAATCAAGAGCGAAGATGTCCGAACACAAATTCACCGAAAAAGACTGGGACGAGGTGCGCACCGCCTTCGCCAGCTCGATCATGGTCGACACTCCGATCTCGAGCCTCGCGCAGAATCTCGATGGGCCGACCTGGCCGGTGAAGTCGAAGGACGAGACGCCGGCCAAGTACATCGACCTGAGCTACGGCGAGGCCATGGAGCTGCTCGCGCTCAAGGGGCAGACCGACGACAAGCTCGACCTGCTGATCTCGATCATGAAGGAGACCCTCGCCTTCGACAGCCCGTTCGGGGACATGATCGAGCAGACCGAGGCCGCCGCGGCGCGCGAGAACCCCCTCCTCAAGAACATGGCGCGGATCGGGATCCCGGAGAAATTCCCCATCTCGCTCACGGCCCTCGGAAGCGACACGATCGAGTTCTGCAAGCTGGAGGACCTGAAGACGCTGGGCGAATTCGCCGTGTTCGCCCAGGAGATGTCGCAGAACGTGATTATCGGCGGCGATTTCAGAAAATTGTTAAACGCCTTGTCAAATCTTGATGAAATTACGCTCACGGAGATCCTCCCGTTCCGGAAGGGCGCGAAGGGGCTCCATCTGGTGGAGGCCCTGGCCCAGGCGACACGGGCGCCAAATCCGGCGGCGAGGGCCAACGAGGCCGCGCTGTGGTTCGGCGACGACTTCGCTCAGATGAAGAAGGACTTCGCCGACGACGCCAGCATCGCTAGGCACCTCGGCGTGCTTGGAGACGTGGCCCTCGAGAAGAAGGTGGCGGACCTCATCCGCCAGCTGATCAAGCCCGGTTCGGGCGCGGGGACCGCCGAGCCCGCGGCGCACAAGACTGGCTTTTTCGGAGGATTTAGGCGTATATTCAAAAAATAGGGTAATACCCGCCACCCGAAGCAAATGCCCGATCCATCCAACATCCGGTTTCCCGCTAAAAGGGCCGAACCCGGCGGAACCCTGTCGCTGCGGCGCAACAGGGCGATTACCGTTTCGCCGTTTTCGGTCTCCGAGGCCTCGGCGGCGGCCCGGGAGTCGATCCGGAAGATCGTGTCGGCGACGAGGCCGTCCGCGGGGGGCCGCGCGGCCGACGACGCGAGGATCGCGGAGCTGGAGCGGTCGCTCCGGCAGCTGGAGCTCAAGCTCGTCGAGCGCGAGAGGCTCGTCCAGGAGAAGGAGGCCCGGATGAACGAGCACGAGCGCGAGCTCGCCGAGGCGGAGGCCTTGCTTGCGGCGCGCGAGCAGCTGGTAGCGGCGTCGCGCAAGTCCACGCCCGTCCACGTTTCGCCCGAGGAGAAGGCGGCCCTGGAGGCGCTTCGCGCCGAGCTCGAGAGGCAGGAGGCCTTGCTCAAGGAGGCGCAGGCCGCTCTGCACGAGCGCGAGCAGTTCGTCGAGGAGAGCGAGGCAAAGCTCTTTGAGAAGGTGCAGGCCGAGCAGGAGAGGGAGATCGAGCTCGACCAGCGCGAAGACGACATCAAGTCGCGGGTGCGCAAGCAGCGCCTGGGCGAGGCCGCCGAGGACCCCCAGGCCGCGGCGGCCCTCCAGGCTGAGGATGCCGCGGCGGCCGAATCGGACGAAATGCGGGCATGAGCCTTGACGCGGTTCCGCCGCGTTCGCTATTTTGACGCAACCTTTCCCGGGGCGCGGCGTCCAACCCATTCCAATACTATCAGCATGAGACTCCTCCGCATTGCCCTTTGCGCCGCGTGCCTGCCCTCCGCGGGGCTGTGGGCCGCCGACGAGGAGCAGCAGAAGCAGCAGCCCGAGGAGATCCCCGACTTCAACAGGATCGACGAGTACACCTACGTGCCCAAGTCGACGCTGAGCCTTGCCAGCAGGTACTTCATCAACGGGCCCAGGGTCAGCTACAGCGGGCAGGGCCAGATCCCGTCGCTTGTGTCCGCGGGCGACCAGTCGACGGTCGCGATCCCCAACATCTCCCGGACCTACTACGACGGGATGGTGGGTCCGGACGGGCGCACGATCAGCACGACCACCGGCCTGGGCGCGAGCCAGTCGGTTCCCATCTCCCCCGACGGGAAGACGAATACGTGGGCGTACGACTTCCCGAGCCAGCTACTCCCTAACGGGGACATGTCGTTCAACGTCTACTCGGGGGTGGTGACGGACACGGGAACCCACACGGCCAACGGCCTGCCTAACCTCGGAGTCGAGCTGTTGATGGACAGGGACATGGGCAAGATCGGGAAGCACCTTTCATGGGCCATCAGGACCGGCTTCAGCATAGCGGACATCCACTCGAGCATCTATGCGAACGTCCCGACCACGCTGACGACGATAACGGACACCTATGACCTATTTGGCCAGATACCGCCCACGGCCCCGTACAATTCGCCCAACACCAACACCCAGACGGTCCTGAACTCGAGCGGCCAGGCGACGTCGAGCACCGGCGGCTCGACGGCGAGCCAGACGGTGGACGAGACGACCCTGCTTGGAAACGTGCCGCTCAACCGCTCGACCGTCCCGACGGACGACCTCTCGACGAACCGCTATTTCGTGGAGGGCGCCTACTACACCTTGAGGATCGGGCCGACCCTGATCATGCCGATCGGCTCGCATTTCAAGTTCACCGTGAGCGCCGGCCCGGACCTCATCTACGCAGGATCCGAGTTGAACGTTTTGGAGACCCTGCCGATCGCGGAGGACGCGAGCCAGCCGATCACCCAACTGTACCAGAAGGAGAACAGCAGGATCCTGCCGGGATACTATCTCGAGGCGGACCTGCGGTACGACGTGACCGACACGGCGGGCTTCTACCTCGGCAACCTCTACCAGGGGGGCGGCGGGTTCTCCCAGACCGTTTCCAGCGGGACTTCGGGCGCGGCGGACCTGGGCTACACGACGCGCATCAACTTCGCGAGCCAGGACGGCGTCAAGGGCGGGTTCACGTTCAGGTTCTGAACTCCCCCCGCCCGGCAGGGGCGTCAGGCGTCCTCGAGATCGGCCAGGACCGAGTCGATCGGCCGAAGCGTTTCCGGCGGGTGGAACCCGTTGATCCGCGAGATGACCTGCTGGATGATCCCGTCCGGGCAGGACGCCCCGCCGGTCACGAGGATGCGTCTGGGCGCGCCCGCGGGGCGCGCTCCGACCTCGGTCCAGAGGGGCCTGCGCTCCATGTGGCTGCCGGCCCCCGAGTGGCTCGTTCCGGTGAACACGCAGTGCTCGGCCTCGGCCTGGGACAGCAGGTTGGCCTCGCTCTGGATGAAGAAGGCCCGCCTTCCCAGGTGCTGCTCGCACAGGCGGTAGAGCTGGTAGGTGTTGGACGAGTTCCTCCCGCCGACCACGAAGGCCGCGTCCAGCGGCTCGGAGAGGGCGCGGTTGAGGGCGTCCTGGTTGACCTGGGTCGCGTAGCAGAGCGTGTCGTTGCGGTCCTGCCCGCCGACGCGGTCCGGGGAGCCGGGGCGGTCCGGCCCGAACTTCTGCGCGAAGACATCCCTGAGGTACGTGATGATGTCCCGGGTCTCGTTCATCAGGAGCGTGGTCTGGTTGACGACGGCGACGCGGCTCAGGTCGCGGTCGATGTCGAACCCGGGGGTAACCTTGCCGTCAAAGAGCGCGTGGAACCTCGACCGCGACTCGGCGTCCGCCCTGAGGATGATTCCCCCGAGCTCGCGCGCCTCCTCCATGTTCCTCACGATTATCGCCGGCGCGTAGCGCCGCGTGTTGGAGAAAGTCGCCTTGGTCTCCTCGTGCTCGTGCTTGCCATGGATGACGACCGTGTAGCCCTCGCGCCCGTAGGTCCTGGCGGCCTTCCAGACCTTCTCGACCAGCATGCATGTGGCGTCGTGCTGGCGCAGCGCGATGCCCTTCCTCACGAGCCGCCTCTTGTCCTCGTCGGTCGCGCCGAACGCGGGGATAATCACGATGTCGTCGGCGGTCAGCGTGTCCCAGAGGTCGGGCCCGCCGGGCCAGGCCGGGTAGGCGACGCCCTTGTCGCTCTGAAGGTATCGCAGGCCGCGGCGTATCAGGTCGTCGTTGACGAACTGGTTGTGGATGAGCTCGGAGAGCATGAACACGCGCCTGCCCGGGTTGTCCGCGAGGGTCTCGTAGGCGCGCTCGATCGCGTTCTTGACCCCGAGGCAGAATCCGAAGTGGCTCGGGACCAGGTAGCGCACGGCCCCGAAATCGAGCTGGACGGGCGCGGTCGCGGTCCTTTCGCTGCGCCGCGCCAGCGCCTTGATCGCGGCGCAGAGGCGCGACTGGTAGATCGCGCTGGCCTGCGCGTCCTGGGCGTAGATGGCGCCGTTGCGCTCCCTCTCCGGCCGGAACCTGTAGATGTAGTCGTTCTCGCCTAGGTTCAGGTAGGGTATCTCGACGAGGAGCGGGTTGAGCCCGGCGAGCAGGGCGGCGAGCGAGGGCGAGAGCGCCCCGCGATCCGCCTCGAGCTGGTCGACCGAGAGCATCTCGACCTCGGGATCGGCCGCCTTGCCCTCGACCTGGGCGAAGGAGACCCGGTAGGAGCGCCCCCCGGCCTGCGCGGCGAACCGCTCGACGGGCCGGGTGTGCTCCCGGAACGAGGACTCGAGGCGGCCGACGGCCATCGCGAGGTCCGAGCCCGTGAAGGGAAGGCCCGCCTGCGAGCCCAGCCGGCGAACGGCAAGCCGGTTGTTGCCGTCAAAGGCAAAGATGCAGTCGAGCTGCGAAACGGCGGCGCCCGTGGTCGTTGGCATGAGGCAAGTGTGCCCGGACTCAGCCTTTCGGCAAGGGCCCCCTCAGCGCCTCGGGGATCCTCTCGACGTCGCGGCCCCCGCCCATCGCGAAGTCGGGCTTTCCGCCGCCCTTGCCGCCGAGCTTCCGGCTGATCTCGTTCACGATCGCGCCGGCGCTGTAGCCCGCCGCGATGGCCTGCGCCGAGCAGAAGGCCGAGACGGAGGCCTTGCCGCCCAGGACCGCGGCCAGCACGACGACCCCTTCGCCGAGCCGGCCCAGGGTCTGGGAGCCCAGGGCGCGCAGGGCCTCGGGCGAGTCGACCGAGACCTGGGAGGTCGCGATCATTATGCCGTCGGCCGCGACCGCCTTCGCGGCGATGTCCCCTGCCAGGCTCGCCGAGGCCCGCTGCTCGAACGAGCGCAGGCGCTTCTCGGCCTCCGCCTTCTCGGCGAGCAGGGCGTCGATCCTTCCCTCGAGGGCGCCCCGGGGGGCGCCGAGGCGCTGCGCCGCGAACTCGACCGTGTCGAACGCCTGCATCGCGTGGCGGTAGGCCGCGTCCCCGGCGACGGCCTCCACGCGCCGCGTGCCCGCGGCGATCGCTCCCTCGTGGATGATCTTCACGAAGCCGATCTCCGCGGTGCCCGCGACGTGGGTGCCGGCGCACAGCTCGCGGCTGAAGCCGCCGATGTCGACCACGCGGACCACCTTGCCGTATTTCTCGCCGAAGAAGGCGAGGGTGCCCTCGGGGCGCTTGTCGAACTCGACCTCGTAGGCCTCGACCTTCGCGTTGTCGAGGACCCGCTGGTTCACGATCTCCTCGATCTCGCGAATCTGGGCGTGCGTCACCGCCTCGAAGTGCGAGAAGTCGAATCGCAGGCGGTCGTGCGCGTTGAGGGAGCCGGCCTGGCGCACGTGCGTGCCGAGGACCTTGCGCAGCGCCCAGTGCAGCAGGTGGGTGGCCGTGTGGTGGCGCTGGATGGCGCGCCGGCGCACGGGGTCGACGGAAAGCTCGGCGGGCGCCCCCGGCTCCGGCGGGGGCGAGCCGGGCGCGACCCGGTGGAGGTGGCGGCCCGATTTGTCCCTCACCGTGTCCAGGATCTCCAGGGCCCGCCCCGCGACGAGCGCGTGGCCGGTGTCGCCCAGCTGGCCGCCCATCTCTGCGTAGAACGGGCTCCGGTCGAAAACGAGGAACACTCCTTTTTCGGACCTGGCCACGTCGACCAGGGTCGCGTGGGTGCCCCTCGACGCCTCGAGCATGTATCCGGTGAAGAGGGTCGGGGCCTGCGCCTCCGCGGCGCCCTTGGTCGCCGCCACGATCACGTCCTTTTTCTGGGCCGCCCGGCCGCGCTCCCTCTGCTGGTCCATGAGGGCGTCGAACCCGGCCACGTCCACCGTCAGGCCGCGCTCGCGCGCGATCAGCTGGGTCAGGTCCAGGGGGAAGCCGTACGTGTCGTACAGCTCGAAGGCGGCCGGGCCGGGAAGCGCGCCGGCCGAGGCGGCCTCGTCGAAGCGCTTGAGGCCGCGCTCCAGGGCCCGCCCGAAGTTCTCCTCCTCGGACTTGATCACGCGTCGCAGGGTCGGCTCCTGGCGCCCGAGGTCCGGGAACACGGCGCCCAGCGACTCGACGACGGGGGCGACGAGCTCCTCGAAGAAGCCGGTTGCGAGTCCGAGCTGGCGCCCGTACAGGGCCGCCCGGCGAAGGATCCTGCGGATGACGTACCCGCGGCCCTCGTTGCCGGGAAGGATGCCGTCGGAGATGGCGCAGGACACGCACCGGGCGTGGTCGGCGAGCACGCGGAACGCGACGTCGGTGCGCTCCTGCTCCGTGAGCCCGCCCTTGCCCCGGGGCACGGTGCCCCCGTAGGCCCTGCCCGAGAGGGCCGCGATCCGGGCGAAGAGGGGCCCGAACAGGTCGCAGTCGTAGTTGGACGGCTCGGCCGTGAAGTCCTTGAACCCCCGGGTCGTCGCCGCTATCCCGGCGACGCGCTCGAAGCCCATGCCCGTGTCGACGTGCCTGGCCGCGAGGGGCGAGAAGCTGCCGTCCGCGTTCGCGTTGAACTGGATGAAGACGTGGTTCCAGATCTCGATGCAGCGCGGCGAGCCCGCGTTGACGAGGCCGCGCCCGGCGGCCTCGTCGTCCGAGGGCAGCAGGTTTATGCTGATCTCCGAGCAGGGCCCGCACGGCCCCGTGTCGCCCATCATCCAGAAGTTGTCCTTCTTGGAGCCCTTGACGATGTGGGTCTCGGGATCGAGGCCTGCCTTGCGGAAGATGCCGGCCCAAATGTCGTGCGCCTCGCGGTCGAACTCCGACGGGTCGCCGGCAGCGGGCGAGTACACAGTCGCGAATATCCGCTTGGGGGGCACGCCCCAGGCGCCGGCGACCAGCTCCCAGCCCCATCCGAGCGACTCCCTCTTGAAATAGTCGCCGAAGGACCAGTTCCCGAGCATCTCAAAGAACGTGTGGTGGAACGTGTCGAGGCCGACGTCCTCGAGGTCGTTGTGCTTGCCGCCGGCGCGGATGCACTTCTGGGTGTCCGCCGCGCGGGTGTCCCTGCCGGGCTTCGCCCCGGCCCAGCTCGAGACGTCGGGCGCCCGCTCCCCGAGGAAGATCGGGACAAACTGGTTCATCCCCGCGTTCGTGAAGAGGAGGCCGGGCGAGTCGGGCAGGAGGGACGACGACGGCACGACCGTGTGGCCCCGGGCAGCGAAGAAGTCGAGGAAGGACTGGCGTATCTGCGACGAGGTCATAACGAGGCGATCACCGCGTCCGACATGGCCCCGGTGCCGACGGAGGCGCCGTCGAACGCGATGTCGGCGGTGCGGGCCCCGGAGGTGACGGCCCTCCTCACCGCGGCCTCGATCCGCGACGCGGCTTTCTCGAGGCCGAAGCTGTAGCGCAGCATCAGCGCTGTCGAGAGGATCTGCGCGCACGGGTTGGCCACGCCCTTGCCGGCGATGTCGGGCGCCGTCCCGCCCGCGGGCTCGTACAGGCCGAAGGGCAGGCCGAGCGAGTTGCGGCCGGCGCCCAGGGACGCCGACGAGAGCATCCCGAGGGAGCCGCAGATGACGGCCATCTCGTCGGAGAGGATGTCGCCGAACATGTTCTCGGTGACGAAGACGTCGAACTGGCCCGGGTTCCGCACTAGCTGCATCGCGGCATTATCCACGTACATGTGGCTGAGCTCAACATCGGGCGCGTGCCGGGCGGCGTATTCGGTCATGGTCCTGCGCCAGAGCACCGAGGTCTCGAGGATGTTGGCCTTGTCGATCGAGCAGAGCTTCCTGCGCCGGGAGCGCGCGGCCGCGATCGCTGTGGCCGCGATCCGCTCGATCTCGCTCCGGCGGTAGACCATGGTGTCCACGGCCTGGAGGTCGCCGTCCGCCAGCTTCGTCGTCTCCTTGGGCCTGCCGAAGTAGAGGCCGCCGGTCAGCTCGCGGATGCACACGATGTCGATCCCGCCGGCTATGCGCTCGCTCTTTATCGGGGACGCGGCGGCAAGCTCGGGGTAGAGCAGGCCGGGCCGGATGTTCGCGAAGAGGGTGAAGTGCTTGCGCAGCGGCAGGAGCGCGGCGCGCTCCGGCTGCTCCCCGGGCGGGAGGCCCTCCCACTTGGGCCCGCCGACCGATCCGAACAGGATGGCGTCGCACCGCTCGCACAGCCGCAAGGTGGAGTCCGGCAAGGCCTTGCCATGCCTGTCGATCGCCACCCCGCCCACGTCCGCCGCCTCGGGCTGGAGGGCGAAGCCCTCCGCGCGTGCGACGTGGCCGAGCACGCGAAGGGCCTCCGACATGACCTCGGGTCCTATGTAATCGCCGGCGAGTACCGCGAACTTGAGGGTGGGCATGGCAAAGGGTGTATCGGTATCGCCTGGGGCCGCAAAGGTGAAGGGGAATTTTCGCCGTTGCGGGTGCGGTGGAAACTTCTCTCTTTGTGGCGTGAATGTCCACGTTCTGCCCGCGGGCCCGATCCAGACCAACGCGTACCTGCTCACCTCGCGCCCCGCGGGCGGCGCCGTCCTCATCGACGCCCCGGAAGGGGTCTGGGCCAAGGTGGACCCGGTGCTCAGGGCCGAGGGCTGCCGGCTGACCGGCCTCTGGCTGACGCATGGGCACTGGGACCACACTCAGGGCGCGGCCGAGGTTGTGCGAAGGACGGGGGCCGAGGTCAGCGCCCACCGGGCCGACCGGCCGCTCATCGAGACCCCCGAGGTGATGAAGTCGTTCCTCATGCCCGGCCTCACCGTGGAGGCCGTCCGGGTCGACCGGTGGCTCGACGACGGCGACACCGTGGACGCCCTCGGGGAGACCGTGCAGGTGCGCCACGTGCCCGGGCACTGCCCGGGAAGCCTCATGTTCTACTTCCCTCAGGCGGGGGCCGCCTTTTCTGGCGACGCCCTCTTCAGGGGGGGCATCGGCCGGACCGACCTGCCCGGGGGCGACTTCGACCAGCTCGAGCGCTCGATACGCTCGCGCATCTACACGCTGCCGGACACCACGGCGGTGTTTCCCGGGCACGGCGAGGCGACGACGGTCGGGGACGAGAAAAAGGGCAACCCCTATGTCTGCGCCTGAAGACGAGGTCTTCATGCGCCGGGCGATCGAGCTCGCGCTGCGCGCCTGGGGGGCGACGCACCCCAACCCGATGGTGGGCGCCGTCGTTGCCGAGGGCGGGCGGGTGGCCGCCGAGGGTCTACACGAGGCCGACGGGCGCCCGCACGCCGAGAGGGCCGCGCTGGCCGCGCTGGGCCGCGCGCCCGGCCCCGGCGCGACCCTTTACACGACGATGGAGCCCTGCTCGACGCAGGGGCGCACGGGAGCCTGCACCGCGGCGATCATAGCCTCCGGAATCAGGAGGGTCGTGGTCGGAGCGACCGATCCAAATCCGGTGCACGCGGGCATCGGCTACGACGTCCTGCGCAGGGCCGGGGTCGAGGTGGTCACCGGGGTCCTCGGTGACGAGTGCACCGACATGAACCTGATCTTCAACCACTGGATAACGCGAGGCGAGCCCCTGCTCGCCGGGAAGCTCGCCGCGACGCTCGACGGGCGGATCGCGACGCGCAGCGGGCAGTCGAGGTGGGTCACCGGCGGGCCCGCGCGCGAAGACGTCCACCGGTGGCGGCGGCTCTTCCCAGCGATCGCCGTCGGGGCCGGGACCCTGATGGCGGACGACCCGAGCCTGACGTCGCGCCGGGATGGCGTGCCGGTCGGCTGCCCGAGGAGGTTCGTGTTCGACGGCCGGCTCAGGAGCGTCGCCGGCACCACTCTTCCCAAGGCGTACTCGGACGAGTTCGCCAGCAGGACGGTCGTCGTGACGACCCAGCACGCGGGGATGGGCTACGTCCGCAAGCTTCGCGACCGCGGCGTCTCGGTCTGGGTGTTCGAGTCCGCGGGCACGCGGGTGCCGCTCGCCCAGTTCCGGGCCCGGTGCGCCGGGGAGGGGATAAATGGCGTCCTTTTCGAGGGCGGCTCGGACCTGCTTAGCCGGGCGCTGATCGAGCGCCAGCTCGACTACCTGATGGTGTACCACGCGCCCGTCATCCTGGCCGACGAGCGCGCGAAGCCGGCCCTGAGCGGGCTCAGGGTGGAGGAGCTCTCGCGGTCGATACGCCTGGCCGACGTGCGCCACGGGCAGCTGGGCGACGATTCGCTCGTCAGGGGGCGGGTCGTCTACCCGGAAAGCGTGCAGGTCGATGAAACTCTATTTAGCCTCGGCTAACCCGAACAAGGCGGCGGAATTCCGGGCGCTGGCGGCCGAGCTGGGCGCCGGGGGGCGGGCGGGAGCCGGGATCGAGATCGGGGGCGCCGACGAGATCGGGGGGATGCCCGCCGTCGTCGAGGACTCGGGCACGTTCAAGGGCAACGCCCTGAAGAAGGCGCGGGCGCTGCTCGGGCGCCTGCCGCCGGGCGGCTGGGCCCTCGCCGACGACAGCGGCCTCTGCGTCGCGGCGCTGGGGGGGGCGCCCGGCGTCGAGTCCGCGTACTACGCGGGCCCGCGGTCCGACCCCGGCGCGAACCTGGCGAAGCTCGTGGAGGCCGTGCGCGGCGTTCCCGACGGGCAGCGCGGCGCCGAGTTCGTCTGCGTGCTGGCGCTCGTGGGCCCTGGCGGCGACGAGCGCCTCTTCGAGGGGCGCTGCGCAGGCCGGCTGGCCCGCGAGCCCCGCGGCCGCGGCGGATTCGGCTACGACCCGCTCTTTGTCCCCGAGGGCTTCGAGGAGACGCTGGCCGAGATGCCGCGCGGGCTCAAGAACCGCCTCAGCCACCGGGGCCGCGCCTGGACGCAGTGCGCCGCGTGGCTTGCGGCCCGCGTCTAAACCGTGCTTGGATCGGCCCTCCATGGCCGTCTTCTACATCACCACCGCGATCTCCTACGTGAACGGCTCGCCCCACGTGGGGCACGCCTACGAGCTCGTGCTGACGGACGTGATCGCCCGGTTCCGCCGGCTGATGGGAGACACGGTCTACTTCCTGACGGGGACCGACGAGCACGGCCAGAAGGTGCAGCAGGCCGCGCGGGCCAGGGGCGTCGCCCCCCAGCAGTTCGTCGACGAGGTCAGCGCGCAGTTCAGGGCGATGGGGCCGCGCCTGTTCATCTCGAACGACGACTTCATCAGGACGACCGAGGAGCGCCACAAGAAGGTGGTCGGCGAGATCCTGCAGCGCCTCTTCGACAAGGGCGAGATCTACAAGGGCGAGTACCGGGGCTTCTACAGCACGCGGCAGGAGCAGTTCCTCCTCGACAAGGACCGCAATCCCGACGGCTCGTGGCCGGAGATCTACGGCGAGGTGTCGCAGATCGTGGAGCCCAACTACTTCTTCAGGCTGCGCGCCTACCAGGGATGGCTCGTCGAGTTCCTCGCCAGGAACGAGGCCTTCGTGTTCCCGCGGTTCCGGCAGAAGCAGGTGACCGAGTTCCTCAAGGAGCCCCTGAACGACCTGTGCATTTCGAGGCCGAGGGAGCGCCTAGAGTGGGGGATCCCGCTGCCGTTCGACCCGGATTTCGTGACGTACGTCTGGTTCGACGCCCTCGTCAACTACTACTCCGCCGTGGCCGCCGCCCCGGGCGTGTGGCCGGCGTCCTGGCACGTGATCGGCAAGGACATCCTCGTGCCGCCGCACGCGGTGTACTGGCCGATAATGCTCCGCGCCGCCGGGATCGAGCTGCCCAGGGGAGTGCTCGCGCACGGATGGTGGCTCACCAGCGGCTCCAAGATGTCCAAGAGCCTGGGCAACACGCTCGACCCGTTCGACCTCGCGGACGAGTTCGGGGCGGACGCGCTGCGGTATTTCTTCATCCGCGAGATGAACGTGGGCCAGGACGGCGAGTTCTCGCGGGAGCTCTTCCTGGGGCGCTACAACAGCGACCTGGCGAACGACCTCGGCAACCTCGTCAACCGCGTGCTCAACATGACGACCCGGTTCGCGGCCGGCGCCGTGCCGCCGGCCGGGAAGGCGGGCGACGCCGAGGACGAGCTGCGCCGGCTCTGGGAGGAGACCGGCAAGCCGTACGTCTCGCTCTTCGAGCAGTTCCAGTTCCACACCGGGCTGGAGCGGCTCCTCGCCTTCGTCAGGGCGATCAACGGGTACGTCGAGAAGCGGGCCCCCTGGAGGCTCAACAAGTCGGGCGAGCCCGCGGACCGGGCGCTCCTCGCGACGTCGCTGGCGGTGATGGCGGAGGCGCTCCGGCTGGTCGCGGTCGCGCTTCGCCCCGTGATGCCCGGCACCGCGGAGCGCATCGGCGCCGTGCTGGGCTACAGGCCCGCCGGCGCCTGGCTCGACGAGCTCGCATGGGGCGGGCGGCTGGAGGGGGCCAAGGTGGCCCAGGCGCTCGTCCTCTTCCCAAAGCCCCCACCGGCGGCGGCCAAGGCGCCGTGACCGTCCTGCCGATCGATCCGGTCGCCAACGCCTCGCCCGGGGCGCTCACCGGCTTCCTGTCCGAGTGCCGCGACGGGGCCGCCCGGGCCGGCCGCCCGAGGCTCGTCAGCATCACGATCCAGGTCGAGGACCTCGACCCCCTGGCGGTCCTCGAGTCCATCTTTGAGCCCGGGGAGAGGCACTTCTACGCGGAGCGGCCGTCCGAGGGCTGGGCCGTCGCCGGCGCCGAGACGGCCCTCACCTTCTCGACCTCGGGCCCGGGGCGCTTCGAGGCCTGCCAGCGCTTCGTCGACGAGGCCCTCGGCGACGCGGTGGCCGTGGGCGACCAGGAGGTCCCGTTCGGCGGGCCCCATTTCTTCGCCGCGTTCTCGTTCCTCGACTCGGTGGGCGCGGGCGAGCCGTTCGAGGCGGCCCGGCTGCTTGTCCCGCGCTGGCAGGTGGCGCGCCGGGACGGCCGCACGACGGCCGTGGCTAACCTCCTCGTCGCGGGCGATTCGCCGGTCGAGTCGCTCGCCTCGCGGGTGTGGCGGGCGCACTCCAAGTTCCGCTCGTTCGACTTCCGCCCGCCCGAGCTCCCGGACGAGCGGTCCGGGACCGGGGCCCGGGTCGGCGAGGTGGAGGGGGGGCGCCAGGCCTACGAGGAGGCGGTCGCAACGGCCGTAGGGCTCATCTCCCGGGGCGGCCTCGAGAAGATCGTCATCGCGCGGGCGAAGGACGTGAGCGCTGCGGCCCCGTTCCACCCGCTGACGATGCTCAACGGGCTCCGGCAGCGGTTCCCCGACTGCAGCGCGTTCTCGGTGGCGAACGGGCGGGGCCAGAGCTTCATCGGCGCCAGCCCGGAGCGGCTCCTGCGGGTCGAGGGCCGCGTCGCGCTCACGGAGGCGCTGGCCGGTTCCGCCGGGCGCGGCGCGACGGCGAGCGAGGATGCCGCCCTGGGAGCCGGCCTCCTGCGCAGCGACAAGGACCTTCGCGAGCACCGGATCGTGCTCGATTCGATCCTGCGGGAGCTCGGGCCCCTCGGCCTGGAGGCGTCGTACCCCGCCCGGCCCCTTCTCAGGCGCCTCTCCAACGTGCAGCACCTGCACACTCCCGTCGAGGCGACGCTGCCGGAGGGCGTGAGGCTTCTCGACATGGTCGCCAGGCTGCACCCGACGCCGGCCGTCGGCGGGACCCCCCGGGCGGCGGCCGTGCCCGCGATCGGGGAGCTCGAGGGCTTTGCCAGGGGACTGTACGGGGGGGCCCTCGGCTGGATCGACTCCCGCGGGGCAGGGGAGTTCGTCGTCGGCCTGCGCTCGGCGCTCGTCGACGGGTCCCGGGCCAGGATGTACGCCGGCGCGGGCATCGTCGCCGGATCGTCCCCCGAGGCCGAGTTCGAGGAAACCGAGCTCAAGTTCAGCGCGATGCAGGACGCCCTCCTCGGGGCATAGCCGCGCACGCCCATGAAGCCGCCCGCCCTCGATTTCAGCAACGTGAACGCCCTCTGGGGGAGCGTGATGGTGGAGACGCTCGTGCGCTCGGGCGTGGCGAGGGCGGTCATCTCCCCGGGGTCGCGCTCCACGCCGCTGGCGTTCGCATTCGCGCGCCATCCGGGGATCGAGGCGGTCCCGGTGCTCGACGAGCGCTCGGCGGCGTTCTTCGCGCTCGGGATGGCCAAGCAGGACATGCGCCCGGTCGCGCTGCTGTGCACGAGCGGCACGGCCGGCGCCAACTACCTGCCGGCGGTCGTGGAGTCCCATGAGTCCGGGGTGCCGATGATCGTCATCACCGCCGACCGTCCCCCCGAGATGCGCGACTGCGCCTCGGGCCAGACGATAGACCAGCGGGGCCTCTACGGCGCCTTCGTCCGCTTTCACCACGAGCTCGCCGTTCCGGAGGCGAGCGCGGCGCTCCTCCGCTACCTGCGCCAGACCTGCGCCCACGCCGTGGAGCGGTCCCTCGCGCCCCTTGCCGGCCCCGTCCATCTCAACGCGCCCTTCCGCGACCCCCTGGCGCCGACGGACGACGGCGGCGCGGCCGGCGAGTTCGCCGCCGGCGTCGGATGGGAGGCCTTCTTCTGCAGCGTCGCGCCGCCGGCCCCGGTGGCGCTCGTCTCGGAGATCCCGGGCATCTCCCACTCGGTGCACGGGCTGATCGTCGCCGGCCCCCTCTCCGATCCGGACGGCGCCGGTCATTCGGCGGCGGTGGGCGAGATCTCCCGTAGGCTCGGCTGGCCCGTCCTCGCGGACGGGCTCTCGCCCGCGCGCAACCATGCCGCGGCCGTTCCGCACCTGGTGACCCGGTACGACGCCATCCTGCGCAATCCCGGCGCGGCGGATTCGCTCAGGCCCGAGTTCGTGCTGTGCCTCGGGGAGTGGACGACGAGCAAGGTGCTGCGCGCCTGGATCGAGGCGAGCGGGGCCCCGGTGCTCTTCGCCACCGAGCGGCCGGACAACCGCGACTCGCTGCACGGGCCGACTCGCAGGGTGGTCGTCCCGCTGCGCGCCCTGGCGCTCGGCCTCCCGTCGGCCGACGCGCCGAACGGCTACGAGCGGCTCTGGGCGGGACACGAGGCGCGGGTCCGCGCCTCGCTCGACGCCCGCCTCGCGGCCGAGGAGTCGCTCGTCGAGCCAAAGGCGGCCTGGCTCCTTGGCCGCCACCTGCCGCCGCGCTCCTCGGTCTTCGTCGCCAACAGCATGCCGGTGAGGGACATGGAATTCGTGTGGCCCGCCAACGACCGGGGCATCCGGGTCCTATTCAACCGGGGCGCCAACGGGATCGACGGGACGCTGTCGTCGGCGCTGGGCGCGGCGCACGGGGCGGCTCCAACCGTCCTCCTGACGGGCGACCTCGCGCTGCTCCACGACTCGAACGGGTTCCTGATCTCGCCCAAGTTCAAGGGCAGCCTGACGGTCGTGCTCATCAACAACCAGGGCAGCGGGATCTTCGAGCACCTTCCCGTGGCCCAGTTCGGCGCGGTCTTCGAGGAGTACTTCGCCACGCCCCAGGAGGTGGACTTCGCGCGCCTGTGCGCCGCGCACGGGGTGGGGCACGTCCACGTGGAGGACTGGTCGCATTTCACCGCCCTCGTGTCGGACCTTCCGGCCGGCGGAATCCGCGTCCTCGAGGTGCGGGCCGACCGCAAGAGGGACGCGGCCTGGCGCAAGGAGGCGTTTGCCTCCGCCGCGGCGCCGCAATAGTAAAGGAGAAAACCCCTATGAAGCCCGATTGGAAGACCGCGGGGACCTATTCCGAGATCCTCTACCAGAAGGCGGACGGAATCGCCAAGATCACGATCAACCGGCCGGAGAAGCGCAACGCCTTCACGCCGGAGACCGTGTCGCAGCTCATGGACGCGTTCGCCGACGCGCGGGACGACCAGTCCGTGGGCGTCGTCCTGCTCACGGGCGCGGGTCCGCATAAGGACGGCAAGTACGCGTTCTGCTCGGGCGGCGACCAGGGCGTGCGCGGCAGCGCGGGCTACGTCGGGGCGGACGGCGTGCCTAGGCTGAACGTCCTGGACCTCCAGAGGCTCATCCGGTCGATGCCGAAGGTGGTCATCGCCCTCGTGGCGGGCTACGCCATCGGGGGCGGGCACGTCCTCCACGTCGTCTGCGACCTGACGATCGCGGCCGACAACGCGGTCTTCGGGCAGGTCGGGCCCGCGATGGGCAGCTTCGACGGGGGCTTCGGCGCAGGCTACCTCGCGAGGATAGTCGGCCAGAAGAAGGCGCGCGAGATCTGGTACCTCTGCCGGCGCTACACCGCCGCCCAGGCGCTGGACATGGGACTCGTCAACGCGGTCGTCCCGGTGGCGGCTCTCGAGAGCGAGGGCGTGGCCTGGGCGAGGGAGATCCTCGAGAAGAGCCCGCTCGCCATCCGGCTGCTTAAGAGCGCGTTCAACGCGGAGCTCGACGGCCAGGCGGGCATCCAGGAGCTGGCGGGCAACGCGACGCTCCTGTACTACATGAGCGACGAGGCGAAGGAATTCCACTCGGCCCAGCGGCAGAAGCGCAGGCCCGAGGCGCGCAGGTTCCCGTGGCTTCCCTGAGGGGGGCCGCTACAGCAGGGCCGCGATCCGCTCGGCCGCCTCCTCCGACACGGCCTCCCGCACCGCCTCGGCGATCCGCGCCTT
>Ga0181523_10000646_pt1 | contig 39671 bp, 38 predicted proteins | sample PEATcosm2014_Bin_43_FD_119752 | JGI IMG/M metagenome (GOLD analysis project Ga0181523, IMG submission 119752) | Peatland microbial communities from MTU Mesocosm Facility, Houghton, MI, USA - PEATcosm2014_Bin05_30_metaG | ecosystem: Environmental > Terrestrial > Soil > Wetlands > Peat | place... | reverse complement strand
GCCTCTTTGCTATCGCAACGGGCGCGCTCGTGATCGGCAGCGGCATCCTGCCGCGCTGGCTCGGGTGCGCTTCGATCCTCGCCGGGATCCTGTTCTTCCTGCAAGGCTTCGGCCTCGGCGGCGTCACCGCCTCGTTCGGGCTCGTTCTCGACCTCATCGGGTTCGTGCTGTTCCTGATCTTCGTCCTGGTAAGCAGTGTCATCTTGCTGACACGCAAAAACGCGCTCCCCCACACCGCGGGCGGAACCGAGTAGACAGCTGCACACGGTGATGCACGAACTGCTGCCCTTGGAGCAAGCCGTGCTGGCCCACCAGAAGATGGACGCTGGCGAGGTGTTCGGCAGGATCGTGCTCGCGCCCTCGGGGAGCTAGCGACTCGTCGCCCGCCGCACGTCCAGCACGACATCGCCGGGCCGCCGGTCGCGCGCGAGATCGTCGTATGTGCGCCGGGGGAAGCTGCGCGGTGTGCCGCGCTCGCCGAGGATCACTTCGACCTGGTCCAGGTCGCGCTGCGGATCCACCACGACGCTTACCAGCCCGTCGGACATGACGTAACTGCGGTTGCCAAGCTCCGGCGTCTCGACGATGTCGACTCTCATGCGACCTCTCGTGTGCCGGCATCCGCGCGGGCGAGGATCGATCCGGCCAGCTCGGCGGCCTGATCCTTGATCTCCGGTATGGCCGTGCTCTCCCACAGCTCGCCGCGCCGCAACTGGCCGAGCGTCCACGCCGGAAGCTCGTCCGCCGATACGAGACGGCCGTCCGGGTGGGTGGCGAAGCCCAGGCCCAGCGAGTCGCGGCGGGCCGACCCGCGCGCAAGCAGCCCGCTGACCAGCGGATCGTCGGAGTCCAGGATGCTGCGTCGGCCGGTGCAATTGACGACCAGGTCAGCCTCGACACTCGTGGCGTCGCTGAGCTCGGCGATGAGCGAGGCGCCGGTGTCCCGGGCATCGACGACCGACGCGGGCCGGACGGTGAGCAGGCCCTGCTGGTGGCGGGCGGACAGCCACGCGCCCAGTTCCGGCGCCATGCGGTGCCGGACGCGTTCCCAGCGTCCCTGGGCGTGGACCAGCACCTCGCGGCGGACGGTGCCGTCGAGGCGCGACCAGAGCTGCTGGGTGATCGGCCGCATCCCGTCGACCGCCGTGCGCCAGTCACCGTCGAGTTCGCGGATCCGGCCGAACACCAGCCGCCGCACACTGGCGGCCGTGATCGGGGCCTCCGGCAGCGGCGCCGGCACCGGCGGGGGCGGGTCGGCGGCGTGGGCCAGTGGCAGCAGCCCGTGACGGGAAGCAGTGTGAACCTGGCAATGTCCGTAGCTGATCGCGATGTCGACCATCGTCAGCCCGGTGCCGACGAGCAGCACGGTCGATCCCCCGCTCAGCTGAGGCAGCCCGCCGGGACGCCACGGGTCGGCGACGAACCGGGACGAGCGGCGCAGCGCCGGGGGGACCCAGGCCGATGTGGCGGCGCCGTTGCCGAGGGCGAGGACGACGGCGTCGGCCTCCAGCACCTGATGCCCGGCGAGGGTGATCGCGACGCCCTGATCGTGGCGGCGCAGGTCCACGGCGCGGCTCCGATGCCGCGTCCACATGACACGGGCTGCCGTCTGAAGCTGGCGGCTGACGGTGTCAGCGAGATACGCGCCGAACACGGCCCGGGGCGCGAAACCGCTCCTGGCGAAGGTCGGGTCGTAGTTGGCGCGCAGCCAGCGGACGAAGTGCGCGGGTTCCTCGGGCAGCGCGCTCATCCCCCCAGCTGGGACGTTGAGCCGGTGCCGGGGGTTCACGGTCGAGTACGCCACTCCCCGGCCGAGCTGGTTCGGTTCGACGATGTGGAGCGCGAGCGGCGCGCCGGCCCCGGATGCCTGCCGGATGAGATGCAGTGCGGCCAAGGTGCCGCTGGCACCCCCGCCCACGACTACAACACGCATTTCTCGTACTTCCTATCGAAAAACTAGACAAGGCCTTTGGGTACACGCTACTTGTTCGCAAGCGGTCAAACGACTGCTCCGGCGAACGGGAGGTGCCGGCGATCAGCGCGATCGGGTTGGTGACGTTGGCTGAGAACGGCGGGTCGCCGTACCGGGCGCGTGATCGCGATGAGCCTCAGGAGGCGGCCCGGACGTCGTCTCGCGGGGCGGCCCAGCGGGGCCAGGCTGAGGTGGTCGCGCAGCGTGGTGCCGGTGCAGCCGGAACACGCCGCGTTCCCGCTGCAGCGGGACCACCTTGTCGAGGAAACGCTATATGTCGGTCACATCATCGACGAACGCTATATGTCGGTCACATGGCCGTCAATGCCGATAGGAATAGCAGAGATTAGTCAGCGATTGTCCATGTGGCTGGCAATGCGCCAGCCGGCCGGGGCCGAATCCGATCAGCCGACAGGAAGGGGCACCGTGGAGACCTGGGATGCCATCCGCGCCCGCCGCAACGTCCGCAGCTACACCGATGACACCATCAGCGACGCTGACCTCGACCGCATCACCGAGGCCGGCTGGCGCGCCCCATCAGCGTCCAACCGCCAGCACTGGGACTTCGTCGTCGTCTCCGACCGCACCCAGCTCGCCGAGCTGTCTACGGTCTGGCGAGGCGCCGGGCACATCGCCGGCGCCGCCGCGGCCATCGCGCTCGTCCTGCCTGAGCCACCGGACGAGCGCAGCCGCCTCACCGACCGGTACGACCTCGGCCAGGCCACCTACGCGATCTTGCTCGCCGCCACCGACCTCGGAATCGGCACGGGGCACTCATCGGTCGGCGAACAGGACAAGGCCCGCGCCATCCTCGGCGTCCCGGACGACCACCTCGTCGCCTATCTGATCGGCCTCGGATACCCCGCCGACCGGCCCCTCCAGCCCATCGCCAAACCCGACCGCCGCCCCCTGGACGAGGTGGTTCACCGCGGCCACTGGTAAAGGCGTCCCGGCTCTCGCCGTCGGCGCCCTCGCGCATGGCGAGCGTCTTGTGCAGGTGCACCTCACCGGCGTGGCGGGTCGGGTCGGCGACGGTCCAGCGCTACCGGGCGCGCTCAGCGAAAACCCCAGCCCGGGCGGCCTCGTCAGGCATCCAGCGCGCTTAGTCCGGGCAGTTCGCCGAAGCGGGCCTTCGCATCACGGCTGATAACGATCCGTCCCGTCTCTGCCGCGTGCGCGGCGATGATCAGATCATGCGCTCCGCGTGGAGCGCCAGACCGGCGCACATGCCCGAGCAGGCGGCCATGGTGGGCTGCGGTCGCCTGCGTGTAGTCAAGGACCTCGACGGCGGAGGTGATGGCGGCGAGCGCCCTGGCGCGCTCAGCCGCCCGCTCGGCAATATCAGCCATCTCAATTCCGACGCGGTACTCGGCGACCGAGACGGCAGCGATAGCCAGCTCGTCGTCATCCAGGGCCAAGCGGTCTATGGTTCCGCGCTCATAAGCGATCAAGACGTCCGTATCGAGGATCAGGCGTCGGCCCATGGATCATTCACCTCTGATCGAAGCAGGGCCACGGCTTCGGCGATGTGGCGGCCGAATTCCTCGTCCGGCGGCGGCACATCCGCGAGCGCCGCGCGCAGGTCGGCACCGGTACGGCGATGAGCAGGGCCAATCTCCGCGACCGGATGACTGCCACGGACGATTGTGATCGTCTCACCGCGCTCCGCGGCATCAAGCAGGTCCGAGAAGTGCCGCGACGCCTCGGTAGCGGTCATCGTCTTCACAGAAAAGAGTCTATCTGAAAATCAGATCAGATGGCCTCTCCGGGCCGCTCAAGGGACGGAGCCTTTTCGCGGGCTGCCATGCGGCCTGCCGGTCGCCGGTCCCATGGCGACCAGACGAGCGGGATCAGGCGCTTGCAGTGCGAGGCGTCGGAGCGGTACTTATCCCCGAGCGCTGACAGCGAGGCGGTCTCCTCAATGTGAAAAGCACGGCTTCATCACTGGTCCTGACCGGCCAGGCGGCTGCCAAGCATCAGGCGCAGCCGCGCGGGCGCATGGATAACGGGGCCAAGCTCGGTCTCAGCGGTCATGTGCGCGGAGCCTGGGGAGCCTGGGATCAGGAAGATCCGGCCGGGCTCTTGGCGACAGGCCCGCCGGATGCCAGCGGGCCATCTGTTCGTAGCGCGCTCCAGCCGAGGCGCCCGGTCACGCCTTCGAGTTCGTTCCCGACTACGAGGCCGCGATCAGTGATGCTGACGCTGTTCAACGTCATCTCGTGCCAGCTACTGCGCATCTTGGCGATGTGCACGGCCCGGCCGACCCGGGATCCATCTTCGATGTACCGCAGTTCAATGACGTTGTCGAACAAGAACAGGAGTCCGTCCATCGCGTTGACGGAAAGCCCGTGGGCGCTGGTTTCGCTCGTGACCAGCAATGAACTGCCTGCCGCCCGGACCAGCCCGACAAGACTGCGCATGTAGGCCGGGAAACGCTGCTCTTCACGTGCGGCGAAGGCCAGTTCGGACAGGCTGTCGATGACAATGCGGCTGGTCGGATGCGCGCGGAGTTCGGAGCGCACGGCAGTGGCCAGGACGTCGAGGTCCAGATCGCCCATCGGGACGTAGGAGATCGAGACGCTCCCGGAATCGCCCCCTGACGTGAGGTCCCAGCCGAACGCGGCCGCCACGCCGACGAGCTGATCAGCGGTGTCCTGGAACGTGACGTATAGGCAGCGCTTCCCCAGATCCGCCTCCTGGGTGAGCCAGCGCAGCCCGAAGATCGTTTTGCCGACGCCCGAGGGTCCGGTGACCAGGGTGGCGTCACCCTGCTTCGCCCCGCCGCTCATCAGCCCGTCGAGGCCGGGGATCCCGCTGGGGACCTTACCGGACACCGCGTTAACCCCATGCGGGACGAGTGTCTCGATGCGCGGGAATACCTCGACGCCGCCAGAGCCGATCTGGAAGGTGTGCTTGCCCGACCGATAGCTTCCGCCGCGCATCTTCGCTATCCGCAGCCACCGCCGGTCGACCGGCTCGCGAGCCTCGTACTCGAGTTGAATGATGCCATCAGCCAGCGAGAATTCGATGCCGCCGCGCAACTCCTCCGGCGTGTACTCGCCGATCAGCAGCAGCACGGTGGCGGTTTGCGAGATGCGGCCGGTCAGGTCGTACAGCGAGCCGCGCAATTCGCGTTCGTCGGCGAAATCGCGCAGCATCTTCGCGCTGTCGACCACCACGATGGCAGGCTCTTCGTCCAGCGTCTTCCGGACGATCTCCGACACCAGGGGCGTCAGCCCGTCCTGGCGGGGTGACCGCAGGAGGTCACCCAGGTGAATGTGCTCGACTCGTGTGCCCAGGGCCTCCGGGTCGAAGAAGCTGAACTGCTCCAGGTGCCTGACCAGCTTGGTATGCGGCTCGGACACCGTCGTGTAATAAACGCACTTGTGCTCGGCGGTGGCATTGGCGAAGCACATCTGCTGGGCAAGGATCGTCTTGCCGGTGCCTGGTGCACCGGCCATCACCACTACCGCCCCCGGCTGCAGCCCGCCGCCGAGCAACAGATCAAGCCCGGCGACTCCGGTAGTTGTCCGCTTCAACTCCGACCACGTCCTTCTTTTTTCAGCAAGGCATCCGCGACCGCTAGGAGGTGGCGCCAGTCATACGGTTTGGGCACGACCCCGTCTGCGGCGCCCGCAAGATGGGTATCCCCGCTCGCGGCCAGAACCGGGATGTGCGCCGTCGCCGAGTCACCCCGCAGGCGGCGGATAAGCTCCACGCCGTCCATGACCGGCATCATCACGTCCGTCACCACCAGATCCGGTGCCGACTCCCGCGCAGCCTGCAGCGCAGCGGCGCCATCCCCGGCATCGTTCACTTCATGCCCGGCCCGCTCGAAGATCCTCCGGAGCAGAAACCGCTGGTCCGGTTCGTCATCGACCACCAGGATCCTCGACACGCGGCCTTGTACCCTCTCGTAATTAACTACCTAACGTGATGCATAGTATACGGATAGCTACTCGTTGGCTGATGCTCGGGCTTCCGCCACTCCTGGCTGGCCAGGAAGGCCTGCCGCTCACACGGTGAGGACGCCCGGAGCAAATAGCTGGCGGCTACTTGTACATATCCGGAAGATACGCGCCCAGATCACGTACCGGCCGGGGCAAGATGGTCAGTGTCCAGCCCCAGCGGTGGATGACGATCAGGTGGTCCGACAGCAGCGCCCGGCTGAGCTCGCGGACATCCACGCCGTCGATGAGGACGGCTCCGCCGGTGACATCGACCAGCCCGGGGATGAGGCTCAGCAGCGCGGTCTTCCCGCTGCCGGTGCCGCCGATGATCGCGGTGATCTCACCGGGCGGGCGTCCAGGCTGATGCCGGACAGCACCGGCTGCTCCGCACCGGGGTAGCGGAACTCCGCGGCCCGCAGCTGAAGATGCCCGTGGCTGTCCAGCTCGGTGACGGGGCGGCCCGGCGGAAGCAGGTCGGGCTCGGTGCCGAGCACCTCCATGATTGGTCGGGCGCGCGCATCTGCGCGTCGTCTTGTGTCGCGGGGGCTGACGTCATGGCCTGCTCCCTTCTCCGGCTGCCTGCTGCAGGGCCGACACGACCGACGGGTCAGCCAGGGTGGTGACGTCACCGAGATCGCGGCCCTCCGCGATGTCGCGCAGCAGCCGGCGCATGATCTTTCCGGAGCGGGTCTTGGGCAGTTCGGAGCTCCAGATGATGCGCCTCGGCCGGGCGAGCTTGCCGATCCGCGTCCCGACGTAGTCGCGCAGTTCGGTGGCCAGGTCCGGCCCGGGCTCCGCCTCCCCGACGACGGTCACGTAGGCGATGACGGCCTGGCCGCTCATCTCGTCGGTGACCGCGATGACCGCGGCCTCCGCGACGACCGCGTGGGCCACCAGGGCCGACTCGATCTCCGCCGTGGACATCCGGTGACCGGAGACGTTGATCACGTCGTCGACGCGGCCGGTGATCCAGAAGTAGCCGTCCTCATTCCGGCGGCCGCCGTCCCCGACGAAGTAGGTCCCGGGGCCGAACCGGGAGAAGTAGGTCTGGACATAGCGGTCCGGGTCGTTGAACAGGGTCCGCAGCATGCTGGGCCACGGCTGGGTCAGCACCAGCAGTCCGTCGCCCTCGGTGATCTCATTGCCCTTCTCGTCGTACAGGGCGGCGGAGACGCCCGGCAGCGGGAGGGTGGCCGAACCGGGCTTGGTCGCGGTCAGAGCCGGCAGCGGCGCGATCATGATGGCCCCGGTCTCGGTCTGCCACCAGGTGTCGACCACCGGGCACCGCTCGCCGCCGACGACCGTGTAGTACCACAGCCACGCCTTCGGGTTGATGGGCTCGCCGACCGTGCCGAGCAGCCGGAGCGAGGACAGGTCGTGCCGGGCGGGGTACTCCTCGCCCCACTTCATGGCACTGCGGATCGCGGTGGGGGCGGTGTAGAAGATCGAGACCTGTTCCTTCTCGACCAGGTCCCACCAGGCGTCCTTGTCCGGATAGTCCGGCGCGCCCTCGTACATCACCGAGGTGACGCCGTTGGCCATCGGGCCGTACACGATGTAGGAGTGACCGGTGATCCACCCGACGTCGGCGGTACACCAGAACACGTCCCGTTCGGCATCGAGGTCGAAGACCATCGCGGCCGTGGTGGTGACGCCGGTGAGATAGCCGCCGGTGCTGTGGACGATGCCCTTGGGCTTGGCCGTGGAACCGGAGGAGTAGAGCAGGAACAGCGGGTGCTCGGCTTCCATCGGCTCGGCCGGGCACTCCGGCTCGGCCTCGGCGAGCAACTGGTCGTACCAGTAGTCCCGGCCATCCCGCATCGAGCAGGGCATGCCGGTGGATTGGACGACGATCACCGTGTCCAGAGTGTCCAGGTCACCGATTTCGCCGTCCACGGCCTGCTTGATCGGGGCGGTCTTGCCGCGCCGCCGCGCGCCGTCGGTGGTGATGAGCGCCTTGGCCCGCGACACCTCCATCCGCTCCCGCACGGCGGACGGCGAGAAGCCGCCGAACACCACGTCGTGCGGCGCGCCGATCCGGGCGCAGGCCAGCATGGCCACGACGACCTCGGGGATCATCGGCAGGAAGATCCCCACGACGTCACCCTTGCGCACGCCGCGTGACTTCAGCGCGTTGGCCAGGCGCTGCACGTCGGCCAGGAGCCCGGCGTAGGTCAGGGACCGTTCCTCGCCTTCCTCGCCGTGCCAGCGGAAGGCGGCCCGGTCCCCGTGGCCCGCGTTCACGTGCCGGTCGAGGCAGTTGTACGAGGCGTTGAGCGTGCCGTCGGCGAACCAGGTGCAGAACGGCGCGTTGCTGTCGTCGAGGACCTGGCTGAACGGGGTCTGCCAGTCCAGCCGGGTGCGCGCCTGCTCGGCCCACCAGCCGGGAGCGTCGGCGGCGGCGCGGTCGTAGATGGCAAGGTCGGTCACCTTCGCGTGCTTGACGAACTCCTCGGGCGGCGGGAACGAGGGGACGTCCATCAGTTGATCGATTCGCTGCGATGCGCTGGACGGCGGTGCCGGCAAGGCTGGCTCCTTCCGAGGACACCAGCGCCGGTCGTGACCTTCGCCACACGCTCGGACGCAGTGCCGCGGCGCGACCGCGCTGATCCCGGGTAGGGGGTACGGGGCAGTGATGGGATAGCAATTGGTATGTACGCTTCCCGGCTATTCGCCTTGAAACATGCAGGCGCCGGAAAAATTCGGTTTCCGCGTCCCGGTTCTGGTAAGGGTTGCCCTGACCGAAGCCTTTGTGCTTGGTATGCCACGCGCCTTGCTTGACATAGTTTGCAGATGCGCGTAGCGTCGTAAACATCCGATACGTGACACGGAGGAAAACATGACATCGCCGCAGCAGTACACCGAGACGTTCAAGCAGACCCAGGACACCATCGTCTCCGCGTTCGACGCCTGGACGCACGCCTTGCAGCAGGGCCTCGGTCAGCTGCCGGGCGCCGGGGCGGTCGACCCGGGTCAGGTGATTGACCAGGTCTTCGACTTCGCCACCATGCTGCTGAACGCTCAGCGCGACTTCGCCAAGCAGCTGGTAACCACGGCCACCGCGGCCACCGAGAGCCTCAAGACCGCCAAGTAGGCTGCGGCCCCCACGGGCGCCCCGGGCGCCGCGGGCACACCGGGCCTACCGGGTGCACGAGGCGCGCCGGGAGCGGCTCTGATCGACGAGATGAGGTCGGTAACCATGACCACCACAAAGTTCCGGCGGGTGACCTGGCAGTGGGCCAATCCTCTCTGGTGGGTTGAACGGCAGCTTGAGGCGGCGGCGTGCACGATGCGCATGACGGAGGTCGTGGTCGACGCCTCCCTCTCGTCCGTCCTGGGCGTCGCCGGCCGGACCGTTTCAGGCCCGGCGGCCAGCGCGCCAGCTGCACGCCCGGCCTGCGTGTCAGTCCCGGCCGCGGAGACCGTCACCGCCCCGGTGGCCGCACCCGCGCCCTCCGTCGCGGCGGCGTCGGCGCGGCCCTGGGAAGCGGCCCAACTGCACCGGGAGCTGGCCGCGGTGGGGCCTAAGCCCGAGCTCGAGGCGGTCAAGCGCGGCCCGCAGCTGAATTCGGTCAAGCCCGAAGCTGAGCTGGAGTCGGTCGGGCCCGAGGCTGCGCTCGAAGCGGTTACGCCCGGGCCGAAGCTCGAGTGGGTCAAGCCCGAGGCTGAGCCGGAAGCACCCGCGGCCGGACCCCAGCTCGGGGCGGTACCCGCTGCCGGGCCGGATGTTTCCGAACGGGCCCCGGCCGGGGATCCACTGGTGCCGGGGTGGGACGAGCTGACCCTCGGTTCGATCAGGGCCCGGCTGCGCCGCCTGAGCGAGGACGACCTTGTGGCCCTGCACGACTACGAGGAGCGCCACGCCGCCCGCGCGGATGTACTCAGCATGCTGCATAATCGCCTCACCAAGGTCCGTTCGGCAGCTCAAGGGTTTTGACGCGGAGCGACGGCGGGACATCCTCGTTAGGACAGGCGGGTCGCGCCCACGATCGTGATCGGGACGTCCGCGCAGCCCGGCGCGTTCACCGAGCAGATCGTCAAGAGCATGGCGGCGCGCATCGACCGGCCGATCATCGACCACTTTTGCGTGGCCGGCGTCCGGGAGGGCTGGACGGGACCAAAGTCCCCCATTGTGACGGCCCAGAGACCTCTGATGTGACGGCCTACCGGCCTCTGGTGTGACGCCCGACACGCGTGCAGAGTTAGGTTTCGCGCGTGTAAAGCATGTTACGCGCGGGTACATGTCAATTGGGTGATCTTCAACTGGCGCATCGGTGCCATGTGGGAGAACGGCGCTGATGACGAAGGGGATCTCCATGATGCCTGCCACCTCGGCCGAGACCAGCATGCGAACGTTGGCCGACGGCACCGCCCACACGGCCGCCGAGGCGATCGCACGCCCGCCCGCGGGCAGCATCTCGCACCGCCAGTTGCGCATCCGCGGCCTGCGGGTGCACGCCGAGATCTACGGGGAGGGCGAGCCCCTCCTGCTGCACTCCGGCCTGTGGGCCGAGGCCGCGCTATGGCGGCCCCTGCTGCCGTACCTGTCCGGGTACCAGGTCATCGCGTTCGATCCGCCCGGGGTCGGCCGCTCGGAAATGCCGGCCCTCCCGCCGACCATGACGGGGCTGGCGTCGGTGGGCGCCGGGCTCCTGGACGAGCTCGGCATCGAGTCCGCGCACGTACTCGGCACCTCGTTCGGGGGCGCCGTCGCCCAGCAGATGGCCGTCAGCTACCCGCGCCGGGTGCGCCGCCTGGTGCTGGTCTCCACGTCCTTCGGCGGGGTCTCCTGGCCCGGTAACCCGCTGGCGTACTGGCGCTTCATGCAGCCGGGCACCTTCGAGCAACCGCGGCTGGAGCAGGTCGCGGGCACCATGTTCGGCGGCCGCCTGCGGACCGAGCCCGAACTCATGCGCTCCATGCAGATCCGCCGCCCGCGCGGCGTGCAGGCACTCATTTACCGGATGGCTCCGCTGTTCGGCTGGACCAGCCTGCCGTGGCTCTGGACGGTCCGCCAGCCGACGCTGCTCATCTGCGGCGACGACGACCCGATCACCCCGCACATCAATCACACGCTGATGACGATGATGATGCGCGACGCGCGGCTGTACACGGTGAAGGGCGGCGGCCACCTCGCGCTGGTGGACAGCCCGGCTCAGGTTGTGCCGGTCATCGCCGACTTCCTCCGCAGCGGGGCGGCGACCTCAGCCGAGGCTGCGGAGTCTTCAGCGGGCGTCCGGCCGGCCGCGTGACCGGGCCGGCCGGGATGGCACCCGGCCGGTCACCAGGTAACCGGCGCCGCGCCCGACCTCGCGGACGCGGACGTCCTCGGTGAGATTCTCCAGGTGACTAGCGATGCCTTACCCGGGCGGGCCGTCTACGGGTTGCCCGCCCGGGTGAAGCTGAAGGGGTTGCCCCCGCGCTAATCGGCCTGGATCAGCACCGGCCGCATCGCGTTGAGGGCGGCTGGGTTGTCGATGGTGGACGGAACGGGCTCGTCCTGGCCGTTGGCGATGCCGCGCATCGTCTTGCGCAGGATCTTCCCGGACCGGGTCTTCGGCAGGGCCTCGACGATATCGACGCGGCGGAGCGCGGCCACCGGGCCGATCCGGTCGCGGATGAGCTTGACCAGCTCGGCCGACAGGACCGCCGGATCCTCGTCGATGCCCGCCTTGAGCGTGACGAAGCCGCGCGGGACCTCGCCCTTGACCGGATCGTGGACCCCGATCACGGCACATTCGGCGACGGCGGGATGGCTCGCCAGCACCTCCTCCATCTCCCCGGTCGACAGGCGGTGCCCGGCGACGTTGATGACGTCGTCGATGCGGCCCATCACGTACAGATAGCCGTCCTGGTCACGGTAGCCACCGTCGCCGGTGACGTAGGCGCCGTCGTGGCGCAGCAGGTAGGAGTCGATGAAGCGGTCGTCGTCTTGCCACAGGGTCGGCAGGCACCCCGGCGGCAGCGGCAGCCGCATCACGATCTCGCCGGTGACCCCGGGCTCGACCTCGTTTCCGTCGGCGTCCACGATGTGCACGTCGTAGCCCGGCATCGGGACGGTGGGGGATCCGGGCTTGGTCGGCAGGGCTTCGAGGCCCATGGGATCGCCCGCGATCGCCCAGCCGGTCTCGGTCTGCCACCAGTGGTCGATGACGGGAATACCGAGCAGTTCCTTGGCCCACCGGTACGTCTCCGGGTCCAGCCGCTCCCCCGCCAGGAAGAGGTACTTCATGCCGGAAAGGTCGTACTTGCGGGCCAGCTCGCCGTTCGGGTCCTCCTTCTTGATCACGCGGAACGCGGTCGGCGCGGTGAACAGCGCTTTCACGCCGTACTCGGAGATCACCCGCCAGAAGGCGCCGGCGTCCGGGGTGCCGACCGGCTTCCCCTCGTACAGGATGGTCGTGCACCCGGCCAGCAGCGGGGCGTACACGATGTAGGAGTGCCCGACCACCCATCCGACGTCGGAGGCGGCCCAGAACACCTCACCGGGCCTGATGTCGTACAGGTTGTCCATGGTCCAGCGGAGCGCGACCGCGTGCCCGCCGTTATCCCGGACCACGCCCTTGGGCTTGGCCGTGGTGCCCGAGGTGTACAGGATGTACAGCGGGTCGGTGGCCTTGACCGGGACGCAGTCGGCCGGCTTGGCTCCCTCGACGGCCTGGGCCCAGTCGATGTCGCGGCCCTCGACCAGCGGCGCCTCGGCCTGCGGGCGCTGCAGGATCACGCACCGGTCCGGTTTGATGGTGGCCAGCTCGATCGCGCGGTCCAGCATCGGCTTGTACTCCACGACCCGGGTGCCCTCGATGCCGCACGAGGCCGAGACCACCACCTTGGGCGCCGCGTCGTCGATGCGCGCCGCGAGCTCCGGCGCCGCGAACCCGCCGAACACGACCGAGTGGGCCGCGCCGATCCGCGCGCACGCCAGCATGCTGATGGCCGCCTCGGGGATCATCGGCAGGTAGATGACCACGCGGTCGCCCTTGGTCACCCCGAGGCCCTGCAGCACGCCCGCGAACCGGGCCACCTGGTCCAGCAGTTCCCGGTAGGTGTACCTGCGGGAGGTGCCGGTCACCGGGCTGTCGTAGATCAGTGCCGGCTGGTCGCCACGGCCGTCGCGCACGTGCCGGTCCAGGGCGTTGTAACAGGTGTTCAGTTCCCCGTCACTGAACCAGCGGTAGAACGGCGGACTTGAGGAGTCCAGGATCACCGACGGTTCCCGGTACCAGTCGATGGCCCGGGCCGCATCACCCCAGAACGACTCCGGATCGGCGATGCTGCGGTGGAACTCTTCTGCGTAACGGCCCATGGCGTGCTCCTTATCGTCGCAGTGGCTACGGTACGGCGCAGGTCAGTGGCTGGCCAGGGGCCAGACGGGCAACACTGAGCGCTTGTAGCTCGCTTCGAACACCTCGGGCGGGCACGACATCGGACGGGTGCAGGTCGATCGAAGCCATGTGGCCCCCCTCACAGAAGTGATCGAGTAATTGGCGGCCAGCATGAATCGGCTGATCATGGAGCGCACAGCGCCAAAGGTCCCGTCCCGCGTCTGCCCTAGGTCCTGGCCCAGCCATCATGGCCGCCGGGCCGGTAATGCCTGCGCCGCGGCGAGCAGCGAGCCGAACAGCTGCGCGTATCGGAGCAGGTGGATGTCCCCGAGGTAGTTCTCCCGGATGTAAGCGTGCGCGGCCGCGCCCATCCGGTCCGCCAGCTCCGGCTGGTCGAGCAGCGCGCGGACTTCCATGCCGAACGTGCCCAGGTCGCGGGCATCCTGCAGCAGGACGCCGGTGCCGGGGGCGATCTGGTCCCGGATACCGCCGACGGCGGAGCCGACCACGGGGCGGCCCTTCCACATGCCCTCGGCGACGGTCAGGCCGAACCCCTCAGCCAGGCTCTTCTGCGTGATGACGGTGGCGTGCCGCTGGATGGCGTTGACCATGGCCGCGTTCTCGTCGACGTCGTCGAGCGGCAGGGTGACCAGCAGCACCCGGGCCCGGGTAGCGGCGGGCAGGGCCCGCCATTGCTGCACGCACTCCGCGTAGACGACGGCGCCTTCGGGGTCGTCGGCGACGTTGCTGACGGAGGGGCCGACCAGGGCGAGGAAGCCGGGGCCGCCCGGGGCCACGTACTCGGCGAACCCGCGCATCACGCCGGCCATGTCCTTGAGGTGATCCCACCGGGATATCTGGACGACCAGCGGATCATCCGGGCCGGGCCGGCCGTCGCCGATCACCTCGGCGGAGGAGATGACCTCGCCGATGGTCCCGTCGGCGCGGACGAACTGGCCGGGGGACGACGGTCCCGACGGGGCGGCGGTGGAGTCGAGCACGCCGATGGTGGCCAGGATGCTGTCGACGGCACCCGGTTTGAGCTCCTGGTTCTTGGCCGAGAACGGGTCGATCGAGGGCGGGATGATCCGGGCCCGGTCCGCGGGCACCCACGACGGGACGTAGGCAGGGCGGCTGAACACCAGCCCCTGCGCCGCACCGAGGTGGGGGCGCAGGAAGGCCCACCCCGCCCGGGTCGCGTCGTTCTCCCAGTCGACACCCACGTGGCAGCGCCACACCACGTGCACGCCGGCCCGGGCCAGCGGCCCCGCCAGGCCGGCCGTCTGCGGGTCGTGCAGCAGCGCGATGTCACCCGGCTGCGCCAGGCTCAGCAGCTCCGCCGCGTTCGCGGCCTCGACCTCCGCGTAGTGGCGGGCTTCGGCGTCGCCGAGGTCTCCCGGGCCGCGCACCCCGTGCAGCTCGTTATGCAGCCGTTTGGTGATGGCGAAGAAGTCCGGGTCGCCCCCGATCACCAGCCACTGGGACGCGATACCGAGGTCCTTGAGGTAGACGAGCAGGGCGGCCAGCATCTCGGCCACCCCGCCGCCGACCGCTGTCGAGTTGACGTTCCAGATCGTCCGCCCGTCCAGCTGATTACGGAACCGGGCCGCGCCGTCCACGAGGTCCGTATACCGTTCAGCCCCGATGACTGTCTGCAGCGCGGCGGGCGGGCGCGACGGAACGAGTACGTTCTGGAGCAGGGTCACGTTGTCCTCATTCGTCAGCATTTAGCGGGCATGTAAACACTTTGCTAACACGCGGTTTGAGCTGGCACAAGGGTGGGAAACGCGCCGGCCATGAGCTTGTCGCCGGAATCTCCGGAGAGGATGGTGAAGGAAGGGCAGCCGGCCCGATGCTGGAGCAGCCGGAGCAAAGATCACGGAGGTGGTCACCGTGCCCGTCGGCCGGAAGCCATTTGCCCACAACAGCCTGTGGCAGTTCAGGAACGACACTTGGCCAGTCCCTGGACACGGCCGGCGAGGACGGCGCGTACCCGCGGACGGCCCCGGCCACTGAGCAGGCCCCGCCCGGCGCCCGGCGCGGAGGGTCAGACGTGGCGCGGGCTGCCGGGGTGGGCCGGGTCAATGAGGTCCGCGTACTCGGTGTGCTCTTCGATGAAGTCGGCGACGAACGAGCAGTAAACGGTGATCGGGCGGCCCTTGGCCCGCAGGTCGTCCAGCGCCCCGCGGGTCAGCGCGGTTCCGACCCCCACTTCCCGGTGCGAAGGCTCGATCCAGGTGTGGGTGAGCACGATCCGTGGGCCCTCCACCTCGTAGACGAGGCTGCCGACGACCGTGTCCCCGGCCCAGGCTTCGTAGGTGCGGCTTTCAGGGTTGTCCCGTACTTCGACCGGTGAGGCGACCATGCCATGACGCTACCCGGTACGGCCCGCGGCTGATCGCGTTGCTGACGACCCACCTGGTGTCCCTAACCATGGGCCCATCGGTCCATGGGACCACCGTCACGTACCGGCTGCCGCAGTACCGGCCGGCACGCACTCCGAGAGCTGTATGGTCCACATCGCCGAGGTCAGGACGTCAAAGCGGGCGATCTGCTCACGCAGTGCCGCGGCGTCTCCGCTGCGCGCCGAGTCGATCATCTGGAGCGCCGCGTTCTCCAGCCGGGTCAGCCGCGCGGCCAGCAGCGGTACACCGCCCGGCGCAGTGCGGCGAGGCGGCACGCTGCCCGGTGCACCGCGGGGGGCACTGCGGGGCCCACTGCGGGACGGCGGCGCGCTGCCCGCCGCACCGCGGTCAGCGGCCGGGAGCAGGTCGCGGCCGGACGCCGTTACCTCGGCCAGGATGGCGTCGGTGGCCTCGATGACCTGCTGAACGGCGCACGGGCGCAGCGGCGCCCCGCCCGGGCCGCCGGCCAGCATCCACAAGCGGGCCATGTGCAGGGCGCAGCGCGCCTGATGAGCGTGGACCGTATCGGACGCGATCATGATGTACCACCTCCTCGGGTCGGCGCATTTCTCATTCCATGTACTCCGCGCGAGGGCAACCAGGGACCAAAGTCCCCGCTGGTGCAGGCGATTCTGCGCTCGCGCGCGTGGTTCCGCTATGCGCACGCACTTTCTCGCCCGGGACGTGCGCCGGCCCGTGTGTCCTGCGCGTCACGGGCACCCGGGCGTGCCTGCCGGACGTCCCGGGTGCATCGCGAGCGCAGCGGAATGGGCGGGGTCATAGGCCCTTCCGCGCGACCGACCTCTGACCCTACCCGGCGACGCGGGAGAATATAAGGCTCAAAGTCGGCGAACGTGCCTGAAATACCTCAGGCGGTACGTGCCCAGACTCTGGGCGTCCGGTGTCAACGGACCGGACGGGTTTCCCGTGCCAACCCAACGGACCACGAAAGGGCCAACCATGAAACTCACCATCCTGGCGGCAGTGGGTGTCGCCGCCGTCTGCGTGGCCCTCTTCATGGGCAAGGACGACATCCGGCGATTCATCCGTATGCGCAACATGTTGCAGCCGCATGCCGACGGCGGAGCATCGTTCGCTTCCGTTCGCTGAACCTGGTTCAGCCGGGCAGCGCCCCGGTGCGGAGCGCCGCGGGCGGACCGGTGCTTAGTTGCGGTCACCCGGGACGACGACCACGGGGCAGTGCGCGTGATGAGCGACCTGGCTGCTGACCGAGCCCAGCATCAGCCGGGTGAACCCCCCGGTCCCCCGCGAGCCGACGACGAGCAGGTCCGCATCCTGCGAGGCCTCGATCAGCCTCTCGGCCGGCAGGCCGAAGATGGCCTGGACGGTCACCGGCGGCGCGCTTTGGTCAAGCTGCTGCGTGACCTTCTCGACGAGGTCCAGCGCGGCCTTTCGCGCCTCCGCCAGGAAATGTTCGTCGGCAGGAAACACGACCAGGCCGTGCCATCCGCTCGCGGCGACCTGCTCGACGGTGAGGACGGTGAGCGGCACGCGACGGATAACGGCCTCCCGCATAGCCCATTCCAGGGCTACCTGTGAATGACTGGAGCCGTCGATTCCGACGATTATCCCGGACATTTTGTCTCCAATGGGCGCTTTGTCACTTGTGGGCGCTGACCTGCTGCGCCGATCTATCTGGCACTGCTGACGCTAGAGCCCCTACGGCGGCCCGTTCAGAGGCGCAATTCACCCGGCCGATGGACCCTTTCCTTTCCGGCGGGGACCTTGTTTCCCCAGCACTGAGGACCTTCGTCCCTGCTCATTGGGGGCTAATGCGCATATCGTGACAGAAGACACTAGGCCGTCTGGTGCGTCCGGGCGGATTTGCTCAAAGAAGGCGTGACTGGCTTATGACCGAGAACAGGTCGGGAGACCCGGCGATCCGCGTGTTCCTCCTGGACGACCACGAGCTCGTTCGCATCGGAGTGCGGGACCTGCTGGAGTCTCAGCCGGATATCCGGGTCATCGGCGAGGCCGGCACGGCCGCGTCGGCCATGGCCCGGATCCCGGCGCTGCGGCCGGACGTGGCCATCCTGGACGTGCGGCTGCCCGACGGGGACGGGATCAGCGTCTGCCGCGAGATCCGGTCCCGGATGCCCGAAGTAGCCTGCTTGATGCTGACGTCTTTCGAGGATGACCAGGCACTGTTCGACGCGGTGATGGCCGGGGCCGCCGGTTACGTGCTCAAGCAGATTCACGGAACGGACCTGGTGGGAGCGGTACGGACGGTGGCGTCCGGCCAGTCGATGCTCGATCCCCGGGCGGCCAGCAAGCTGATGGCGCGGCTGCGGGACACCTCGCAGAAGCGGGATCCGCTGGCCGGTCTGACCGGCCAGGAGCGCCGCATTCTCGAGCTGATCGGCGAGGGCCTGACCAACCGGCAGATCGGGGAGCGGATGTTCCTGGCCGAGAAGACGGTCAAGAACTACGTGTCGGCCCTGTTCCAGAAGCTCGGCATGGAACGCCGCACGCAGGCCGCCGCGTACGCCGCGCACATCTTTGGCGATAACGACTCAGACCACCAGGCGTACGTCTGATCCCTCCCCGGGACCGGCCGTACACGAACGGGAGGCGCTCTCCGCCGGGTGCCTCCCGTTTCCACGCCTGTCGGGCGACTTTTCCCGCGCATCCCTGACCCTGGCGTGCCTCATAGTGGTGCGTTCCTCTCGTATCCGGTCGTGTGCCAGTGGTTCAGGTCGGCGTCCAGTTCGTACCGGAGCGGGACGGCGTTGGGCACGTTCAGCCCGGCGCTGGCCTCGTCGCTGACCCCATCCAGGTGCTTGATCAGCGCGCGCAGCGTGTTGCCGTGCGACACCACGAGGACCAGCGAGCCGGCCCGAAGGTCCGGCACGATCGCGTCGTACCAGTACGGCAGCAGGCGGGCGGTGACGTCCCGCAGCGACTCCCCGCGCGGACGGGCCTCCGGCGGCAGCGCCGCGTAGCGGGGGTCGGCGAACTGCGAATGCTCGGCGCCGGGCTTGAGCAGCGGCGGCCGGACGTCGTAGCCGCGGCGCCAGGCCATGTACTGCTCCTCGCCAAAGGCGGCGCGCACCTCGGCCTTGCGGCGGCCCTGCAGCGCGCCGTAATGGTTCGAGTTGAGCCGCCAGGACCGGCGCACCGGGATCCAGTCCCGGTCGCAGCGGGCTAGCGCCAGCTCGGCCGTGCGGATCGCGCGCCGCTGCACCGAGGTGTGCACGACGTCCGGCCGCAGGCCGTCCGCGGCGAGCAGGTCCCCGGCGCGGGCCGCCTGGTCCTCGCCATGCGCTGAGAGGCCGGCGTTCACCCAGCCGGTGAACAGGTCCAGCGCGTTCCACGAGCTCTCACCGTGGCGCAGCAGCACCAGGCGGTAGCGCGGAACGCAGGAGCCATTCGAGGTCGTGCTCACCGTTCCAGGCTCCGTGACCCCGCCGCCGCGACGGCAGGGGCCAGTGTCACCCGGGGCGGGACTTTCGGCCCGCGGGACCTTCGACCCAGGGGGTGGAGGGCGGAGGCCCCGCCGTAGTGCGGCCATTTACCGCTACTCCTCCGGTCCGGAGTCCTCTGGACTGGGACAAGGAACGGCTGACGGAAGAAGGCGAGCGCTATGAGCGCCAAGGTGATGGACGTCATGACGAGGAAAGTGGTGGCGGTACACACCAATGCGTCGTTCAAGGAGATCGCCGCCACGCTCCGCGACCGCCGGGTGAGCGCGTTCCCGGTCCTGGACGACGCCGGCACCGTGATCGGGGTGGTGTCGGAGGCCGACCTGATCGCCAAGGAAGCCCTCGAAGCCGGCTACGAGACCGATCCCGGACCGCTGTCCGGGCTGCTGCACCGGCGCGACCTGGAGAAGGCCCGGGGCTCGACCGCGGGCGAGCTGATGAGCCGGCCACCGGTCACGGTGCGCCCGGATGACCTCGTCAGCCACGCCGCGCACCTGATGTACGACCGGCGGGTCAAGCGGCTGCCCGTGGTCGACGCGGACGGCAGGCTGGTCGGGATCATCAGCCGGACCGACGCGCTGAGCGTCTTCAGCCGGTCCGAGCGGGACATCCGCCAGGAGATCATTCAGGACGTCCTCCTCCAGCGGTTCCTCGCCGACCCCGCGTCCTTCACGGTCACCGTGAAGGACGGCATCGTCACCCTGGCAGGCACCCCGGAGACCGCTCAGCTGGGACACGACATCGTCGCCGCGGTCCGGCACCTCGAGGGCGTGGTGGCCGTGCGCGACCGGCTCAACTATCCCGCACCAGCCGAGTACGTCCCGCTATCCGGACCACTGTTCTGACCGACCGCGCCGAGCCGTTGTTTGGAGGCAGGGATGAGCATCACGCCCGTCACCGCGAGGGCCAGCGTCTACGCACTGCTGACCGATGGGACAACGGTCGAGATCCGGGCCGCCCGGACGGATGATCTGCCTGCGGTGCAGGCGATGCATGAGGGAATGTCCTCCAACAACTCCTACCTGCGTTTCTTCAACCTCAGCCAGCTTTCCGCGGAGCAGGAGGCCACACGCGTCTGCCGGCCGTCCGGGGCCGACCACGCCGCGCTGCTGGCGCTGTGCAGCGGCCGGGTCGTCGGCGTCGCCAGCTATGAGGTTTCCGGCCACGGGCCCGAGGCGGAGATCGCCTTCGCGGTGCCCGACAACATGCACAACCGGGGCATCGGAACCCTGCTGCTCGAGCACCTCGTGTCGGACGCGGGCCTGCGGGGCATCACCACCTTCACCGCCTCCGTCCCGACGCAGAACGCCGAGATGCAGCGGGTCTTCAGCGACGCCGGGCTGAGCGCCCGGCGCCAGCTGGAAGGAGGCGTCGTCGAGTTCACCTGCGACCTGCCGGGCGATGACGCCGATCCGCGCTGGGACCCGTTCCTGGACGCGGCGGCGGACCGGGAGCGCAGCGCCGACGTGGCGAGCCTGCGGCACGTGTTCCAGCCCGGTTCGGTGGCCGTGGTCGGCGCCAGCCGCCGGATGGGCACGGTCGGCCGCGCCATCCTGCACAACATCGTCACCGCTGGTTACCAGGGCCGGATCTACGCGGTTAATCCGCACGCGGCCCACATGGAAGCGGTCAGGTGCGTGGCGTCGGTCAGCGCGCTCCCTGAGCCGGTCGACCTGGCGGTCGTCGCCGTGCCCGCGGCGGCCGTGCCGGCCGTCGCCGACGAATGCGGGCGGCGCGGCGTCAAGGCGCTGGTCGTCATCACCGCGGGACTCGACACACCGCAGGGCGCCGATCTGCTGGCCATCTGCCGCCGCTACGGCATGCGGCTGGTCGGCCCGAACTGCTTCGGCATCGCCGTGCCCAGCATCGGCCTGGACGCGACCTTCGCCGCCCGCCATCCCGAACCCGGGACGGCAGGCCTGGTCATGCAGTCCGGCGGGCTGGGCTTCGCGCTGGCTGACCGGCTGTCCCGGCTGGGCCTCGGGGTCTCGTCCTTCGCCTCGATCGGCAATAAGTACGACATCTCCAGCAACGACATGCTGATGTGGTGGCAGCAGGACGGCAAGACCAAGCTCGCCGTGCTCTACATCGAATCGTTCGGTAACCCGCGTAAGTTCGCCCGCACCGCGCGGCACGTCGGCCGGACCATCCCGGTGCTCACCGTACTCGCGGGCCGGTCGGCGGCCGGCCAGCAGGCCGCCGCGTCGCACCCGGCGGCGGTCGCCTCGCCGCTGGTGACCAGGGAGGCCCTCTTCCAGCAGGCCGGCATCATCGCGACCGAAAGCCTCGGTGAACTGCTCGACGTCGCGGCGCTGCTGGCCACCCAGCCCGTCCCGGCGGGTTCGCACGTCGCGATCGTGTCCAACGTCGGCGGGGCCGGGGTGCTGACCGCCGACTCGTGCACGGAGCACGGCCTGGTCGTGCACCGGCTGAGTGGTGAAACCCGGCGGCGGCTGCACGCGCTGGTGCCGGCCGGCGGCGCGGTCACCGGGCCGGTGGACACCACCGCCACCGTGTCCGAGGATTCCTTCCGCCGCTGCCTGGAGATCGTGGCCGCGGACCGGGGCGTGGACGCGGTCATCGCCCTGGTCCTGTCGACCGCGGCCACCGGCGATCTGGTCTCGGCGATCAGTTCCGCGGACGTCAGCGTCCCGCTCGCGGCCGTCGTGCTCGATCAGGCCGAGGCGGTCAGGCTGCTGCCCCGGGCCCGCTGGGACGCCGGGCAGGCCGGCGCCCGCGCGGGCAAGAACGCAGGCGAGGACGCGGGCATGGACACCGGCGAGGGCGGGGCAACGGCCGCGCAGCCAACCGCGTCCGTCCCGTCCTACGCCGATCCCGAGATGGCGGCTCAGGCCATGGCCCTGGCGGCCGGGTACGGCGCGTGGCGGGCGCGGCCGCCGGGGCGCATTCACGACTTCAGCGACGTGGCCACGGACGAGGCCCGGGCGCTCATCCAGACCTACCTGCACCGCTCCCCCAACGGGGGGTGGCTGCCGCCGGACCAGGCGGCCGCGCTGCTCGCGTGCTACGGAATCCGGCTGACCGAGCTGACCCCGGTCTCCAGCGCCGATGAGGCGGTCCGGGTCGCGGCCGGCCTCGGCGGCCCGGTCGTGCTCAAGGCCGACGTCCCTGGCCTGCTGCACAAGACCGACGCGGGAGCCGTCCAGCTCGACCTGCGCACCGAACTGGAGATACGGCGCGCCTGGCGCCTGCTGACCAGCAAGTTCGGGCCCCGGCTGCGCCAGGTCCTGCTCCAGCCCATGATCAGCGGCGGCACCGAGGTCATCATCGGCGTCGCGCAGGAGCCCATCTTCGGGCCGCTGATCATCTTCGGCCTCGGCGGCGTCGCCACGGACGTGCTGGCCGACCATACGGCCCGGCTCGCGCCGCTCACCGACACCGACGCGAACGAGCTCATCCACTCCATCCGGTCGGCACCGCTGCTGCTCGGGCACCGGGGCAGCCCGGCCGCCGATCTCACGGCGCTGCAGGAAACGCTGCTGCGGATCTCCCGGCTCGGTGACGACCTTCCCGAGATCGCGGAACTGGACCTCAACCCGGTCATCGCCCGCGAGGACGGGGTGTTCGCCGTCGACACCCGGATCCGGCTCACTCCGGCCAAGCCGCGGGACCTCTTCCTGCGGAAGCTCCGCTGACGCGGAGCCCATCAGCGCCGGACGCGGCGGGAGCGCCCGCGCCGATGTGGTTCCCGCTGCGCGCCGGGGAAGCTAAGTTTGGTTTGTGAGCGACAACAATTCCGCAGACGGACCGATCCGGGTTTTCCTGCTGGACGATCACGAGATCGTCCGGCTCGGGGTCCGTGATCTCCTGGAGGGCCAGCCGGACATCAAGGTGATCGGCGAGGCGGGGACGGCGGCCTCCGCGCTGGCCCGGATCCCGGCGCTGAAACCCGACGTGGCCGTGCTGGACGTACGGCTGCCTGACGGCGACGGGGTGAGCGTCTGCCGCGAGATCCGGTCCCGAATGCCCGAGGTCGCCTGCCTCATGCTGACCTCCTTCGGCGACGACGAGGCACTGTTCGACGCGGTGATGGCCGGAGCGGCGGGCTACGTGCTCAAGCAGATCCGCGGTACCGACCTGGTGGGCGCGGTGCGGACGGTGGCGTCCGGCCAGTCGATGCTGGACCCGAAGGCGGCCAGCCAGCTGATGGCCCGGCTGCGGGACGCGTCGCAGAAGCGGGACCCGCTGGAGGGGCTGACCGGGCAGGAGCGGCGCATCCTGGAGCTAATCGGCGAGGGCCTGACCAACCGGCAGATCGGCGAGCGGCTATTCCTGGCCGAGAAGACCGTCAAGAACTACGTGTCGGCCCTGTTCCAGAAGCTCGGCATGGAACGGCGCACCCAGGCCGCCGCGTACGCCGCGCGCGTCTTCGGCGAGCAGCGCGGCGCGGGCGGCGGGGCCGCCGGAGACGTAGACGGCCACCAGGGAAAGGACCTTCCTGCTTAGCCAGGCCGGACCTTCGTCCCTGTGCGCGGGCGTCACGGGGCGAATATCCCTTAGCCATGAACGCAGATGCACCCACGCTACGGCTGCTCCCGGCTGGCGAATGCCTGCGGCGGCTGAGGTCGGTCCCGGTCGGACGCATCGCTTATACCAAGAGCGCGCTTCCCGCCGTCGAGCCGGTGAAATTCGCCCTCGACGGGCGGCACATCGTGATCCGGATTGATCCCGGCAGCGCGCTCGCTACGGCCCTGCACCATACCGTGGTGGCGTTCGAGGCCGATTACATGGACCATGAGCACCATTGCGGCTGGAGTGTCACGATCGTGGGCAACGCCCACGAGGTGGTCGACCACCGCGAGATCAGCAAGCTCCGGGCCAGCGGGCTGCAGTCCTGGGCCTCGGCCGGCGACGGGTACTTCTTCCGCATCATGCCGGGCATCGTGACCGGCCAGGAGATGCTGGACGCTAGGTAGGGACCGGGGATACCCCGGACGGCACCCGCCACACCAGTTCGGTGCCCGCCCCGTCCGCGCCGGCCGGCCCCAGCCGCAGCTCCCCGCCGAGCTTCTCGGCGCGCAGCCGGAGGTTACGCAGCCCGCTGCGCCGGCCATCGGGGGCGATACCGACCCCGTCGTCGGCGACCCGCATGATCAGGAAACCCTCGGCGTCGACGTCCACGCTCACGTCGATCCGGCCCGCCTGCGCGTGCCGGGCGGCATTCGACAGCGCCTCGCGCAGCGCGGTGAGCATGTCCTCGGCGCTCTCCGTCCGCACCCGGTCGTTGAGCTTCGCGCCCAGCCGCAGGGACGGCGCGAAGCCGGCCAGCGGCGTCATCTCCTCCACGACCGCCACGATCGCCTCGCGCAGGTTGGGCTGGGAGTCCTGCCCGCGGGACTGCAGGGCGAAGATCGTCAGGCGGATGTCCTTGATGGTCTCGTCCATCGCGTCCACGGCCCGCTTGACCCGGGCGGCCGTCTCCGGCCTGGTGATCATGGGCACCGTGCCCTCCAGCGACATCCCGGTCGCGTACAGCCGCTGGATCACCAGGTCGTGCAGGTCCCGGGCGATCCGGTCGCGGTCTTCGAACAGCGACAGGCGCTCCGCGTCGCTGCGCCGGTCGGCCAGTTCCAGCGCGATGCCCGCCTGCACGGCGAAGGAGGCGACGACCGCCGCGGTGGTCTCGGGGAACGGCATCCCGCCCCGCCGCCGGCCGACGGTGAGCACGCCGCGCACGTCGCCCGCCGCCCCGAGCGGGAACAACACCGCCGGGCCGATGTGGCCCATCGGTTCCCGCACCACCCCGGCCGTCCGCTCGTCCGTGGCGAAATCATCGACCGCGAGCGCCTCCCCACTGTTCAGCACGTGCCCGGACAGCGACTGTTCGGACGGCAGGACCAGGCCGCGCGTGTCATCGGCGCCTTCCCCCTCCGCGAACCTGATCGTCAGCCGCCTGGTGTCCAGCTCCGGCAGCGCCAGCACGACCAGGTCCGCGTGCGACAGCTCGCGGACCTGCCTGGTCAGCCCGGCGAGGACCGTGTCGGGGTCGGCCCCGGACAGGAGGCTGGTCGCGACCTCGGCGTTGGCCTGCATCCACCGTTGCTGCCGCCGCGCCGCCTCGTACAGCCGGGCGTTCTCGATCGCGACGCCCGCCGCCGAGCCCAGCGCGACCAGGACCGCCTCGTCGTCCTCGGTGAACTCGCCGCCGCCCTGTTTCTCGGTGAGATACAGGTTGCCGAATACTTCGTTGCGGACGCGGACCGGAACGCCGAGAAAACTCTTCATGGGGGGATGACCCTCGGGAAACCCGGACGAATCGGGATGAGCCGCGATGTCGGCGAGGCGCAGCGGCTTCGGGTCGCGGATGAGGAGACCGAGCAGGCCCCGGCCTTCCGGCCAGTGGTCGATCTTGCCGATGGCCTCGTTGTCCACTCCCACAGGGATGAACTCGGCCAGCCGCTGGCCCTCGCCGATCACCGCGAGTGCGCCGTACCTGGCGTCCACGAGCCCGACCGCCGCCTCCACGATGCGCTTGAGCGTGGTCTCGAGGTCCAGGCCCGACCCGACGACGACGACCGCCTCGAGCAGGCCGTGCATCCGGTCACGGGTCGCGAGGACGACCTGCAGCCTCGACTGCAGCTCTGCGAGCAGCTCGTCCAGTTGCAGGTGCGGGAGCACCGCGGGACGGCCACCGGAACGAGATTCCATCAGCCAACCCTCTCAGATACGTACGCTCACGCTCATACAGGACGCCGGACCGGCACAGCTCAGCGTAACCACCCACCGGACAGAGGGCCAGAACCATGATCACCAGGGGCCTGGCCAATGCCGAACGGACCTGAGCGGGACGATACCGCCCAGCTGAGGGTGATCCGGACGGCGGTCAGCCCGGGTGGTGGCGCCGATGGCCAGCCGCGGCGGGCGGCACGCGGCCACGGCACCTGTTTCCCGCGTTGTCAAGGTTGGGTACGGACCAAAGTCCCGGCCTGTCGTTGCCGACGGCCCTCGCCATCGCGCCGACGAGCCGCAATCGTTCATCAGGTGAGCACCGAGGGAAACACAGCCCATCCCCTGGGCCCGTACTCAGCAGACGGCCTGGCTCAGGCCAGCACCGGCGCGCGGCGTACCGGACACGTGCGGCGCACAGAACAGAGGTGGGGCAGCATGACCGCCAGTCAGGAAACAGCAGACCGCCCAGCGGAGCCGGACGGCGGATTGTCGTGGCCGTCCCCGCCCTACCCGGGCGACCTGAGCCGGAGAGTCACCCAGCGGCGGCAGGAGCTCAAGCTCACCCGCCAGCAGGTCGCGGCGCGCGCCAACGTGAGCCTGCGGTATCTGGAATACCTGGAGAACTACCCGGGCATGCCCACCGGCGCGGTGCTGCGCCAGCTCGCCGCCGCCCTGCAGACCAGCCCGGCCGCCCTGCTGGGCGCGGGCATGGAGACGCCGCCGGGCGGCCGGCCGCTGAACCCCCAGGTCACGACGGAGCGGCTGGCACCGGCCGAATGCCGCCAGCTGATCGCCTCTGGCGGGATCGGGCGGATCGGATTCCCGACCGCGTCCGGGACGATGATCCTGCCCGTCAACTACGCCATCGCCGCGAACACGATCGTGATCCGGGCCGGGTCGGGCTCCGTGATAGCCGCACACGGCGACGGTGACGTTTCCTTCGAAGTCGACCACATCGACGAGGCGCTGGAACAGGCGTGGAGCGTGCTCGTGCAGGGCCAGGCCCACCGCGTCCTGCAGCGTACCGAGCTGGCCCACCTGCAGCGGTGCGCGGTGCTGCAGCCGTGGCCGGGCGGCGAGCACGACGCCTACATCCGGATCGCCCCGCACCGGATCAGCGGACGGCGCATCGCCCGCCGCTTAAATCCCGCCAGGGGACCTTGGTCCTCACCGCCAAGGGCCCGCGTCCCTACGTGAGCTGCCGTTTTACCCGTGATCATGGTCATGACACGGAGGACCCGATACCGGCGGTGCTGTGGGGCGTCGCGTTCGGCAACGTGCTGCACGGCATTCCGCTGAACGCCGCGCACAACTACACCGGCAACTTCTTCAGCCTGCTGAACCCCAACTCACTGCTCGGCGGGGTGACCACGCTGTCGCTGTTCACGCTGAACGGGGCGCTGTTCCTCGGCCTGAAGACCACCGATGACCTGCGCCGCGCCAGCGCGTCAGGCGAGCATCTCCGCCAGGATCTCCGTGACCTTGCCGGCGACGGCGGCGGACACGTCCGCGGGGGCGGACATCTGCGCCGGGGCCGGGCCGCCGGCGGCGGCGAGCTGGTCAGCCAGCATGAGGAGGGCGGCGGCGACACCGGCCAACTGCGCTTCGAGCTGCATGGTCTGCCCGCTTGCCCGGTCCACGTCCAATTTGGCCTCGTCGGCGACCAGGGCCACCCGCTCGAGCCGCGCCTCCGCTTCGCGGAGCTTAACGTCGAGCGCCTGCAGGCGAAGCTGCACCGCCAGCAGGTTCTCCTCCAGCACTACTCCCTGCGGTACGCCGAGCCACGGATCGATCTGCCGAGCCATTGATCCCACCACCCAGATGTCGCGGAGCCTGCGTTCCCGCCCCGCGACGGGGTGTCCGGCGCAGGTCCGCGGGAGCAGGCCACCGGGGCGGAACGCCCTCACCGGCTAGCACAGCACGGCCTGTTCGGAACGTCACAGGAAGAACGGCCGAAATCTTCCGGGCCCTAAGTCCCCGTTCCGGCGCCTAAGTCCACGCTCCAGCCCCAAATCCCCGTTCCGGCTCAGAGCGCCCCAGGTTGCCCCAGGGCGGAACACGGGGACGAAGGTCCCGGATGGCAAGTGACTCACCTCCCTGGATGAGGATCTACAACCAACTTCACCAAGCCGCTGCTCTTCCTGGAGGACGGGGCCTACTACGCCAACCAGGCCACGGCCCCGCACCTGACCGGTGACCAGTGGGGCGTGATGAACGAGACCGGCAGCTATCCGGGCCAGCCCTGGCTGTGGCTCTACCAGCTCTGGTACCAGCTGCCGGGCTTCAGGACCTCCGTCAACGTGGACCTGATCGCGATCTACCTGACCGGAGCGGCCACGATTCTGCTCCTGCTGGTGCCGTTCATCCCGGGCTTGCGTGACATCCCGCGCTTCATCCCGCTGCGCCGGCTGGTCTGGCGGCAGTGGAACGCCCGGCCCGACGGGCCCCCGCCGCCCGAGGGGCCGGTGGCGCCGGAACGGCACCCGGCCGGGTCCGCAGGCGAGAAATAGCCCTGCCGAAGGTGCCCGCCTGACGGGTAGCAGGCTGGCGGCATTTCGCGGCATTTGCGGCACCGGGCGACCGCTGGGCCGGGTGAGGATGCGGGGCAGGCAATGGTCCCGGTGATGACGGGCCATTGGCACCTAGGCGGCGGCTGCGGCCCCGGATGCCATGGAACGCAAACACCGGCGATGCTCAAGGAGGCGCCATCATGCGAGCGCTGATCGTCTACGAGTCGCTGTACGGGAACACTCATATCATCGCGAACAGTATTGCCGAGGGCCTGCGGGACAAGGCGTGTGACGTGCTTATCGTGCCGGTGACCCGGGCCACCGCCGAGATGGCCCACGACACCGATCTCCTCATCGTCGGCGGCCCGACCCACATGCACGGCATGACCAGCAGCTCGTCACGCCGGATGGGCACCGAGGCGGCCGGCAAGCCGGGCAGCGGGCTCGACCTGGAGCCGGACGCCGCCGGCCCGGGCCTGCGCGAGTGGCTGCACGGCATCGGACCGGCCAACGCCCTGCCGGCCGCCGCGTTCGACACCCGGTTCGAGGGGGTCGCGCTGCTCACCGGGCGGGCCAGCCAGGGCATCGCCCACCGGCTCCGCCAGCACGGCTACGATCTGGTCGCCCCGGCGAAGAGCTTCCTGGTGGGCAAGCAGAACGCGCTGCTGGAGGGCGAAGCCCAGCGCGCCCGGTCATGGGGCGCCGCGCTCGCCTTCACCGCGGGCCCGATCGGCCACGCGCCGACCCGCTGAACGCGCCGACTGACCCCGGCTGGCTGACCCCGGTTGGGCGCCCGGTGAGGGCGCCCAGCGACGGCGTTCAGTGGGTGGACGGGACGATCGCGATGGGACCGTGCGCGTGGTTCAGCACCGGGTGCTGAATCGAGCCGACGCCGGCGATGCTCTCGCGGTTACCGTGCCGGCCAATCACCACGAGATCGGCGCGCGCCGAGTAGCTGGCCAGCACGCGACCGGCATGACCGCGGACGATATCCAGGCCGACGCGCACTTCCGGGTACTTCTCCTGCCAGCCGGCCAGAACCTGGGCCAGCTCGGCCGCTGCGGCCGTCTCGTCGGGGGGTTCGACCGCCTCGCCGTCGGCATCCAGGGCCGGCGCGGCGTGCAGCCACCCGGCCAGCTTCAGGTCCTCGTCGTCCCACGCCGAGGAGGCCGGGTACCGGGCCAGGGCATGCACGGCCAGCAGCCGGGCCCCGCGCATGGACGCCTCCTCGAACGCGAACCCGAGGCTGTCGGCGGATTCGGCCGGGTCGCCGACTCCGGCCACGACCTCACGGTGCACGGCCACGCTGTCCTCGTGAGCGACCACGACCGGGCAGGGCGCGTGCATGGCGGCGTACCGGCTCACCGAACCGAGCACCATCGCGGTGAAGCCGCCCGCCCCGCGGGCCCCGACGACCAGCATCGATGCCCCGGAGCCGCAGGCGGTGAGTGTCTGCGCAGGCGCCCCCGCCACCAGGTCGGTGTCGATGAGCAGCCCCGGCGCGACCTCCCGGGCGCGGGTGAGCGCCGCCGCGAGATTCCGGGCCGAGATCTTGTGCAGGATGTCGGCGACGGTGGCCGGGTTCGCGTTGCGCGGGCGCATCCGGGACGGCATCACTGACACCGACACGATGCGCAGCGGGGCCTTGCGCCGTACGGCCTCACGTGCTGCCCACTCCACGGCGCGCGATGACTGCTCCGAGCCGTCCGCGCCTACCACGATCGGCATGCTTGCCATGACCGTCCTCCTTGACTGCTGGGTGGCCTCAGAATCACGGGTGCCCTCATGGCTTCCCCCCGTCATGGCCAGGGGCGGGCGGGAACGTACCGCTCGAGCAGGCGGTCCCTGGTGGCCTTCAGCCGGTTGGACGCGACGTCGAGGAACCGCCGGGTGAGCTCATAGCCGAGCCGCGGATTGGCGTCGCAGAGCGCGCGTACCGCCGGCCCGTCGAACCGGAAGGCCTCGGTGGGCTGGATCGCCACCGCGCCGAGGGCCCACCGGTACCGCGGCAGCTGCCACGACCAGCCGAGCACCTCGCCCATCCCGAGGGTCTCCACGACGATCTGACCCTCGCCGGGTACGTGCAGATCCAGGGCCACCGAGCCGGAGCGGATGAGCCAGAAGCCCTGGGCGATCCCGCCGTCTTCGAAGATGCGGTGGTGGGCCGGTATCGACACGAGGGTCGCGGCCGGCACCAGCTCGGCGATCAGCTCACGCGGCATGCCGCGCAGAAAGTGATGCGTGGCCAGCGCCGTCGCCGTGACCCGGGAAACGCCTTGTCCGCTTTCCATGACGGCATCTCCTCTCCTGAGCACCTCCTGGTCCGCTTTCTTACCATCCCGCGTCCGGACGCGGCGTCCCACGGGCGTTGGGCACGCGGGTCCGGGTCTTTCGTCCCTGTCAAGGCCTGGGTCCCCGCAGTGAGATTGGAGTTGCTGACGATGACGGGAGATGGCGGATGTTCCAGGTGCGAATCCACGGCCGCGGCGGCCAGGGCGTGGTCGCGCCGGCCGAACTGCTGTCGGTGGGCTTTGCTGACGAAGAGCGCCGGACGGTCGATCACCGCGTCGGCGCACAGGAGGGATAAAGGGCATGCTCAAGCAGATTGAGGGCTCGCGGGCGGTCGCCGACGCCATAGCGCTGTGCCGCCCGGAGGTGATCTGCGCGTACCCGATCACGCCGCAGACGCACATCGTCGAGGCTCTCGGCGCCAAGGTCAAGGCCGGCAAGCTCCGGCCGTGCGAGTTCCTGAACGTGGAGTCGGAGTTCGCCGCGATGTCGGTGGCGATCGGCGCCTCCGCGGCGGGAGCGCGCGCCTACACCGCGACCGCCAGCCAGGGACTGCTGTACATGTCCGAAGCCGTCTACAACGCGGCCGGGCTCGGCCTGCCGATCGTGATGACCGTCGCGAACCGGGCCATCGGCGCGCCGATCAACATCTGGAACGATCACAGCGACGCGATGTCCCAGCGTGACTCCGGCTGGCTCCAGCTCTACGCCGAAACCAGCCAGGAAGCGCTCGACCTGCACATCCAGGCATTCCGTTTCGCCGAGGACCTGTCGGTGCCGGTCATGGTGTGCATGGACGGCTTCCTGCTCACCCACGCCTACGAGCGGGCCGAGATCCCCGGTCAGGAGCAGGTGGACACCTTCCTCCCGGGGTATGAGCCGCGCCAGGTGCTGGACCCGGCCGATCCGGCGTCGATCGGCGCGATGGTCGGCCCCGAAGCGTTCACCGAAGTGCGCTACCTGGCCCACGTCCGCCAGTCGCGGGCCCTCGCGCTCATCCCGGAGGTCGCGGCGGAGTTCACCAAGGCGTTCGGCCGCGATTCCGGCGGGCTGGTCCGCGGCTACCACCTCGAGGACGCCGACACGGTGATCGTGGCTCTCGGCTCGGTGCTCGGCACGATCAAGGACACCGTAGACGAACTGCGCGGCGACGGCATGCGGGTCGGCATCCTCGGCATCAGCACGTTCCGGCCGTTCCCGGCGCGCGCGGTCCGCGAGACGCTCGGCACGGGCGGCCGCGTCCGGCGGCTGGTGATCCTCGAACGGGCGCTCGCGACCGGGATGGGCGGCATCGTGTCCGCCGACGTCCGGATGGCGCTGGCCGGAGGCGGCGACGGAAGCACGCGGGCCCCCGAACCGGTCATGTCGACGGTCATCGCCGGCCTGGGCGGACGGCCCATCACCCGGGCGTCGCTGCGCACCATGCTCACCGACGCCACGGCGGGCGCGCTGGAACCCTTGTCCTTCCTCGACCTCAACAAGGGCCTGGTCGAGCGCGAGTTCACGCGCGCCGCGCGGATCCGCCGCTCCAGGCCGAACAAGATGGTCCCCGAGCAGGTCTGATACGCGGCCAATGCGGATCAATACCGATCATCGACCAGGTGGCGCACCCGGCGGTGCGCGACCAACTGCGGGCCATCGGCCAGCGCCTCGGCTTCGGGGTCAGCCGACCTGGCGGATTCTCCGGCCGGTGATCCGGCTGGGGACTATGCGGATGTAGTGCTCCTTCGTTCCGCCGGCCCAGGGCTCGACCCCGGACGCGCGGACCGACCCGTGCTCGGTATCGGAGTCGACGTGGTGAGCCGCCCCCTGAAGGAGAACGCTCCATCCGGTCCGTTCGGAATTATCCAGCTCGTCGATCTCGAAGGCGACCTTGTATTCGGCGTTCGCGATCCCGGAACGCAGGTCCTCACCCATCGGGCTGTCCGGCGCGGTCCGGAAGACGATCGTGTCCTCGAATACCTGGTAGTTGACCGGGAGCACGGTCAGGCCGAACCGGCCCGAGTACGCGATCCGGCCAACGCCGCCGGGCGAGATGAGTATGCGGCACTCGTCCTCACTGAGCTCATCTACGCTCCCGGCGATGTGGTCAGGCATGATGCATCGCTCCTTACGGGTGTGCGGGTCTACCGGCGCCGGAGTCCCCGCACCCTCCCCAGCCTGGGCCAACGGCCCAGCATCGGGCAGTGCTACAGGTCATGGCGTCAAGTGACCAAAGCCCCGGCCGGGCGGGCCAGAAGGAGACCAAGGTCCCGGCGGACAGGGCCGGTACGCCCTGCGCCGGAGTGGCCGCACCCGGCACTCTGGCAGCAGCGCGCGGCGGTCGTCCCCGCGGCACGCACGCTTCTGACCGCCGGAGGTGACCAAGATGAGCAAGGCCGGCGCTCCCACGATGGGAACCTTCCGGGCGCGGTGGGCCCGCTGTCTGGGGCTGGACCGGAACCCGCTGCGCCGCGCGGTGGACCGGGTGGAGACTTTCGTCCGGCTCACGGTGCTGATCCTGCTGCTGGCCGGGGTCCCGGCCGGGCTGTTCGTGGCCGGCCGCATGTCCGACCAGGTGTTCCTGCAGCAGGCCCGCGCCCAGCGATCGTCGGACCGCCAGGTCACGGCCGTTCTGACGCAACCCGCGCCGACGGTCGGGACCGTGGACCCGTACTCGTCCGTCCAGACCACGTGGGCGAACGCCCGGTGGATGGCGCCCAACGGGACGGCCCATTCCGGGCAGGTCCTGGTCGCAGCCGGCGCCCCCAGGGGGACCACGGCGCGCGTCTGGATCGACGCCGCCGGCGCGATCACCGATCCGCCCGTCGGCCACCGGGACGTCATGGCCGAGGTCGCGGTGACCGTCATGGTCACCGGCATCACGCTGATCCTGCTGCTGCTCGGCGCGGAGGCGCTCGCGGTCCGCAGTCTCGACCACCGGCGGTTCAGCGCCTGGGACGCGGAATGGCGCGCCACCGGCCCGCAATGGACGGACTACCGGACCTGACCAAGGTCCCTTCCGGGACGCAGCCCGGGTACGCGTCGGCTGATCCGCGGATGGGCCGGCTCAGGCGTGATCGGGCGGCGGAATGACCGCCACGGGTCCCTGCGCGTGGTCGAGCACCGTCTGCAGGATCGGGCCGTTGCTCATCCGGGGGCCCTCGTGCGTGTCCCGGGGGCCAATCACGGTCAGGTCGGCCAGGCCGGAGAGCGCCGCCAGGACCCGGCCCGGGTGGCCGTGGATGACCTTCGGGCTCGCCGGCACCCGCGGGAATTGCTCCTGCCAGTCGCCCAGCGCCTCGGCGAGCCGCGCGGCGGCCTGCGAGGAGTGGGCCCGGGTGTCCGGACGGTGCCGCGGCGCGATCAGCAGCCCGGCCCGGCTCCGTCCGCCCTGAGCATCGGTGCCGTCTTGAGTTCCGGCGGACAACAGCGAGGACGGGGGCAGCCAGTGCCAGGCGTGCACCGCCAGCACGCGGGCACGGCGCAGCGCAGCCTCTTCGAACGCGAAGCGGAGCGCCGGGGCGGCCTCGTCCGGATCCCGCACCGCGACGACGACCTCCCCGTGCACGGTCCGGCCCTGATCGCGGACCACCACGACGGGGCAGGTGGCCCAGGCCGCCACGTACCGGCTGACCGGACCCGCGCTCATCTCTCCGTAGCCGCCGAAGCCGAAGGCGCCCACGACGAGCATCATGGCTCCCGACGCATCGCGGGCCAGCACCCGTCCGGGCGCACCGGACAGCAGTTCCGTCTCGATGGCGACACCGGGGGCCAGGCCGGCCGCGAGCTCGGCCGTCGTGGTCAGCGTCCGCTGGTACACCTCCCGCAGGGCGTCGTCGACGTTCGCCGCGGAGCCCCGCTCAGCGAGGGCCCGGGCGGGGGCCGGCGTCACCGCGACGATCCGCAGCGGGACCGCCCGGCGCGCGGCTTCGGTCGCCGCCCACTCCACGGCGCGCAAAGACTCCTCTGAGCCATCGGCGCCCACGACAATTGGCCTGGTCACCATCGCCCTGCCTCCTTCCGGCACGACCGCCCGCCAGCCCGCGCCAGCGCCGGTGACGTCGCCGGCCTCCGGGCACTCGGGCGGCCCTACGGGCAGCATCCCGCCGCGGGAAGCGCAACTCATAGGGACCCCAGCACGTTGCGTGCCCGGTCAAAGGTCCCGAATCCGGCGGCGGGCCGAACGTCCCCCTCCGACGGGTCACCTGCCCCTGCCTCAACCGCTCAGGTGAGCGACACTGGGGAATGGAAGCACATGGGAGGAAGCCATGGCTAGCAGCGATCACGGGATCCTCATCGGATACGACGGGTCATCGAGCAGCCATCAGGCTCTGAGCTGGGCCGCACGTGAGGCCCGGGCGCGCGGCGTGGCCCTTACCCTGTGCTACACCTGGGCACCGGGATCGGCAGGCCCGCCGCTGGCCGGAGAGCCGGAAGACCTGGCCCGCGAAAGCGCGGAACGCATTCTCGCGACCGGGATGCGGAGCGTCTTCGCGCCGGACGTTCGCCAGTTGCTGGTGGAAGGACCCGCGGCCCGCATGCTGTGCGAGCACAGCGACGCCGCCGACATGGTGGTCGTGGGCTCCCGCGGCCTGGGTGGCCTGTCCGGGCTAATGCTCGGCTCGGTCAGCCTCCAGGTGGCCGCGTACGCGGCCAGGCCGGTCGTGGTGGTCCGCGGGCACTGGCGCCCGGTCGGTGAATACCTGCCGGGTCCCATCGTGGTCGGGGCGGACGGATCGGCGGCAACCGAGGGCGCACTGGCGTTCGGCGGGGCGGAGGCCGCGCTGCGGGGCGTTCCACTGATGGTGGTCTGCGCACTGTCGGATACGGCGGGCAGCGTGGGCATGGCCCACAGCATCGAGGAAGACGTCGAGCGGTCGATCATCCTGTGCGAGAAGGCCCACCCCGGCGTGGACGTTAACCGCCAGATCACGATCGAGTCGCCGCGGACCGCCCTGCTGACCGCGGCCCAGGACGCACAGCTGCTCGTGGTGGGCTGCCGCGGCCGCGGGGGCGTGAAGGATATGCCGCTCGGTTCGGTGACCCAGGCGCTGCTCTGGCACGCCACGTGCCCGCTGGCGGTGATCCACGCGCACTAGCCGCCCAGGTGGCTTCAGGGCAGGGCGGCGGGGCAGGGCGGTGACGAAGTGACGAGTTCCGGCATCCGCCACGCCGCGGCCGCCTGGGCGACGATCTCGGCCGCGTCCTGCATGGGCGGCTGGCCGTGGACGTCGCCGCCGCTGAGGAAGCTGCGCACCGCCTGCTGAACGCCCGGGTTGCCGAGCAGTCCGCCGTGCAGAGCGGGGACCACGAGCGTGTGCGGGGGCAACTGGCAGGCGGGCAGGGTGAGGCTGTCCGCGAGCGGGACGACGGCCATCCAGTGCAGCGGATGCTGGCGGGTCTCCCGGGCCGCCTCCTGCGCGTACTGAGCGCCATCGCGGTCCACCGAGTTGATCAGCGCTTCGGCTCCGGACGTGCCGAACGGCGACAGGCCGCCGATGAACCAGACGACGGCCTGCAGCGCGTAGCCGGGCACGTCCCCGCGGCCGCCCTGGCTGTCCACGGGGTAGCTGACCTGGCCGGGCGCGACGATCGGGCTGAGCAGCACGATGGACCCGACCGGCACGCCTGGGTGCCGGGCCAGCATCGCATAGATACCGAGCGTGCCCTCGCTCTCCCCCACGAGGTCGACCGGCCGGCCGGTCTGCTGGTGCAGTTTCTCCACCTGAGCGGCGATGCGGTCGCCCAGAACGGACAGCGGCAGGTCGCTGGCGGCTGGGCCCTGCGGCAACGGCCGCCCCTGAGCGTCCAGCCCCCGGTACGAGAACTGCTCGGCGACCGCATTCCCGGCGACGGCGCCGAGGGACGACTCGGCGCAGCAGGAGGACCCGAACCCCTTGATCTCCAGCACGGCTGGGCCGTGCCCGGTCTGCGGCGTCCGGGCTGGCGCCGGGGCGGGCGGCGACGCTGGGGCGGCCTGGGCTCCCGCGGCCACCCGGATCACCTGCTGCTGGGGGGCCGCCGCGAGCGCGAAACCGGCCCGGACCACGCCGATGACGAGCGCGACGGACAGCACGGCGGCAACGGGCGCGATCGGGATCCGTCCTGTCGGCCGCCACAAGCGGCCCGCCGCGCCGGGCACCGCGAGCGACGAGGCGACGCCGTACCAGGCCCGCGCGTTGACGATCCCGGCCAGCCCGGTCACCGGCACCGCCCACCCGGCCGGCAGCCGGCCGATCACCACCGCGGCCAGCGAAAGCGCCAGGAAATCGGCGACGAGCCACTCAGCCGAACGGAGCGGCGGGAGGGTCCGCCACCACCCGCTCGCGGTGGCCCCGTGGCTCAGCAGCAAAGCGAACAGGATCAGCGCCGGCAGCGCCCCGAGGAACGGCCAGGAGAACGGCAGCAGGGCCACCCCGAACGTCAGCGTGACCAGCGGGGACATCAGCAGTCCCGCACAGAGGGTGAGGATGGCGCCGGAGCCGAGCAGGACCGCGGGCCGCGGGCGGGCCTGTCCCCGGGGCCAGGCCAGCCAGGCCAGGGCCGCGTCGAGAACGCTGCGGGCCACCACCACACCGGCCAGTCCCAGGACGAAGCGCGGCCAGGTCCCGCCGAAGCCGAACAGCCACCTCAGGTCGTGAAACACCGCGAGCGGGGCCAGGGCGGTAACCTGAGGAGCCAGCACGCGCGCCGACGGCGTGACGGCGTTCACCGCGGCGGCCTCTGCCATCGGCACGGCGACGGCCACCACGATCAGTCCCGGGCGCCGGGCAAAGCCCCCGCCGCGGCCGCGGGAGGTTACCCGCGGCCTCCCGCCGGCGCCGCGGCCTCTCAGCATCGCGCCGGGCCTCGCCGGGAACGGCGCTGGCCCGCCACGTCTGTATCACCCTGCGTGACATCTCCTGAGGCGTCAGTACTGGCTGGGTCTGGACCGGCCTTCGCTACCCCACTGTTGATCGTAAACCGGCGCACAACGCCTTTATTCCGGCTCCGCAGCAAGGCGGTGTTCCGGCCTCGCCGCCGGAGAGCGCTTCCGCTCTGGCCGCCCGGCGCCGCCGGCCCGGATCTGACGTTGACGTCAAGTTCCGTTACGATGCAGCTGCGGACTGCGCATCATCGGTGAATCTGGGGAGTTCCATGTCTGTGGCGGCAAATCCGCCGGCTGTACCTGCGGCACCGGGCGGGCGGGGTGTCCACTACAAGTGGATCGCTCTGTCGAACACCACGCTCGGGATCCTGATGGTGACGATCAATCAGTCGATCCTGCTGATCTCCCTGCCGGCGCTGTTCCGGGGGATCGGCCTCAACCCGCTGGTGCCGTCGAATACGGGCTACTTCCTCTGGGTGTTCATGGGCTTCGTGCTGGTCACCGCGGTGCTGGTGGTCAGCCTGGGCCGGGTAGGTGACATCTACGGCCGGGTCAAGATGTACAACCTCGGCTTCGCGGTCTTCACGTTCTTCTCGATCATGCTGTCCATAACGTGGCTGACCGGCCCGGCTGGCGCCCTGTGGATCATCATCATGCGGATCTTCCAGGGCGTCGGCGGCGCGTTCCTGTTCGCCAACTCGACGGCGATCCTGACCGACGCCTTCCCGCAGGACGAGCGGGGCAAGGCGATGGGGATCAACGGCATCGCCGCCATCACCGGCTCGTTCCTCGGCCTGATACTGGGCGGCGTGCTCGCGCCCATCGAGTGGCGGCTGGTGTTCCTGGTGTCCGTCCCGTTCGGGCTGTTCGGCACGGTCTGGGCCTACCTCATGCTGCGTGACAACGGCATCCGCATCCCGGCCAAGATCGACTGGCTGGGCAACGCCCTGTTCGCGATCGGGCTGGTCGCTCTGCTGACCGGGATCGTGTACTCGCTGCTGCCCTACGGCGGCCACCCTACCGGGTGGACCAGCCCCTTTGTGCTGACTGCGGTCTTCGGCGGGATCGCCATCCTGGGCCTGTTCGCCTGGGTGGAGACCAAGGTGCCGCAGCCGATGTTCCGGCTGGGGCTGTTCCGGATCCGGGCCTTCACGGCCGGCAACATCGCCGGCCTGCTGGGCGCGCTCGGCCGGGGCGGCCTGCAGTTCATGCTGATCATCTGGCTGCAGGGCATCTGGCTGCCGCAGCACGGCTACAGCTTCAGCCAGACCCCGCTGTGGGCGGGCATCGCCATGGTCCCGCTGACGCTCGGCTTCCTCATCGTCGGGCCACTGGCAGGCATCCTGTCCGACCGCTTCGGGGCCCGGCTGTTCGCCACGGCCGGCCTGATCGTCTCCGGCGTCGCGTTCCTGCTGCTGGAACTGCTGCCGATCAACTTCAGCTACATCTGGTTCGCGGTGCTGATCTTCCTGTTCGCGGTGGGCATGGGCCTGTTCTTCTCGCCCAACCAGGCCGCGGTCATGAACAGCCTGCCGCCCGACCAGCGCGGCGCCGGCGCCGGCATGGTCAACACCTTCCAGAACTCGGCCACTGTGCTGTCCATGGGCCTGTTCTTCACCATCGTGACGCTCGGACTGGCCGCCAACCTGCCCTCGCACCTCTACAAGGGCCTGGTCAACGCGGGCGTCGCGCCGTCCGCAGCGCACGTGGTCGCGAACGAGCCGCCGATCGGGAGCCTGTTCTCGGCGTTCCTCGGCTACAACCCGATCAAGGAACTGCTCGGCCCGACCGGGGCCCTGCAGCACCTGAGCCCCAGCCAGCAGGCTTACGTCACCGGTCGGACGTTCTTCCCCAAGCTGATCGAGCAGCCCTTCGCCAGCGGCCTGCACCTGGCGTTCACCTTCGCGGCCATCGCAACGGCCGTGGCCATCATCGCCTCCGCCCTGCGCGGCAAGCGGTACCTGCACGCGACCGAGCCGTCCGCGGCCGAACTGGCGGACGGCGCCGCCGAGATCGGCGGGATCACGGGCTTCGTCGAGCCGCTCGCCTCCTCGGACGCCGACCAGCCGGTCAACGGCAACGGTAACGGCAACGGCCGGCTGGCCGCGGCCGACCAGTCCGGGGGCGGCGGCGGTAACCGGGGATCCGACTCCCCATCAGGAAGCAGCTGACCTGATGGCCACGACGGCGCAGCGTGACGCCGCAGGCACCGCCCCCGGCGCCGGATCGCCTCCTGC
>Ga0181523_10000644_pt1 | contig 39736 bp, 30 predicted proteins | sample PEATcosm2014_Bin_43_FD_119752 | JGI IMG/M metagenome (GOLD analysis project Ga0181523, IMG submission 119752) | Peatland microbial communities from MTU Mesocosm Facility, Houghton, MI, USA - PEATcosm2014_Bin05_30_metaG | ecosystem: Environmental > Terrestrial > Soil > Wetlands > Peat | place... | reverse complement strand
GTGCGACGGATGAAAACCGGCTATGGATAAGTGGAAAGCAAAAAGCCGCTTCCCACTTATCCACAGCCACGACGACTACGAAATATAACCAGTTATGGGATACGGATTCTGAGGGCAAGGTCACACTGATTCGTAATTGTGGTGAATCCCTTTAAGCGTGATCTCCCGTCTTGGGAGTGGAGTGCTCGCCGGTGCGATTGTTCTAAACCACGTTTGTGTAAAGCCACGTTTGTGTAATTGACAAACGTGAGACTCAGTATTACCTTTAGCCCCATTACCCTATCTGGTTCCCGACATTTAGAGATTTGCCGCAAATTCAAGTCTTCATGGATTTGTGTGCTTAGACGATGCCGCTATGCGTCGCAAGAATGCTGATCGAAGCTCGAGCAAGGTGTGGTGGGTACCATGAGCAGAGACCATTCCGACGACGAGTTGCGGGACTCGTTTGCTGAGCTGGGCTTCATCACCTGTTCCCCAATGATCGTGCCCGTGTTACGCTGCGCCCGCAAAGCTGCCCAAGTCAGCGACGTGACAGTCTTGTTGCAAGGAGAAACAGGAACCGGCAAGCAGGTCCTCGCCCAAGCCATCCACAAACTCGATCAGAAGCGCCGTGCCTTTAGCTTTGTGACCGTCCATTGCAGTACGATCAGCGAAGCGCTGGCTGAGAGTGAACTGTTCGGTCATCAGCGCGGCGCGTTTTCCGGCGCTCACCAGGAGCGCAAAGGTCTGTTCCAATCGGCGCACCGCGGCACACTCTTTTTGGATGACGTCAATGATCTTCCAGGAATCCTACAGCCCAAGTTGCTGGATGTCATCCAGCGCGCAACGCTGCGGCCCGTGGGATCGGACCGCGAGATTCGAGTGGATGTGCGCATAATCGCCGCATGCAACCAACCACTGGAGCCGCTGGTGCGCGAGGGTCGATTCCGCGCCGATTTGTACCATCGTCTGAATGTAGTGAAGTTGGCGTTGCCGCCTCTGAGCGAGCGCAACGATGATCTGGCATCTCTCATACTTTCATTCGCCAAACGGCACGATTCTTTGTATGAACCTATCGAGATGGTCGAGCCGGAACTGCTAACCCTCCTTCGTTCGTATTCCTTTCCTGGCAACGTGCGAGAGCTGGAGAACGCGGTTCAGCGCATGCTGTTTCTCAAGACCAAAGGAAATTCCCTTGGCGTGGCCGACTGGCTGGCCCAGTCGGGATCGGACGGCGTGAGCGAGAACCGGGACCTTCTGGAGGAAGCCGCGGTTTTCGCGTGGAAGGCCATTGCGCATCGCGGGATTTCCTACGCCGAGACTATTCAGGAAATTGAACGAAGGCTGCTCGAGACCGCCTTCAGCGTTTCCCATTGCACGCGGCGAGAAATGGCTCAACGTCTACGGACCAGTGAACGAACTCTCTACTACAAAATGCGCGCACATCGGGTTCAGGGTACGGGCGCATAAGCAATGGGTAGGCCATTTCTCCTCTGCTGAAGTGCCTTCCTCTGCAAAGTTCTCCATCGTGAAATACGAGCTGCAACATTGTAAGTCACTTTTCTATTGTCCCCACCCATTTGTCCCCACCCATTGTCGAACCATGTAGTGCGAGCCCGATACCAAAACGAAGATCCGCTGGTGAGCGCAATGCCGGCACAGTGCTGCTGCCATTTATTGCAGGGGGACGCGGTTTGTTTCGTCAGAATCCCTCGAAGCAGGGTTACGCTCGCCCCACCCTCTGGGGCACGCCATCTTCTACCCGCTAAATGTGGCAGACTCCCTGCAAGGTCTTGCACAGGCTCCGAAGTAGCTTACGCAGAATGCTGAAAGCCGCCGCACCACTTTGCAGCATTTGCAAGTCCGGCCTGCTCTCACACTATTCAATCCCGCCAAACCGATGGCAAGGCAAGGGGCGAGCCGCCGCGACGTTAACCCTTCTTCTCGTCTTTCCTCTTTTTCTTCTTCGTTAGCTGGACTGCAAATTCCGGCAGTTGCTTCATGTTGGTCGCTTTCAAAGCAGCGATGGGAATGCGTGTCGTGTTCTTCAATTTAATTGCTTTGTCTACAGCGAGAGACAGAGAAATCCACATCCTGGTTGCACCTGCTCTTCCCGATCCCTCGCAACTGGCAGTTCGCATGCCTCAGGAGAAAGTGTCGCAAGGCCGCCAATCAATGTTGACTGAGGAATTTTTCCGGGTTGCAGCTCGGTAAGCAGCACTTTTGGCATGGCCGCAAAGAGGAGAACCTCCACGCAAGTCGGAGACAAAGTGCGATTTCGGATTTCTGATGTGTTCCTCCCCAGTCCGGAGGCAGTGCTGGTGACCCCATCAATGGAACAACTACTCGAGGGAACAATCGTAGATTTTTCCGATTCAGGCCAGAAAGCAATGGCCTTCGCAGTTGTTGACGTCATTCGAAGGCAGACCGTGGTTGTGCCCATCGAGAAGTTGAACGCAATTCACTTTGATGGGACAGGCACAAGGGGCTGATGCCACGCTGGGCTAAGAGAACCGTTTCAAACCAAGAAAGGGAGATGATTCATGTCCATCACGCCTACTTATCCTGGCGTTTACATCCAGGAGCTTACCAGTCCCGTCCACACCATTGCGGCCGTAGCAACGTCGATCACCGCGTTCGTGGGATACACAGCACAGGGCGTCGACAATCGTGCACAAGAGATTTTCAGCTGGGGTGATTTTGAAAATCTTTACGGAGGCCTGGCGTCAAATAGCGAGCTGAGCTACGCCGTCTCGCAGTTTTTCCAGAACAACGGGACACAGGCATATGTGGTTCGGACACCGGCGACTTCGCTGGGGGCCTCCGGCGCCAACGTGGTCTTTGATGGAATTGAGTTTACCGCTTTGAGCAGCGGCACGTGGGCCAACAGTAAGTTGCTGGTGGACGTCGATGTGATCGGCGTCAATCTCGCCGCCGATCCGCTCGCGTTCAATCTCACCATTACGAATCTGGCTAATTCCAACCAAAGCCCCGAATACTTCGCCAACGTCACGCTGACTCAGAGCAGCAACAATTACATCACCACGGTCGTGAACGATCCGGACAATGGATCCCAACTGGTGAACGTCACTTTTCCTGGAGCGGCGCCTACGACGGCAGTTACCGTGAGCGGCGTCCTGGGAGCGGCGATCACGACGTCCGCGGTCAACACCGCTATTGGCGGCAGCGCCACAGCAACCACGGCGTCACAGGATTGCAGTCTGACCGTGAGTACCAGTTCCCCGGCTACACCGCCGTCGGGCTTTCCGATCACGGTGAAGATCTTCGGCAAAGGTACGGCCATTCCGCAAACGCTGACCGGTCTGGCGGCGCAGGTGCAACAAGCAATCAATGCCGTCCTTGCGGTGCAAGTGCCGGGAGCGACTGTGCAATGCACGGTAGCACCCAATGGCACCGGGCAGGCCATCCGCATCAACGCGCTGTTGCCCCAAAATCCAGACGCGGTGGTGACTTTTGGCAAGCCGGCGACCGGAGGCGATGCTTCGGCGGCGCTGGGGCTTTCAACGGCTGAGGAAAATGTCGCGCATTACTCGATGGGTACCGGCAACTCCTTTGGCTCTCAAACCAGCTCGGGAAAAGGATCGAATGGCACTGGGCTGCCGCAGACTGCGGACATCATCGGCGACCCGGCAGCTTTCAGCGGTATCTACGCGCTGCAGAAGGTCGACCTGTTCAACCTGCTGAGCATTCCGGATGCGACCCGGGCGCTTCCCAGTAATCCTTCCTCACCTGATCCGACAATCAATACGTCGGCTATCTACAGCGCCGCGGTTACGCTCTGCGGCCAGCGGCGGGCCTTCTTGCTGGTCGATTCGCCGCCGAATGTGGCGACGGTACCGGGTGCGGTGGATTGGATCTCCAGCCAGCTGAATGTAGTGAATCCGAACGGAGCTGCTTTCTTCCCGCGATTGCGGTTACCTGACCCGCTCAACAGTTACAACCTGCGGACCTTTGCTCCTTCCGGAGTGGTCGCCGGGGTCTACGCGACGATCGATGGGTCTCGCGGCATTTGGAAAGCGCCGGCGGGAATTGAGGCGGTGCTGAACGGCGTTCAGAGTATGACCTACAAATTAACCGATGCAGAAAATGGAGTGCTCAATCCTCTGGGGTTGAATTGTTTTCGCACATTTCCTTCCTACGGCCCGGTGCTGTGGGGAGCGCGGACGCTGGTGGGTGCCGATGCCATGGCAAACCAGTGGAAGTATGTTCCCATCCGCCGCATGGCTCTGTTCCTGGAACAGAGTCTCTATCAAGGCACTCAGTGGGTGGTGTTCGAACCTAACGATGAACCGCTGTGGGCGGCGATCAGGCTCAACGTGGGTTCGTTCATGCAGACCTGCTTCCTCAAAGGTGCGTTTCAAGGACAAACCCCCGACCAGGCGTATTTCGTGAAATGCGACAGCGAGACCACAACGCAAACCGACATTGACAACGGAATCGTCAACATTCTCGTTGGCTTCGCTCCGCTGTACCCGGCTGAATTTGTCGTGATTCAGATTGAACAACTCGCCGGGCAGACGCAGTCCGCTTGAAACTTGGTGAAAGGATGAGCTATGGCAGAGTTTACGGTAAATGCACAGCGCTTCGATCCCTATAAGAATTTCAAGTTCCGCCTCAAGTGGGATGGCCAGTATGTGGCCGGGATCAGCAAGGTATCGGGACTGAAGCGCACCACGCAAGTGGTCAAGCACCGCGATGGCGCAGATCCAAGCGCGACGCGCAAATCGCCGGGCCAATCAGACTTCGACGCTATCACGCTGGAGCGCGGCGTGACGCACGATACCGCCTTCGAAGCCTGGGCAGCGAAAGTGTGGCAACTGGGCGCGAGTCTTGGTTCAGAAGTCTCGCTGGCGGATTTCCGCAAGGACGTCATTCTCGACTTCTATAACGAAGCCGGCCAACTGGCCATCAGCTACAAAATTTATCGCGCCTGGGTATCCGAGTACCAGGCCTTGCCGGACCTGGATGCAAATGCCAATGCAGTTGCTATCCAGCACATCAAGCTGGAACACGAAGGATGGGAGCGCGATGTTTCCGTTACGGAACCTACGGAGCCGAGCTTCAACTCGACACACGCGTGAGTTGAATGGACGACATCCGCTCACTTACGGGGGAGCTGCTATTGAGGGCATGGGAGGAAGGCAAGGAAAAGCATGCCTTGGCCCGTGGCCTCATCCTGCTGTCACTGGCGCTGGCGGAAGGCGATTTGCAAAAGCTGGGACAACTGAGCTTGGGAGAACGCAACTACCTTTTGCTCCGCTTGCACCAGCGTACGTTCGGGCCGGTTCTCAACGGTTTTGGCATCTGCCCGCAGTGTTCTGCGCAGCTTGAGTTCACTGCCCCGGTGGCCGGGCTTATCGAGCACCTGCAAAGCCAGCGTTGTGAAGGCCCGATGATTTGGGAGGAGAACGGAAGGCAATACCAGTTGCGTCCTGTCACCAGCAGCGACTTGCTGGCCTTGCTGGAGTCGCCCGACGCGATTGATGGACAAAAGCAACTGCTGCGGAGGTGTCTAACCGTTTCGGGCGAACCTTTGGCGGGCGAGGAGCCGCACGCTACACCTTCCGTTGTTGAAAGATTCGAGCAACTTCACGCGCCAGCGGAGATGACGTGTGTCGTGCAGTGCGCCGCCTGTTTCGGCCGCGAAACACTTGAATTGGATATTGCGCAGTTTGTCTGGGTCGAGATCCGCAACGCTGCCAAGCGGTTATTGGCTCAGGTTCATGAACTGGCATGGGCGTACGGCTGGAGTGAGGAGGCCATTCTTCGCATGAGTCCACATCGCCGCAATGCCTATATGGAGATGCTGAGCGGATGAGCAACCTGCTGGAACGAATGGTGCAAAGGATACACGCTCCTGGGCCTGGGATCGAACCCCTGTCGCCGCCTTCCTACGCCTGGCAAGGAGTCGCCGGTTCGAGGTTGTGGGCGGAGCGCGGAGACAGACTGGAAGCAACTCTGGAAGACAACGCACTGGCGCAGTCGGAACCGGAACCCAGCAAATACAACGCGGACGCTTTCGGATTGCACCTGAGAGTCGATCGTCGCGACAGTCAACGCCAAGAGAGCGGGACTACGGACGATGACTTGGGTTCAGAACCTCCGGGCGTGGCAGGAAGCAGATCAGCATTCGAGTCTTCCCTTCTGCGGCCTTCTTCCACCGAAACTTCGAGGGCCCCGCAAGCCGATCAGCAGGATAGGAGCCTGCACAAAAGAGAAACTGTGGCGCCGTCCATGTCCACGCGAATGCCGGCAACCACCAACCCCTCGGCGCCTGCAACCGCTTCCGCAAAGTTCGCTGAAACGCCTCGGCGGGAACTGCCCGTCCGCGAACAGCGCAGCCCGCGCGATGTGAGTGGCACTAAAAAACCTGTGAAGGAAGAGCCGGAGATGATGCGGCGGGCCCAGGTACCAGCAACGCTAAGCCGGCCGGAAAATACGCACGCTGCGCCGCGCTCGAATCGCGTTCTTTCCCAGCCTCAGGGCATAGCCGAGAAAGACAGGATGTCGACGCAGGTCACGATCTCGATTGGCCATGTCGAGGTTCGGGCTGAGCAGCCGGCACAGCAGCCGCGGCGAGCCCCGTTTCGCCCGCGCGTTTCCCTTACAGACTTTCTCAACCAGAGAAAGCCGGAGCGCTTATGAGCGACTACCTTGCCATCGGTGGCGTGAGCGCGACCCTGCGCTCGCTATTGACGACGGCGCTCACAAGCGGAGGGCCTAGCACGTTGCTGGGATCGTCGGCGACAGCAATCACCTCTCTCTCGCCAGACCTGATCAAAACCGGAACCGACGAGCAACCGCAGCTCAATATTTTTATGTATTACGCGAGCATCAACCCCTCGCTTAGAAATCTCGACTTGCCATCATTGAATGCACAGGGAGGAAGAATCAGCAATCCCCCATTGCCGCTGAACCTTCATTATCTGATCACTGCATACGGCGGCAATCAATTCGATCCCGAGATCCTGCTGGGCTGGGCTATGCAGGTCTTCCACGACACTCCAGTAGTCCCGCGCGCAACGATTCAAGCCGCGCTTACCGCTCTGGGGACGACGGGTACAGAAAACCAGTTGATCTCCGCCAGCACTCTTCCCAATCAGGTGGAGCACATCCGTATCACGCCGGAAGCGCTGACGACGGAGGAGATATACCGGCTTTGGGCGGCGTTCCAGACCAGCTATCGTCCGACCACTTCGTATCAGGTCTCCGTTGTGGTCATCCAGGACACGCAGTCCTTTGCCTCGAATCTTCCGGTGCAGCGGCGCACGGTGGTGGCTGTGCCATCGCAAATACCGGTGATCAACTCCATCTCGCCGACCAACGCCACCGCTGGACAGATGATCACGCTGAGCGGCAGCAACTTCCTGGGTAGTTCGCCGGCGAACACGCTGGTAGCGTTCGATTCAAATTCCGGCATCGCTCCCAATGTTGTACAAGGAAACTTCCTCAAGGTAACGCTGCCGGCAACGCTGCAGGCCCGCACGCACATTGTGCGGGTGCAGATCACAACTACTTTTCCAGGATCGAGCACACCGCATCCGGGTTTCAGCTCAGCACCGGCGCTCTTCCAGCTTATTCCCGTTATCCAGGGCACATCCCCGTTTACCGCAACTACCGGGAAACCCTTCACAGTCACAGTTTCGCCGGCGGTGGGGAGCAGCCAGCAAGCCGTACTCTACATTGGTGACAACGCGATCCCGATCGACGAGCGGCCCGCTACCGCGCCTGCCAGTTCGAGCACTTTGACCTTTCCTATTCCGGCGACATTTGCCACCGGGCTTTTTCCTATTCGCCTTGAGATTGATGGTGCGCAAAGCGCTCTCACCCTCAATGCCAGCAATCAATTCACGCCGCAAGTTCAGGTGAATGCATGAGCACGCTCGAACCAGAAGTTATAACCAGGGTGCTCCCGGATTCGCCGGCTGAGTCGCTGAGCGAAGCCCTGGACCGAGTGTATGGGGTACTCATCGGAGCCATCCAGATTGCAGAAGTGAAGGACGAGCCGGCGAAGGGCAACACTGCGCTGTTTTCGAGTGAGCCATGCTTTGCCCTCCAGCGTCTCCAGTCCGTCTTCGGCCTCAGTTCCTTCGAGCGGGACCTGCTGGTGCTGTGCGCGGGCGCCGGCCTGGAAAGGCGATTTCTCTCTGCCTGCGCAGCTGCCCACCAGGAGGGCGGCGCCGTTTGGCCGACATTCGGATTGGCCTTGAGTGCTCTCGAAGAACCGCATTGGAGCGCGATTAGCCGCGCCCGGCCTCTTCGCTACTGGCACTTAATCGAGGTCGAATCCGGTTCGCTATTACACGCTCCGTTGCGCATTAACGAGCGCGTTCTGCAGTTCTTAATAGGGGTGCCGGCTGTCGATGAGCGGCTGGAAGCCCTGGTGAGGCCGCTGGATCCACGTTTGTCAGTGAGCGCGGTAGAACAGTCGAGCAACCTCACAGAATCCATCCGTCCGGCCGTGAACCATTGGAACCGCTTACCGGCCATGCATGATCCGATTCTCCTGGTGGGACAACATGCATCGACCCGAACGTCCGCCTTCCTGGAAATCTGCCGGAAGACCCACCTGCGGCCATGCGCCATTCACGCCGCCGATATTCCGACGGAAGCGGCTGAACGCGAGCAGTTCTGCCGTCTATGGACGCGTGAGTCTGTCTTGAGCGGGGCAGCGCTCTGCATTCAGACCGACGATACCGAGAGCTATCGCAATCTGCTGCCTGCGCTGCGCCAACTGGAAACGCCGGTGGCGGTGGAAGTGCAACTCGGCTCCCAGGCAGAGCGCCTGGAGGGCCTGCGAATCTATCTGCCGCCCATGCTGGCTGCCGAACGCAAGAAGATATGGAGTGCCTACCTGGGACCGGCTGCAGATCGGCTGAATGGCGATCTCGACCGCATTGTGGACCATTTCCTCTTCGATGAGCCGGGGATTCAGATTTCAGCGCTGGCAGCGCAGGAAGAGATGGCGGCCAACGAGGGACAGGATGCGGGTCAGGTCATATGGAGAAGCTGCCGCCGCCACGCGCGGCGTTCGTTGGAAAAAATCGCCCAGAGGCTTGAACCTCGCGGCATGTGGGATGACCTGGTTTTGCCGCAACAGCAGATCGAGACCTTGCGGCAGATCGTAATACACGTACGGCAGCGGGCCATCGTGAACGAGGACTGGGGGTTCGCCCTCCGCTATGCGCGCGGATTGGGATTGAGCGTGCTGTTCAGCGGCGCCAGCGGCACCGGCAAAACTCTGGCGGCTGAGATTATGGCCGCGGAACTAAATCTCGATCTCTACCGCATCGACTTGGCCTCCGTGATCAGCAAATACATCGGCGAGACGGAGAAAAATCTGCGGACCATTTTCGACGCGGCGGAGGAAAGCAGCGCCATCCTTCTGTTTGATGAGGCGGATGCTCTGTTCGGGAAACGCAGCGAGGTGCGCGACAGCCACGACCGCTACGCGAACCTGGAGGTGAGCTATCTGCTGCAGCGGGTGGAATCCTATCGCGGCATTGCCATCCTCACCACCAACATGCAACATGCTTTGGATTCGGCCTTCGTGCGCCGCTTTCGCTTCATCATTCAATTTCCATTTCCGGATGCGGCTTCCCGCGAACGCATCTGGGAGCGCATTTTCCCCTCCGCCGCCCCGCTGGATTCGGTCAAGTTCGAGAAGCTGGCGCAGCTCAACATTTCGGGCGGGGTGATTCGCAACATCGCCGTACACGCGGCCTTTATGGCGGCGGAGAACCAGGAAGCAATCGGTATGAAACATCTGCATGCTGCCGCGCAGATCGAATATTCCAAAATGGCCAAACCGCTCACGCAGGCGGAGACCCGAGGTTGGTTATGAGGCACAGAACAGCCCCGCCCCCGCGCGGGAACTCCGAGCAGCCGTCCCGCCTGAGCACGAAGCCGGCGGTCGCTGTGCATTTCCAGATTGAGCGCCTCACAGTCGCGGGATATTCCGCTGCCGAGCGCGAGCGTTTTACCCGCTCTTTGCGGCTCCGCTTGAGCGCCTTGGCCCAGAAGACGGATCGGTACCGCTGGATTGAGGCGAAAGAGTCTCGCGTCGAACGCCTGGATGCCGGCCGGCTCGCGCCTGGGGCAATTCCGGAAACAGCGGCGCGGCAGATAGCAACAAGGATATTCGACGGGTTGGGAAAACAGGAAAAGAGGACGTCAAGAGCCATGCGTTAGCTCCGGTTTGAATAGGCTTCCCTCGCTTCGCCTGGGATCAAAGTCAAAGTCTCAAAAAACGCGGGTTGCTCAAGAAAGCAAGACTTATGCCTATTTCGCCATTGCTACAAAAGGGAGCGCTGCTCACGTTCGATCCCAATACGGGGGCCCCCTTGGGCCAGATCATGCTGCAGTACAATCCCGAAACTCTGACCCGAACGCTCAAACCGCAGAGCGTCGGGGACGAACCGGATCGCACCGAGATACTTCGCCTTAAGGGTCCGCCCATCGAAACCATCAAGTGCGATGTAGAAATCGATGCCACGGACCAGCTCGCCGCCTCCGATCCCACAGCGATCAGTTTCGGCATCCAGCCCCAACTCGCGGCCTTGGAGCTGTTGGTTTATCCCTCGAGTAGCGTGTTGATGGCAAATGAAGTTTTGTCCTTGCTGGGCACCATTGAAATTCTCCCCATGGAGACAGCGCTTACCGTGTTTGCCTGGAGCCAGAGCCGCATTACGCCGGTGCGCATCACGGATCTCTCCATCACGGAAGAGGCGTTCGATCCAAACCTGAATCCCATTCGCGCCAAGGTTTCCCTGGGCATGCGCGTTCTCAGCATTAATGACGTTGGTTTTCTGACGCCGGCCGGGGCGCTTTACATGATTTACCAAACCACCAAGGAATCTCTGGCTCAACAGAGCTAGGAGGAGAATTCAATGGACCAGGCGTTGGCATCGCTGATCACGGGGGCCGCTGGTACTGGCGCAACCACCAACCCGAACAGCCGCTGCTATGGCGCGCAGATCGAGAGCACGACTCTGCCGGACGGAACGCCGGTCAACTACCTTGCGCGACGCATCATTCCTCAGCCGGGCAATTATTCCTCCACGCAAAGTTATGTGATCGTCGATGGCGATCGTTTGGACAACCTGGCAGCCAAGTTCCTCGGTGACCCAACCCTGTACTGGATGATCTGCGATGCCAATGGAACAACCGATCCGGATGAATTAACTGCGCAAGTGGGAACGACCATCCTGATTCCGGTAGCTTCCAACCTACCTCCGGGAGCGCGCAATGGCTAGTCCGCTTTATCTCACGTTGCTCGCCGGACCAGTGGTGGCGCTGCCGGTGCCCAAGCCGCTGATTGACGCGCTCGTCTCAGTGGAAGTAACCGAGTCTGCAACCGGCCCAAGCGGCTTCCAGATCACGTTTACGCTGGGCGACAACTCCATCCTGCAAACTCTGTTCCTGCTGGCAGCATCCGCGCCCATCCCCATTTTGCGCGTCGTCGTCGTGGTCACGTTCGGTGGTCTGCCGCAAGTGATTATGGACGGCATCATCGAGCACCAGGAGGTGGTGCCCGACGCCATGACGGGTTCATCGAAACTGGTCGTCAGCGGACACGACCTGTCGGCGTTGATGGGGCTAATCGATTTTTCCGGACTTCCTTATCCGGGCATGAGCCCAGACCTTCGCGTGCTGACGATCCTGGCCAAATACGCGGCATTTGGCATTGTGCCGGAAGTCATTCCGGTTCCCATCCCCGACATTTCGGTGCCCATCGAGCAGATTTCCTCGCAGAAGGAGACGGACCTGTTGTACATCCAGCAATTGGCGAAGGAAGCGGGCTATGTGTTTTACGTCATCCCCGGACCGTTGCCAGGAATGAACCAGGCTTACTGGGGACCACAGATCCGGGTCGGCATTCCGCAGCCGTGCCTGAACGTCAACATGGATTCGTGGACCAACGTGGAGAGCTTGAATTTTCGCTATCAGCCGCAGAGTTCGGTGCTGCCCATCGTTTTCATACAAGAGCCGATCACAAAAATGACGTTGCCGATACCGATTCCGCCGGTGACTCCATTCAATCCGCCGCTGGGTATAGCCGTTCCCATTCCGCAGAAGATCGAACAGATGAAAGAGACGGCGCAGCTCAATCCCGCGCAGGCCCTCATGCAAGGGATGGCCCGGGCAGTAGAAACAGCGGACGTCGTAACTGGCGACGGAACCCTGGATGTGTTGCGCTACGGCCAGGTCCTGCGGGCGCGGAGTCTGGTGGGAGTGCGCGGCGCCGGCATCGCTTTCGACGGCATGCACTACGTGGACAGCACAACCCACAAGTTGAAACCCGGCGAATACAAGCAGAGTTTTGTTCTAAAGCGCAACGCGCTGATTTCAAACCTGCCGCTGGTACCGGCGCTGCCATATTAAGCGGCCCGCGAGTAACGAGGAAAAAGGTGGCCAAACATTACGGCAAATATCGCGGAACGGTGATCGATAACATCGATCCTCTGCAAATTGGGCGACTCATGGTGCAGATTCCTGACGTTTCCAATGTGATCCCTTCCACCTGGGCTATGCCGTGCGTTCCCTTTGGAGGCATCCAGTCCGGCTTTTATGCGGTGCCCGATATCGGTGCCGGAGTGTGGATCGAGTTTGAGCATGGCGATTCAGATTACCCGGTATGGGTGGGCACTTACTGGGGATCGGCGGCTGAAGTTCCGGCGCTGGTTTTAGCCGCGCCGCCGGGAGTTCCGCAAGTAGTAATCCAGACGATGGGGCAGAACACTCTTTTGATCAGCGATGTTCCTGGTCCGACCGGAGGCATTTTGCTGAAGTCAACCACGGGAGCCATGATTTCGATTTCGGATACCGGAATCATCATCAGCAATGGCCAGGGCGCGACCATTGTTATGACCGGTCCCGCCGTCACTATCAACGAAGGCGCTCTGGAGGTGATCTAGACCATGCCTGGATTCCTGATTCAACAGGGTGCGACAGTGATGTGCATTCATGGCGGCCAAGCCATGCCGCTGGTGCCGAACCCCGCGGTTACGCTGGAGGGAATGCCAAGCTGTCTGCTGCCCGACCCCTGGAGCGTGGCCGGCTGTCCGGGAATTCCACCGACTATTCCTCCGTGCGTAACGGCGTCGTGGATCGTGGGCACGGTTCGCGTCACATCCTACGGCCAGCCGCTGTTAGTGCAAAGTAGCCAGGCAGTTTGTGTACCGACGGGAACTCCATTGCTCTCCATTGTCACGCAGGTGCGCGTGAACGCGATGTGACGGGAACGGACTTAGCTATGAGTTCAGTTATGAATTTGGCATTTCCTTACAATTTCGATTCCACGGGGCACACGGCGCAGACCGATCTGCTGACGCACATCAACGATATGATCGCGCAGATCCTTTTTACCTCGCCGGGCGAGCGTGTGAACCGGCCCACTTTTGGCAGCGGAACCGCACAACTTGTCTTTGCGCCCAACAGCGTGATCCTGGCCGGCGCACAACAGCAGGCCATTCAAGCCGGACTACAGCAGTGGCTCTCCGACCTGATTCGGGTGCAATCGGTCGCGGTCGTGGCCGACGGCGAGACCCTGCAGATCACCGTCGTTTACGTGGTGATTCAGACGCAGCAACAGCAGACGCAGCAGTTTGTATATGGCGGAGCTATGTCATGATCTATTTCTGCTCACGGAACAACCGCCGCTCGCTGGTGCAGCAAAGCCCGACGCTCAATGGCATCGACTACCTTGAAATCGTTGGGGGTTCGCCCTGCGGTAAACAGCTGGCACTCACCTTCTTGAAAAGCGCGCGCTCGCTCAACCTCACGCCCGCCAATATCACGATTACCGGCGGCGCTGCAGTTACGGTCACCTCGATCACCCCGGCCACCGCCGCCGCTCCTTTCGTGATTCTGGTCAATCTCAACCAAACCGGAGATTTTTCTCCCTACACACTCGGGCTGGTGGCAGGAACCGGAATCATCGATCCGCCGGATGGAATCGATCCACAACTTTCCAGTGTCACGTTCTCGTTCAAAGCCGGGTGCCCAACTCCCGCCGATTGCGTGCTGAACAACTGCTGCCCTACTCCTCCCCAACCGGCGCCCGACATCAACTACCTGGCCCGGGACTACGATGGCTTCCGCCAAGTCATTCTGGACCGAATGGCGGCACTGAATCCCAAGTGGACGGAGACTCACGCCGCCGATCTCGGCATCGCCCTGGTGGAGACCTTGGCGTACGCCGCCGATCATCTCAGCTATCAACAGGACGCAGTCAGCACCGACGCCTACATCGGCACAGCCCGCAGCCGCATCTCGATGCGCCGCCACGCGCGCCTGGTGAACTATCAGATTGGAGAGGGCAGCAACGCGCGCACCTGGGTTCAGATGAGTACTGCGGTCGATAACCTGCAGATCCCGGCTCAGACCCAGTTCTATGTGCGCGTTCCTGGGCTGGCCGCGGTGGCTAAGGCTGGCGATCCGGTGGCGCAACAGCTGGCACAATCCACAAACCCGATCTTCGCCAGCATGCAAGCGGCGACCCTTTTTACTGAACAAAACAGTATGAACTTTTATACGTGGGGCGATGCCAACTGCTGTCTGCCTGCGGGAGCAACCCAGGCGACGCTGGTTGGCAATCTGACTACGCTCAAAGCCGGGAACGTGCTGATCTTCGAGGAGGTGTTGGGTCCAGATACGGGAAACGCGGCTGACGCAAACCCGGCGAACCGCTGGGCAGTGCTGCTCACCGATGTTCGGACGACCAATTACAAATCAAATCCCCTGGTTGACCCGCTCACGAATCAAAAAATTACCCAGATCACGTGGTCCGCGGCTGACGCGCTCGCCTTTCCGCTCTGCCTTTCTTCCATGACGGACGCAGAGCCACCGGTTATGGTCGTGAATGTGAGCGTTGCCCGGGGAAACACTGTCCCGGCCGACCACGGTGTCTGGATCAACTCCGAGGACCTGGGTTTAGTTCCAGCGCCGCCTCCAGCGCCGATCACCACCAGTACCTGCACCTGTGGGACGACATCGTCGGTAACTGCGCCGATTCCGCGGTTCTATCCGGAACTGGCGCAATCTCCGCTCACGTTTAGCATCCCATTCAGCGGAATTTCTTCCGTCAGCGCCTTTCTGGCCGCGGACCCTGCAGACGCACAACCGCAGATCACAGTTACCAGCAATGACGGGCTTACCTGGACGCCGGCGGCTGATTTGCTGTCCTTCAGCGATGCCGACCACCGATTTGTTGCGGAAATTGAGAACGACGGCGCGGCCTTTCTGCGTTTTGGAGATGGCCAATACGGCGCCGCGCCCGATGCTGGAGTCGATTTCTCCGCCAACTATCGCGTCGGCAATGGCAGCATCGGAAACATTGGACAGGACGCTCTGGCACACGTCGTATTCCCCGCGAGTTTCATCTCTCCGCTTACGAACATCACCGGCATACGTAATCCGCTGGCGGCCAGCGGCGGCGTCGACCCCGAGGATATGCAACACCTCCTGCAGTACGCCCCGTTCAGTTATGAGCAGCAGTTGCGTTGTGTGACCGAGGCCGACTACAGCCAAGCGGCCAGTCACGTGAGCGGTGTCCGGGCTGCCCGCGGCACGCTGCGTTGGACCGGGAGCTGGTACACCGCTTTTGTCTCAGTGGAAGCCGCCCCACTGACAACACAGCTGATCGACAGTACCACCGCCCGCCTGAATCCATTGCGCATGATCGGCACCGATCTGGCCGTCGAGGGCGCTGTCACCGTGGGATTACAAATCACGATGCAGATTTGCGTTGATCCGGAACACTTCCAAGGTGACGTCTATGACGCGTTGATGCAGGTCTTTGTCACCGGCAACCAGTGCAACGGGCAGAGCGGGCTGCTGAACGCGGCCAACTTCTCTTTTGGACAGATGGTGTATGCGAGCCCGTTAATCGCAGCCGCGCAGACAGTCGAAGGGGTTCTATCCGCCACTCTGATTACATTTGCGCGCGTGGATGATCCTTCGATCGACGGGGTTGCGCAGGGCTATCTCACCATGGGACGCCTGGAGATTCCACACTGCGACAACGATCCCAATCACCTGAATAACGGAATCTTTGTGCTTCAGATGGATGGTGGTAAATGAGTAACACGACAAATGATGGCTGCGCGATTCCCCAACAGCAACTGTGTGGCTGCTGCGCGGGGGTTGCGGACCAGACTCCACAGCTCATCACCAACCGTCCCGCGCTCTCTTCCATTGCCTATCGAGCCGGCACGTATTCCAGCTTCAATGCCAGCATGCTGGCGGCGCTTTCTGATCCCGACTTTCCGGTCCTGGCACTGCTGCGAACGCGCGATCCGTCTGATTTTTCCATTGCCTTGCTTGATGCCTGGGCCGTGGTGCTGGACATCCTGACGTTTTACCAGGAGCGCTTTGCCAATGAGGCGTTTCTGCGCACCGCGATCAACCAAAGATCTGTTTTTGAGCTAGCCCGACTTGTTGGCTATGTGCCATCGCCGGGGGTCGCCGCTTCGGCGGTGCTCGCGTTTACGCTGTCCAGCGCCACGGGATCGCCCGACAACGTGCTGATTGCAGCAGGAACGCGCGTTCAGAGCGTCCCCGGACCCGGCCAAACCCCGCAGGTGTTTGAAACGTCATCGGACCTGGTGGCCATCATTGCTGAAAACGCTATCCCCGCCCAAACCGCGATTCCGTGGCAGCTTTTTGGCGCCGATGTCAGCACATGGGTTCAGGGAACGGCAAACAATATCAACGTCGGGGATGCGCTGCTTTTTCTAACGGCGCACTCCGGTGAGGCGGTCGCGAATGGCCCCGCGGACGTGCACTACGTGACCGGGGTCAACATCAATTCAGTTTCCGGCAATACCCAAGTTTTATGGGATCAGCCTCTGTCCTCGGCCTTCAAGGCCGGAATGACGGCCGAAGATGTCTCGATCTTCACGTTCGGCAAAAAGGCCGCACTCTACGGAGCGCAGGCGCCTATTCCGCTCACCCTGACAAACATAAACTCCGGCACCCTCGGATATGAAGGCGGCAATGACTGGACCTTCTCTTACTCAGACTACAGCTATCACATCAACCTTGACGCTTCTTACCCCGGCCTGGCGCCGCAGCAGGGCCTTACCCCTGCTGCACCTCCCTCGTTGATCATCCTTACAGGCTTGGGTTACACCTCTTATTTCCAGATCACGCAGGCCGTGGAGTCGAATCCTGGACTCTACACTCTGACCTCCAAGACCACGCAGGTCACTCTTCGCTGGGGGAAGATACTCGCCGGAGACACCAATCTGAGCCTGAATGATGTTTTGTACGAGTTCGTACGCGAGACGCGCAACATTACGGCCTATGTGCAAAGCCGGCAGTTGACGCAGGCGAACGTGCCGCTGAAGGCAAGCGGCCTGTCGTTCAGCACATCGATTGGCACGGTTACGATTGCTCTGGCTACAGGCATGATCGTTCCCGTCCAGGGAAGCTCGATCTCGATCGTGGGCGGGCAACAGATTGTGCCAAACCAGCCTATCGGTGTAACGGGAAAGGATGTGCGTTTGCAGGTTACGACCGGTAGCCAGGCTATCTTTATTCCCGCAGGTTCATCGGGCACCCTGGCCGTAGCGGACAACCAGATTTTCCTGTTAACGAGTTTCCCGCCCAGTATTGACCCAACCACGCAATATCCCTCGTGGAGCGCGCAGACTCTGGCAGGCATTTCCGGCACATTGATTGCGGCCCCAGGCAATACGCAATTGCAGCCATCCGCCACCAGCGACCCATCCGCCAGCGAAGCTGCGCTGGTGAATGCGACCAGCGTCGCAGGAGATATCACAACGCTCAGCCTGGTAAACCCGCTCGCAGGCATTTATGACGCCACCACGGTTACGGTGAACGCGAACGCGGCGGAGGCTACGAACGGCGAAACCGTGCAAGAGATCCTCGGCAACGGCGACGCTACGAACAACAGCCTGCAATTCACTTTGAAACAGTCGCCGCTCACCTACGTGACTTCGCCCACCGGCAACGGCTCGCAATCAACGCTGCAGGTTTGGGTGAATAATCTCCAATGGCAGGAAGTCTCGAACCTGCTTTCTTCCGGGCCGGCGGACCGGGTTTATACCACCCGCGTCAATCAACAGGGAAACACCGTGGTTCAATTCGGCAACCGAGTGCAAGGGGCGCTCACCCCCACCGGGCAATCCAACATTCGCGCGGTTTACCGGAAGGGGATCGGCAGCGCAGGGATGGTGAACGCCGGGCAGCTTTCCCAACCGCTTGACCGTCAGCAGGGCGTGAAATCAGTGGTGAATCCGGGTGCGGCTTCCGGTGGCGCCGATCCCGCGTCCGCTAACGATGCCCGCGCCAGTGCTCCACTCCCCACTCTGACTATTGGCCGCGTGGTCTCACTGGAGGACTATCAGAACTTCGCCCTGGCCTTTGCCGGCATCGCCAAGGCCGTCGCCACCTGGACCTGGTTCGGCAATTTGCGCGGCGTCTTTCTGACGGTAGCAGGAGAGAACGGCGCCACGCTGAAGAATTCCGACCCAATTATCGTGAATCTGGTCAGAGCCATTCAGTCTGCCGGCAATCCCTACATTCCTCTGCAGGTGGCATCGTACGTGCCAGTCTTGTTCCAGTTCACTGCCAACGTCAACATCGATACCACCGACTACGATCCCAAACAGGTTTTGGCGCAGATCTGGGACAACGTTTCCACCCAGTTCGCTTTTGATCAACAAGAGTTGGTACAGAACGTGGTGGCCAGCCAAATCATCGAGACCATCCAGCAGACACCCGGCGTCATCGCAGTGCAGCTCACAGCGTTGAATCCGAGTGGGGAACCTGCGAGCGGTGCTCCGCCGGCAATGCTATGCGCCTCCGGGCCGTTGCCTCCCCAGGGCGCTCAAATGCTCCTGCTCGATCCACAGACGCAAGGCAACATTGGGGTGTGGTCATGAGTCTGAACGCCGAGCAATTGTTCGCGCTGCTGCCCGCAGTGTACCGCACCCGTGACACGGCCAATGGCGGCCCGCTGCAGGCGGTTTTCGCCATCATCGCCGCCCAGGCGGGCATTGTCGAAAACAACATCCAGCAGCTCTATGATGACCAGTTCATTGAGACCTGCGCCAACTGGGTGATTCCCTACATTGGCGACCTCATCGGTTACCAGTCGATCTATGAAATCGCTACCACGAGCATTCCCAGCCGCGCCGAAGTAGCCAACACCATCGGCTACCGGCAGCGCAAAGGGACGCTGGTTGCTCTCGAGCAACTGTCGATGGACGCCGGCGGCCGCCCTGCCCTGGCTGTGGAAGAGTTCAAGCGCCTGATTACCACGGAGAGCATGCGCCTGGTGCGGCCGAAACATGTTTCCACCATGGACATGCGGAACGCCGGCGCGCTGGACCGGTTGAACACGCCTTTCGCTACGGCAAACCGCACCATCGACGTCCGCCGTATCGCTCCACGCGTGCGCGTGCCGGAAAGCCCCGATGCCGCGCCGCTGGACATAGCCCTGCACGGTCCGGGCAGCTCGAACATTCCTGATGTTGCGATTCATCTATGGCGGTGGAAGAGCCTGTCCATCGCGAACGCGCCCGCGTTCGTGGTAGGCGGCGGCCGCTATATGTTCAGCCCGCTGGGACAGGATATGCCGCTGTTTTCGCAGCCATTCGCGCGCAGCGCGTTCACCCTGGCCACGCACAGCGACGTCCCCGAGCCAATCGACCGCTACGAATTCAAGAAGAGCCTGGCTGCCGGCGGGAATGCAGCTCCAGTGTTTTACGGGCCTTCCGGCAGCATTCTGCTCACCGGGGACGGTAAACAGTTTCCCAGCTCGCAAATCATCTGTGCCAATCTGTCCGATCGCGCGAACGGTTCGTGGTGCACGGTTCCAGCGGGCAAAATCGCCATTGATCCCGAGTTGGGACGAATCCAATTTGCCTCCAACCTCTCACTACCCAAGTCTCTGCTGGTCAACTATTCCTATGGATTCCCGGCTGAGATTGCGGGTGGGCCTTACGATCGTTCGGCATCGCTGACGCTCCCGGCCCAGGCGCAGACCCAGTTATTCGCTATTGTCGGGTCGGCAGCGTATCCCACGCTGGCCAGCGCCGTGCAGGCCTGGAACAAATTGGCTCCGGGATCGATCGGAATCATCGCGCTCCCGAACTTTCAAACCTTCACCGTTGATCTGACCGGCGCAAACTCCATTCAGCTTCCCGCGGGCAGCAACCTCTCCATCCTGTCCGGCGAGCCGCTCACATCTGGAGGCGTGGTCTGGAACAATTCTCGGGTCACGTTGGCGGGAGATATTCAGATCAACGGCACGGCGCAATCTTCACTGCCAGCGGGGCAAACGGCAGTGGCCGGCCAACTGTTGATCAGCGGGCTTTGGATCGCGGGACAACTCACGATCACCGGCCAGACAGCTACCGTGCAGATTGCCGATTCGACACTGGTTCCGGGCATCAGCCTCACTCGCGACGGCAAACCGGTTTCACCGGGCGATCCCAGCATAGTGGTTACAGCAACCGAGGCGGGGCTCACATTGACCCGCTGCATCAGCGGACCGATCGCCGCAGATAGCGGCGGCACCACGAGCATCTGTTCGAGCATTGTCGATGCAACTTCACCCTGTTGCGTAGCCTATGCGGCGAATGACCTTGCTTCTGCCGGAGCCGACTTGCACGTGGAAGGCAGCACGATCATCGGAAAAGTCCATACCCGCACCATTTCTCTGGCTTCAAACACTATTTTCGTCGCACGCCGTCCGCGCCGGGATCCCTGGCCGGCGGCCATCTGGTCTAGCCGCCAGCAGACCGGTTGTGTGCGTTTTTGCCTTCTACCCTTCGATTCCATCACGCCGCAGCCCTACCAATGTCTCCCGGGCGATGCCGCCAGCGAGCCGGAGCTGCAGCCGCAATTCGTCACTCTGCGTTACGGCTTACCAGGTTACGCATTACTAAGTGGAGATACTCCAATGGCTGTCTGGCAGGGCGCGGACAACGGTTCGCAAATGGGAGCGTATTACCAGATTCAGGAGACGGAGGCCGTCCGCAACGTCCAGTTGCGCGCCCCAGAGTTTCTTCCGGTGTGCATGGAGAGCGCAATCTTTCTCCATCCCTCGCGCCCGCTGCTTGTGCCGCGGCCGCCGGTGAGTTACGGCTCGGGGCTGCGCACTTGCTGCGATGACCGCAATGGCGCTGCTCCCAGCGTACCTGGAATAGGCAGTGGGCTGTTGTAAGAAGAATTTCACTATTAAGAGAAAGAATGGTCAGGTGCCTTATGAGAGGTGATTTCAGTCGACTTCGGTTCAATCCCACAAAGCAGTACACCGCCGTGCTGGAACAACAGGGTCGCGTGTCCCTGGATGCGGATGCCAACGAACAATGCGCGATTAACGGCTATTTGCAGCATGCGGAAACCGTCGACGTGATCGGCGAGTACGGCGGGCCGGTTGACGACCTGGGATTCACTATCAGCGTGTCCGGAAACCAGATACTGATCAGCGCGGGGCGTTACTACGTCCAGGGCCTGATGTGCGAGAACACGCACAATAACCTTGCCTACACCAACCAGACTTACTTAATCAATCCATCCCCTTCGGACGCCGCTTTGCTCAGCCAACTGCAGCAAAGTGGAAGTGAAGGCGCCATTCAAGTGTTCCTGCAGGTCTGGCAGCGGCTGGTAACGGCGCTGGACGATCCCTGTTTGCGCGAACCAGCGCTGGGCCAAGCTGACACGACCGCGCGCCTGCAAACGGTCTGGCGTGTAGTTGCCAACTTTGTTTCTGCGACAACGACGAAAGTAGCAACCCCCGCTCCGGCACCAGCGGGCTCGGTCGCGGCGGTCAATGCCGCGCTTGAGACCAGGGCAACGCTTGCAGCGGCCGCAACAAGCCGACTCTCCGCTACTGCGGCCAAATTGAATCTCACTCAATCCGCGGCATCGGCAGCCACAAGTGCCGCCACGGCCGCCGCGGCTACCGGAACGCCGAGCGCAGGCGCCACAGCATCGGCAGCGACAGTCGATTGCTGCGCGCAAATGTACGAACAACGCGCGCTTGTGAGCACGGGAACGATGGCCGCGATGACCAGCCCGGCCTCGACGGACTGCTCCTGCCAACCCGTTCCCGCAGCGGGATATCAGGGACTGGAAAATCAGCTCTATCGGATTGAAATTCATCAGGGCGGATCGGCAACCAAGGCCACGTTCAAGTGGTCGCGAGAGAATGGCTCGGTGGTCGCCGCCATACTGAGCATCTCCGGACCGACGGTGTGGGTGAACTCGCTGGGGCCGGACGCCAATCTGGGATTTCAGCCGAACGATTGGGTTGAGATCAGCGACGATACTTATCTTTTTGGCCAGACGCCGAATCAGCCGGGAACGCTTTATCAGATCTTGAGCGTCGATCCCACAGGTCCATCGATTACGCTGACCACTCCAGCTACTTCCGTGGACCCAACCCGGAACGCCCGCGTGCGCCGTTGGGACCAGTTCGGAAGCTCTGCCAGTTCCAATGGCGTACCCCTGGCTGAGAATACGTGGCAGACCCTTGAAAACGGGATCCAGGTCAACTTCGGTCCGGGGACTTATCAAAATGGGGACTATTGGACCATTCCTGCACGAGCGGCCTCGGGCCAGATCGATTGGCCTCCCTGCGGCGGGAACGGTAATTTATTTCAAAGCCCAACTTCTATTACCGTATTCAATGCTCCCCTGGCCTGCATTCACTGGGATACGACGTTAAAGCAAACCGTCATTGAATCCTGCCAGCAACCTTTCTCTCCCCTTACCGATCTCGCGCCAGAGGTAGCGCCGACCGCCCTGCACGTCACCAACTACAGTTGGGCCAATGATGATGTCACTACCTTCGACGTGCTCTTGAGCAACGGCTTAACAGTGACTCTGGATACCGCGCCAACCGGGCCCATAACCGGCGCCAACTTCATCGTGACGGTGGAGGCGGGAGACAAATCCTTTATGCCGGAATTTTTTAATCGGGAGGCGACGACGGTGGCGATTGCGCCTCAAGCGACCACTGCATCCGTGACTGCTGCGACTGCTCCAGCAGCCACGCCTCCAGCCGCTGCCACGCTGGCTGCACCTGTCGCCGACGTGGCTAAGTTGGCCGTTCCCGCTGCCGTAGCCGCGGCACCGGTGGCTGCCACACCCATCGCTGCTGCACCGATAGCCGCTGCACCCATCGCTGCGGTGCCTGTCACTACCCTGCCCATCACTACCCTCCCCATCGCTGCCACACCGGTCGCCACGACCGCGGCCCCGGGTTCAATCGCCATTAACTCCGGTCTGCTGTCCAGCGGCTTAGTCAACTCCGTGTTCGCCACAAACTTCACGCCTCTTTATCAAGTTGTGCCGCTCAGCGCTTTCATTCTTGACTGGCAGACTACGGTGAACACCTCGGCCAAGCAGATTGTTTGGGGATTGCCGAAGAGCACGAACGCTGACGTCACCGCTTTGCAATCCAGGACCATTGCGTCGATTAACAGTCTGCTGGGAACACTGGCGCCGTACGGGATATACGCTCGTGTGAGGCTGAGGCTGATGGGAAAGATGATCTTTGCCCAGAGTGGGAATACGCAGAATTTTCTCGATGGGGAGAGCTTTGGTCAGCAAGCTACGCGTCAGGATGGAAAGACACCCTGCGTCGCGTTGCAGATGCCGTCGGGAAACAGCGATAAGGCCAGTGATTTCGATGGCTGGTTCTACCTGGCCCCCTACAATAATGTCTCTTCGCTGAGCATGAATTACAGCACCTTCACCGTAGTGGTCAACGCAAACAATGTTGTGACGGGCGTGACGACGGTTGTCACCCCGGGAACACCGCCAACCACGGTCACCGCGCAGGTCACTGTGAGCCTGATCTATCCCGCCGTGATGGCCAATGGCGTCACGGTAAATCTCAGCCTCGCGGCAGTCACGGCGAACGTGACTCCCAGTAGTTTCGTAACCCTGGCCCAGACCAGCTTGGTGATTCCCCAAGGCTCGTCGTCTGGGGTGGTAAACATCAACGTAGTAGGCAATCCGGGTGTCACCACCAGCGGCACGACGACAACTCCGGTATCCGATGTCTTTCAGATCACCGCGAATGTTCAACTCGCTTACGGAAGCCCGGACTCGCAATCCGTGACCTTCACCTTAACCGGGGCGCAGCCTCCGGTGGTTATCCAATAGCGGGGAGGATAAGACTGATGCGAGCTGTCTGGTCATATTGGACCAAGCCTTATCTGGAATCCAAAGGACGCACCTGGCCAAGCCCGATGCATCACTGGCTGGCCTGGGGTCTCTCATTGCGTCTGGCTCGCAGGCACCATCCGGAGACGATGTTGGTGACCGACCGTGCGGGCAAGGAGCTGCTGGTAGACGGCCTGGGTCTCTCCTTCTCGTCGGTCTCGACCGAACTGGATTCGATTAGCCACGCGGACGAGGGCTGGTGGGCCTTGGGCAAGCTGATCGCATACAGCATGCAGGAGAAACCGTTCATTCATCTGGATACCGACGTCTTCCTATGGAAGCCTCTGCCCGCTACGGTGGCGAGCGCGCCCGCATTCGCTCAGTGCCCAGAGGAGCATTCCGCTCGTGACCACGACTCTTTACCGCGGCAGGTGGAGAGCGCTTTTCAACAAAGCAACCTCCCTTTGCCGGAAGAGTGGCAATGGGCGCGTTCGCACTCGCCGGACATCTATCGCGAAGCCAATTGCGGCATTGTGGGCGGCAATCGCACCGACTTCATTCGTTACTACGCAAGTCTCGCGCGTGATCTGGTGCTCAATCCCGCTTATGCAGGCGCCTGGGCCAGGTTCGCCAACAAAGACGCGTTGAACATGGTGATCGAGCAGTTTCTCCTCAGCGCCTGCGTGGAGTTTCACCGTTTTCATCCGGAATCGCCATTTCGAGGAATCCATATCCGTTATCTCTTTTCCTCAACAGGAGAGGCGGTAGACCAGGAGGCAGCGGCCCGCGCAGGTTTCACCCATCTGTGGGGCGATGCTAAGCGGGACAGCAGCATCGCCCGCAGGCTGGAACAACGCACCCAGGACGAAGACGTTCATTTCTACCGGCACTGCCTGCAGTTGAGCCGGAGCAACAGCTTCATGGCGACAGCATAGAAGCTTGACGTGAGAAAAGAATCGGCCGGCAACACTCGCGCTTCGGGTAACAACGGGAAGCAACCGGGCAAGGATGTGGTCCGGACTCTCCCAGCACCCCGAGGACTCGATTCACCCCGCGAGTTTGCCGGCAGGCGAGGAACGGCCGGACCGCAATCGTTCGCGTCCATTCCCAAGCTGGCATCGCAAGAGATTGCTCCGGGTGAGCACAACTCCAGCCTCCGCGTTCACTCCCATCCTGCGCTTCCGCTACAGCGCAAGCTCGCCATCGGCACCACGAACGATCCGCTGGAGGCCGAAGCCGATGCTACTGCGGATCGCGTGATGCAGGGGGCTTCGGCGTCTGCGACTCATTCCAGCTATCCGGCGGTGCAGCGCAAATGTGCGTGCAAGGGCTCCGGTCAACCCTGCGCAGAGTGCGAAGAGGAGAAGAGTAAAGTCCAACGTAAAGCGACAGCGGCTACGGCGCCGACGGGCGCGCCCCCGATTGTCGATCAAGTGCTCGGTTCTGCCGGCCAGCCACTCGATGGAGCTACGCGGGCATTCATGGAGCCAAGGCTAGGGCGAGACTTCAGTGGCGTGCGCATACACACCGGCAGCCAAGCGGCCCAATCGGCGCACGAGGTCAACGCGGTGGCTTACACCGTGGGTCGCAACATCGTGTTCGGGGGCGGGGAGTACGCTCCGGAAACGTCGTCAGGAAAACGCCTGCTGGCCCACGAGCTCACCCATGTCGTGCAGCAGACCGATAACGCGGGCAGCCCGATGAGCGGCGACGGTACTTCGGACAAGCTCCAGCGGCAAACTCCGGAGAAAAAAACAAGCTCTTCGACTACCGCTACCGCTTGTCCAAAAGGAATGCCGGTAGGCGCGGCACACGCCTACCCCGAAGATCACAGCCTCTGGAGTTCGGGCAGCTATGCCATCTGGGGTCCACCCTTTGATAAGCAGGATGCAAACACTTATAGCGAGCAGACTATTCAAGCGTGGATAAGATGGCGTTTTGGAACGCTCTCATCGGCTGTGGCCAATCGCATTCAAGCGGAGGCAACCGCCGAGAAATGGAAGTGGTCCGGGCCGATTCCAAACGCCGGATGCCAGGGAACCACAAGTTTCCCTATTGCGTTGATGAGCCGGTGGGTCGGCTTGGCACATGGGGATCCAGAAGCGCGCGGCGCTGAGTCACGGGAAGCAAAGGCCGGCATGCCGGCGCTACCACCTCCCGAGCCCATTGCTGATGTTGTTGTCGTAGCACCGCGGGCGGGCAGTTCTGCGGCGCAGACCCCTCAGCCCGATCTGCGCACGCGCGTGGAAGAGGCTCTTGATCCGACCAGTGTTTACGAAAAGGGCGCCCCCGGCGCCACCGACCCGCCATTCCCGGCCCGGATGGATGGACCCGAAATGGAGGTTCCGCGGGGCATCGGCACGTATACGATGGCTCTTGATCGTGCGGCAGTCACTTCCGATCCGATCATGCAAATGGCCTATTACATGAACACCGTGAGGTATCACTGGGAGCTCTTTAACATCACCGAGATGGTGCGCGCGGGGATGGGCCGGAACGCGCAAGAAGATGCGCGTCGAACCAGTGAGAACGCGCGGGCGGCCGATGCCTCGGGCGGCGCCACGCGGCGGCGTGGGCAAGCGGCCTTTGAGGAGCTTTCGGAAGAGACCATTCGCTCATGGAAAGAGCTGCGCGATCCCCGCAAGGCAGCCGAAGGCGGCAGCGCGGTTGACGTTGTCACCCGCTCATACGCTAATGAGCTGAACCTGGTGCTGCTGCCTGCCTCTGCCATAAAGGCGGCCGGCGGATTCTTAGTGCAGGAAATCGCCGACCTGTTCGGAGACTTTTCCCAGGAAAAGGAGATCTCTTTCCCGCAGCGCGAGGGCTATTACATGGTGCGCTGCATTGCCCAACCGTCGCCTCGAGGCCCGAACAATTCAGAGCGGCGGGCAGCCAGTGTGCAGACGAAAATCGTGGAAGTCCGGCCCATCGAGGGTCTCGCTCGAAATGCGCTTGACGCGCCTGAAGCTGCGGTTGCCGAGTTGCAACTGCAACGCGCCATGACCAGCGACCCGGCGGCGATCGCACGCATCGATCAACAGATCGCCGCGGTACAACTGCAATCCAGCGGAGATATCGTCGCCTATTTGACGCAAGCCATCGCCGATCGGGAAGCGGCAAAAGCTCAGGCGCCCTCGTGGCAGCGCAGTCAGTACGATGGCGAACTGGAGTCCCTGAAGTTGCGTCTGGAACAGGCGAAACAGCAGCGTGTCGGTACCGGGGCTACCCACTACCGGCCAAGGGCAGCTTTCACCAGCCTTCTGACCGGGGATACCTATCCATTGGTGCTGGAGCTAAACGATCTGGAAGCGAAGAGCGGTTTTCGTGTGCGCCTGACTGATCTGACTCTTCCGGACCGCGCTCCCACCGAGAGGAACGGCGCAACCCGCGAGCAAGCGGTCCGCAATGCTTTTCACGAGCTGGCTTTTCATGACGACCTTGGCCGTGGACGCCTCGTGGTTCGCATGCCCGAGAACTGGCCGGGCGGCCCCAGCGAACTTTCGCTTGAGACCGGGGATGCCAATACCGCCGTGGTTCGCAAGCGGCTCCAGGACCTTGCTACAGCCTTGCTGGTGCTAAGCGTTGTCGTCCCGGGCGTCGGCGAGGTCTCCGCTGTAATCACAGCTGCTCTCGCCGTAGAGCGCCTGCTAGAACGCGCCGCGAACGGCAACCTGCGCCTGGACGCCGAATCCGTCTCAGACACCATTGCCGTGCTGGGAGCGATGGCTCAAGGGGCGCAGCTGGTGGGCAAACTGCGGGTCGTTCGTGCCGGAAGGTCATTTCTTGCCGCAGAGCGGGCTGGCGAGCAAGGCGCGCTCGAAACCGCGCTTCGCGCACTGGAGACGGCGCGCGCTGCCGGCAAAGTTCTTGATGCCACGGCTGCAGTCACGAACGCCGGCGGACTGATATGGGGAGATCTGGTCATGCTCGACCAGTTGGCCAGAATCCAGCAAGATGAAATGGACGGACGCGTAACGCATTCGGAAGCCCGACGCAAGCGAGCCGAGATGCTGGCCGGCGCGATACGGGATCACGGCATCATGCTGGCCGGCGCGTTGCGACCGCAGACAGCGAACCGCGCCTCCGGCGTCGAGACAACGGTTCGCCCGAGCGCACCGGAGGCGCCGCCGGGCGCGGCCAAGGGTAGCCGCTCGGCTGAGACCATCGAGGAGCCCGAACTGGAGCGGCGCGCTGCGGAAGGTGCACCGGCAGGCACCGGCAAACAAAAAGCCCAACCGGCCGAAGACGCAGTGCGGGTCCGGTTCCGTACCCCGGACGGTCTACACGACATTTTTGTCCTCAACGACGGACGCATTTTCCGCTGCTCTCTCACCTGCGCTCAACTTCGCGCCTGGTACGAGCCTTACCTGACCAGGCAACCCGAAGGTACGCGCCGGCAGGCCGCCACCGAACTGGAAAACAGCCTGAAGGGGCTGGAAGATCGCGCCAGGAACGGCGAAAACACTCCGGCCTTGAACGAGGCAATCGGAAGGCTGGATGTGAACATGCGCGAGTTCATTGCGCCCGATCTGGCAGGGCAGCTGCAGCGCGGAGCCGAAAGCCAGCGCATGACGCGCCCTGGTGAATCGTTCCTGAGCATTGAGCAAACCCGCAATCTGATTCGCGTCTTGAATGTGGATGAAGTGCTGGCTCTGGTGGAGAAAGGTGGCGCGCGCTCAGCCGCCGAGGTTCGCCAGATGGCGGACCTGTGGGGCGAGGTGCTCAGCCATACTCCGTCTGCCGACGTTGTTCGCCTGCGGTCCATGAACGAGCGCCTGCACCCGAATGCAGAACAACTCGGAGCGATTCGACAGTATCTCGCGGCGCGTCACGGCCTGGAGTCGCGCGCTGTTGCCGATCTGGCCAGTGCCGCCACGGTCGAACAACTGGAAGGCATTGCGTATCGCGATAACGTAATCCCGCCGGGCGCCGATGCCAACGCCGTTACTCGCATTGAAGCGATCCTGATGAACAAACGCATTTCGCTCGGTCAGGGTTTGCATGCTTTGTTACGGGAATACCTGGAGCTTCGCCGGGATAACCTTGATGCCGCATTGACCGCCGTGGAGAATGTTGCCAACGAGAAACGATTGTTTTCGGCACTGCGCCAGGCAGCCGAGGCGCGGACGGCCAGCTCGGCAGCGGCGCCCAAGCCCCGGGACCCCATTTATCGCCATGCTATTGATGGCCACGGAAGCCAGTTGTCTCCGGACGCCTTGATGAGTGAGGCAGCCACCCGCCGCGGCACCGGCGTTCCGCAAGGACAGTTCTACAACAACGCCATCATTCCCGAGGCGGATGCGCTGGCCCCGCAGGGCCCAGGCGAACACGTTGTGGACTTCGGGCGTCCCATCGGACGTGTCTTCCTTCCCGATCGTACGGTGCTCAGCGATGTGACGCGGGTGTTGGTGGTACGCATGAATGGCTCTGTCGATGCTTATCCGATTCCGCCCTGGAGATGATAGTGATGAATGAAATCTGCGCGTTCGAGCTGAAAGCGGATTTCGAGCCCAAGCCGAGTTCAAGGCCGCTCGACCCGGAAGCGGAGTGTGATCTCTCCCCGATGTCCGTTGCTATGGACCGGTTCGAGCATCGGTATTTCTATTCAACCGTCGTGATGAAAGCCCGAGGCCACGAGGACTTGATGGAGCTGGCGTTTGAGGTGGCCTACGCTCTGGACCAGTTGCCGGGCTGGCTGGCGAACCTGATGGGCTCAGAGAAACGAGCAGGACTCATATTCGGCGCCCAGGGATCGGAGCGCGAACTCGTCGCCGAACGCCATGGAGAAATTATCCGCTATTGGTTTCGGTCGTTCGGTTCTACCGGAGGCGACTCGCCAAGGAGCGAAGCTCCTGCGCGCGTGTTTCTACGAGCGTGGACTGCGCTGGGGGGAAGGCTGATGGAGGAGCTGGTTGCTCTAACGCCGGAGTTGGAGAAAGACCCCGAATTTCTGACTCTGCGGGCGGAGTTCGGCAAGCTGAAGCGATGTTTTACCGGATGTTGAGTTGGAGTTTGCAAAATGGGAGCGGAATCCGCGACAGTCACTCGCACGGCAGCCAAGCAGGCCCAGACGCCTGCGAAGCAGTCGTTGCGCGCATCCGCGGCTCCGCAAAGATCGGATGCCCGGCACGAACTGGCTTCTCCGGGAGGAATTGCCGTTCCTAAATCCTTGGCCGGCATCCCACCGCTGGCGCCGGAAGAAGACAACTGGACTCTTCCATTTTCAAAGCACGGCTCGCGGATGCGACTGCAGCGCAAGCTGGCCATCGGCGCCGTGAACGACCCTTTGGAAGTCGAAGCCGATGCCGTGGCCGAGCGCGTTGTGCGGGGCGCGATTGCACTATCGTCAACTCATTCCAGCCCTCCGGTTTTGCGGCGCAAGTGTGCCTGCGAAGGCGCTGGGGAATCCTGTTCGGCATGTGAAGAGGAAAAGAAGAAGGAAGAGAGCAAGGGCGAGTTGATGCGCAAAGCTGACGGTGCGCCGAACTTCGTGGAAGCGCCGTCCATTGTGCAAGATGTGCTCAGCTCTCCCGGACAGCCGCTTGACTCGAAAACTCGCAGCTTTATGGAATCGCGCTTCGACTGCGATTTTAGCCATGTCCGTCTGCACACGGATGAGCGCGCTCGGGAATCTGCGCGGGCGGTTCGCGCGTTGGCTTACACCGTGGGTTCAGATGTGGTGTTTGACCGCGACCACTATAGCCCAAATAACCCGGAAAGCCAGCAATTGCTGGCCCACGAACTAACCCATGTAGTGCAACAGACCGGCCCCGATGGGGCGAGTTCTCCAGCCGCGAGCGGCGTCCTCCGGCGAGCCAAGAGCAAGGAGCTTAAGCAGATCGAGAGTTGGCTCAGCTACGGCATCTTCGACTGGGTCATTACCAAGGACGAGGCAAATAAGGCGCTCAATTTATTGAAGACCTTGCCCAAAGACCAACAGGCGGTTTTTTTCGCCAGTGAGAAATATACCAAGCGTCTACGGGAACACCTCCCGGCGGCACGATTGGCGGAGCTGAATGCGCTTCAACTTTCGGTCGCTGATCTAACCCCGCCACAGTCTGAGATCGGGAAAATCCAATCAAATCTCTCATATGGCTTATTTGATTGGGTCATTACAGATGCCGAAGCTATCGATTCGCTGGAGCGGCTTAAGAAACTGCCCCCCGAGCAACTGCCCGCCGCTCTCGCGGCCATCCGGTACGACCGGCTGATGGACAACCTGCCAGACTCGCGCAAGCCGGAGCTGGTAGATCTGAAGAAATTAGCGGACGCAGTAAATGTGGCGGCCGTGCAGCCGAAAACGGCGGGGCGCCAGACAGCCGGGCAAATTCTTGGGCCACCCGCACCCGGCATGACGCTGACCGAATTCCGCGACTATACTCAGCAACAGGCTGACTGGTTTGTCGAGCCTTCATTGTCAGCGGCGCACCGGGATGCGCTGTGGGCGCTTTTGCTTCGCGTGCAAGAAGGCCCCCACATCTTTAGCGGAATCGGTGACCTTTCGGTCTCAACGTTGCGCGGCGTTTTGGCCGTCGATTGGCCGCCGCTGATCCGGTTCTGTGCGGGCACGCACAGCTCCGGCCACACCATCCGAATCTTCCCGCCGCTGCCTGCGCTAAACGAGCGGATCAAGCTTGGGAAAACACTGACCGCAGTAGAGGCCGTTATACCGCCGGCGGTGCTCGAAATAACCGCGTCACAGTCTCAGCTCCAGGAGGTGCAAACGAGGGGGCTGGCGCCAAAACTGGCGGACTACTGGACGAAATACCACCCACACCTCGAGGAGACTTTCAGTCCGGCTCCAGGAGCGCGCGGACCGGAGTTCGATCGCATCATAAGGTTCCTCATTGGGCTCGGCGCGCCCGGCCTGGCACCGCTCGATCTTTTACGCGGTGCAACCGAGGATGCACGATGGGTCAGGAACCTGCACCGATTTCCGCTGCCAATGTTGAGAAAACTGGTTTCTAATCTGGGAGAAAAATCGGGAACGAAGCGCCTGGTTCTGGTGTTGCACACGGGACACGATGCTCCAGGCGCCTTTCAGGATGCGGACAAGCTTTTTAACGATCTGGTTCTCAGTTCGCCGCATAACTTGGTCCTGATGATCGAGGGAGCCACTACGTTAGCCGCGATTACAGGACGCATCGACAACATCGCTGCTACCTGGGGTCAGAAAGTGGGCGGCAAACGCGTGATCACGCAAGTGATCATCGCCGGCCACGGCTCGTCTCAGACAGTTGGCATGGCAGGAACGAGCGCTCCCACCGTTTCCGAGGGCCAGGTGAACTATACGGAGGAAAGCCTGGAATCAGGAACACCGGCCACCGACGCTCTGCTCACAGCACTGCTCCACAACATGCCTGCGGCGACTGCCCGCATTCTTTATGCAGGTTGCCTCGTTGGTTCCACACCGGTGGCCGCCGGTACGCCAGCCGCGGCCATTCCAGGAGCGCTCGCCGCGCACGAAAGCCTGGCCGCACATACAGAAGCGCTTGCCGCCCGCGAGGGCATACCAGCAGGAAGAGTGGAGGCGGCGCGCGCTTCCGTCGGTTTGGCTTCGGTTACAACCTTGTCTGATCCTGGAACAGGCGCTCTTAAGCCTAAGTATCCTTTCGATCCCAATGCCTTCGGTTCAGCTTCGGATTACGCCAAGAGCGGACGCGAACCGGAAGGCGTGCTGCGCGCCGCGGTGGAAGTGGGTGCGGTAAGTACAACAACCGCTGAGACCCTTTTGCGCACGCGCATGACGATGGCGGCGGCAACCAATGACTGGTATGACACTACCACTCGAATCCTGGTTCCCCTGGCGTTGCCAGCGGTGCTCGGCGCTGGCGTAGACCTCGGGAAAGTGAACGAATTAGCAAACATTGCTGAGGTCCCATTTCTGGCCTTTTGGGAACAGTTCAACATTACTGCGGGTGACTTCCAGAATCGGATAAATCCCCGGCCATTCGCAGCAAGCATCTACAACGGGATCGCGGCCACCACTTTCTACACCACCCCCAAGGCCAAGCACGCAGAGCGGATGCGCGTTGTGGTCGACCAGGGATGGCTCGCGCTCAGTGGGGCGCCACAGGCACCAGCGTTGCTGGTGGGTATTTTGGCAACCGATCGTGCCGCTAACGTACTGGAGCTTTACCTCGACAAAGAAATTCTTAAGCCAGAGAAGGCCAATCTCCTGCCGATTGGCGCGCCTCCCACCAAAGAGCGGATCCGACTTGCGCTTGCCTGGTTGGATTTGGATAACGGTGACGCCCAGGTAAAAAGCTTCCTTTCGGCCTACGTGCAACATCCCCCGAATGCGCCGGCGACATTAAGCGCCGCCGTCAGCACTGAAATCAGCAATGCCGGGCGAACTGATCGTGATGTGCTCGATGCCCTTGGCTTCAGCCCAGCCGCAACCGCAGCTCCCGTTGGCGGAGGCGGCGGACCAGGCCTGCCTATCGCAAACGTCGGCCTTCCCGATAGTCCCGGGACCAATCGGTTACTCGTTACGGGGAGCCCTCATCTGGCTCACGTCAGTGTCGCAACTGCTTCCGTGCGCCGCGAGCCCGCCGCCCGCCGACCTCCAATTGCCGTGCTCCATTCGGGCGATGAGGTGCGCGTCTCTGGTTCGGTTGGCGACTGGCGGGCAGTCAATGTGAACGGCAAGCTCGGATTCATTCACAAGACTGAACTTACGCCATAGCCGGTGTAATCGGCGCAAGCCACGGTTGCAGGCAAAAGCGGCGCAGCACGAGAAAGAAAAGAAATGACATCGATCCGGATCGGAGCTTGGCAAACGGTCTCCTCTGAGGGAGGAGACCGGGTTGCCCTCGATGGCAATCGCATAGCCGTATGCGGAGTTGCGCGGTTGTCCGTCTGGCAGGACCACACTCGGCTTGCAAGTGCGGACGCGCCCTCGCCCGCTCCCGGTGCGCCACGCTTCCTGTGCTCGCGTGTGTATTGGGGTCCGGGTCTCTATGATCTTGAGTCGGGCACATATCAGTGGCTGGAAAATACCGCACCGCGGGCACAGCCGCTTCAGAGGGAGAGATGTCATGTCTATGCCTGGTCGCCCCGCGGAGATTGGATCCTCGGCTGCTTCGGCACCGGAGACTCGGCGCATTCTGTTCGCGTAACGTTATTCAATGGCCGCAGTGGTGAGAAAGTAGCCGATCTCTCGCACGGTGTTGGATTGCCACCACAAGCGGCATGGATCGGGGAACAGGCAGCGGTGGTTGGATTTCGTGATCTGCGAGTGTACGGTCTTTCTGGGGAACACCTCGCTGACGTCGAACTTCACGGAGCAGACATTGTTGCTCTGGATGCCGCAATAGGAGAACGACGGTTGATGGTAGTGGAGCAAGCCCGAGCCATTCACTGGATTGACACTGCCGCATGGTCTGTCCAGGAGAGTTGGCCGGGACCGTGGCTGTCCGGTGCGGTTTCGCCCGATGGTCAACTGGCTGCGGCCCTCGAACCTTGGGGTAAACTGCACTTTGCCTTCCTCGAAGACGGCCACTTCAAAGTTGCAGGCCACGCTGATGCAGACTCGAGCGCGATCACTCTCGCGCTCACTCGCACCCGGATTGCCACGGCAGGAGGAGGCAAACTTCGATGGGCCGACCTGAGCGTCGACGGCCATCCGTTCTGACATTTTTCGATACCGTATGACACTCAGATCCTCGCCATTGTTTCGCTCGTGGCGCGCCTATACTTTCTTGTTTGAATTGCACAACGTCCCGCGCATTTGCCACCCTACATAGACGTTTGCCTGTTCCATACTCGTTGGGGAGTAGTCAGTCGCCAATGCGCGGGTCAGAAATTGTTCAGAAATGCCTTCAACAAGGCCCAATGTTACAGCTCTGGCGCAGGGAATCAATCATTTGCAGCCACGGCTGCAGCTGGTTCCAACTGAAAGCTGGTTGGGACGCCAAGATTCTAAAGCGTTTGCTCAATCATGTCGCCGCGAGCAGGATTTCGCAACTTCCTCATTCCGCGGCAAATCCAGTTCTTGACATCGCAAATTGCAATAGTATAATTGCAAATCGTAATATGAAACTTGGCGAAAAATTACGCTATCTGCGACTGGTCGAGGGCACGCTCCGCGGCATGGACCGCGAGATCACCCAGCAGGACCTGGCCCGTCTCCTCAAGAAAGAAACGGGACGCGGCTTGAGCCAGTCCTATCTATCGCAGATTGAAAGCGGCGCACGGCCGCATCTGACGAATGCTTCGCGCATGTTGCTGGCGCGATTCTTCAAGGTGCATCCCGGCTACCTGGTCGACGATCCCGAGGGCTTCCACACGGAGCTGACCAGCGACCTGCGCGCCACCGAAGACCGGTTGGATCTGTGGCTGATCAATGGCGCCGAGCAGTTTACCCGCGATGCCGAGTTGAGCCATGCCCTGCTGCAATTAGCCAAGCATCACGACACCCGCAAATGCCTCGTGTTGCTGGGCGCGATCCTGGAGACACCGGAGCTGGTGGAACGCCTGGCCGAGGTGCTGAAGCCTAGCCTGGCAGCGACTTCGCCACGAGGCCGCAGAGCGAAGCGATCGGCGGGAGCGTACCTATGACCACGTGGGCGATCTTCTATCTCGTGTGTTTCCTGGTGGGAGTGACGCTGACCGTGTTGTCGTTCCTGGGAGGAAGCCTGCGTCTGCCGCATGTGCATCTTCACGTGCCGCATGGCGGACACATCGCTACGCCCCATGGTGCGGGCGAAACACATGCGGCAGCCGGCCGAGGCGCGGACATGCCCTTCTTTAACTTGGCCACCGCGACTGCGTTTCTCACCTGGTTCGGGGGAAGCGGCTATCTGCTAACACGCTATTCCACCCTGGTGGTAAGCCTGATCATGCTGATTGCGGTGATCGTGGGATTGCTGGGCGCGACGATTATCTTCTGGTTCGTCGCGAAGTTGTTGATGAAGCACGATCGCGAACTCGATCCCGCAGATTATGAGCGCGTGGGTGCGCTGGGCCGCATTATCAGCTCCATCCGCGAGGGGGGCACAGGCGAAATTATCTTCTCGCAAGAGGGCACGCGACAGACGTGTGGTGCCCGCAGCGAGGCCGGCGAGGCGCTGGCCAGAGGGACAGAAGTCATCATTACCCGCTACGAACACGGCATCGCCTACGTGAGGCGGTGGGATGAGATGGCGGACAAGGAGCAGCGGGCTACGAGTCACTAGCTGCGAGCAATCAGCACTTAGCGGTCAGCATTCAGTCCCTTGAGCTTGAATGGAGAGTGCAGAAAATTTCCAAAGGGGCGCAATGGCTGCGGGTTGAGTTGATCCATGAAACGTGATTGGCTGAGTGCTGAATGCTAACTGCTGAGTGCTGCAGTTAAGGAGACGTTATGCCGCACATACCAACTGAAGCGTTAATCATTGCTTGGACAGCGGTAGCCGCGATCGTGCTGCTCATGGCTGTCTTTGCCAAGCTATATCGCAAGGCCGGACCGCACGAGGCGCTCGTGGTCTATGGCTTCCGGGGCACCCGGGTCGTCAAGGGACACGGTACTGTCATCCTGCCCATGGTGGAGAGTTACCGCGAGTTGTCGCTGGAGCTGATGTCGTTCGACGTGGCCCCGCAGCAGGACCTCTACACCCGGCAGGGCGTTGCCGTCACGGTGGAAGCGGTGGCGCAAATCAAGGTGAAATCCGATCCGGAATCGATCCTGACTGCGTCGGAGCAATTCCTCACCAAGTCGCCGGCGGATCGCGAGGCGCTGATCCGGCTGGTGATGGAAGGCCACCTGCGCGGCATCATCGGCCAGCTCACGGTCGAAGAGATCGTGAAGCAACCGGAGATGGTTGCCGACCGCATGCGCTCCACCTGCGCCGACGACATGAACAAGATGGGCCTGGAGGTGATCTCGTTCACCATCAAGGAAGTTCGGGACAAGAACGAGTACATCACCAACATGGGCCGTCCTGATGTCGCGCGCATCAAGCGCGATGCTGACGTGGCCACCGCCGAAGCCGATCGCGATACCGCGATCAGGCGCGCCATCGCTCTGCGAGAGTCGGCGACTGCCAAAGCGCAAGCTGATCAGGAGCGCGTCGCGGCAGAGACTGCTTCCCTTGCCCGCCAGGCTGAGGCGCAGCGCGATCTGGAGGTGAAGAAGGCAACCTACAACGAGTTGATAAAGCGCCAGCAGGCACAGGCCGACAAGGCTTACGAGATCCAGACAAACGTTATGCAGCAGCAAGTCATCGCGGAGTCGGTCAAAGTCCAGCAGGTGGAAAAAGAACAGCAGGTGAAGGTGCAAGAGGCCGAGATCCTGCGTCGCGAGAAGGAATTGATCGCAACCGTGCTGAAGGGTGCGGAGATCGAGCGCCAGCGTATACAGACGCTCGCCGAAGCGGAGAAGTCGAGAACCATGGTGGAAGCCGAAGGTCGCGCCAGCGCCATCCGCGCGCAGGGTGAGGCCGAAGCCGAAATCATATTCAAGAAGGGCGACGCTGAAGCGCGTGCGATGAACCTGAAGGCAGAGGCCTTTCAGGAGTACAACCAAGCCGCCGTCGTCGACAAATTGCTCACCGGATTACCCGAGGTGGTGAAGGCGCTGGCCGCCCCGCTATGCAATGTCGACAAGATCACCATCGTCTCCACTGGCAACGGTCATTCGGCTGGGATGAACAAGATCACAGGCGACATCACTGAAATGGCGGCGCAAGTGCCGGCGCTGTTCGAGGCGTTATCGGGCATGCAGATGTCTGACCTGCTCGGAAAGATCCGGACGATTGGCGACAAGTCGCCCAAGCCGGACACTCTGCCGCCGGCGGATGAAGGCAAGTCGAATGCGGCGGGTTCGGGTAAGTAGGGTAGAGCTGGCCTGAAGGCCAGCGTCCGCCCGAGCGATTTGTATCAAGGCACGACTTCAGTCGTGCCGAAAAGGACGAAGCAAGAGATGGGGCTCTAGCCCCGGCGGGTTCGTGAAGGCTACCCACTCATTCGAAAGTCGCAAATGAGTGGGGCACCCGGGAGAAAGCAGGATCGTTATGTTTTTTGAAGACGCCAGCACGCATTTGGTGGGAACGCTCGCGTTGATAGGGACGCTGTTGGGGGTGGTGTTGCGGTTCGTCACTCACTCCAACATTGCGGTTCTGGTTGGAGCCGTGGGAGGCTTGCTCGTCGCCTTCCTTTTGGCCGCGGTTCGCGGCGAGCAATTCTAATCCTCAGCTGAGAGCTGACGGCTGATGGCCGACGGCTGAAAAGGAGTTGGTTATGGCATTACTCGATCGTGTAGCAACCCTGGTTCGTGCGAATCTGAATGACCTAGTCGACCGGGCGGAGAATCCCGAGAAGATGTTGAAGCAGGTGATTCTCGATATGGAGAACCAGTTCATGCAGGTGAAGACGCAGGTGGCCATTGCGCTGGCCGATCTTCATCTGCTGGAGAAAAAGAAAAAAGACAACGCCGACAAACATGGCGACTGGATGCGCAAAGCTGAGCTGGCCGTGGACAAGAAAGACGACCAACTGGCCCGCGCCGCGCTGGAGCGTGCGATGAGCTTCCAGCAGCTTGCCGACAGCTTCGATCAGCAGATGGCGGATCAAGAGACGCAGGTGGAATCGCTGAAAGCGGCGCTGAAGAGGCTGGAGCTAAAGTTGTCGGAGGCGAAGGGCAAGGCCGATCTGTTGATCGCCCAGCATCGCCGCTCACGCGCCGTGAGCCGCGCCGCCGACGCGGAGCTCACTCCCGATGGAGAGAATCGCACCTTCGATCGCATGCGTGCCAAAGTCGCACGCGAGGAAGCCCTGGGCAGAGCCAAAGGCGAGATTCTGGGCGACGACATCGATGGCCGGCTGCATGCCCTCGACCGCGAACAGAAGATCGACGCGCTGCTGGAGGAGATCAAGGTGAAGAAGCGGCTGAGCGCGTAAGAGCGGTCGTGTCGGAGTAGAACAATCTTAAAATCGATGGCATGCTCGCCGCTTGAATCTACAGCACACAAGCTTGCCCGAATCGTCTTCCATCTTCTGAGCACAGGAGAGTCATACAACGAGTCCGTCTTCCACAGATGCGAAGAGGAGGCACTGAGGCGTGCTGAGATGCGCCTGCGTAAACAAGCTGCTCACCTGGGATTTCGAATCATTCCGGCCGATGCAGACTGATTGTTCCTTGGGAGCGCGCGACTGGCCTCGGCCAGACAGGCTGACAAGGAACGCGAGTTGAGAGATGATGTCCTGTGTTGAGCTGGGCGGCAGTCACAGCCCCCGCCGACAGTGGTGCCACAAGAGCCCGATTTTGGGAGCAAGGGTCTGGGGCCTGCGTACAGGTCATTGATGACGTTCGGCCAAGCCGACGATCTCGTTTACGAGTTTGCCTCATACAGCATCGACGCCCCGGGCCGCCCACCTCAACACTGGCCGGAGGTGTGCGTATCGACACTTCTGATGCGTTCCTTACGAGTCGGCTAGGGATGAATGATCTGCTCGCACCTGCGTCCTCCACCGTCAACTTGACCCTTGGGCGTTTGAACTAAGTCGCTGGCGCGACGGACGCTGCGGCGTGGGTCATCGCCTGGCATTGTTGGCTGTGTAAACCTCGGGGTCACAGGAGGTTTACTGTGACCCATCTTCGGCAGCC
>Ga0181523_10000641_pt1 | contig 39765 bp, 29 predicted proteins | sample PEATcosm2014_Bin_43_FD_119752 | JGI IMG/M metagenome (GOLD analysis project Ga0181523, IMG submission 119752) | Peatland microbial communities from MTU Mesocosm Facility, Houghton, MI, USA - PEATcosm2014_Bin05_30_metaG | ecosystem: Environmental > Terrestrial > Soil > Wetlands > Peat | place... | reverse complement strand
TGAGTTAAGTTGATGATAGTACGGTAGTTATAAGCAAAGTATTCAAAAGATAGGACTTAGCATTGAATTTTGCTGTTTGGCGTGCACTTGCGGGGGTGCTGAACGGGACCATATGTCGCCAAATAGCGCTGAAAAGTTTGCGGCCGGAAATGCGTTCGTCTGTGGAGACTGGCGCAGTTCTCGATGGTGCACTGTCGAGGTATCTTCGCACCGATTGGGGTGCGGGTCTGTGATGGCTCGTACATCGCGTTGGTGATGAAAAAGGCCAACGGCCCCGCCCAAGCAGAGCTTAGACGGGGCACCCTCGTGAGCTCAAGTGATTGCGCTGGGCCGGGCCACCCGCTCCTTTCAAAGCAATTTCAAACTGACCCACTACCCAATGACCGACGTAACCGCACGCCGCTGGTTCTTCTGCTATACTGCTGTTAACGCTTTTGCTACGGTTTGCTAGTCACGCGGGGATCCTGTTGGATCCGATACACTTCCGCATTTCCTGCCCGCCGTTTGGTTCCAGCGCCAATTTCAATGCGAGCGGCATGCGAAGTCTCGACATTTGTCTGAGAAATTGACATTAAGCCCCTCCAGAAAGAAAACAATCGAATGACCACATTTACGGAACTGCCCTTGTCTGCTGCGTTGCAGCAGAAGTTGGCGGCAGCTCAATTCATTACCCTCACACCCATCCAGGCGCGTGCCATTTCTCCTGCCCTTGAAGGCAAGGACGTGATTGGCACCGCCCAGACCGGCACCGGCAAGACTCTCGCGTTCCTGATTCCGATCATCGAGATGCTGCGTGCTGAATCGTCGAAGACTGAATCGTCCAGGAATGGATCGGCCAGGCAGGTAACCGCCCTGGTCCTGTTGCCCACGCGCGAATTGGCCATGCAAGTTCACGAGCAGTACGAACAACTGCGCGACAAGAATATGCCGAAGGCGGCGCTAGTAATCGGCGGCGTAGCGGAGAAGGCGCAGATCAACAGTCTTCGCTCCGGCTGCGAGTTTGTAATCGCTACTCCGGGACGCTTGCAGGATTTCATCACTCGCAAACTTGCGGACCTGCGCCACGTGAAGATACTCGTGCTTGACGAAGCCGACCGCATGCTGGATATGGGTTTTCTCCCGGCCATCCGGCGTATCGTGCAAATTCTGCCGCAACGCCGGCAGACTCTGTGTTACTCAGCCACCATGGAGCAATCGGTGGCCGCGCTGGTCAACGACTACACGCGCGAGCCGGTGCGGATCGCGCTGGGCTCAGTGCTGAAGCCTGCGGAAAGCGTGTCACTCGAAGCCTACGAGGTGCGCCCGTCCGAAAAACTGGATGTGCTGCGGCAGTTGCTCTATGAGGAAAAAGGGCAGACCCTGATCTTCACGCGCACCAAGCGCGGCGCGCACCGGCTGGCCCAGGAACTGGAGCGCGATGGCTTTTCGGCCACCATGATTCATGGCGATCGCACGCAATCCCAGCGCAACGGCGCCTTGAGCGGATTTCAGGAAGGCCGCTACCAGGTCCTGGTCGCGACCGATGTCGCATCCCGTGGCCTGCACTGCGATGACGTGGCGCACGTGATCAACTACGACATTCCGAAGATGGCGGAAGACTTCATTCACCGCGTCGGGCGCACCGGACGGGCCGGCTCTCAGGGCCGAGCCTCCACTTTGGTCACAGGCGCGGAGGTTTTGGAGCTTCGCAATATCGAACGCACCTTGAAGCTGCGCATCGAGCGCAAGCAGGTGGATGCGTCGGCCTTGGCTAATGACCGGCCGAAGCGGTTTGTTGAAAACACCCTGGCATCGCGAACGCTGACCGCTTTACCGGGTGAGGTCTTTGTTTAGAAACCTGTTTAGAAACCTGTTTAGAAATCTGTTTAGAAGTGGGATCGGGTTCGCCGGAGCCTTGCGCTCCGGCGAATCTCCCAAGGTATTTAGTGATCGGCTTGCTTGCCGTGCGGTGTGAGTAGTTCGCCAGAATCAGCTTCTTCTTCGTCGTCGCTGCCGATGCCGAACAGCGCGGCTTGTTCCGCGGCGTGCTCACGCATCTGACGCAATTCCTCGGCTTCGTCGACCACTACGCCTCCCGGCTGTTCCTGCTTGCGCTGCGTCTTGCGCTCGTTCTTGTCCCGCTGTTTTTGTTGGCGCGCTTGTTCTTTTTGACGTTTGGAAAAAGTCGATCGGCCTCGTGGCATACACAATCTCCCCGTAATTTATATTTTCATTATTATGGCCTGCTACATGAAGCGCCTGTAGGGTTGGCCCAGCTTTGTCCCTGGAATAAACCAGAAGACTGCCGCATACCTCGTTTTTTTCGAGTGTGATCCTAGTATAACCGCGATTCGAGTTCTCAGTTCTCGGAAAATCCGGAGTTGTCCGGGCTGCACTGAGAATGGTCCACTGAGAACTGACAACTGAGAACTGAGAACCGGGAGCTTTGTCCAAGCTGGCCTACTGGCAAGTTTGCACTGAGCTGTGTTATTCTCGAATTCGTTACGAAAACGAGAAGAGACAGGAGTGCAACAGGTTAGTGTTAGCCAGAGAGCAAAAGCAATCCGTCGTTGACGCGTATCGCACGCACCCGACCGACACCGGCAGTCCGGAAGTTCAAATCGCGCTGTTGAGCGAGCGCATTGGTCAGTTGACGGAACACTTCAAAACGCACCAGAAAGACCACGGCTCGCGCCGCGGACTTCTCATGATGGTGAGCAGGCGTCGAGGCCTGCTCGACTACCTGAAGAAGTACGACTCGGAACGGTACAAAACCGTTATTTCCAAGCTCGGCATCCGCAAGTAACGGCGCGACCGGCCCTGTGTGGGGCCGGTTCCAGACTGGTTTTCCAGAATTGGGTTTCCAGATCACGAGAGCCTCAGTAAAGTGCGTTCCCAACCGCAGCCCTGGCATACGCCCGTCCAAGCGGACTCCGGACCCCCGCATGCCCTTCTGCCCGAATAAAGGATGATTTATGAAGCCTGAAGCCACAAAAGTTTCCGTTGAAATCGCAGGCGGAAAGCAACTCTCTATCGAAACTGGAAAAATTGCCAAGCAGGCCCACGGCGCCGCCGTCGTGCGCTTCGGCGAAAACGTTGTCCTCGCCACTGCCACCTCCAATCCCGAACCCCGCGAGGGCATCGACTTCTTTCCGCTCACCGTCGACTATCGCGAGTACACCTATGCCGGCGGACGCATCCCCGGCGGCTTTATCAAGCGCGAAGGGCGCATGAGCGACCGCGAGGTTCTCACCTGCCGCCAGATTGACCGGCCCGTCCGTCCCATGTTCGCCGAAGGCTTCAGGTGCGAGACCCAGGTCATCGCCCTGGTCCTCTCCGCCGACACGGAAAACGATCCCGATGTCTGCGGCATCAACGCCGCTTCGGCTGCCCTGACCCTCTCCGATATTCCGTTTCTTGGCCCGCTCGGCGCGGTGCGTGTCGGCCTGGTCGAGGGCCGGTTCATCGCCAATCCCACCTACACCGAAATGCGTGACGGCCTGCTCAACATCATGGTCGTAGGCACCGCCGATGCGATTGTCATGATCGAGTCCGGCGCGAAAGAAGTAAAGGAAGAGACGGTGGTGGACGCGATCGAATTTGCGCACACCGAAATCAAGAAGATCTGTGCCGCCATCAACGAGCTGCGCAGCAAAGTCGGCAAGCCGAAGCGCCAGGTGACGCCGCCGGAATTCGACGAGGCTTACTTTAAAAGCCTCGAAGCGAAGATCGGCAAGCGATTGTCTGACGCTCTTGATACCGGGAAACATCCGAAATCCGAAAGCCACGAATTGGTTCGCACGCTGGAGAAGGAACTGCTGGCCGGCGTGCCCGAGGACGACGAAGCAGGCCAGGCGAAGCTCAAGAAGTACTACGAGATCCTGCGTGAACGCATCTTCCGCAATCAGGTGATCGATCACAAGCACCGTCCCGACGGGCGCGCGTTCGACCAGATCCGCGACATCTGGATCGAAGCCGGTGTTCTGCCGCGCGCGCACGGCAGCGCAGTTTTCACACGTGGTGAAACCCAGGCGTTGGTTACCACCACGCTCGGCACCAGCGACGACATGCAGCGTCTCGAGGGCTTTGAAGGCGAAGCCAAGAAGCGCTTCATGCTGCACTACAACTTTCCCCCGTTCTCGGTGGGCGAAGTCGGCTTCATGCGCGGTGCCGGACGCCGCGAGATCGGCCATGGCGCGCTCGCCGAGCGCGCCGTTACCGCGGTGCTCCCGACCGAAGACAACTGGCCGTACGCGATGCGCGTCGTCTCCGACATTTTGGAGTCGAACGGATCGTCGTCAATGGCCACCATTTGCGGCGCATCGCTCTCGCTGATGGATGCGGGCGTGCCCTTGAAGGCGCCGGTGGCAGGCGTTGCGATGGGATTGGTAAAAGAAGGCGAGCAGTACGCCATCCTGACCGACATCGCGGGCGCGGAAGATCATTACGGCGACATGGATTTCAAAGTTGCCGGAACCAAGGACGGGATTACCGCGCTGCAAATGGACATCAAGGTTGCGGGAATCACTTCGCAAATCATGCGCGAGGCGCTGGCCCAGGCGCAGCGTGGGCGGTTGTTCATTCTCGAAAAGATGGACGAGGTCCTGGCCGAGCCGCGCGTGAAGGTCTCGGCGTATGCGCCTCGTATCTACACCCTGCAGATTCCGGTGGACAAGATTCGCGACGTGATCGGGCCCGGTGGCAAGATGATTCGCAGCATCATCGAGCAGACCGGCGTGAAGATCGACGTGGAAGATTCCGGCAAGGTCAACGTAGCTTCGAACGATGAAGTTTCGGCGAACAAGGCTTTGCAGATTATTCGCGACCTGACGGCCTCGGCCGAGGTGGGGAAGACATATCTCGGCAGGGTCAGCCGCTTGGCGGATTTCGGCGCGTTCGTCGAGATTCTGCCGGGATTGGATGGCCTGTTGCATATCAGCGAAGTTGCCGAACACAGAATCAAGGATGTTCGCGATGAACTGAAAGAAGGCGACCAGGTGCTGGTGAAAGTTCTGGCCGTCGAAGGTAACCGGATCAAACTGTCGCGCAAGGCAATTCTGAAAGAGCAGCGCGCCAAAATGGGCGGGGCTCCGCCGCCTCCGGAACCGGACGCGGTAGCGGACCTTTCATCCTCAGGCCCGGCCCCGGCAGTGCCGCAGGGCACACCCACGGCAGTGATCGAAGGTGGTGCCGAGTTCGACGCGGATGACGAGCCGAACTTCAACCGTGTGGATGGAGTAGTTGCGTCGGTCGAGGCGGGTGCAGCCCGTCCCGAAGGTGCACGGGAGGGACGTCCCAGCGGCGGCGGTGGTGATCGCGATCGCAATCGCCGGCGGCGCGGTCGCGGACGCGGCCCGGGAGGCGGTCAGGGAGGTCACGGTGGTGGCCACTCCGGCGGCGGTGGTGGCCGCGGAAGACGGTAGGATCGCTTCGGGTAGGGCACGGCTTCAGCCGTGCCGCCCAGAGCCAACAACGTAAGAGTGGGCCGCGGCGATGCGGCCCTTTTTCTTTCAATTATCAGAAAGGCAAGCGCTTGAAGATGGTTTCCGGGATCTGCTGCACGGCAGTCATGATGTAGCGCCAGACTCTTGGAGTGTAGAGTACGTCGGGAGAGCGGCGTTCGAGCGCGCCCACGATGTCGCGGGCAACCTGCTGAGGATCGGCAAAGCGCGCGGAGTTAGGCAGGTGATCGGTCATGGCAGTCTGCACCGGTCCGGGCTTGATGGTGATGACACGGACGCCTGCAGGATGGAGGCGGCTGCGGAGTCCCTGAAGAAATAGGGAAAGCGCGCCCTTGGCGGAACCGTAGACATAGTTGGAGCGGCGTCCTCGATCTCCGGCGACGGAGGTGATCGCGGCTACGCATCCGGTGCGCCGGCGTTCCAAATCAGCGGCGAACAGAGTTAGGATCGCGGTCGCACTGACAAAGTTGACGCGCAATTCTTCGAGCAGAACGTCGACCGAGCCCTCAGATTCTTTCTGGTCGCGCATCGAACCGTAAGCGAGGAGCACGGTGTCAAAGCCAGGAAAGTTGTGGCGGGCAAATTCGAAGACGGCGACGTGCTGTTGAATAGCAGCTAAGTCAGCACGGTAAGTCAGGACTTGCTGTGCGCCCCGGACCATTAAGTCGACCTGGAGCTCAGCAAGGCGCTGGGGCGAGCGAGCTACAAGAAGTAACTCGCAACCCTGGTAAGCCAATTGGCGCTGAACTTCCAGCGCAATGCCGGAGGTGGCGCCAAGGATAATGATCTTCTTCATGGCGGTTGCGGGCGTGGCCGCGGGGAGCGAAGTTGTGGGGTGCGCGGTGAGTGTCATTGTGCCCCCGTCACGCGTCGCCAGAATGAGGATGAGATCTTCGGGTCGATGTAGGGAACAAAGTCCCGCCAGCGCGGGAACGAGGCCTCAAACAGAGCGGGGCTCATGCGGGCGTCTTTGGCCGGGTAGAGCGCTCCACTACTTTGTTGAACAATCTCATCGAGTGACTGCATGAGTTTGAGCGTGCGCTCGCCTCGCATGGCGAAGTCGAGCGCGATGGTAAGTCCGGGGCGCGGAAATGAGAGCATGCCGGCCGGTGGCGCAGAGCCGAATTGCTTCAGCACACCTAAGAATGAGCCCATGCCGGAGCGCGCGATACGATCGAGTAACTCCTCGAATGCTTCGAGGTTCCCTTCCGGGATAACGCATTGATATTGCAGAAAACCCTGTCTGCCATAGAGCAGGTTCCATTGCCGAATAGAATCGAGCGGATAAAAAAACGAATCGTAAGGCACGACGGCCGCGCCTTTCTTGGCCGCGTGAATCCCGTAGTAGGCAGTGTTGAAGGCTCTTACCGAGTAACGGTTGAGCATCCAGGCCGGCAGTGCAAAGGGAAGTTTGGGGCCGCGCTGGGGATGGAATTCCTTGCCATGATCGGCGGCGTGGTTTCCGCGAAAGAAGATGCCACGAGGGTTCTTCCCGGCGAAGCAGTCGAGCCAGGCCACGGTGTATTCGAAACGGTCGTTGCTATCGCGGCTGAGATCAAGAAAAGCATTTAGAGACTGAAAGGGGATGGACTCGGCGTCGATCCACGGACCAGCCACGCGTTTGAGTCGGATGTCTGCCCAGGCGATTACACCGGTCAGGCCGAGACCACCGGTGGTAGCGCGCAGCATGTCGCGATTCTCTTCAAGGTTGCAGATTACCAGACCGTCGTTCGAGCGATGCAGTCCGATTTGGCGGATGTGAGCGCCGAAGGTTCCAGCGCAGTGGTGGTTCTTACCGTGAACGTCGTTGGCGATGGCTCCGCCGACGGTGACGAAGCGAGTGCCGGGCGTGACGGGAAGGAACCATCCTTTAGGGAGGAATACGTCGATGATGTCGGAGAGACTGACGCCGCCTTCGCAGCGGACCATGCCAGTGGATTCGTCGAAACCGAGGATGCGATTGAGTCGGCGACAGTCAATCAGTTCTCGTCCGGCGTTGAGACAAGAGTCGCCATAGCTGCGGCCGAGGCCATAGGGCAGCAACGAGCCGGGCGCGGCATCTCTGAGAATGTCCGGTAACTGGTCGTTCCACGCCGGCTTATGAACCTTATGGTGCGCGGTTTTCGGGTAACGGCCCCACGAAAGAACTCGCTTGATAAGCGGTAATGCTGCGGATTCGCGGCGCAGGGTAGCGGCTGTTTGACCAGACATACTTAGTGTACCGAAAGCAAATCGACTAACTTCCACAAGCAATTGGGCAGTCGGCTATTCCCTACCATTGCACGTGCACCATGCTCGCGGTGATAACGGCCGCCGCGGCCGCGGCCACCCCGTAACTGACGGGGTCCCGGATAGCGAGCGTGACCGGGTCTTCCTTTAATTCTCCCCGATGCGCCAGCAGCCAGGTTCGGCTGAGCCAATATAAAACGATGGGGCAAAGCAGAAAGAGAAACTCCGGCGTGGAGTAAAGCAGCCGCACGTCCTGACTGTGAACGTAGAGGCTGAAGATGACGACCGCGGAAAAGCTGCTGCCGACGCCAAGCGAGAGCAGCAGTTCGCGATCACCGGTGTGATAGCCGCGTCCCGAGTTACCCGCCTTAACTAAGTCGCTGGCGTGAAGTAACTCAGAGTAACGTTTTGCCATCGCGAGACTGAGAAAGACAAACATCGAGAAGGCCAGGAACCACTGCGAAAGTGGCGTGGCAGAAATCAGGGCTCCGGCGAGGATGCGGAAACTATAAAAACCCGAAAGGACGAAGACGTCAATCAGGGCAATCTTCTTCAGATAGAGCGAATACAACATGGTAAGCGCTGCGTATCCGAGCAGGACGAGGCCGAATTGCACGTCGAGGAAAAATCCCAGGCCAAGTGCCGAAGAGAGCAAGATAAACGACGCAAGCAGACCTTCGGGAATTGAGATTGCGCCGGTAGCAAATGGGCGCTCTTTTTTCCATGGATGGTCGCGATCGGAATGGAGATCGAGGAGGTCGTTGAGAATATAGAGTCCAGAGGCACAAAAGCCGTAGAGTGCGAATCCGACGAACGTGCGGACAATAGGCACGACCGCGAGGTTGTGCGACAGGGCTAGGGGCAGAAAGAGCAGAAGATTCTTCGCCCAGTGATGGCCGCGTAGGGCGTTGATCCATGTGGAGAACGATGTTCGGAACGATGTTGGGAACGACGTGCCCAACGATTCCCGCGGTTCGAGGATCGTGCCTTTGAGGGTAGTTACGGCTGCGGCTTGCCCGGCGCGGGCCTCGGTGCCCACCACGTAAGCTGAGCGAGCCTTACGCCAGACTTCTACATCAGCGGCAGAGTCGCCCACATAGTCGAAGCCGGTCTGGGCGAAATGCTCGGCTAGAAATGCAGCTTTATTTGCTGCCTTGAGATTCAGGTGTCCGTCGCTGGCATGTACTTCGTCGAAAAGGCCGAGATAACTTGAAATCGTTTCGGCAATCTCGCGGTCGGCGGCAGTTGTGAGCGCGATGCGGCGGCCGTTGGCTTTCTCCTGCTGTAGAAAATCAAGAACCTGCTGCCGATAGGGAAGACAAGCGGGGTTGAGATCAACCCGCGCGGCGAGTTTGCGTTTAAGGGAAGCTCGTCCCGAGAGCAACCAGAAGGGAAGCAGCAGCAGCGCGATGGGGCTGGCTTTGAGGAGGACGAGGATGCACTCCCAAAGGACGTTACCCCTGATCAAGGTGCCGTCGAGATCGACGCACAAGACTGGGGACGACACTTTGGCGGGTTTGGCTCCTGTGACAGACCCCATGGGATGATCGTCGCATAAACAGAAGGATGAAATAGGGGAATAAGTGGCGCACGTAGGTAACCTGAGTAACATGCGCCGGGTGGAATGGAAGGTTAGTATGAGCTGATCTGAAGCGGAGTGGTCGACTCTGGACACTATCCCCATGGACAAGACGCAAGGGCATCGGGAACCTGGCGCATCGGAATTGCTGGCCAAGTATCTGCAACGGCCGACCTTTCTGCTGCCCTTGCTTGGGCTGGTTACTTTTGTGCTTTACAGCGGTTCACTGTCTTTCGATTTTGTATGGGATGACTGGCCCCAGATAGTGAACAGTCCGATCATCCGAACATGGAGCAATCTGCCGCGGGCGTTCGGGAGCGACCTGTGGTACCACATGGCACGACAACAGGTATATTACCGGCCGCTGTTCGTGGCCTGGTCGATGCTGAATTACACATTGTTCGGATTGCGGCCGTGGGGATGGCATCTGGGAGCGGTTTTGTTGCATGTGGCCGCGGTCACGGCAGTGTTTTGGCTGGCGCGACGCCTGGGATTGGAATACTGGACGGCGGCGCTGACGGCGCTGATTTTTGCGCTACATCCGATTCACATTGAGCCCGTCACATGGGTTTCCGCAGCTTCGGACACGATGGTAACGATGTTTGCCGCACTGGCTTTTGCGGCGTTTCTTAACGGGCGCAACTCCGAGCGAAATACCAGGCAAGAGAAAAGAGTGGCATGGCGGATCGCGTCGCTGGCACTACTCGCGTGCGCGCTGCTAACGAAGGAAATGGCAGTAGTGTTTTCGGCGCTGGTGGGAATCTACGCGTGGCTGGATCCAGCGGAAACGAGGGCATCGCCGGGGCGGAGAATTCTTGGGGCGGCAAAGGAGGCGGCTCCGTACGTCGTGCTGACCCTGGCTTACGCACTGCTGCGAAAGCACGCGCTGCTGCATGCTACCGGGCAGTTCAATCCCAATCACGGAATGATGGACGTGGCGCGGACTTTGCCGCTTGTGATGTCCATTTATCTGCGGCAGTTGCTGGTTCCGGTGGGCATTACGGGACTCTACTACACGCCATATGTGACGAGTGCAATCCTCAACCAAGTGGTGGCGCCGGCAGCGGTGTTGGGGGCAGCGCTGATTGGATTGTGGTATTGGAATCGGCGCGAAGGGAATTCTATCGTCGCGTTTGCGGGGTTGTGGTTGCTGGTGGGACTCGCGCCCGCGCTGTATTTGCGAAATTTTAGCGATGGCGATTTTGTGCGCGACCGTTACATGTATTTGCCGTCGATCGGATTTGCCATTCTGGCGGCAATCGGGCTGCGGCACCTGCCGTCCTTCAAGGGATGGAGCGCGCAGGCAATGCAGGGGTGCGCGGTACTCGTGCTATGTGGTGGTTATGTGTGTGCATCGCTTGCGCAGCAAGTGTACTGGGGTAGCGATCTGCTTATGCTGGCGCGCGGGCAAGCTCTGTATCCGGGGAATCCGTATGCGGTGGCGGGGCTGGCGAAAGAGTACAGCCAGCGGGGCGCGCACGAGCGTGCGATTGAACTGGCGGAGTCGGTAGTAAGGGACCATCCGGAATATGGTTATGGGCCGCTGGCACTGGCGGAGGTGTACATCCACGCCGGTCGGTTCGAGGAAGGCCGCGTTTGGCTCGGCCGGGTAAATCCGGATTACTCCAAATCGGAAGTGGGCATGGCGGGACTCGCCGGCTTATACGGACAAATGGGCGACTATGAGCGGGCTTTTGCGCTTTGTTCGGAAATTCTGGATAAGGAACCAAATCTTTATTCGGCGCTCTACAACTGCGGCAATATTCACCTGATGGATGGTCAATATCGGGAAGCAGAGCAATTGCTGTCGCGCGCGGTGCAGTTAGTCCCGGAACAAGCGGCTCCGAAACATTTTCTGGGGCGCGCACTACTGCAGGGTGGACGGAACGTGGAGGCGCAGCCTTACCTGCTGCAGGCGGCGGCCATGGATCCGAAGGTTTGGGACTACCACTATTGGCTCGCAGTGTCGTTCGAAGAGGGCGGCAATATGACCGGTGCGCGGGCAGAGTATCGGCAGGCGTTGCAACTGAACCAGGACAGCAAAGAAGCAAAGATACGGCTGACGGCGCTGGAGGCGAAGTGAAGAAGGAAATGGAAAATGCTTCCGCTAAGTCAGGGATGCGAATCGATCCGCCGTTGAGCGTGGAAATAAGGGTTCACGAACAGGGCACGGAACCGGTGGAGGCCACGAGTAACGGTGAAGTGGCGGTGTTGACCGCCGCGCCATGGTGGCTAAATCAGGTGACGGTCTTGGCGGTGGTTCTGGCAATTGCAGGAATCTATGCCGGGTTCCACATTAGCCGGGGCTGGGCGCCGTCCGACGACGGGGCTCTAAGCCAAAGCGCGCTGCGGGTGATGCAGGGGCAACTTCCGCATTGCGATTTTGCGGAGATCTACACCGGGGGTCTGAGTTTTATTCATGCGCTGGCGTTTCGAGCATTCGGTGTGAATCTGATGGCTCTGCGCATCTGTGTGTTTCTGTTTTTTCTGGCCTGGCTTCCGGCGGTTTATTATATTGCGCTGCGCTTTACTTCGGCGATTGCAGCCGGAGGGATCACGCTGCTGGCGGTGGCGTGGAGTTATCCGAATTATCCGGCGGCAATGCCTTCCTGGTACAACCTGTTCTTCGCGACGTTTGGGGCAGCGGCGCTGCTCCGCTATCTGGAAGCGCGGACGCGCCGATGGCTTTTTGTGGCGGGACTATGCGGCGGAGTGTCGATCCTGATCAAGGTGATCGGGGCATACTACATTGCCGGCGCGCTGCTGTCTCTGGCCTTTTTGGAACAAAGCGACAACTCGCGGGAAAGTTCGGAAAGGAGTTCGGAAAAAGGTGCGGCAGATGAGGGTTCGCAGAATAGCTGGCCCTACCGCGTGTTCAGCGTGAGCGCGCTGCTGCTGTTTCTGGCGACGTTGCTTTATGTGCTCCACTCGCGGCTGGGGATGGCGGAGTTGTACCAGTTCGTACTGCCCTCGGCGGTGCTGGTAGGACTGATTCTGAGGGGAGAACGAAGCGTCCGGACGGAAACCGGGCAACGATTCAAAACAATATTTCGGACGGTGATTCCGTTTCTCGTCGGGTTCATAAGCCCGGTGATCGTTTTCTTGGTGCCGTATGCGCGTTTGGGAGCGCTCGGCCAATTCTTTTCGGGCGTTACGTCAAGCGCATTCAGCCGCTCGATCGCGCTGGGAGTGCTTCGTCCCGTGTCGGTCGAGAAAAGCATCTTCGCGCTGGCCTTAGTGGGATTGGTTGCGGCGGCGATGTACTTGCGCGAATTTCAGGGGAAAATCGTGAGTGCTGCTGTCGGCCTGGGGTTGACGGTGCTGCTCGTGAAGGCGGGGACGTCAAGTGCAATCATTTTGGGAGTGTGGTATTCAGCTGCGACGCTGACTCCGCTGGTGGTGTTGCTGGGGGCGGCCGTCGTGCTGGCGGCAGGGGAGCGGAGCGGCCCATCGAAACTCCAACAGCAGCGGATCATGGTACTGATTTCCCTGGCGGGGGTGTGTAGCCTGGTGCAGTATCCGTTCGCCGCGTCGATTTATCTTTCCTATTCGTTGCCGCTGACGTTGCTGGCCGCGGTGGCAATGGTGGCGACCGCCCGGAAGCAACCGGGCACGTACGTACTGGCCGCAGTGATGGGCTTTTATCTGCTGTTTGGCGTGTTCAGACTGGTTCCGGATTACGTTTATGAATTCACCCACAAAGTGGGACGGATGGATGAACTGCATCTGGAGCGAGCGGGGGGATTACGGATCAATCATGCGGCGGATTTCGCGGGCTTGATTCATTTTCTGCAGCAGCATTCGCCAAACGGATTGATGTATGCGGGCAATGAATGTCCGGAACTGTATTTTCTCTCCGGGCTGAAGAACGTAACGCGCGACGATGGGGGCGTACCGGCAAATGAAGTCTTGAAGGCACTGCAATCCGACGATCTGAAATTAGTAGTAATCAATGAAGCGCCGCTCTTCCCGTCCGCCAGGATGAACCCCGACGTGCGAGCGGAAGTCATGCAGAAATTTCCCCATAGCAGCCAGGTTGGAATCTTCCACGTTTTTTGGAGAGAGTGATATTTGGGCCGAGCGCCGGCAATCCACTTCAGTGCTACACGCTCGGCGCAGCAGATCGCTAGCCTGAATAAGATTGGAGTGACCATTGCCGCCGCTGGACGAAAAGCAAAATGTTGTCGATAACGAGCGTCCAACCGGTCTGGGCGATCAAGCTAATCAAGCGCTCCAGAAATACCCGTGGCTGGAGTGGCTGATTCCGGCAGTGCTTTGCGCTGCCATGTTGGGGCAGTTGCCGATCAGTGTCCGTCAGCTTTCGCAAACCGCCGATGAAGCCACGCACCTTTACGCCGGTTACCGCTACTTGAAGTGTGGCGATCTTACGGTCAGTCCTGAGCATCCACCTTTGGCTAAGGTCATCGCCGCGGCTCCGTTGCTTGCCATGAACTTTGCGGTAAACTGCGCGCCGGACAGGGGGAACGACCTCCAGCAGGCGTTTGCGGGCCTCACCTGGTTGTATAGCCAGAACTGGCCCGCGGCGTTGGCCAACGCGCGCATGGCGGTTTCTGTTTTTGCCGTGGGGCTATGTCTGCTGGTCTGGATCACGGCGCGGCGCATGTTCGGCGTTACCACGGCTGTCGTGGCAGGTTTGCTGCTCATCTTCGAACCCAACGTTCTAGCCTACGGCTCATTGGTTATGACCGACGTACCGGTCACGTGTATGCTGCTGTTCGCGGTATTAGGGTTTTACCTGTGGGTCAGGCATCGTACGATCCTCTTCTTTCTGTTGACCGCTCTGGCTGCGGGTCTGACGCTGTTGACGAAGGATTCGGGAGTGGTCGTCGTACCCATCCTCGGGGCTCTGGCAATTACGGATGCGCTCACTGAACCAAGGGGAGACCAACCAAGATGGCAACTAATGCTTCGCAACCTGCTGGCCATTGCGCTGATCGCGGTCCTCGCGGTCGGTGTTCTTTGGGCGGGCTATGGGATGCGTTTCGCCGACTCCCCCGCAGGAGCGCAACTCCAAGAGCCACGACATATCGCGGCCTCCGCCAGCAGGCGTGTGCTGCTCGAGTTAGAAGATCGCCACTTGCTGCCGCAGGCGTACTTGGGGGGATTCGCCACGGCATTGGCGATATCGAATCAGAGTTCTATAGGTTTTGTTGCCGGGAAAATCTATTTGCACGCACCGTGGTTTTCTACTCCGCTCAATTTTCTGATTCGCAACACGACAGCCATGCTGGCGATGATTCTGGTGGCCACGTTCGGCATAGCGATCACGTTTCGGCAGCAACGTCGGGAGCGTCTGTTCCTGCTGGTACCCGCGGTGATTTATCTGGCGGTGTGCCTCCACGCTAACATTTCCGTTGGTGTTCGCTATCTTTTACCCATGTTCCCGTTTCTTCTGATCGCGGTTGCGGACGGATGCGTGCAGTTAGCCAGGCGTATGCGCTGGGTGAGCTACGCGCTGCCGTGCCTCATAGTGCTGCACGCGGCATCATCGCTTCATGCGTATCCCAACTATCTCTCCTATGCCAGCGACCTGTGGGGCGGTCCGTCGCAGGCGTACAAGTACGAGTCCTGGCTCGATACCGGGCAGGCGTATCCGGAAGCAAAAGCTTACCTTGAAAAGCATCCCACCGAATACTGTTGGTTCATCACGGGCTGGCAGTGGGACCCGGGATTCTACAACGTGCCCTGCCGAACCTTTGGTCTCTACTTGCCTCACGAGATACCGCCTCACGTGCACGGTACCATTATCGTTAGCAGCACTCTGCTTACAGATGTGCGACTCGCGGAGGGTGAGATTGCAGCGGCGTTTAAGAACGCCACGCCCAAAGACCACATCGGCGGCAGCGCCTTGCTGGTTTACGAGGGCGATTTCGACACCAGCTTGGATGCCGCCACAGGTGAAAGGAATCTGGCGATGCACGCGACTGCCGCCGGACAGTTGCCCGCCGCCCTGGAGCACGGTAAGAGAGCGGTCGAACTGGCGCCGGCGAGCGCGCTCGCTCACGCTAACTTATGCGTCTTGCTGGCGCCTACCCAAGTGGATTCAGCGCTAAAGGAATGTTACATCGCACAAAACTTGCTACTGCACGACCCACTTAGGGACGAGCCAGTTCGGAAGTATTACCTGGACTCACTTTCGTTCACCCTTACGGCGCTCAGGAGTGATTACAGGAAGGCTTACGGACACGAGCCAGAAGTTGTGCCCACCGCAGACCCCACCCATCGGTAACAGTGAAACGAGCGTCCGAAGGAGCAGCGCCCGGAGGATGATCGTTACTCGTCACGATTGTGCCGGGGCTGCCGCTCGTTTGGGGAAGATGTTGCCGACGCGGCGGATTTCGGCGCCCACGGCTTTCAGTTTTTCCTCGATGTTTTCGTAGCCGCGGTCCAGGTGATAGACGCGGTCGATGATGGTCTCACCATCCGCAACCAGGGCGGCGAGCACGAGCGAAGCGGAGGCGCGCAGGTCCGAGGCGAGGACGGCGGCGGCGCTGAGTGGAGTTCCGCCGCGCACGATGGCTCGGCGGCCCTCAATTTTGATGTTGGCTCCCATGCGCACAAGTTCCTGCGCGTGCATGAAGCGGTTCTCGAAAATATTTTCCGTGATCACGGACGTGCCTTCGGCCTGCGTGGCGAGCGCCATGTATTGCGCCTGCATATCGGTGGGGAAGCCGGGATATTCTTCGGTGTTCAGGTCGGCGGCCTGGTGCGGCTGATCGCCCATGACGCGCACGGAGTCCGCTTTCACCGCAGTTTTCACGCCGGTTTCTGCCAGTTTTTGCAGAATGGCGGTGAGGTGGGTGGGCTCGCATGCGGCGACGTTGAGGTCTCCGCCGGTCAGGGCTCCGGCGATGATGAAGGTTCCAGCTTCAATGCGGTCGGGGATGATGCGGTGCCTGGCGCCGTGCAGCTTGGTGACTCCCTTCACGCGGATCGTGGATGTGCCCGCGCCGTGGATTTTCGCGCCCATGACGTTGAGCAGCGCGGCGAGGTCCACGACTTCCGGTTCACGGGCGCAGTTCTGCATGACGGTCTCGCCATCGGCAAGCGTGGCGGCCATAAGCAGGTCTTCGGTGCCGGTGACGGTAATTCTGTCGAAGACAATCTCAGCGCCACGGAGGCGGTCGCCTTTTCGCGGATCAACGACGGCCTCGACGTAGCCGTGCTCTTGCGTGATCTTCGCGCCCAACCGCTCCAGACCTTTGATATGCAGATCGATGGGGCGGGCACCAATGGCGCACCCGCCGGGCAGCGAGACGTGGGCGCGGCCACACCGGGCAATGAGCGGCCCCAGAACGAGCGTGGAGGACCGCATGGTTTTGACCAGATCATAAGAAGCTTCGGGAGCGGCAAGCGTGCGCGCGCAAATCGTCGTCCGGTGATGGGCGCGTCCGTAGCCGAGTTCGACTTCTGCGCCCATGGCCGCAAGCAGCTTGCGCGTGGTCTCGATGTCGCGCACTTGCGGGATGTTTTCGAGAATCACCGGTTCGTCGGTGAGCAAGGCTGCTGCCATGCAAGGGAGTGCGGCGTTCTTCGCGCCACTGATTCGGACGGTGCCGAGTAGAGGGTTGCCACCGCGGATTACGAGCTTATCCATGTCGTGATGATTTCCCGAGATACCCCGCCATGAAGCTCTTGCAGACGGGGTGTTACGAATATTCTAGCGGGGAATGCGAGGGCGTGCGGCGTGGAATTATCAGCAGGCGTTCCGTTTGTAACATCCAGGCGAGAACAATCCAGGCCAGGAGATCCAGGCGACGGGAGCAACCGCCTCCTACCGGTGCCTGGCGGTCGCAATGGCTTGGCGGACTCGGCCGGCGGACTTCTTCAGGGTGGCGGCAGCGCGAGCCCGCCTGACCCCTGCCTTGGCCATCACCAACGCCACGGGGACGCGACCTCCTGCGGCGGCGAGGAGCTTGCGTGCGGCTCGGGGGTTGAGTCCGGCGGCTTTTTCCAGGATGCCCACTCCGCGTTCGACTAACTTCTCATTCTTCGGGTGGACGTTGACCATCAGATTGCCGTAGACGTAGCCGAGACGGGTCATGGCCCCGGTGGAGAGCATGTTCAAGATCATCTTCTGCGCGGTTCCGGCTTTCATGCGCGTGGAGCCCGCGACAACTTCCGCACCAACGTCCGCCACGATGGCCACGTGCGCAGCATTGCCGAGCGGTGATTTCGGGTTGCAGACGACAGCCACGGTTCTTGCGCCGTGCGCGCGCGCATATTCAATGGCGGCGATAGTGAAGGGAGTGCGTCCGCTGGCGGCGATGCCTACGATGACATCCTTGCTCGTGGGCTTCTTCCGCGCGAGCGCTTTGCGGCCGCTCGCGCGCGAGTCTTCGTCGGCTTCTACGGCTGTGCCCAGCGCTTTTGGGCCGCCGGCGATGATGAATTGCACCATGCGCGGGTTGACGTCAAAGGTGGGCGGGCATTCGACGGCGTCAAGGGCGGCGATGCGTCCGCTGGTGCCGGTGCCGACGTAGATGAGGCGCCCGCGTTGGGCGAGCGCGGCGGCGATCAGATCGATCGCTTGCGCGATTTGCCGGAGAGCCCTCTTCACGGCACGAGCGACCTTGGCATCTTCACGGTTGATGATGCGGGCAATTTCGAGCGCCGATTTACGATCGAGATCGGCGGAGGCGAAGTTTGTTTTCTCGGTGCCGAGGCGGCGGAGTTCTATGCTGCTTGTTTTGCGATTCGAAGCTTTGCGTTTCAAGCGCGCTTCCCCAGGGCTTCAATGACCGCGTCGTGAAATGCCGGGCGTACCTGTTTGATGGCCTCGTTCTGGCAGTCAGGCCAGGTGCGGTTGGTTAGCAAAGTTATCGAAAGTTGGCGCTCCGCGTCGATCCACAAAGATGTGCCGGTGTAACCGAGATGTCCGAAGGAACGGGGCGAGAAGTATTTTCCCGATTGCGAAAGAGCCGAGGGCGTGTCCCAGCCGAGCGCTCGGGAAGTGCCTTCGGGCGCGGATTCCCGGCGCGAAAAGAGTTCGACGGTTGCCGGGCGGAGGATGGGGTGCCCGGAGTTGAGCATGGCGTGGGCGAAGAGGGCGAGATTTTCGGCCGTGGAAAACAGACCGGCGTGTGGGGCAATGCCGCCGAGGATGCTCGCGTTCTCGTCCTGCACCTCGCCTTGAATGATGCGGTGGCGGAAGGTGCGATCGTCGGCGGTTGGCGGGATCGAGTCCTTCAAGGCGCGCGCAGGATTGAAAGTTGTGTTAGCCATGCCGAGCGGACCGAAGATTTCGCGCTGGCAGAACGCGTCGAGCGATTCGTCGGCGAGGCGTTCGAGGACAATACTGAGAATGATGAAGCCGATGTCGCTGTATTTAGCGCGCACACCGGGGGCAGCGACTAGCGGGGTGGCGAAGGCGGCTTGCAGAAGGTCTTCACGAGTCTTGGCGCGAAGAAAAAGTTTTTCGTAGGCGGGCAGGCCGGAGCTGTGTGCGAGCAGCATGTGCAGCGTGATTTCGCGGCGGCGAGCGTCATTATTAGCGAATTCGGGAACAATTGCTGTGACCGGGGCTTCGAGGTCAAGCAAGCCGCGCTCGTAAAGAATCATAGCCATGGTGGTGGTGGCGACGACCTTCGTGAGCGACGCGAGATCGAACAGGCTCCCGGTTGTAACCGCGGGCGAAGCGGGATCGTATGTGAAACGGCCGAGGGCTTTGTGGGCAATGAGTGCTCCGCGGAAGGTGACCGCGAGCGAGCAGGCGGGGAAGGCGCGGGCGGCGATCGCCGTTTCGAGGATGCCGAAGGCGCTCGGAAACTGGTCGTCCTGCGCGGAGAAATTGCGCACCAGGAAGGAAAAGCCGGATTCTCGATCGGGCAGTGTCAGGTTCAAGGGCATTTTGTGAACTGATGGGGTTATAGCAAAGGCGGCGAGCAGAGGCAATCAGGGAGTTACCTTGAGAGCATCGTTGGTACCGTTCAGCCTTGAGCCGCATCTCCGGGGTCATGTAGAGTCACAACAGACGTGAAACACTCGGCGAAAAATCTGCTGATCTCCGCTCTCCTGTCCGCTCACCTGTTTTCTGCCGCCGCATTCTCCCAGAGTTCGCTTGATTCCCGTCTCGCCGTTCTCGATCCCATCATCAACGACGCCATCGCCCAGCACCAGATTCCAGGCGCGGTACTCATCGTCGGACACGACGGACGTGTGGTGTATCGCAAGGCTTATGGCAGTCGAGCGATTGAACCTCGGCGGGAGGCGATGACTCTCGATACCGTGTTTGATTGTGCGTCGCTGACCAAGGTTGTCGTAACCGCGACGGCGATCATGCAGCTGTGGGAGCAGGGAAAGTTTCGCATGAGCGATCCGGTCGCGAAGTATCTTCCCGAATTTGGGCAGAATGGGAAGCAGGATATTACGATCCGGCAGTTGCTGGTGCACTACTCGGGCCTCGCTCCGGACCTGGGTTTGGCAAAGAAGTGGGAAGGGAAGGAGACGGCGTATCGGATGGCATTTGAGGCGCCTCCAGAGCGGCCTCCGGGTGCGGCGTTTGTTTATAGCGATATCAACTTCGTAGTGTTGGGAGCGCTGGTAGAGCGGCTCTCAGGCGAGTCGCTCGATGAGTATGCGGCGAAGCATATTTTTGCGCCGCTCGGCATGAAGGAGACGCGGTTCGCTCCTCCGCATTCGTGGGAGCCGGGTGCTTTAACACGCGTTGCGCCCACCGAAGACGATGAGAATCATCACCTGCTGCGCGGCGTGGTGCATGATCCCACAGCTCGCCGGATGGGTGGCGTGGCGGGTCATGCGGGAGTATTTTCCACCGCCGATGACCTGGCGCTTTTTGCGCAGGCTTTGCTGGATGGCGGACGAGGCGTGCTGACGCCGGCGACGATCGCGAAGATGACTGCGCCGCAGCAGCCAGTAAATGGCACGGCAGTGCAGGGATTTGGGTGGGACATTGATTCTCCTTTTTCTACCAACCGGGGAGAACTGTTGCCGGTCGGCGGTTACGGACATACGGGATTCACGGGGACTTCGCTGTGGATTGATCCGGCGACGAAGACTTACATCGTGCTGCTGACCAATGCCGTGCACATGAATGTGGTGCCGCCGAAAGAGAAGGGAAGCGCAGTCGCGTTACGGACGAAGATCGCGACGGCGGTGGCGGCGGCGCTGGCGCTCGATCCCGCCGAAGCCGAGAAGATGCGGGTGGCAACCATCACCGGCTACAACGAAATGCAGAGCGCGGCGCGCAAACTGGCGGTGCGGAACGGAACCGCGAAGACGGGAATTGACGTGCTCGAGGAGACGAAGTTCGCGGCGCTGCATCCGGCCAGGGGCGGGGCTCCGCGAAGCATTGGACTGCTGACGAATCAGACCGGCGTGGACTCGGAAGGCCGCCGGACGATTGACGTGCTGGCGAACGTGCCCGGGATTTCGCTGGACGCGATTTTCAGTCCAGAACATGGAGTGACGGGGACGCTGGATACGACGGACATTAAGATTAAGAATGCGAAGGATGCGGTGACCGGAGTTGCGGTGTATAGCGTGTATGGGGCGAGCGACGCGGCGCGGCGTCCGCCGATGGACGTGCTGAAGCGTTTGGATGCGGTGGTGATCGATCTGGCGGATGCGGGCGCGCGCTTTTACACCTACGAAACTACGATGGGATATTTTCTGGAAGCAGCCGCGAAGGCGGGAATTGAAGTAGTCATCCTGGATCGGCCGAATCCGATTACGGGGTCGTTTGTGCAGGGACCGGTTTCGGATTCAGATTCCGGTTTCAATCCCTATTCCAATGACGGTCGGGAAAGTTTTACGAACTACTTTCCCGAGCCGGTGCGCCACGGGATGACTTTGGGTGAGCTCGGGAAGATGTTTAATGCCGAACGGCACATCGGGGCGCGGCTCGCGGTAGTTGCGATCGAAGGTTGGCAGCCGGGGGACTGGTTCGATTCGACTGGCCTCGCCTGGGTGAATCCTTCGCCCAATTTGCGGAATTTAACCGAGGCGGAGCTTTATCCGGGTGTGGCGCTGATTGAAGGGACGAATGTCTCGGTGGGGCGCGGCACGGATACGCCGTTCGAAGTGGTGGGCGCACCCTGGATCAAGAGCAGGGAATTGGCGGCTTACTTGAACGCCCGCGGTATTCAGAGTGTGCGCTTCGTGCCCATTGTCTTTACTCCATCATCGAGTAACTTTGCCGGTGAACGATGCGAAGGCGTGAACCTGATGGTTCTGGATCGGAATACGCTGGACTCGCCAGAGCTGGGGATTGAGTTGGCCTCGGCGCTCCATAAGCTGTATCCGAACGACTTCAAGATGGAGCGGATGGCGGACCTGCTCGTGAATCAGGCGGTGTTCGAGGCGATCGAAGCGGGAGAGGATCCGAGACGGATTGCGGAGGACTGGCAGGAGCGGCTGGAGGGATTCGTGCGGCTGCGGGAAAAGTATTTGTTGTACAAGTAGCGGGCGCATGACTTTCGGCGGACGCGCCAACATGAGATCTGCAGCCCAGCTTCACCATGCTTAGCAGTTCGTCGGAAGCAGCTCACGGCTCGCGCCCGGACTCCTCAGCTACAATGACACCGGGTACGCAGATTGGCGACGGAGATAACGGGCACTCCGGTGGGCGCATCTGATTTTGCAAACGTGTAGCGAAATTATTCCTGGAGAGGTAGGTGTTCGATGAGGATTCATGCTGCTTCCGTTTGCGTTTTGCTGCTGGCAGGGATAGGGATAACGATCGCGGCGGCACAGATATCGCCGGCCCCGAATCCGGCGGCGCCCGCGGTGGAGTCTGAGAAGCCCATGCTGACCATTCCAGCGGGAACCAGGGTTCCACTATCGCTGAAGCAGGCGATTTCCACAAAGACAGCTAAAGACGGAGACCCGGTATACGCGGAGATTGCCTTTCCGTTTGTGGTCAATGAACGGGTCGTGATTCCGGCGGGGACCTACATCCAGGGAAGGATCGAGCGCGTGCAGCGCGGTGGGCACGTAAAGGGGCGCGCCGAAGTGTTGATCCACTTCACCTCGATGATTTATCCGAGCGGCTATACGGTGATGCTGGGCGGCTCGGTCGAAAATACGCCGGGGGCGGAGAAGACGTCGATGAAAGATTCGGAAGGGACGATTCGCCAGGATAGCGACGCCGGGGCAAAGGCCAAGGAAGCTGCGGGCGGGGCAACTACGGGAGCCGTGATCGGTGCAGTAACCGCCGGTGGGAAAGGAGCCGGAATCGGAGCGGGTGCTGGAGGAGTGGCAGGGCTGGCGGTCGGAATGCTCTCGCGCGGCGCCGACGTGAGGCTGGAGCCGGGGGCGTCGATCGAGATGGAGATCCAGCGAGAAGTGACGGTGGATGCGAGCCGCGTTTCCGCAAGGCGCGAGGTCATTGTTCGTAACGACTAGGGTGCGCAACGACTAGTACCGTGACCGCGTGATGAGTCATACGGTGGAGGGATGGGCGCTCGCGAACCTGCTGAGCGTAGTCGAAGGGTCCAGCCGGGCGGGGACGCCAGGCTCTCCACTGCAATCTTCTATTTCAATACAAACATAGCGTTCACGTGGGCGGTGACCTTCACGTTCTGGGGCGAAAACTCCTCGGTCGGGGCGGCGTTTTGCGCAGCCATCGCCATGGGCATGCGAGCCTTCATCATGGGTGCGACCACGTGAATGTTCTCAAAGGTATCGACAGTGGCATAAGAAAGCTCGCCGAGCGTTCGTCCGCTGGCATCGGCGAGGGACTGCGCGGAAGCGCGGGCGCGCCGGTAGGCGTCGGCGACGGCCTTGCCCTTGGCCTCTTCGGTCGAATCCAGCGTGTAGCTGAGCGACTGGCTTTCACCGACGCTGGCGTCGGCAAGCTGTTGGGTAACCGGGCCGATCTTGGAAAAATCCTTGAGCTTCAAACTGACGCTGGTCGTGACCTGGTAGCCGATGACTCTGTGCTTAGGATTTTTCCAGTCGTACTGCGGATTCACCGAGAAGAAGCCGACCTCCGCAGTCTTCGGATCGATGCCGTTCGCGCGCAGAACCTGGCGCGTGGCGTCGGCCTGTTTGGCGGCCTGGTCGTAGGCGTCTTTGGCGTTATCGGCTTGGGCCGAGATGTTGAACTGGATGAGCGCGGTATCCGGCGCGGTTTCAAATTTGCCATCGGCGCCAACGAAAATGGTATTGGGCAGAGGGTTGAGCGCGGGACTCTGCGCGATCGAGAGAGCGCTCAGAACGAGAACGGCACAAAAGGTGACAAGGGTAGTTTTCATCGGATCTCTCCTGCATCGTTGAAAGCTGCATCTTGAAAGCTGCATCCCGGAAGCTGGCTACGGAAATCGAATCTAACGGATTTGTTATACACCTCTGATGTCAGAACGCGACGAGCTTCCCAAATTGCAGTCGAAAGAAGCGAGAAAACAGCCGCGAGAGACGCGGCAATTTGCGTCTCGCAGGGGAGTCGAGCGGCAACGCGAGATTGTCAGTGAGAAGGAATCTGCAGCGCGCGATCCAGGCGCACCTCGAGGGTAGCTCCTTTTTCGAGCCGGAGGTCGCGACTGGCAAGCACGCCGGCCATCGCTCCAGCACCTGCTCCTCCTCCGGCGCCCGTGCCGCCTGCGGCTGCGTCTGCGGACGCGTCCTCTACCGTCTGCTTCGCACCCGGTCCCTTGCGTTCGATTTCACCCTCGGAGTTGGGCGCTTTGATACCATGATCGCCGGGCACTCCAATGACGGTTGCGATCAGCGCGATCCATCCGTGCCTGGTTTCGATTTCGTCAAAGCTGAGCAGCAGGCGTGAGTGCCGGCCGTGCTCCGCCGAACTGACATGACCCTTGATCTTCTTGCCCCGGGGAATCATGTTGCCATTGGCGGAAAGGAGATCTTCGTCCAGCTTGACTTTGAAATGTTGACCGCGATGCAGTTCGGCGGTGTCGAGTTTGTCCTCCAGCCGGACGAGGAAGGTCGTGCCTTCCGGGACAGCGTTCGGTCGAGCCATGGGCGTGCCGGCCGAATCGATTGCCTGGGCCGGAAGTGACATCGCAGCCGTCAAAAAGAGCATTCCCATCCCCGATGAGAGTTTGTTCATGATGACCTCGCAGATTTTCTGCCCACCAATAATAAACCCGGTCTGCCCGCCAGATGCGAATCAGGCACGTTCTGGCGGGCAACCGGTTTAATTCACCCCAGGACGGCGAACACAACCGTGATGGGGGCCGTTTGGATTGACTTCACTGTTCAGTTGGATGAGGCGATCACGGAGAAATGATGCCTGGCGCTGGGCAGAAAACTAGTCAGACGGACGCTCACGCCACCTCAGGCAGCGCTGTCCATGTTACACCTTCGGCAAAGCCGGGTCTTGCCCATGGATGTCCTTCCGCAGGTCCTCCCAGATATTGTCGGGCATTTCGAGAAAAACCTTGACGATCTGAGGATCGAACTGGCGGCCGGACCAGGTTTCGATTTCCTTGCGAACCGCCTGAATGGTCTGGGCATCGCGGTAATCACGCTTCGATCTCATGGCATCCAGCGTATCGGCAATGGCGAAAATTCGGGCGCCCAGCGGGATCTCCTCGCCCTTCAGGCCACGAGGATACCCGGTCCCGTCATAGTGCTCCTGGTGGGCGTAAACGATTTCGGCAGCATCGGCCAGAAAAGGGATGCGGGAGAGGATCTTGTAGCCCAGGTAGCAGTGCTCCTTCATGATGGCCATTTCGTCTACCGTGAGCTTGCCGGGCTTGTGCAGGATGGCATCGGGAATGGCCATTTTGCCGATGTCGTGCAGGAAGGCTCCACGGGCGATCACCTCGATGTTCTCTTTCGGCAGGCCCATTTTTTTCGCCATGGCGATGGTGAATGCGGTTACCCGCCGGGAGTGGTGTTGGGTCTCGGCGTCCTTGAGGTCGAGCGCATCGCCCAAGACTTCGAGCGTGATGTCGTAAGACTTCTCCAGGTTAGAAAGCGCCGTGTTCAATTGCTGGGTACGTTCGACGACGCGCGCCTCGAGGTTGTTGCGGTAGGCGTCGTTTTCGCGCTTGAGGCGGCGATTTTCCAGGGCGCGGCGCACTGTGGCCAGCAGTTGCTCCCGCTCGAACGGCTTGAGCAGGTAGTCGTACGCTCCATTGCGCAGCGCCTGCAAAGCGACCTGAATGTCGTGCACCGCGGTCACCATGACAATCGGCATGTCCGGATAACGTTCCTTGGCACGCTCCAGCAGGGCAATCCCATCCATTTCAGCCATCATCAGGTCGGAGAGCACGAGATCGAATTCGTCACCCGATTCCAGAATCGCGAGGGCTTCGATCCCACTGGCGGCTTGGCGCGTCTGAAAATGCGCTCCGCCGAGCATGGAGGAGACAATCTCGCGGATTGTTTCCTCGTCGTCTACCACCAGGATGCGGTCATTGGGCATAGCGCTGAATGGAATGTATCGCTTATTTTAAGACGCGATTCCACATTCCGAAAGTAACCAACTAAGGACGGAAATCCGCAACAACGGGGCGCCAGCATGATATTTAGAAAGCTTAGGTGTTCGTGCGCCTATCTATCGCGCGCCTAGCTATGGATCCTTCCAGACTATTCGGGAATTCGGTTGGCCTGTTGACCGTTCCCTGGTTGACGGCGCGGGAAACGACTGCCCTGATTTTGGTGGCGGTCAGTCTGCTTTTCTTCCGTGTTTTTCGCGACCGGTGTCTGCTGGCATGGGCAGCGGGCTGGGTTGCCTATGGGGCGTTCCTGTGGGCAAGTGGCTCGGGCGAGTTGCACGCCGCGCCCAAGTCGGTGGAGGCATTCGCGCAGGTCGGCTTTGTGCTGGCGATGGGATTGTTTGCGGCTGCGGCTCTGTTATCGGCGCAGGCGCGGCGAGCGCTGACGGCGTTGGCGGCATTTTCGTGGGTGCTGATGGTTTTTGCGGCAATGCGGTCGCTGTATTTTCCAGATTCGCTGTATTTCGTGGATTCGAAAACTTTCGGGCTGGATGTAGCGTGCCGGCTCGTTGCGGCTGGGGCCGTCGTGGAACTGGTGCGTTACCGCTCCGGGCGCATTGGGCTGGGGCCTTTCCTGTTCGGCGCCGGGCTGCTGACGTTGAATCTTCACTGGCTTCCGTTCACCAGTCATATTCCGAGTGAAGGGTATTTGCTAGCCGAAGTTCTATTCGGTTCGAGCATCTTGATCGTGGTGCTGGATGACTCGCGGCTGCGCACGCGCCGGCTGGCGACCCTGAACGAATTGACCGTCACCATCGCGCGCAGCCAGAATCACGCTCCGATGATGCAGACTGCTCTGGAAAAACTGAAAACCGCAGTGGGGGCGAAGGCTGCGTGGTTCCAGTTGATGGAAAGCGAGCATCTGGTGCCGACTCAGCACGTCGGCCTGTCGCCGGAATTTCTCCGAGCCCTGGGGCAAACACGGGCGGGACAAACTGGGATGGATGGAACCCAGGCCCGCGTACTCCAGGAAAACCGGGCGGTGGTAATGCAGCTCTCGGATATGTCGGAGCCGGAGCGCGAACAACTGGGGAAGTACTCCATTCATCATGTAGTATTGCTGCCGCTGCTGGGCAAGAAGTCTGTGATCGGGATGCTGTCGCTCGGCTACTCCGGCAGCCGGCACCACACCGGGGAAGAACTGGAGTTTCTGGAAACGGCGGCCCAGAAGCTGGGGATTGCGGTGGAGAATCTGCGTTTGCTGGAGCAGGTGCTGCGCTCGCAACACCAATGGATGAACACCTTCGATTCCATCCAGGATCTGATTCTGGCGCACGACGCGGACTTCCGCATCCTCAAGACCAATCAGGCCATGCTGCAGCGCCTGGAAAAGGCGCCCGCCGATGTGTTGGGCAATCTGTGCGCAGAGGTTCTTCCGCAAAAACGCGCCTGGAGCGGATGCCCGTATTGCGAACGTAGCTCGGGACTGACGGAAGGCATGGATCCGTGTTTCGGCGGGCAGTCGGTGATTTCGACCTCATCGTATGCCGAGCAGGGAGGCCAGCAGAGGGGCACCATCCATGTGGTGCACGATACGACCGCGCGCCAGGTGGCGGAAGAAAAATACCGCATGCTGTTCGAGCAGGCGCAGGAAGGCGTGTTTGTAGCAACGCTGGACGGCGATTTGCTCGACTGCAACGATGCCTTTGTCACCATGCTCGGTTACGGCAGCCGGGACGAGTTGATGGCGCTCGACATGGGCAGCGTGCTGCAACCGGTGGCGGAAGAGCGCGAGGCTTTTCTCAAGGAAATCGAGGCGCACAACTACGTGCGCAACTTTGAAATTACGGTGCGGCGCAAGGATGGCACGCTGCTGACGGTGGCGCAGAGCTGCTTTGCCACGCGCGATCCGGACGGACGGATTGAGCGCTATCAGGGCTTCGTTCTCGACATCACGGAGCGGAAACGCTCGGAAGACGAGATGCGGCGCCGCAATCGCGAGTTAAACGCACTCAACGCCATGGCCGTCATCGCGACCCAGTCGTTCGATCTGGATGAAATCCTGAACCTGACGCTGCGTCAGGTGATCTCGCTGTTTGGAGCGGAGACCGGCTCGGTTTATATGGCCGTGGAACCGGATGGCGCCTACCGGCGGCGGGCTGGTTGGGGCCCGCGCAGTGAGGCGCGCGTGCGCATGGCTGAAGTCGTCTTTCCGGAAGGTCTGGGCGACCTGGTGATGCGCTCGCGAGCGGAAGTGGTGACCCAGGATTTTCTCCCCCACCTGCCAGCGGCGGTGGTGGAATTTGTTTGCGCAGACCGTCTGCCCTACTGGATTTGGGTTGTGCTCTGGAGCAAGGAGAAGCCCCTCGGCATTATGGGCATCGCCAGCAAGGAAGACCGGCACTATTCGACGAACGATGAGAATCTGCTGGTCGCCATCAGCCGGCAACTGGCAACCACAATAGAAAAGGTCCAGCTCTACGAGGAGAGTTGCCGGGCGTACGAAGACTTGCGGCGAACGCAGGAGCAACTGCTGCAAAGCGAAAAGATGTCGGCCGTCGGACAGTTGATTTCCGGTGTGGCGCACGAGCTGAATAATCCGCTGACCGCCATCCTCGGTTACGCGCAACTGCTGGAAGGCGCGGGCCTTGATCACACTTCCGCCGACTATGTGCGTAAGCTGTTCAAGCAGGCGCAGCGCACGCACCGGGTGGTGCAGAATCTGCTTTCTTTCGCGCGCCAGCGCAAGCCACAGAAGGAGCAAGTGGACTTGCGCAAGGTGCTGGAAGAGTCATTCACGCTGCGCGAATACGATTTGAAAGTCAACAACGTCTCGCTGGAACGCGAAATTCTCGAGGACTTGCCCTCGGTGGTCGCCGATCCGCACCAGTTGGAGCAGGTTTTCCTGAACATTATCAACAACGCGCTCGATGCCATGATGGAGAACAACGGCGAGAGCAACGGCGAGGGCAGCAACGGCGGCGTGTTGAAAGTGCGCGTCTTCAAGAAAGATGCCTTCGTGTGCGTGGAGTTCGACGACAGCGGTCCGGGAATCAAGGATCCCAGCCGTATCTTCGATCCCTTCTATACCACCAAGTCGGTGGGCAAGGGTACCGGACTGGGCTTGAGCATCTGCTACGGCATCGTCAAGGAGCATGGCGGCGAAATCATGGCGCGCAACCGCGAAGAGGGCGGAGCGACCATTGGGGCAACGATTGAAATCCGCTTGCTGGCAAGCGAAAAGCCGGCGTTGCCGGAAGCGCCGGTGCCCGCGCGGCGAGAGTCCCCGCTGGCAGGCCGCGTGCTTCTGGTTGAAGACGAAGAAGCGGCGCTGGAATTTGAACGAGACGTGTTGGTCGGCGCAGGCGCCGAAGTCACTACATCCATGAGCGTGGAGGACACGCAGAAGCAACTCCGCAATGGCTCCTTTGACGTGATCGTGCTGAATGGTCGCATGCCCGGCGGATGCAGCGCCGAGGAAATGTACGAGTGGATCGCCAGGAACTGCCCCGGTCTGGAAAAAGGATTGCTGCTCACGTTTTCTACTGTGACCGACCAGCAGACCCGAAGTTTCCTCCAAGAAAAAGGCGTGCCGTCGCTGGCCAAGCCCTTCGAAGTGGCGGACTTGATCGCGCAGGTGCGCGCTCTAAGCCAGAGAGAAGGGAAACCAGCGACCGAGACAAAAGAGAACAACGAAGAAAAAGCCTCCGCGGCAACCGCAGGAACCTAGCCGCAGATAGCTGTCAGCTCTCAGCTCCCAGTTATCAGCTCTCAGTTATCAGCTTCGTGCATTCCCTGACAGCTGACAGCTGAGAGCTGCTTCCCTAAAGCTGTCCCTTCGAGCCCCGCGTCATTTCCGCAATCAATTTTTCGTTGCGCCGGTACCAGCGCCAGTGACCCTCTCGCTTGGCTTCCACCAGGCCGGCCTTCTCCAGGATGCACATGTGATGCGAAATGGTAGGTTGCGCCAGCTTCACCCGTTGTTCGATATCGCCCGCGCACAGCCCGGTTTCCTTGTCCAGGGAGCATCCACCCTTTTCCTTGAGCGCAAGCAGAATCCGGCGGCGGGTGGGGTCGGCAATGGCGTGCAGGAAGCGATCAAGAGTGGGAGCGGAGGAGGACATTTGGTAATTGTGTAATTTGCAATTTGGTAATTTGAAACGCAGTGATCATGATTTCAAATTGCCAAATTATCAGATTACGAAATTACAAAATTTCCTCTATTTTTTCACAATCGGATTATAGCCGTCGCTGACGAGGCGGGCGCGCATGGCCTCGGCATCCTTGAAGTCGGCGTAGGGTCCGACCTGAACGCGATAGTACTTGTCGACGGAAGCATTGTTCGCGAAGGCGGGATACTCTTTCTTTTTCAGGGCCTCGACCAGCGCGTCGGCATCTTCCTGCCGGGTAACGGCCGCGACCTGCACGTAATAACTGCTGCTGGTTGATGATGCTGCCGTTGACGATGCGGGCGCAGCGTTGGCCGCATCTGCGGCGGTTTTTGGAGTTGAAGGCGCCGCCGCGGTGGCGTCGGCCGGTTGCGTCTTCGCATCCGGAGGCGCAAGCGCGGAGTCAGCATTCTTCTCGCCTACCGCTTTGTAAAAGCTAAAGTCGCCAGACTGAGGAGCTTTCTGGGCAGCGTCGTTCTTCGCGGCCGAGGGTCGAACGACAGCCGCCGAAGTTCCAGCGGCAGCTCCCGGCAAGCGGCCAGCGCCGGCGGTTCTTCGGCCGAGCGAAAAGCCTACGGCAAAGAAAACCGCGCACACCAAAACAAAGGCGAAAAAAAGGCCCAGCATGCGGCCGGTGCCAAGCGTGATCTCCGTATCCTGCTGCGCCGTGGTCATGGGAAGTAGTGTTGATCTCTAGCCTTTAGCCGGCGCGGCCGGTGCTTTCGCGCCAGCCAGCAAGTTCTGCAATCCGGAATAGAAATCGATCGGCACGGGAAACACGACGGTCGTGTTTTTCTCGACGCCGATTTCAGTAAGCGTCTGCAAATACCGCAACTGGATGCTGGCCGGCTCGGAAGACAGCAAGTGTGCCGCATCCACCAGGCGCTGCGCGGCCGAGAACTCGCCCTCGGCATGGATGATCTTCGAACGCTTCTCGCGTTCCGCCTCGGCCTGCTTGGCCATCGCCCGCAACATCGACTCGGGCATATCCACCTGCTTGACTTCCACGTTGGTGACCTTCACGCCCCAAGGCGAGGTGTGCGTATCCAGGATGCTCTGCAGCCGCAGGTTAATCTTGTCGCGGTGCGCCAGCAATTCGTCGAGTTCCTGTTCGCCCAGCACCGAGCGCAAGGTAGTCTGCGCAAACTGCGAAGTCTGGTACACGTAATTCGAGACTTCGACCACCGCCTTATTGGGCTCGATCACGCGCAGGAAAATGACCGCGTTGACTTTCAAAGTGACGTTGTCGCGCGTGATGATGTCCTGCGGAGGAACTTCGAGCGCCTCCTGCCGCAGCGAAATCCGCACCATGCGGTCGACCGGGGCGAAGACCAGAATCACGCCCGGACCCTTGGCTGTGCCCAGCAGGCGGCCAAGCCGGAAGATGACGCCGCGCTCGTATTCGGCCAGGATCTTGATGGAGCTCAGCAGGTAAATGATGACGATGACGACGGCAACGGTGATCACCGGAAACCCGAGATCCATAAATGCCTCCACGCAACTCGTAATTCAGAGTATGAGCGGATTGTAGCGCAAGCGAGCGGTTGCAAGCTGTGAGCAACGGGCCAGCGCAGTGTTCAGGATGATTCCACTACCGCTCCCATCCGGGCGCGATTGGACAGGCAGGCATCGTTGCGGCGACAATAAATTCTTTGAACACCAAGAACATCTTCTTCATCGGCCTGGTCATAGCTGCCAGTGGCCTCATTTCGACTCCCCTGGCGTTGCTGGCCGGGCTGATCTACGGCCTGTCGTTCCCGCATCCCTACCACGTAGACTCCCAGAAACTCTCCGCCTTCCTCTTGAAGGCATCGATCGTCGGGCTAGGCTTTGGCATGAACCTGCACGAGGTCGTGCGCGCGGGCCGCAGCGGATTCCTCTACACCGCGCTCAGCATCAGTTTTGCGCTGCTCCTAGGTCTCGGCATTGGACGCCTGTTCAAGGTGCAACCCATTCCGTCGCTCCTGATCAGCACCGGCACCGCCATCTGTGGAGGAAGTGCGATTGCCGCCGTTGGCCCCGTCCTGAACGCCGGAGAAGAGGAGATGGCCGTCTCGCTCGGGACCGTCTTCGTGCTCAATTCGGTGGCCTTGTTTCTCTTCCCGCTCGCCGGCTACGCGCTTCACCTCACCCAATCTCAATTCGGATTGTGGTCCGCCCTCGCCATTCACGACACCAGTTCGGTGGTCGGCGCAACCGCCAAATACGGTTCCCAGGCGTTAATGATCGGGACGACGATCAAGCTGGCCAGAGCGCTCTGGATCGTTCCCCTGGCATTCGCGGTGGCCATCTTCAAGAAGAGCAAGACGCGGATCAAGTGGCCCTGGTTCATCCTGTTTTTCTTATTGGCCGCTGTCGCCGCCACGTATCTCCCCTTATTCGGACCGCTCTATCCCAAACTCAGCACCCTGGGAAGGACTGGGTTGACGGTGACGCTTTACCTGATCGGCACAGGGATTTCAAGGTCAACATTGAAAGAAGTAGGCGCGCGTCCCCTGCTACAGGGAATCTTGCTGTGGGCGATTGTGGCGCTCTCGTCTCTCGCCCTCATCCGCATCGGCTTCATCGCGATCTGATCGACTCCGCAAGCAAACCGCGGGGTGCCCCACCCTTACGTTTTTTGAAGGGTGGGATTCTGCGCCCACCGCTTGTGACCCCCCACCCCCCCTACCCCCCCCACCCCCTACGTAGGTCTATTAGAATCAATGTTGTGGCTGGATAGCCTCCACAAAGTATTCAAGAATAAGGACTTATATGTAAAGTATTCAGGAATAAGGACTTAGCTTGACTCTCCCACTTTGGGGGCGGCTTGTCTATCCGGCGTCAGAAAAAATTTGATCATCCCTTCCTTTAGAATCATAGAGTTGGCGTGAAATTACTTTCAAATCTTTGAGTTTAAAGGAGTTATTCGTATAATATTCCGGAATAAGGAGTTAGCTTGTTGGGCTCACTCGCATGATTTCGGCAGGGGGCTTGACAGCTGACTGCCTCAACTTCGTGTTTTCAAAGAGCGCCGACTAGTGGGGCTGGGGCGGGTTTGAGGGGCGTCCTGGTGATGGACACACCTCGGGCCTGCTACAGGTCGATCTCCATTGTCGACGGCGGGCGGTTGGATTGTCTGTGATGGCTCGTACATCGCGTTTGTGATGAAAGTGGGGAGGTCAAATGCGGCGGCCGGTGATTGCTTGTCATTTTAGCCTTGCTTTCTTCAGGCAAATGGAGCCAATATAATTTTATTGATCTATATAACTTTTGTGCTATCATGATTTACGAGCTTTGGAATTGGCGGTTCTTCGGTCTTGAGTGGCTAAATGGAAACAGGCCAGTTCAGGATTGGTTCGACGGGCTTCCGGTCGAAGCCAAGGACGAGGCACGTGATACGTTTGGCTACCTGGAACACTCCCCGATCACAGCGTGGAAGAAGCCTAAGTTCGACCCCTTGAGAGGGGAGGAAGTGAGCGAGGTGCGCTTTGGCACTGAAACACATACCTACCGGATATATGGATGCTACGGGCCTGACTACCTCGGACGACAGGTTTTCAGTCTTCTATACGGTCACGACAAGAAAACCGGAAACGACAGAGAGGGCAAGCGAGAAGCTACAAAACGAAGGCGGCTCGTTGAGCGACGAGAGGCGGTCGTCCACGCATTTGAATTCTATAGATCACTTGATGGGAAGAATTAAGCGTGGCCCAAAAGATCGGGCGAAGTTTGTAGCATCTCATTTGGACAAAGGGATCTCGTATCAGATTCGTGCTTTGCGAGACCGACAGGAGCTAAGCCAAGAAAATTTAGCCTCTCTAGTAGGTATGAGTCAGAATGCCATTTCTAGGCTTGAGTCCTCTGAGCGCGGTCATCCCACGATTACTACCTTGAAGAGATTGGCTGAAGCATTCGATGTAGCCCTTGTCGTGCGCTTTCTACCTTTCAGTAAACTTGTAAAGTGGGTAAGCGGCACGCCATTTATTGAGTATGGTTTGTCCACGGAATCACTTGCTGTGCCCAATTTTGAGGAGGAGTTGGAACAAGGTCAGCTTGAGATTTCCGCCACCTCGATAGTCCCAGAGATGCAGATTTCGATCAGGGACATGCCAGGTGTCATTGATTATTACCGATCAATTGAGCCAATCAACTGTTGTGGTCATTTAGGTCAGGTAAATGAAGCTCATCCGCAAGACCTCACTAAATATTTTTTCGAGTATGACACAGACCGAAATCAGGGAAATCTCTTTGGCGAGGAGCCGGCTGTACACAGAAGTACTTCAACATTCGACCCGCTCTTGCTCGCTGGCATGCTAGCTCAACAACAACAGACGCCTTGGAGTGAAAGGAAACGCGACGATGCCTGATCAAGGAAATGAGCAGCCAAGTTTTAGTTACGTTCGAGACAAGGACTTTCGTTCGGTTTATGCCAATAACACCCTATTCGCATCAACTGCTTTCGACTTTGCGATGACATTCGCGGAGATTATGGAAGTCGATCCAGTAAGAGCACAGATCAAAGCTGAGCAGCGCGTCAAAGTGGTCATGTCGCCACTGCATTTCAAACTGTTTGCTGCCACTTGTCTGCAAAACGTGGAGCAGTACGAAAAGGTATTTGGAACGATTCAACTCCAGGATGGAAGAACAGGAGCAGTCGTGTTTGGTGTTCCCAATCCAGCTCCAGCCCCGGCTGCCGGTGAGACCGCCGCGGAGCGTGCTTAGCTGACCGTCTTTTTAGCGCACTTTGCGAAAACGGTGGGTGATGGGGTCATCGGTGCGCTCTACGGTCGAGGGGTGCGGCAGGAGTCAGCGAAAGATCACGAGCGGTGGGCGCAGAATCCCACCCTTCAAAAAACGAAGGGTGGGGCACCCGGCGGTTCGGCTGGCCACTTCTCGAAGGGCGCGAGAAGTGGCGCACCCCCCGAATGCAGGGGGCCTTCGACTCCGCATGAACTTCACTTCGTGAAGTCCATGCCCCGCTCAGGATGACAAGTGTGTACGGATATTCTCTACGCCATCACTGTTCTCGCCGCCGCTACGGGATCAACTCGCAACGTGAGGCCATCGACCTGGCGCACGACGATTTTTTCTCCGGCGGGAATGGGGATGGTGGAGACGGCGTCCCAAAGCTCGCCGTGCACGAACACTTTTCCGGACGGCGCGAGCATGGTTTGGGCGATGCCGATTTCTCCGATCAGGCCTTGTTTGCCGGTGACAATCTTGTTGCGGCGGGCGCGCACGGCGATGCTCATCAGGAAGGCGGTGATGAGTCCGAGCGGGATGCTGACGGCTAGCGCGGTCACGAGGTGGACGCGCATTTCGGGGATGGGCGCATCGACCAGAAACAGGCCGCCCAGCGTCAACAGGACAATGCCTCCGGTGGTGAGGACGCCGTGGCTGGCGAACTTGGCTTCGGCGGCGAAGAGCGCAAAGGCTCCGATGATCATGGCAATGGCGGCGAAGCGCACCGGCATCAGGTTCAACGCGAACGCCGCCAGCAGGATGAAGACCACGCCCACGGTTCCGGGAATGACCGCGCCGGGATGGTTGAATTCGGCATACAGCGCGAGCGCGCCTATGGCTAGCAGGATGAACGCTACGTTCGGGTCCATGAGGTAGGAGAGGATGCGCTCCTTGAGCGTCATGCGGTAGTCGCGCACCGGCTGGTTGTCCAGGTCGAGCGTGATGTTTGTGCCGTTAAAACGCTTGAAGCTCTTCCCGCTCAATTGGTGGAACAGGTCCTGCTCGCTCGGAGCGATGTACTCGATCAATTTCTTGTCGAGCGCTTCCTGGTCGGTAAAGGACTTCGACTCGCGCACGGCGCTCTCCGCCAGTTCGACGTTGCGGCCGCGCTTGGCGACGACGGAGCGCATCAGGGCCGCGGCGTCGTTCTCCATTTTCATTTTCATCACGTCGTCCATTTTGTCGCCGCCGAGGATGACGGGATGCGCTGCGCCGGTGTTGGTTCCGGGAGCCATGGCGGCAACGTCCGCCGATTCGAGGATGAAGAATCCGGCGGATGCGGCGCGGCTGCCGCTGGGCGTCACGTAGATGATGACGGGCACCGGCGAGGCCACGATTTTTTCGATAATTTCGCGCGTCGAATCAACCAGTCCTCCGGGAGTGTTGATCTCGATGAGGACGGCTTGGTCGTGATTGGCGGCGGCCACGGCTAGAGCGCGGCCAATGTATTCGGCGGTGACGGGCTGGATGGCGTCGTTCACTGCGACCCGCAAGACGTCGGCGGAGCAGGGCACAGCAAGAAATACAGACGCAAGAATGGCGAACCAAAAACGCGATGCGAGGTTATTACTGAGAGCTGAGAACTGAGAGCTGAGAGCTGATTTCGTTTTTATGAGACTCATGGCTGTGACAGCGGCTGCGCTTTCTCCGCGAGCTTGGCTGCCAGGGTGCGCTTCAGGTCCTGGCCCGCGGGATTGCCGGGTTCGAGTTGCAGCGCCCGATCGATGTTCTGGGCGGCTGCTTCCATTCTATTTTCTTTCAAATCGAGGCGGGCAAGAAACAGGTAGGCCTCCGCCGACTCACGAATGCGGAGCGCGGCCTCGGCCTGGGCGCGAGCCTCGACCGCATCGCCGCGAGCGTCGTAATCTTCGGCAAGGGCGGTGAGCGGCGCGGTGCTTGACGGGTCGACCGCGGCTGCGTGGCGGAATTCGGCCTCGGCCTCGGTGGTGAATCCGTGGGCCAGGAGTTCTTTGCCGAGTTCGAGGTGAAAACGCGCGTGGGCGCGGGGATCGGAGCGGACAAATTGCTGCTCGGCCCAGCTTCCGATTTGCATGGTCATCTGGCGGAAGGCGTCTTCCTCGTAGTTGCGCTTGATGCGCTCGAGCGGGGCCTTCGAGGTCGTGCTGGCCGGCACGATACTTCCGGGTGGAGGCGTCAGATAGTCGAGCAGCATTTTCGCTTCGCTGTCGTTCGGGCGACGATCGAGGGTTGCTCGCAGTTCGCGGGCCGCGCCGGCGCGATCGCCAGCCTGGGTCAGAGTCACTCCCAGGTTGAAGTGATAGTCAGGGTCGCTGGGATCGTTCTGAATCGCGCTCTCGAAATAATCGACGGCCTTTTTCTGGCCACGGCGGGCGGCGACCACTCCTAGGTTGTTGTAGACCTCGGCCAGAGGCAGGCGCGCGGCCACGAACTGGAACGCGCTTTCGGATTTGGCGAAGTCTCCATGAGCGTAGGCGGCGAGACCGATATAGAAGTTGGCCTCGCGAGCGACTGCGGAAGAAGGCTGAACCTGTCCCAAGGCGGCGATGGCCGGTTCGTAAGCACGCTGGAGGTAGTAGGTCTTGCCGAGCTCCAGCCAGGCGTGAGCATAATCGGGATTAAGGCGGGCGGCTTCGCGATAGTGCTGCACTTTTTCTTCGGCAGTGGTGGCAAGTATGCCGCGTATGTAATTTTCCAGGGCGTCGAGGCGCACGGGAGCAACGCTGGCGATGTACTTCTCCTTGGGCAGGGAAAAATCGGTGTGGATGAGGGAAAGCAAATCCCACGCCAGCGCGGATTGCAGCCGGCCAACATTGGCGAGGGGAGCGGACTCGGTGACCGCGGGCGAGAGTTTCTGAGCACGCATGTCGAGCAACTGGGCGCTGGCCGTCAGGCGCTGGCCGTCGTAGCTGTAGGAGCCAAGGACTACGTAATCGACATCCATCTGCTCGGCGAGGCGGTAGAGGGTTGCGCGCGAAGCATGAACGCCGGCCGGAATGCCCTGGCGATCGTAGGCGCGGAGCCGCTCCTCACGGCTGGCCACATACAGAATGGGAGAATCAAGTTGCTGGTGGAAGATTTCGGGAAAAGATTCGCCGAGCCATTCCAGACCCGGCGTGGGAGAAGCATTCTCGAAGGGAATCACGACCAGGGTGTGGCCGACGACGATGCGGCCGACTCCCGCTCGACCTGGGGTGGTGCTGTCCTGGGCGCGCAGCGACGCGCAGAAAAGCAGCGAAACCACAAAGACGAAGACAGCGGCGCGTTTCACGACAAGTTGATTATATCGGCAGCGGAGACGGCGCATCACGCGCAGGCCGGCTTCTAACCATTCCACTGGCTACATCGCCCGTCCTCCGCATACACTGCTTCTTCACACTTTCTTCGTCGTACCGTGCTTCCGCAAACTTTGATGACTCCGGCGCAGCCCAGTTCGTTCGCACTGCGTTTTCTCCTGCCTTCGGTCCGCGACATCATTTTCATTTTTCTTTTCTGGTCTCTGCTAGCGGGGCCTTTGTCGAATCGGCCGCTGGCGGATGCGGATATCGGATGGCATATCCGAAACGGCGAGCAGATTCTGGCGACGCACTCGCTTCCCCGCACCGATCCGTTTTCTTCCACCATGCAAGGTCAGCCCTGGTTTGACTGGGAGTGGCTGTACGACATTGTGCTCGGGATTTTGCACCAGGCTTGCGGACTGAACGGAGTGGTCTGGTTGTGCGCGTTGCTGGCAGCCGCCATTTTCGTGCTGCTGCTTTCGCAACTGCTGCGGGGCGGGACAGGTCTGCTACTGGCGATCCCGCTGATGTTGCTGGCGGAGGCCGCTGCGACGATTCATCTCTATGCGCGGCCGCACATTGTCAGCTGGCTTTTTTCGCTGCTCTGGTTTGCGGTGCTGAATCGATGGGAACGATGCGAAGACGAAAGCCTGCCGCGATGGATCCCGTGGTTCTTTCCCGCCTCGATGTTGCTTTGGGTAAATCTGCATGGCGGCTGGATCTTTGGGATGGCGCTGCTCGGGATCTACACCTTCGCGGCGTTGGTAGAAAGCCTGCGCACGCCAGATGGATTCGCCGCGATTCGCGCCTCGCATCGGGCCCGGGCCATGGCTTCGGCCTTCGCGGTGTCAGCGGTGGCGACACTCGTGAATCCGTTTGGCTGGCGGCTGCACGCGCACATCTATCGCTATCTGGGCGATCGTTACCTGATGAACCATATCGACGAGTTCCGCTCGCCTGATTTTCACGGCTGGTCGCAGCGCGCGTTTGCGGTCATCCTGGTGCTGATTGTGATTGCGTTTGCGGGCGGGCGTTTTTCGGGCGAGCGTTTTTCGGGCGAGCGTCTCTCGGGCGAGCGCAGAAAGGTACGGCTTAGTCACTGGCTGGTCGTGCTGCTGGCGGTGTATGCGGGATTTTATTCGTCGCGCAATCTTCCGGTTTCTTCGATGCTGCTGGTGCTGGTCGCGGGGCCGATCTTGTGGGCGAACTTCGCTTCATTGGCGGACAAGCCGGGCGCCTGGCAATGGGTGCGCAACGGCGCGGCCCGAATTTCTGACTTCTCCGATCGCATGGGTGCGCAGGAAATGGAGCTTCGCGGGCATCTGTGGCCGGTTGTCTCGGTGGCCTTGGCATTCGCGGTCTGTCTTGAGGGGGGATGGCTGGGCTCGCGACAGCTGATTCATGCGCAGTTTGATGCGAAGAAATTGCCGGTGGCGGCGGTGAATTTTCTGCAGAAAGAATCCCAAGACTCCCAAGATTCCAAGAACAAAGACAAGCAGCCGAGCGCGGAGCCGGTTTTCTCGACCGATGCCTGGGGAGGCTATCTCATCTACCGAATGTATCCCGAGCGGAAGGTCGTCGTCGATGACCGTCACGATCTCTATGGCTCGGACCGGATTCGCCAGTATCTGATCTTGACGCAGGGGGAGCCGGGATGGCAGAGCGTGCTGAAAGATTGGCAGATTCGCACGGTGCTTTTGCCTACCGACTCAACGCTGGCCAACCTGCTTCGCGAGCTGCCGCGGGATTGGCGGGTGGCTTACGAAGATAAGGTGGCGGTGGTGTTTGAGAGACGCTAGAGGTTAGGCGATAGCGTCGTAGCGGATTCCTTTCTGGTCGTGAGCGCAATCGCCTGTGGCTGTTGAAAAAGTCCGGAGTTGCAGCAGGCCCTTCGCCGTACTGCCTGCTTGGTGATTCGCTTTTTTAGTTTCTTTAAGCCGCGTTCATGCAGTTGCAAGCTCCGGTGTTGGCTTACTG
>Ga0181523_10000639_pt1 | contig 39805 bp, 32 predicted proteins | sample PEATcosm2014_Bin_43_FD_119752 | JGI IMG/M metagenome (GOLD analysis project Ga0181523, IMG submission 119752) | Peatland microbial communities from MTU Mesocosm Facility, Houghton, MI, USA - PEATcosm2014_Bin05_30_metaG | ecosystem: Environmental > Terrestrial > Soil > Wetlands > Peat | place... | reverse complement strand
CGCTTTGTGATCGCTAGGCATTCGCCTAAGCGGGTCCTCGAAAGGGGACTACCAATGGAGGCTCCGGAGAAAAACCGCTGTAACAGGAGTGAAGCGGTCTAGGGCGCAATTTTCTCTGGTCCGTTTGCTGGGGGAAATACCGCGAAAAGCCGGCCTTTTTCGCATATTTCAACAGCAATGCGGCAGAGATTCTCTGCAGTTGAGACTACGTGGCGGAGGGAGAGGGATTCGAACCCCCGATACGGTTTCCCGTATAGCGGTTTTCAAGACCGCCTGTTTCAACCGCTCACACATCCCTCCGGGACTGGTTGATAAGCCGTTTGATTGCTTAATTATATGATAGCGGAAGCTGCTGCCGATGCCGGATCCGGCAAACGCACCCGTACCGGTGATCGCGCCGCCTCGCCTCCCCACTCTCTCAGGGACTTCGGAATACCTAATTCCACTTGCTAATACTACAAATGATGGCGGCCGTTAGCAGCGCAAACGCCATCAGATTGCCGGTCGCCCGACGTAATCGGATCGCGGCGACCAAAAAAAGGAGCGGCCGTGATACACATTCCCGTGTTACGACTGGAAGATTTGTATTACGATAAGCCGGAAATGAGAGGTAGGTAACATGGGACTGACTCGCACTGGAGTCGCGCTTGACTCGGATCTCCTTAAGCGATTTGACCGCTTTCTCCGACACGAAGGTTACGATAACCGGTCCGAAGCTCTCCGCGATCTTATTCGCGATCGTTTGAATGAGGCTACGCTGGAATCGGGCCACGGCTTCGTGGTGGGAACCGTCACCCTAATCTACGACCATCACTTCCGGTTGTTGGCCGACAAGTTGACCGCGTTGCAGCATCAGTATCACGAACTCATTATCTCGACCGTCCACTCGCATCTCGATCACGATATGTGTCTGGAAGTCGTCGTTGTGAAAGGCAAACTCAAACGAGTGCAGGAACTCGCGAGCCGTCTGATTGGCCTGAAAGGAGTGCAGCATGGCAAATTGGTTATGAGTTCGCCCCAGGCCTACACGCTGGCATCGGTTCACCGTTCCGAGAACAATTTGCCTGCGCATCCTCATTCGCACTAGACGGCCCCTGCGGGTGCTTGGGGGGTTATGTTTATAGAATGAGTAACACGAAATGTCAAAATGTACTACCTATGCCGCTCACTGCTCTACCATCTGCTTCAAGGTTGCGCGCATAGGCTTCCGGTCGAATCTGCAGGTCTCCCCAGCGCTGAAAATTGCAATCTGCGCATTCCTGTTTTGCACATATGCAGTGGGAGAGAGCGGAACCATTCGGGGGCGCGTCCTCGATCCCCAGGGCGCATCCGTTGCCAAAGCAACTATAAAGTTGCTGAATGCTGCGGGAACGAAGGTTGGCGAAACCGTCACTGACCGGGAGGGCAACTTCGTGCTGGCCGGGGTAGATCCGGGCGTCTATCAGGTGAAGGCCGAGGAGTCGTCTTATGTGACCGTGGTAACGAGCGTCTCCATGGCTTCCGGCCAGCAGCAGCAGATCACCGTGCAATTCCAGCAACTGGTTTCGACACAGCAACAAGTTACGGTCGTCGCTTCCGTTCCGGCGCTGGAGAGTCCCGATCCATCGCAGACCATCGTCATTCACGACCAGGTGTTGGACGCCAATCCGGGCCGGCCAGGGGCGCCGATTTCACTTCCAGGCTTGCCTATTGAAACCGCCTCGGGAGGCATCAAGGCGCCGCAGTACTTTGCGCCGGGCGTGGCCGGAGATCACGGCGAGCCCATCGCCCAGTACTTTCAGATTGGCGATTTTCTCTTCCCCAACAACCTTCCCGCTAACGCGCATGGCAACGGATATTCCGATCCCAACGTCCTCATCCCTCCAATCATCGAAGCGGTCACCATAGACGGCGGCGCCTTCAACGTCCGCGAGGGCAACAATGCCGTCGATCTGGCCGCTGATTACGTTCCCCGGCGGCATCTCCTCAGCTTCTTTCAGCTCACCGGCGACTACCGTGACGGGGACATGATGGCGGGCTGGAGTAGTTCGAAGCCGCACGTCAACGAATGTATTGCAATGGAAGTGTCGTTCGGCAACGGCTTTCTGGAGCGCCTGGAACACCGCCAGCAGTACAAGCTAAATGGCCTGCGTCAGTTCAACTTCGGGCGCCACCAATTGAGTCTGTTCGGCATCGGATACTACGGCTCCTCCTTTGTTCCAGGATTGATCCCGATCACTGTTCCGGTTGCGGGCGACACCATCGACAGCCGGCAACTCGACTACACACATAACGTTGTCTTAATCGCCAGCGATAACTGGAAGCTGGATGAGCAACGGCAATTTTCCTTTTCGGGATTCTTCCGCAACTACGCGCTCACCCTACGGTCGAATTTCGGCGATGGCCTGATCCAGCAGAGCGAGAAGCGCAACGTTTTCGGCGGCGAGGCAATGTATATCCAGAGCGTGCGTCCCTGGCTCGCTGTGCTCGCCGGCGTTGACCTCCGTCGCGACGCGCCGCACGATCTTGATCTCTATCACATCAGCGATGCGGGCCAGTACCAGCTCACGACAAGCAACAACCTGACCTTGTCGTTTGTCGAGCCCTTTGTCTCCGTTGATGGTCCCATCAAAAAACACTTCCACTACAACTTGGGCGTCCGCCAGGAGGAAGTGTGGATGGACAATCAGGACTTTATCAATCCCCAGAATTCCTTCGACAAGCTGGCGACCCTGACGCTGCCCAAGGGGACACTTACCATTCTTCCCGGGGACATCTGGTACTTACCGACCATAGCCTTCAGTTACGGCTATGGTTTCCACACAGAAGATCCGCGCATCGGCAATGGCACGGGAGTACCAACCCTGCTCGCGCCTTCGCGGGCCGAGCAACTCGTGCTGTCCAAGGTGATCAAGCAGACGCAGTTCTACCTGACTCTGCGACGGACGTCGAATTCACAAGAGCTGGCCAAGATCAATCCTGACACCGGCTTGCAGGAAATTGTTGGGCCGTCGGTAAACAAGGTGATTTCCGTTTCGATGCAGCGAAACTTTTCCATTGGCAGTATTTATCTTTCCTACGCCCAGGCCGACGCGAGAGACTCACAGACGGGCGAGCCCATTCCAGAAGCGCCGCGGTTTATCTGGGACACGGTCGGATCCCTGACCAAGCTGCCGCTGCGTTTGCAGGTCCGCGCCGAGTACGAATACGTGCGCGCCAAACCGCTGGGCGATGGATTTGTAGGTATGCCGGTTACGGAATTTCGCGGCGCCGTGCTGCGCCCGTTTCTGGAGAATCGTATGTCCATCGCGGCCAATTTCCTGGTCGCCAGCGGATACACCGGACAGACGACCGAGGTGCTCGCTTATCCGGCCAATGTCGCCCCGGTGGAGCAGGTCGTCGGCGTTCCCTTGAAGTCCTATATCAGCGCAAGTTGGACTTATTACTTTAAGACCAAGTAGGCGCGAAGCGACCTGCGCCGGGCGATTGTTCATCACCACGCCCGCGACCATCGCGGTCCGCTCTTGCGATTGGCCTCTCGCAGCGAGCCGCTAACACCGGCATCGAGTTCCAGCTTGCGTCCAAAGAGCCAAAGCAGATCGGAAAGCCGATTGAGGTACGGCAGGACGTTGATATCCACGACCTCGCCCGTCTCAATCAATCTCACTACACAGCGCTCCGCCCTGCGGCACACTGTCCGAGCGACATCGTAAGCCGCAGCCGCCGCGTGCTCGCCGGGAATCGACCAGTCGGAAAGCATTCCCTCGATGGCTTCGAGCTCATGTACCTGGTCGGTGAGAGCATCAATCATCGCGGCATTCAGCGGAGGCTTTCCCTTGCGGTTCTCTGGAGGTGTCGCCAGTGCGGAGCCGACCTGGAATAGCTCCAGCTGAATTGCCCGGGTGCGGTCGCGCAGATTCGCATCTTCGCAGATGGAACGCGCGAATCCCATAGCAGAGTTCAACTCATCGACCGTGCCATAGGCTTCCACACGAATCGAGGACTTGGAAACCCGCTGTCCGCCAGTCAGACTGGTCTGTCCGCCGTCGCCTTTCTTGGTGGCAATGCTGGTCATAACGTCAGTCCCTTCTTCTAAAGACAAATGCCGCGCGAAAATATGCTAGATCGCAGGTCGACTTCCCGACTAGTGTATGGCACGGTCAAGACAAGTGCTTCACCGAACTTGCGTCAACCCTTCGGAATCTGGCGATACACAGTAGCGGCCCAGGGCCGACTGGCTAACGGAGAACGCACGTTGCAGCAGTTCGGGACGCAAGACCTCCGCGGCTGAGCCGGCAATCCATCCGGGAGTGGGCATCAGCATGATGATCGACGCAAAGTTTTCCGCCACCAGATTCAAGTCATGTACGGCGGCAATAATGGTGATACCGCGTTGATTGAGCCGGCGCAGCAGAGCAATGAGTTCAATCTGGCGGCCGACGTCCAGGTGTTGGGTCGGCTCGTCGAGCAACATGAGCTTGGGCTGCTGCGCCAAGCCGATTGCGATCTTCACTCTCTGGCGTTCGCCGCCCGACAGCTCGGAGTAAGGGCGATGACGCAGCCCCACGATGTCGACTGCCTCCATCGCGCTCTCCACCTCCCGGTGATCGGCTGGCGTGGCGCCGCCGAACAGCGTCTGATGAGGTACGCGGCCCTGTGCGACGATCTCCTCCACGCGAAAGTTGAAGGGGATCTCCAGTTCCTGAGGAACCAGAGCGACCGTCCGCGGCAGATGCCGGCGCGACCACGCGGCCAGCGGCTTGCCTTGCAGCAGAATTTCACCCGAGGCAGGCGGCAGCAGGCCCGAGATCAGCTTCAGCATCGTGGTCTTGCCGACGCCGTTCGGGCCGACCAGTGCGACCATTTCCCGCGTCTCGATGCCGAGAGACATGCGGTCCAGCAGGAGACGCGGGCCGTAAGAGAAAGAGACATTGCGGAATTCCAGGACGGGGGCGGTCATTGGCGGGACTCCCGCGACCGATGATTCAAGAGATAAAGAAATGCCGGGCCGCCCAGGAACGCGGTGAACACGCCCACCGGAATTTCGGTGGGAGCGAAAGCGGTTCGGGCAAAGGTGTCAGCCAGAATGAGGAACGTGGCGCCGCCCAAGGCAGCAGGAAGCAGGAGCCGGACGTGGTTGGGGCCAATCAGGATGCGAAGAAAGTGCGGCACCAGCAGTCCCACAAACCCAATGAGGCCGCCCAACGATACCGCGGCCGCAGTGAGCAGCGATCCCAGGATCACGGTGGCCACGCGAACCCGGGCAACGCTGACCCCGAGCTGCGCCGCGTATTCCTCGCCCAGCGCCAAGGTATTTAACCGTCCTGCCAAAGGCAAGCCAAGCACAATGGCAATGCCGACGAGAGGCGCGATCAGTGCAAGCTGGCTCCATGTGGGAATGCTGAGCTGTCCATGCAGCCATGCGGCCAGCACGCGCAGGCCGGAGTTGGAAGCCTCCTCGCGCATCTCGAAGACTACGGTTCCGGCATTCAACATGGTGCCGATGACGAAGCCAGCAAGCAGCAAGGTTTCCATGGCGAAGCGGCCGCCCGCACGCGCCAAGTACCACACCAGGATCATGGTCAGCACCGAGCCGCAGAATGCCAGCACCGCAGTGGCGCCAAAACCGGCGAAGGAAAGCGACGGGATGAGGAAGATGCCGACCGCGCCGCCCAGGGCAGCGCCGCCTGAAGTCCCCAGAACGAACGGGTCGGCCAGTGGATTGCGAAACAAACCTTGAAACAGCACGCCGGTGGCTGACAACGCCGCTCCCACCAGCGCCGCCGCAAGGACCCGGGGAAGACGCAGTTGGAAGATGATCTCGCCTGCATCGCCGGCCCGCGACGGATGCAGGAAGGCGCGCAGCACTTCAGAGATGGACAGGCGAACCGCTCCCAAGCCGGTGGCGGCAACAATCGCGAGCGCCAGCGCAACCAGCAGCACCAGATTGAGCGTGCGGGTGGAAATTCTGTTGTCCAGTTTGGATTGACCTCCAGTCGCGGCGAGCGCAGTTCGTGGTGAGACCGCCGGCTGCAACGTTCGCTCAACCGTCGCCTTCGGCTTTACTGGCGCTTTCAGTTCAGCTTCCACGACTCGCCCCCAAAGGTAAGTTTGATGCCAGCCCGAACGGTGAATGGAAGCGCCGGATATCCATACACCTCCTGGTAGTGCTCGTTCAAGATATTAGACAACGAAGTGTAGAGGCTGAGGTACTTTTTGACTTGATAGCTGCCATATAGGTCGATCTTCTGATAGGCCGAATCGAGATTGCGATTGGGTAGCAGCAGCGTGTTTCCGAAATCAGTATCACTCAGGAAGGTACTGTCGTCGCGGCGCGACACGAATGTTCCCATAGCGGAGACAAACCAGCGGCGAGGGCTCCAAACGACTCCGGCAAAGCCAGTGTTGGGGGCGATGCGGAAGGGACGGGCGCCGACCAGCGGCGAGTAGGCTCCAATCGGAATGCCGGGAAACAGAGGATTAATGGCCGGCTGCAGCGCGCTGCTGGCGAACGATTGCTGTACCACCGCGTCGGTATAGGTCCAGCCGCCGCGCACTGTGAGGCCGCGTTTCACCTGATATTGGAAGCCTACTTCCGCTCCTTGCGCGCGATAGTCCAGGGTGTTTACCGCCGCGCCGTAGACGCCCTCCGCCTCAGCTACTTCCACGGGCACTCCCAGCTGCAACAGGTATTGCGAATCGACGAACTCGGCTTGATTGGTGAATTCGTTGTGGAAGTATGTCAGCGAGAGTTGCGCCTTGCCGTCGAACAGTTGCTGCTGCACTCCGCCGTCATAGGTGCGCGACTGTTCGGCGAGGAAGGGATGAATGTGATACTGCTCGATCAATTGCGGACCGTTGGGAACTATCGACGTGTTTTCCAGGAGCCCATAGAGCGAGTTGTTCTGGTAGTAGATGCTGGGCTCTTTAATACCTTTCGCGAAGTTGAAGGTAAGCCGCGTTCCACTGAAGGTGCCGCTGCCGCCGGGCCGCACCAGGTAGTAAGCCAGCGAGGCGCGCGGGGTTCCGGCCACGCCGAATACGGCGTTGTCCTCGATGCCTCCGCCCAGTGTGTAAAACAGCCGGCTCCATAGCCCGCCCTGGATCTCCATCAGGTAGCTGAAATTGTTACGGTCGGTAGATTCAATTCCGACGCCGGGGTTGTAGGTGAAACCGGTTTCGTTGGTATAACGAAAGCCAAACAGCGCGGTGAGTTTTTCGTTCACCCGGTAGTCGGTTTGCGCATAGACAGTGTTGGTGTTGGTCAAGTACGACGACAGTTGCGGGTAGACTCCGGCGTATTGAAAGATGGCCTGGCCTGGGTAGGGCAAACCCGGCTCAACCTGCGCAACCGATGCCGGTGTAATGACGTATCCGTTGGCACCTTGCTGGGTGACCGGAGCTCCCAGGTACACGCCGTCCGCAAGGTAAGGAATTCCGGTAGGGGCCCAGTCGTTGAACTGGGAACGCAGACGCAGGCCGCCATAGCTCAAAAGGTTGTGCCAGCGCGACGTGGCATGATTATCGAGGGTGACGCCGAAAATCAGGTTTTGCTGGTCGCTAGATGCGTCGTCGGGAATGCCATACGCGGCAATCGCGTTGGCCGAGTTGTATCCGGCTACGACCCGTTCTGCGGTCGCCCGCAAGCTCGTGTTCGGCGTTATTTGAAAACCAAGGTTGGCCATATAAGCGTCACGGTGAAACTGGCTGTCGGGAGTGCTGTTCTGCGTGCCGAATCCCGAGTAATCGGCGAAATAGTCTAGTCGTTTCCGATAGCCCCCAACGCTGCCATTCTCGTGATAGGTGCCGAAGGTCCCGCCATCGGAGGCGAAGGCGAACAGCGGCAAGGGAGTCTCGCCACGTTGCATAGTCATGCTGACCACGCTAGCCTCGGCGTCCGATCCGTACAACGCGCTGTTGGGGCCGCGCTGAAACTCTACCCGGTCAAAACCGTCGGCTTGCAAGTAGGAAAAATCCACGGCGCCGCCGACGTCATTGACGGGAATACCGTCGACCAGGACTTTGTTGGCATCGCTAGGGCCGCCGCGCACGAAGAGCGATGTCACTCCGCCCATCTGCCCTGTCTGAACCACCTGTGCGCCTATCTGATCTTGAAGAGATTGGTCCACATTCATCCTGGTCTTCAGGTCTGTGCTGTCGATCACGCTGATGGAGGTGCCCATCTGGGCTTCCGGCGTGGGTATGCCTGTGGCGGCCACGACGATGTTCTGCGCAACTACTGACGGCGAAAGCGTGAGGGTAATATCGACATCGTGGCCGGGCTCGGCAAAAAACTCCGCGCTGCTGGAGGCAGCAAAGGTCTTGGCTTCCGCTCTTACGGAATAGCGACCGGGATGATCAATGCTGAAGTGGAATTTCCCCGCGCCATCGGTGGTGGCGGTTGCAATGTCTTTGCCGCTGGCAACGAGGGCTACGGTGGCTCCGGAAATGACGGCGCCCAGGGAATCGGCAACCGTGCCGGAGATTGTCGGCTCAGCGGACCACGCCGGAATCGTGATCAGGAGCGTGAACAGAATTGTCAGAATGCGATGCATAAACTCCCCCTCGGAAGTGTTGCTCGTGTCTCACCGGATCGGTCTCCTGACTTAGGACCCAACTGTCACCTTCCCGCTTGCGCAGTGGTCTACTCGACAGTCGGTTGTTTGTCCATAACAGTTGCGGGGCAGTGGCGGAATTTCACCGCGCTTCTCGTACATCCGGCAATTGGGTTGTGGTTTTCCATGCGATCTCAATGAGACTGCACGGTCTGTATCTGCCGGGCCAAATCCTCCAGTCCATCAAACGCGACCGGGCCCGGAACCTGAATGCGATCGTCGATGACAAGCACTCGTCCGCGTTGCACCGCTTCCAGCGAACTCCATCCAGCGTGTTGTTGCAGATCCTTCAAACTGACTGGGCCGCCTTTGACCAGCAGGATGTAAGCCGGCTTGCGAGGCAGAATCGCTTCCACATTCATTTGCAGCCAATCCTGCTTGACTTCGTCGGTCACGGAACGCGCGCCGGCGGCTGCGATCATCTCGGTGATGAAAGCGTTTCGCCCGGCTGTGATCAGCGGGTCAATCGACAACACCAGCAGCACCGATGGCTTGTCCTTGCCCGCCGACTGCGCCCGTACTTTAGCTTCTCGCGAACGCAGCTCCGCGACCAGCGCGGCAGCTTCGCGCTCTCGTCCCATGACACGGCCAACGGCCTCGACGCTGCGGTAGATATTGGCGATGTTGCCGGTGTTGAACAGGAACACCGGAATGCCGAGGCGCTGAAGTCCTTGAATGCTGTCAGCTCCGTTGAACTCTGGCAATGCCAGCACCAGATCAGGATGCAGCGCCACGATTCTCTCCAGCGACGGATTGACCACGGCGCCGACGCTCGGCTTCTGGCGGGCGGCTTCCGGGGGATAGTCGGTGTAATCGGTAATCCCAACCAGATCGCCGGCAGCACCGAGCGCGTAAACTGTGTTGGTGAGACTGGGCGCCAGAGATACCACACGATGGGCGTGATCGGGAACGGCAACCTCGCGTCCGGTTTCGTCGCGCTCCCAGCGCGCGGCCCACGCGTAAGAGGCCAAGATCAACAGCAGCGGCAGAGCGCGCCAGAGCTTCTTCATAGCGCCGCCGCCGATTGCTCAAACATACTTCATCCCGCGCACAAGTACGTATCGGACGGGAACCTCGTGCCACAGATCTTCCAGATGACCTGGCGAGCAGGTCGTCAAGACGCCGACTGGCCCTCCCATCGAGGCCAACTCGGACAATAGGTAAGCGCCTGGCCGGAATCCTGACTTGCGCCTCACCGGTCCTGAACCGCCTTCCCAGAGCATCGCTCCAGTGGCTTGCTGGTCGGACCTCCGCGCTCACAGTTGCGGGGCAGTGGCGGATTCTAACCGCCTTCCCAATTGCCAGACTATTCGCTTATAGCTCTGCGGCAAGATCGTGTCAATAGCGGGGAATCGGCGGGACCGGCAAGGGTATCGAGCGCATAGAGCATCGTGGGAGGGTGATCCGTGCATCCGCCTGCTATAGTGTTGCGGCGGAGGCGAAAGGATTCGCGCAGGCCGCTACGCGCGGGAGGCAATGCATGTCGTCTTCAACCACATCCCCGTCATCGACAAACAGGCAACTCACGGTGCTGTGCTTGGCCAGCTACTACAAAGGCATTGAGTTCATCCGCGAGTGCCGGCGGCAAGGCTGCCGCACGCTGCTGCTGACCTCGCACAGCCTGAAGGATGCAGCGTGGCCACGGGAGAGCATCGACGAAATCTTCTACATGCCCGACGTGCAAAAGCAGTGGAAGCTGGAAGACGCGTTGCTGGGGGTTAGCTATATGGCCCGCAACGAGACCATTGACCGCATTGTGGCGTTGGACGACTTCGATGTGGAGACGGCTGCGAGCTTGCGAGAGCACCTGCGCGTGCCCGGGATGGGCGACACCACCGCGCGCTATTTCCGCGACAAGCTGGCGATGCGGGCCAAGGCGCGCGACGGACTGCTGGTGCCCGACTTCCTCCATGTGTTGAACCACGCTAGGCTGCGCGAGTTTCTGGATCGTGTGCCGCCGCCCTGGGTGCTGAAACCGCGATCAATGGCCGGCTCCATCGGCATCAAGAAGATTCACAGTGTCGATGAATTTTGGGCAGCGCTGGAGCACTTGGGGGACCGGCAGTCGTTCTATCTGGTGGAGAGATACGTGCCGGGCGATATCTATCACGTGGACTCGATCTTCTACGAAAGCCAGGTCCTGTTCTCCATCGCCAGTCGCTACGGACGGCCACCGATGGATGTGTCCCACGAGGGCGACATCTTTACCACCAGTACATTAGGGATGGATTCGCCGGAAGCGCAGCCGCTGATCGAAATGAACCGGAAGGTGATGAAGGCCTTCGGGATGGTGCGCGGCGTTTCGCACAGCGAATTCATTCGCGGCCGCGACGACGGCCAGTTGTACTTTCTGGAGACCTCGGCGCGGGTGGGTGGAGCGCACATTGTCGATCTGATAGAAGCCGCGACCGGCATCAACATGTGGGCGGAATGGGCGAAGGTGGAAATCGCCGGAGGCAAAGCGCCGTACCAGCCGCCGCCTCCGAGGAAAGATTTCGCCGGGCTGCTGGTTTCGCTGGCGCGGCAGGAACATCCCGACACTTCGGCCTACAACGATCCGGAGATTGTGTGGCGAATGGACGAGAAGAAACATCACGTGGGACTGATTGTGAGCTCGCCCGATGCAAAGCGGGTGCAGGAGTTGCTCCGAAGCTACGTCCAGCGGATGCGGCAGGATTTCCTGGCATCTCAGCCACCGCTGGAGAAGCCGAATTTCTGAGAGCGATCCAGACCCTGCTTTTCCTTTTGTCAAACGTATAGAAAAGGCCGGCGAGCACGAAGGCCGCCGGCCGCAATTGACGCCACGGAATGGCCGCACGTTCTTGGAGTTTGTGGCGTTCTCTCAGTCGGCCTTCAGTTGAACTACACTGATTCTTTTCTCGACGTCCAGCCAGATCGCCAGCTGTTCCAGCGCGCGTTGGCAAACCATGGCGTGGCGCTGCTTTTTGTCGCGGATACGGCGGCGCGTTTCCTCGTCCAGCGGTTGAAGGAGATCGAAAGTGATATTCGCCGGCTGAAAGTTCTTGGCATCGGCATGGCAGATGTAGTTCACCAGTGCGCCGAACGCGGTTGCGCGCGGCGGCGGCACCGGCTCGGCATCCACAGCCAGCGTGGCCGCGTGCATCCCGGCCAGCAGCCCAGTCGCGATCGATTCGACATAACCTTCCACGCCGGAAATTTGGCCGGCGACGAGCACGTTGGGATTTTCCTTCATCTGCAAGCTCTCACGTAGTAGCGCAGGTCCGTTGATGTAAGTGTTCCGGTGGATTTGCCCGTAGCGCAGGAACCTTGCGTTTTCCAGCCCGGGGATGAGCCGCAAGATGCATGCCTGTTCGCCAAATTTCAGGTGGTTCTGAAAACCTACCACATTGTAGGAGTCGGCCCGCAAGTTCTCCTGGCGCAGTTGTACCACAGCGTAGGGCATCAGCCCCGTACGCGGATCGCGTAGCCCAACCGGCTTCATCGGTCCGAAGCGCAAGGTGTCACGGCCGCGGCGGGCAATCTCCTCCACCGGCAGGCAGCTCTCGAAGTAATTCAGGTTTTCCCATTCTTTCTCCTCCACCGACTGCGCCTCCAGTAGCGCATCCAGGAACCGGTCGTATTCTTCCCTAGTCATCGGGCAGTTGATGTAATCGGCGCTGCCTTTGTCGTAGCGCGCAGCCATGTACACCCTCGACATATCAATGGACTCGGCTTCGACAATGGGGCTGATGGAATCGTAGAAATAGAGCTGCTCGGTTCCGCTCAGGCGCAGAATCTCGCCGGCAAGAGCATCGGAGGTGAGCGGCCCTGTAGCGACGATAGTGATCGCGCCGGTTTCGTCGATGGCAGTTACTTCTTCGCGGACAACCTGAATAAGCGGCTCGCTTTCAATCGCTGCCGTGACGGCTTCGGCAAACTTTTCACGATCGACGGCGAGCGCGTGACCGGCGGGAACGGAAGTCCGGTGCGCAACCTCCATCAATAGCGACCCAGCACGCCGCATTTCTTCTTTCAGAAGCCAGGGCGCGGTGTTCTCGGTGTCCGACTTCAGCGAGTTGGAGCAGACAAGTTCGGCGAAGTTTGCGGTCTGATGAGCAGGAGTGCAGCGTACCGGCCGCATCTCGAACAACTGGATGGCGATACCGCGGCGAGCGCATTGCCAAGCCGCTTCCGAGCCGGCAAGGCCTGCGCCGACAATGCGAATCGGTTGCTTCATGGCAAGCGCAAAGCGAGATGCGCAGTTCTTCTCAGAACTGCCGGATGGCATTGCCGCCCGCGGTCAGGTTGCTGTCCGTCTCCAGCAGCAACACCCGTGTCGGGCTGACGATATAGGCAATGTAGTTACGAGTGCCCTCCGAAGTGGTGATGGAGACGGTGGTACGGCCCGGCGCTACGCTGCCCACGCTGTAGGTGCCTTGCAGGGTCAGGCCGGGGAAGGAACCTGAGGGATCGTTGATATCCAGCGTTCCCGCCAGCGTTCCATTGCCGTCAGCGGAAATCTGTCCGCTGACGCTGGTGCTGTTTCCCGGCAGGATTCCGACGGCAACAATGAAATAGCCGAACTGCCTGGTGGCGTAGCTGCCGGCCCAGGCCGCGTTGCTGGTCACCGCCGAACTCTGCGAGTACACATTTCCGCCGCCGATGGCGATCGTCCGCTCATCCAGGTAGTAGGCCTGGCTTGGCGAAATCATATACATGGCAAAAGGCAGCGTCAGCGGACTTGCTGTGAACGAACCTGATACGCGGCCGTTCGATGCAACGCCGTAGGCGCCGGTCAACGAACTGTTTCCAACATTGCCGGTATTGTTCACGTCATAGTAGCCCGTGGAAATGTTCCCTCCCGAGGCGTTGAACTGGATCAGCGAATAGGAGACTCCTGCCACCGTGTTCGCCGAGCTGTTAACGACGTAACTGCCGTTGAAGTCGGTGCCGGCGAACGACGACTGGGTTTGCAAATCGGCGCTGCCCAGGAAAAATACGGTCGCCGCGAGTGACATGAAACGATAGTGGCTGGCCGACACCACGTAATAGACAAAGTTCGAACTGCCGGTGGTGATGGATAACGAGCCGGTGCCGCGTCCCAGGCTGTCGATATTGCCGTAGGAGCCGCTCAGCGATTGACTCTGGGTGATGGAGCCGCCACAGTTCGCGTCCTGCACTCCGACGACGCTGGGGCTGGTCATGCTGACAATACCGTTCGAGTTCAGCGGACCGCAGCCCGCGCTGCTACCGGCGAAGCCAAAAGCATAGTTCCCTGAAGGTTGGGGAGTGCCGCTGGTCTGGCCCTCGAGATTACCCGAGGCGTTCACTACATTGTTGTCGATTTCGTTCAGGACGGCATTGTTGAGCGCCTGGATGGCAAAGACGTAGGAGAAGGTCGTCGGAGCGATCGCCGGAATGCTCAGGTTCAATGTGCCGCGCCCGTCGGAGGTCACAGTATAAGTTCCGGTAACGGAGGACGCCAACACATATCCCGACGAAACATCGTTCAAGTCTTCCTCGCCGCCGGTGATGTTGCCGCTGCCGTCAGCCGTAATCGCCCCGACCACGTAAAAGGCGTTTCCGTTCAAGTCGATACCGTTAAGACTCAAGACATAACTGCCCTTCAGCGAGGAGGTGTTGAACTGCACGGCGGTGATGGTGACGATGGAATTGCCTGAGATGGACGTATTCGCTTGCAACACCGCAGAGATGGTTACGCTGGCGGGACTGGGAATGACGTCTGGAGCGGTGTAGAGTCCCGTGCTGGTGATGGTTCCTACCGTCGAATTACCACCCGCAACACCGTTGACCTGCCAGCTCACAGCCATGCTGCTGGTGTTGGTCACCGAAGCTGTGAACTGCTGCGTCCCGCCCTCTTGCACATTCGCCGTCGCGGGGGATACGGCAACGCTGGGAGGAGAAGGCGGAGTACTGCTGCCACCACAAGCCAATAAGGTGGATATAAGAAGGAGTGCAAGGGCTGTGAGGAGCGATTGTTTCATCTGAGGGGCCTCGCTCTGGAAGCTAGTACTGCCGTAGATTGTAACCTGAAATCTGCAACTAAAATCAGAACAGACGCGGCGAAAATTGCGGCAAGTTGTCTTCCGGACGTCGGAGTCTAACTATCCCGAAGATTGCTTTGCGGCCCCAGCATTTCGACAAAAGAGGCGTGGTCTAGCAAAACTCTGTGAACTTAGTAGAGTCTTCCGAATGAACGCTCGTACGAATTGTGCTCTAAGTTGTGAGGTAACTGGTATGCTTACCGCGAACGATGTAGCCGTTGCGATTAGGAGGGCTTATGAGGTTGCAGTGGCTTGTGGCAATCAACTTGGTGCTTTGCGCTCTTGCGCCCGGGCAAGACAAGTTTCCCATGACTTGCCATCCATTCCAGGCTATTGAGGTGCAGCACCCGATCGATAGTTCATGCGGGCTTACCGGCACGGGCAAAGGTGGATCGGCGCTGCAAAACCAGACCAAGAACAACTTCTGCGCGGGCACCACCTATCAGACGATTACGCAGCAAGACATTCTTAGCAAACAAGCCAAGGTAGCCGCGCTTCCGGGGTACCTGCAATGGGATCAGGAGAATATGCCGGCCAGCCGCGCCGGCTTTGTGAGTCTCGGTGAAGGTACGGCAGTGCAGTTTGTCGGCTATGTAGTGGAGGCCCACTATGCGGATCTTACCAGCGGTGAGAGTGTCAATTGCGAAGTAAAAGACGACGAAGCTTCCAACGACATCCACATCGCCCTGGCGCCGCAGCCGGGAGTTACCAACCAATGCCTGAGCAACAGCGCGGAAATGATCCCGCATTACCGGCCTGCGAGCTGGAACGTAACCTATCTGCAAAAGATTGGTAACACCACGCTGGTGCGGGTGTCAGGCCAGCTTATGTATGACGCGGACCACAAGATTTGCGGCGAGCAGGGTTTCTCAGCGAGTGACAATCCGAGCCGGCTTTCCGGCTGGGAAATCCATCCGGTGTACAACTTTGAAGTGTGCGCGCAGCAGTCAGGCAGCACCTGCTCGCAATGGGTGGCGCTTTCGGATTGGGCAGCAAGTCCTGCTGCCAAGTCAAAATCGGGGAAAGCGAAGACGGGTTCTCATCGCAGCTCCAGCAGCGGCGCGGCTTCGCAGAACTAGCGGCGAACGGCATTTCCGGCAGTGAGTTGTAGTTGCGGAGCCGTTGCAACGACAACGCTCTCGACTAGCCGACGCGTTGAACGATGATCGTCACGATGAGCGCGACGTCGGCGGCGAAGACTGTGCTGACGAAATTCACTGTGTCATTGCCGATTTTGCCGCGATTTTCCCAAGTGGCGCCCAGCAGGCTGTCGAGGAACATGCCGCCGATTCCCGCGAAGGCAATCACGGGAGTCCAGCGCCAATCCACCAGGCCACAGGTCGCACTCACCCACGAGACAATACAGGCGGCAACGCATCCGCTGATGGTGCCTTCCACGCTGATGGCGCCGTTGGTGCCGATGGGCACGTCGCGAAAGTCAGTGATCATGTAAGCGCCGCACGCCGTGGCCTGGCCTACTTCGCTGGAAACTGTATCGGCGGCAGCTTCGGCCAGCGCAGCCATCGAGCCGACGAGGAGCAGATCGCCAAATTCTGGAAACCAAGTCACCGCCAGCGCGCAGGCAGTCGCGGCTGCCAGGTTGGCGATTACCTGCGACGCACTCCGGCCGCGTCTGCGCTCGGCGACCCCCAACCGCTGCTTGCGTGCGTAGCCCCAGCGGGTGGAAATCATGGTTAACAGGAACAGGGTCAGCAGTGGGCTGAATCCGGCAAATCCGCCGGCCAGCATCAGCACGAAGGCCGCCAGCACGCCCGCCATTGCGCCGCCGTCGGTGACCGCGCCCATAAGGCGCGCCAACAGGGCGAATCCAATGGCCACAACCGCCGCAGGCAATCCCCTTGCATGGATGAGACTTGTCACGCGAAGGTCAGTATCGCATGGCTGCGAGGAAGGTGACGGCACCCTACGGCAAGCGGCACAGGCGGCATCCCACTATCTTTATCCGGGCAGTAAGCAGTTTGGTTCTCCCGCCGATGGGACGAATAGCTCTTGACGAAGATGGGCGCAGCGCCGGATGATATTGTGCCCCACTTTTCCACAGGCTGGGATCGGGCGGCAATTGGGCTAGAGTTCACCACGGAGGACACTGGGATCACGGAGTAGATTTTCATTCATTCCTCCGTGCGCTCAGTGTGTTCTATGGTGAGTTCATGCCGTCGGCACGTCATCGGGGCAGGAGTTAAGCGCTCCGGTCTGAAGCGAGGATAACTTTATGGCATCTTCTGTATGGTCTGGATACCTGACATTTGGATTGATCTCCATGCCGGTGCGGCTGTTTTCCGGCGCGCGCGGTAACCACATCTCGTTTCACATGCTGCACCGCGATGACAACACGCGTATCAAGCAGCAGCTGTGGTGTCCGCATGACGAGCGGGTGGTGGAGCGCAATGAGATTGTGAAGGGCTATGAATATCGCAAGGGCGAGTACGTCATCATCGAGCCCGAGGAGATCAAGAAGATTGAGCCCAAGACGGCGAAAGCGATGGAGATCCTGGAATTCGTCAAGGCGGACGACGTCGATCCCATCTACTTCGAGTCGTCCTACTTTCTGGTGCCGGAAGAAGCCGGCCGCCGTCCTTATGCGCTGCTGTGCAAGGCGCTGGAAGAGACTAAGTACGTCGCCATCGCCAAGTTGACGATGCATAACCGCGAGTACACGGTGTTTCTGCGTCCTTACAAGGGCGGCATGATGCTGCACACCATGTACTACAAGGACGAGGTGAAGGACTTGGAGAACTTTGGGCGGCCCGATGTCGAGCTGAAAGATGCCGAGGTAAAAGTGGCGCACCAGCTTATCGAGGCGCTGGCCGGGGACTTCGAGCCCGAGAAGTATCACGACAGCTTTGAGGAGAACCTCAAGACGCTGATCAAAGCTCGGCTGGAAGGCGAAGAGGTTACGCCGGTGGAGAAGCCGAAGAAGCTGGCTCCGGTGGTCGATTTGATGGCTGCCTTGAAGGAAAGCTTGGCACAGGTCCCAAAGAAGGCTCCGCAACGCGTGGAGGCAGCGCAGCGGGAGTCGGAAGTGAAGGCGGTAGCAGCGAAGAAGGCGAAGTCGCGCCGCAAGCCGGCGGCGTAAGGAGCAAAATCCGGTCGTTGCAACCCGTCCCAAATGCAGCTCGAAAGCGTGGCTGTGGTGCTATGATTCGCCACAGGAGGGCTTGCCATGCCTCTCGCCGTATTTCTCCTGCTGTCGATGGTCCTGTCAGCGGTTGCTGACCGCGCAGTCCAACCAGCACAACCTTCAGAGATTGTTGCGACCGCTGAGAATTTTGCGCCGCAGACCGGCGCGCCGCAATCGTTCGAATTGACTCCAACGGAGACCCGCGACGATAACGCGGTTTCGACCCCCGACGATGTCTGCTACAAGATCCGTGCCTACATTTTCAAGCGCGACGACGACCACGCGCCCGAGCTGGTCGGCAGCACCACCTGCGGACCGCGCAAGGCGCAGGAGAAGGACGCAGCCTGGCCCAAGGCGAAGCTGGTGCCGGCGAAGTGAACCGAAGGATTGGTGGGACGTCGGATTTTCGCCAGGGCCTTAGGCCCTGCAATAGCAGGATCCGTCAGGGGCTAAAGCCCAAGTCATTATTCGGCCGAATGCGGCACGAGTAAAGTCGTGCCCTGACACAAACCAAAACCGTTTGTGAGATGAGCTCTAGTTGCCCGCTGCTGGTTGCTAGCTGCTAATTGCTAATTGCTAATTGCTAATTGCTTCCTCTCCAACGGCGTCGAGAACTGGCGCTCGATTTTCTCGCGGTAGCATGGGCCGGAGTTATAGGTACAGAAGGGATACAGCTTGCCGTCGGGCGTGGCGTAATGGATTACGCAGCGCTTTACGCGCTCGATGTCATAATTGTAGGCGTCCTGAAAGTGCATGCCTGCTACCAGCAGCGTGCGATAGGTGAAGGTGCCATCCTTGCCGTCGCGGCCCAGCTTCTTGTTGGTCATGCCTTGCAGCGTTTGCAGGAATTTTCTGAAGGTCAGTCCGGGCGGCGCGAACTGCGGCTTGAAGTGCCTCTGCAGCGAATTCCACGCTTTCACTTTGCTGTACAGCTTGAAGCGCGCTTTGCCTGCAGAGCGCGACAGCTCTTCCATGTCTTGAAGCATGTTGGGTACGTCGACGAAGCGGGTGATGGGCACGGCCTTCTTGGACTTCTCGTCGACAAAGAAATAGGTGCCGAGCGAACAGTGCGGATGCGATGAGATGGTGGGCACGCCGGTGCCGCGCAGCGCCGCCGTCAGCTTGGAGAACGGCGTGACGCAGGCCAGCGGGAACCAGTCGGCGCGCGGATCGGTGATGCCGGTCTGCTCGCTGACAGCGCGCGCCAGGTCGGAAAGCGTGAAGCGTTTGGCCAGCAGTTCGTGCTTGGCGATGCGTCCGGTGAAGGCGACAGGCTGAAAGCTGATGCCGGAGACGGTATCGACGTTTTCGATGGCCACGCGCACAATGTCGCCGACCTGATGATCGTTCAGCCCTTTCACGATCGTCGGTACAAAGACGATTTTCATGCCGGTGGCGCGGCAGTTCTCGACGACCTGCATCTTGATGGCGAGCAGCGACTGCCCGCGAACGCGGCGATAGATGTCATCAGTGACACCGTCGAACTGAAGATAGAGCGTCGCCAGCCCGGAAGCTTTCGCTTTGCGCGCGAACTCGATGTCCGCCAGTTCGATGCCATTGGTTGCGGCTTGAATGTGGGTAAAGCCCATCTCGCGAGCCATCGACAGGATCTGGAAGAACTGCGGATGGATGGTGGGCTCGCCACCGGAGAATTGCACCACGCGGCCATCGACGGGACGCTCGACGCGCAGCGTGTTCAGCATGGTGCGGACCTGCTCGAGGTCGGGCTCGTAAACATAGCCGGCAACATTGGCGTTGGCGAAGCACACCGGGCAAGTGAGATTGCAGCGGTTGGTGAGGTCGACATTGGCCAGCGCGGTATGCGAGGTGTGCATGCTGCACAGTCCGCAGTCGTCCGGGCAAGTTGTGCCGCCCTCGACCTGCGGATTCGACAATCCCAGGTTGTCGCCAAAGTTCCACTCTTCCATCTTGAGGTAGAGTTCGACATCGCTGAAGATGATGTCGCGAAACTGGCCGTGGTCGGGGCAACGCTTCTCCATCACGACAGTACCGCTGTCGGCGAAGATGTCGGCCGCGATGACCTTCTTGCATTCCGGACAGAGCGATTCGGTCTGCTTGGGCAATCCCTTTTGCAGCGGCTTGATGGGCGCGCCGGTGTAGGTCACTTCCGGTTGCAGAATATGCAGCCCTGGCCGCTTGTGGAGTGACGAAGCCGGTCGGCCTGTGTCGGACGGCGGTGCCGGAAGAGTGACTTCCGGAGAAACAGTCTGAGTGCTCACGCTTCTGCTCACCTCTGGGAGTGGGGTAGGCGCGACGGCGGATGAATGGTGTTATGGGAAACCAGTTATGAAGGGCGCACCGCCGCGCTCATCGCTATGGAGAATTGTCGCGTGGATAGCGCCGGGGCGCAGTGTCGTAACTCACTCCAGTGAGTGAAGCGAGTGTGCAGTGAATGGCGCGGATGGAGCTTCGATGGGCAGAATCACCGGCTGAATGGAGGAGGCATTTTCAGCCAACGTTCTGATCGGGCAGAAAGCGCAAAGCGACTAATGGCAGGTGTCGAAAACGATTTCCACTCGCTGACTTTTGGCTGCAGGCTCGGGAGCATCGGAACTGTCGGCGGCGGGAGCAGCCTTTTCACCAGCGGCGGTTTTTGCTGGCGCGGGAGTGGACGCGTCCGGAGTGTGCTGGCCGAAACCCTCAACTGGAGTGTCCACGGGAACGTAGCCATTGTTCCTGAGCCAGCCGCGGACGGTGATGGCGCGCCGCTGAGCCACGATTTGATTGGTTCGTTCCGAGGCATCAGAGACAATGTAGGCTTCGATCCGCACCGGATGCTTACCAGCCTTGACGACCAACGGAGCGAGCGCGCTCATGGTTTCCGCGCCATCGGGATTCAACGTCCAGCGGCCTGGCTTAAACAGGGCGTCGGCGTTGACGATGATCCACTTGGAACATTTCGCGTCCTGTTGCGTGATGGCCCCAGCACCCTTAACGATGGGAGGGCCGCTGGGTTCGTGCTGGGCGGCACGGGGCTCGTCGATCGGGCCCGTCTGCACTTGGCCGGCTTGGGTCTGCGCTGGCGCGGCGACCGCTAGGAAACAGATGCAGCTGAGAATCAAAACAAGTCGCAATTGAGCACGGCGAGAAAAATCGGGTGTCATGAAACTCCTGCCTCCTACAGCAGATGTCTATTCTAGCTATCGACCGGCCGCGAGCGCTCCGACCTCTCAACTTTCCTGCCACTTTGTTGCCAGATGAATATTACCCAAAAAAGTGCTATAGAGTTAATTGACATGCCGAAACCGAGGCGATCCACGAAGCCGGCGCCGCGTAATGTCATTCGCGTTGCCGTTGTGGAAAGTGACCCCGTACGCTACCTGGGACTGCGCGCGATCGTCTCTTCCGACCCCGATATTCAGTTGCGCGCTGCGACCGTCAACTCGGTGCTGCAGAGTGCAAGCGACGATGTTGTGCTGATGGCGGTGGATCGCGGTGCGGTGTTCTATGCGGGCATGTCGGCGCTGAAGGCGGTGCGGCCCAACATTCGGATCATCGTGACCGGAGCGAGGAATCGCGACGAGGACATCCTGCGAGCGGTCGCGGCTGGAGCCAAGGGCTATGTTTCCGAAGAGGCACCGGCCAATGAATTCAAGAAGGCGGTGCACGAAGTTCACCTCGGCTCGGTGTGGTTGCCGAGACGGATTCTGGCGTTCTTTATCGAGCGAACCACCATTTCTCCGCGCCGCGTCTATCCCCGCGTCGAAAGCAAGATCAGCGAGCGCGAACGCGAAGTACTGCAACTGTTGGTCGCGGGCCGTTCGAATCGCGAAATTGCCGACGAGTTGGGAATCATTGAACGCACCGTCAAGGCACACATAGCCCAACTTCTGCGCAAGATCGGGGTCGCTAATCGGATCGCTCTGTCGGTACACGCCGTGACCCATGCGCTGGTGCAGGGGCAGCGGTAGGTACGGTAGCGGATGCGCCGATGGCTGCGAAGCCTTTCCGACAAGAGTCTCCGATCTGCGGGACCGGAGGGGTTGGCGCATCTTCCCGCCCCGGAAACTCGAGCTCTACTCCGCCGAGCGGAGCAAACCGCAGCCGGATTGATTCTGCCAAGTTCTTCTTGTTCCGCTTTGCCATCTTGAGAATCCTAACACCGCTGAATCGGCTCAGTGGATCGGTTGTCGGCAACGGCAGATCCCGTGGCTAAAGCCGTCGACAAGACGCGCGAGTTTCGCTGGGCTGAAGCCCAGCGCTTCCACCGAGGAATTACAGTCTTTATCGCGCTGACAACGTCGCCACTTCGCATTATCATTCGCATGTCATCATGAAAAACCTTGGCATCCTTCTTTCCGGGCGGGGGTCGAACTTTGAGGCCATCGCCGATAATGTTGCGTCGGGCAAACTCCCCGCGCAGATCGTGGTCGTCATTTCCAACCGGGCCGATGCGTTAGGTATCGAGTCGGCGCGCCGTCGTGGGCTGAAGGCGTTGGTCATTCCGTCGAAAGGTATCGTGCGCGAGGAGCACGACCGCCAAGTCGTCGCAGCTCTGCGCGAGCACGAAGTCGATCTCGTCTGCCTCGCCGGGTATATGCGGCTGCTGTCGCCGTGGTTCGTGCAGCAGTTTCCCAATCGCATCCTCAATATTCATCCTGGGCTGTTGCCGGCTTTCCCCGGACTAGACGCGCAGAAGCAGGCCTTCGACTACGGCGTGAAGGTCTCCGGTTGCACCGTGCACTTCGTTGACGAGAACCTCGATCACGGCGCGATCCTGGTGCAGAAGGTTGTGCCTGTACTCGACACGGATGACGAACACACGCTGGCCGCGCGCATCCTCGAGCAAGAGCACATTGCGTATTCCGAGGCGATCAGAATGGTGCTGGAAGGGAAGTACAGGATTGAGGGGCGGCGGGTAATCAGTGGTTAGTGGTCAGTGGTCAGTCGAACAAAGTTTTGCTGAGCGGCTGCCGATGTCTACTTCGTCGGGAACATGCGCGCCAGAAGGATGTCTGATGTTGAGTTCTGCAAGAACTGTTTGAAGTTAATCTACGAAGTCTACGAAACGCGGCGCTCTATCATCATTACGAGAAACGGCGTGCCGATTGCGAAAGTTATTCCGGCGGGTCCAAAGCCTGCTCCAAAGCCAGAGGTTGAGAAGCGCGCGTCGAAAAAAGTAGACGGTCAGCGTACTCCCGGTACAGAGGCAGGTCCTTCGGCTCCGCGGCCGCCCGACTCGCAAAGGCAGCGAGTCGGAAAGTCGCGGCGGACGCTCCGCTCGGGATCACAATGAGTTGAGATTATGTCGACTTAGATGCGCGAAGCCCATCAAACAGGTCCATTACTTAATACGCCATAATACTTGGCCGACTCTTGGTGCTAAGGTGTGTTGCTGTGTTTAAGGCGCCTGCAGCGCAAGAGAACCAATAGCTCTCCAGGAGGTTGCGGAAAAACGCGGTTCTAAGCGCTGCTGATACGGAACAGACCTCAGAGGCGGAACACAACAGGCAGTGCGGGACGGAGATCGAGCGTTTTGTTCCTCCGCTGGTGATCTACTCGGCCGCGCAGACGAACACATGATCGAGTTCTATCCCCATAGCGGTGAAGGATAGTCGATCCTCGGATAAATCGGAAGCGCGCTACATCTCGTAATGCAGCAGCGAGAACACGTCGTAGCCCTTCAGCTTGTCGCGGCCTTTGAGGCCGTCGAGTTCGACCACAAAGCCCATACCGCGAATTTCTCCGCCTAGCGCCTTTACCATTTCGGCGGCTGCTCTCGCAGTGCCGCCGGTAGCCAGCAGATCGTCGCAGATGATGACGCGCTGGCCGGGCTTGATTGCGTCCTTGTGGATTTCCAGCGTGTCCTGGCCGTACTCGAGGTCATACTTCCACTGCAAAACTTCAGACGGCAGCTTCTTCGGTTTGCGCACGGGAATGAAACCGGCGTTCAGGCGATACGCCAAGGCCGGGCCGAAGATGAAGCCGCGCGCTTCGATGCCTAACACCAGGTCGATGTCGTGGTTGATGTAGTGCTCGGTGAGGGCGTCGATGAGGCGGGCGAAGCCGAGCTTATCTTTGAGCAGCGTAGTGATGTCATAGAAGAGAATGCCGGGCTTGGGAAAATCGGGGACCTCGCGGATGAGTTTCTTGAGGTCGTCACAACTGGTCGCGGGTTGCGGCTGCATGAATTTACCAGACTCCTTCGATGTGGAATGATGGCGCCTCCAGGAACGGCGCCCTGGGTTCGCCGACGAGATCGACGCGTGAGGCGCGCGGACCCTGCTGCAACTTCTGGCGCAGCGTGTTGTGCTGGTCGGCGGTGCCCGTCGCCATGATTTCAACGTCGCCGTTCTCGCAGTTGCGCACCCATCCGGTCACGCCGAGCTGCGCCGCCTCGCGCTCCACGAACCAGCGGAAGCCGACACCTTGCACGCGTCCGGATACAACATAGCGACGGGTTTCGAGGGCAGCCATGAGAAGAAGAAGCAATTAACAACTAGCAATTAGCCGATAGCAATCATACCGCAGCTGCTTGGCATCGCTGATCGCCGTCGGCCGATCTTTTTCTCACAGAAAAAACGCGGAGCTGGATAAACCAGTTCCGCGTTCTGTTAACTGACCGTCGGCATCGCCAGCATCGTCTTACAAGCGCTTGCGTGATCTTCTGCCAGCAAGACCAGGTTAGGAGCCCGATTCCTCAGTCGCTAGTCGCTGTGCTTTGGGCCCTTGCTGTCGAGCACCGAAACCAAGGCCTGGCCAGCAGACGTAGGCTTGGTGTTGCCGGTGACAATCTGCCGGGCGGTGAGATCTTGTCCATAAAGACGTTGATTAGCGTCGGTGGCAGGATCGAGCGAAGCGCCGTTGAGGGATATACCGGCGAAAAGTCCCTTGGTCCGGGAATAAGTCAGAATGTCAGCTCCGCCCGTCATGCCGGCCGAGGCTCCGGGCCCGGCTGCTGCGGTCGCGTCGGTACCGATCTTGACTTTGCTGTCCAGCACCTTGTCCACCGCCGAGGAGGCCATGACAAGGAGGATGATATCGGAAGCGGTGCCGCCGAGTTGAAGGCCGGCACTGGCGCCGCCGATGCTGTACATAGCGGGTGCAGACCATGGGCCGTTAAAGTTCTTGCCGGTACGGCAACTCATCGGACCGCGTCCACCGGTTCCGCCAATGCCCACAGCGAACTTCTTCACGCTGGGCAGAATGATAATGCAATCGGCCTTCGCCACTACGCCGGACGGAATGTCCTTGCTGCTGAGCATTGCCTGTAATACCGTGGCGGCATTGCGGAGGGTTTGTTCGTCGCTCGACTTGTCGGCAGCCCACATAGGCAAGGCCAACAAGACAAGTGTTGATATGAGCAGATAAGGCACGGCTCTCTTAGTCAAGCTTTTCATTTTCGTTTCTTTCTCCTTTTCGCATCCTGAACTCAAAACTATTTTCTTCCGCTCCCAACTTTCGAGAGGGCCAAGCAGCCATTGCGGGCCCGTACGGTCGGTGAACACACGTATCGAGAACCGCGATTTTTAGCGCTGCTGCTACGGGTACAACTATCAGCGACATGGCCTGATTTGTCAATGGGGCGAGGTCCAGACAAGACGGACGTCGCCCGCTTTGCCAACTTAGGCGCGCGACAAGTATGCGCCCTCGGAGGTGTCCACCCGAATCTTTTCGCCTTCGTTGATGAACGGCGGCACCTGCACGACCAGCCCGGTCTCGGTCTTGGCCGGCTTGGTGACGCTGCTGGCCGTCGCCGATTTCAGCCCTGGCTCGGTCTCCACCACGGTCAGCTCCACCGTCTGGGGCAACTCAATGCCCACCGCCTTGCCGTCAAAGAACTCCACCTTGATGGCCAGATTCCCAATGAGGTAGTCCACGGCATCGCCCAGGATGTCTTTGCCCAGGTGTAGTTGCTCGTAGTTCTCGGTGTTCATGAAGTAATAGTCGTCGCCGTCGGCGTAGAGAAACTCCATCTGCACTTGGTCGACAATAATCTTCTCGATGGGATCGCCGGAACGGAAGCGGTGCTCGAACATCGCCCCAGTGCGCAGATTGCGCAGCTTGGCCTGGATGAAGGCGCGCAGATTGCCCGGGGTGCGGTGCTCCACGCTGAACACCGAGTGCAGGTCGTTGTTGTGCTTGATGACCATGCCCGGACGCAATTGGGTGGCTGGAATCGCCATGCTATCTAAAACTCCTTCGTGGCTGCATTTCTTGGGAGAGTTGCCGTTCCCATCACGCACCGGGACGACGCATTTGGGACTGCGTTCAGCGGAAGCGCATTCCTCCTCAAGCCATGTCTTGGAAGTGTTCCACGTGGAACATTTGGCTCGCGAGGTCGAATCCCAATTTTACACGCTGCACTGCTGAATTGGGAAATGCTCGTCCCTCCTTCCCCCGCAACTCAAAGCATCTGCTGGACTTGATCTTCAGCACGCCCCTATGTCCATTTCCGGACAACCAATTCCCGATTGTGGGCGAGTCCCAAAATGCGAAAACGCACCGCCGCTCCTGTTTCCTGCATCATAGCCGCCTCCTCCGTCTGGCACTCCGTCTGCAACATCAAGACTGGGACAATCATGACCACTGCCGAACCATCGACCATCCTCATCGCCGAAGACCAGGAGCACGTTCGTGAGGCCCTCGCTATGCTGCTTCGCGGTCATGGCTACCTGGTCGTGCTGTGTGCCTCGCCCAATGAAGCGCTGGCGGCGGCCCGGCACACCCCGCCAGACCTCGCCCTGCTGGATATGAACTACCACCGCGACAGCACCTCCGGCATCGAAGGTCTGGAGCTGATCCAGCACCTGCGCGACCTCGATGCCACCGTACCCATCGTTGCGCTCACCGCGTGGGGCAATGTCGATCTGGCGGTCAGTGCGATGAAGCATGGCGCGTCCGACTTCATCGAAAAGCCCTGGCGCAACACCGCCCTGTTGGAGAAAGTGCAATCGCTCATCCGGCGGGCCGAGGAGCTCCGCACTTCGCAGCGCGTCTCTGACTACGAGCGCAATGACGCTCAGCAGTTGCAGACCCGCATCGTGCCCCAGCGCCATCTGGTGGCGCAGGGAGTCGAGTTGTTCGGCAACAGCATCCCCGCAGGGGTGGTGGGCGGCGACTACTTCGGAGTATGGCAGCCGATTCCCGATATGCTGCACTTTTGCCTTGCCGACGTTTCCGGCAAAGGCACGCCGGGCGCGCTGATTGCCGCCATGCTGTACGCGTCGGTCAGCACCCTGTCGTCTTCCAGCAACAGTCCGGAAGTTGTTCTCGCCCAGGTGGAGACGACGCTGCGCAATCAACTGGGCGAAGGCCATTACGTCACCATCTTCTACGGCGTGCTCGACCTGCGGACCCGCGTTTTGCAATTTGTGAACGCCGGACACTGTCCTCCCATCCTGCGGCGAAATAATGGCGCCATCGAATCGCTCGGGCCCACGCGTCCCGTGCTCGGCTTCATGCTGGATGCTGGCTTTCACGCCGAACACCTTGCGCTGAGCGCAGGCGATCGCCTCTTGCTGTATACCGACGGCGTCAGCGAAGCCGCGAACGGTTCCGACGAAGAGTTCGGTCCTGACCGGCTGGCGGCGCTGCTGGCCGGTCCGCCGGGAGAATCGTTGCCGCAGCGTTATGCGCAAATTATGAACGATGTTGAAGCGCACGCCGCTGGCAAGTTCACCGACGATGCGACTCTTCTGCTGATCGCGATAAACGACCGACCCGAAGCCGTGATTACCCAGTCCGCCGCGCAGATGCAAAGCAACGCCTGACCACTCGCCTTACAGCTTTGACAACCGGCCACGCCACGCCGGAAACTCGTGACTTGGACCGTGAAACGTTTGACGTAATCGTGCTGGGCGGCGGCGCAGCCGGCCTGATGTGCGCCATCGAGGCAGGAAAGCGCGGACGCCGGGTTGCCGTGCTGGAAGGCGCCGATCGCATCGGCAAGAAAATCCTTATTTCCGGCGGTGGCCGATGTAATTTCACCAACCTGCATTGCGGCCCCGGCAACTTTCTGTCGGCCAATCCGCACTTCTGCAAATCGGCGCTGGCGCGTTATACCCCGGCTGACTTTGTTGCGCTCATCGAAAAGCACCGCATCCCCTATCACGAGAAAACCTTGGGGCAACTATTCTGCGATCGAGCGGCGCAGGATGTTGTCGCGATGCTCACCCAGGAGTGCGACGCCGCCGGGGTCCGGATCGTCACGAACGTGCGGGTGCAGGAAGTGCAGCGCACTTCGGAGTTCCTCGTACGTGCAGACGCCGCTGAATTCCACGCCCCTGCGTTGGTGGTTGCAACCGGAGGCTTGTCGATCCCGAAGGTTGGCGCGACTTCCTTCGGTTACGAATTGGCAAAGCAGTTTGGGATTGGCATTCGCGAATGCCGTCCTGCCCTGGTGCCGCTCACGTTCACCGCGGATGACCGCCGGCGATACTGCGATCTGGCTGGCGTTTCCAGCGAGATCATTGCCTCGTTCGGCGGGCAGCAGTTTCGCGAGAAGATGCTGATCACTCATCGCGGGTTGAGTGGGCCGGCAATCCTGCAAATCTCGTCCTATTGGAACGGCCGTCACCCCATCGCCATCGATCTGGCGCCCGGTCAGCAGATCACGACTGCGCTGCGCGACGGCAGTCGCCGAGACCTTGCCGCCGCCAGGTCAGTACTCCATGCGGCCATGCCGATTCGCCTGGCTGAACGCTGGCTAGAGCTGCATCCGCCGCAAGGATGGAGCAATGCGGATCTCGAAGAAATGGAGCGACAGCTCCATCGCTGGGAAGTGCTGCCCGGCGCAACCGAAGGGTACGAGAAAGCCGAAGTCACGGTCGGCGGCGTTGATACCGACGAGCTGTCAGACAAGACCATGAAGTCGCGAAAAGTTCCCGGCTTGTACTTCATCGGTGAAGTAGTAGACGTGACCGGCCATCTCGGAGGATTCAACTTCCAATGGGCATGGGCCTCCGGATTCTGCGCCGGACAAGCGGTATGAGAGGACGCGTAGCAGTCGAACGTTATGTAGGAATTCTTGTTCACCACGGAGGCACGGAGATCACGGAGTTTCTTATTGCCTTTGAATTTCTCCGTGTCCTCTGTGCCTCCGTGGTGAAACTTCTACGCCTTCCCGCGCAGCACTTCGTCCACGGTATTGATGTCCACCATCCCGAAGCAGCCGTAGATTGCGGGCAACACGCGCTCTGGCGGGAACGTCCGCCTCAGCGTGGCCACTTTCTCCGTTCCTGCACGATAGGCCGGGAGATACATTCTTCCCAACAGCGGATGCCGTCCCCAGGCGCCCGATAATTTGTCGGCGCGCTCTTCGCTGACCAGGAAATCGCGCCGCAAGGTCGTGGCAATCTCTGCCTGCGGCTTGCCCTCGCCCCACGTCAGATACGACGACTGGTTCTTCGCATCATCCTGGAGCAGCGCCAGCAGAACGCCAATCTGCATATCTTCGTCGGGCAACTGCTCGATCTCTGTCACGCCGTGCGCAATCAGGATTGCGTTGTTGGCCAGGCCTTCGAACAGCGTCGCAGCACGCGTGTTCATCGTCAGCACCGTGGCCTCGAAGCCGGCCAGCCCGCGCACATAAAGGTTTTGCAGATAGGCGAATGTCGTCACGTGGCCGGGAACAACCTCGTGACTAATGAGCTGCTGAAACTCGGGAAAGCTGATCTGCAAGGAAGCGTTGATCTCGTAGCTGGCTTCGTATTTCGGAGCGCCGTCGGGATTGCGCTCACGGCCCAGGTAGTTCATCGAGCCGGAGAACCAGGCATCCTTGATCGGCAGAAAGTTGATGTTGGCCCGCGGCACTGGCGCCAGCTCGCCCGGCAGATGCGGCATCAGGTTCGCTGCGCTCAGTTTGTCGAAGTAAGCGATGACAGCGTCGCTCAAGGCGCACACCGAGCCCATCGGCGTTACTCGCTCGCGCCGCCATGCGTCCACCGCTCCCAGCAGACCGCCGTCGTTTGTGGTCGGGTAACCCGCGCGGTTTAGCAATTCTGCAACTCGATCACGCTTGGCCTCAGGCTTCGATGGCTCCGGAGGACGTCCCGTAGACGACTCGACACTGCGCGCGTATGGGACCGCTGGGCCCATGCCGAGGATCTCCATCGCCAGGTCCCACATGGTTTCCAGGCAGTTTGCCATGCCGAGGAGGTACTGGCCGCGCAGCCCGCCGAGTGCATCAGCCTCTTTGCGAACTCCGGTAATTGCAGCAGGCAGATTTACCTCGCGCAGATATTTTTCCACGGCAACGCGGTCAACGCTCTTGCCGGCGACTCCGCCGGTTTCGCGCACCTGCGCAGCCGACGCCGCGGTGTACGCAATGGGCAACGGCTCATCGGAAAACCATGAGTCGGCAATGAAGCGCCCGGTTCCTGACGGACACATCACGTCTCCGCCCCAAAGTGTGTCGATGCCTAGCACGGCATCCGCAACAAATCGTCCTACCTGATCCATTACGCATCCTTCTTTCTTTGGATCGAGCTAAACCAAACATACAGGCACAAGCCGATAAACATCACTACCGAGACCGTCTGCGAGACCGGCTCGTTAGCGTAGAAAGGCGTGTGCACCATGTCTTCACTAAACTTCGGAAACAGGCGCAGCGCAGCGCCGAAGACCCCGCCCAGAGCTCCGCCCGCCATCAATCCGCCGGCGACAATGACGCCACGCTCGCGGATGGTGCGGCCACGCTCGTCGCCCGTCTTGTCGGCACGCTTGTTCACCAGGTGCGACAGGAATCCGCCCGCCAGTATGGGCGTGGTCAGTTGCAGCGGGAGGTAAATTCCCAGCGCGAAGACCATCGATGACAGCCCGAGCATCTCCAGCACCACCGTGATCATGGCACCGATGCCAAACAGCACATAGGCGACCGGCTGGCCGCTCATGAATCCCGCGACCACGGCCTTCAACGCGGAAGCCTGCGGCGCAGCCAGCACCTGGCGAACATCTCCGGGCGCAGCCTCTCCGAACTGGAAGGCTTTGGCCAGCAGGATGATGGTCAAGCCGGCGGTAATCGCCGCGGCGAATACCCCGATGAACTTCACTTTCTCCAGCGCCGACGGCGTGGAACCGATCCAATAGCCGGCCTTGAGGTCGGTAATGAATTGTCCCGACGCGCAAAGGGCGACGCACACCATGCCCGCGAGAGCCATCACGAAGAACATGCCGGTAGTTCCGGAGAGGCCAAACTTCAGCAGCACCACTGCCGAGACGATCACCGTGAGCAGGGTCATGCCGGAGGCTGGATTGTTCGCCGTGGTGGCGATTGCGTTGGCGGCCACCGTGGTGAAGAAGAAACAGAAGAGCAGCGTCAGCATCAGGCCTAGGGCCAGCACGCTCCAGGTGACATGCAGTTGTCCGTAGAAGACGGCGACGGCAATGGCGCTTATCACCACGCCGAAGAGTATGGCGATGATCGGGATATCGCGGTCCGTCCGCTCCATATGCGGGGCTTCGCCGTGGCGGAAGGCATGCAGCGCGATGCCGAACGATCCCGCCACCACGCGCAGCGATTTCAGGATGCCGACCAGACCGGCGGCAGCGATGGCGCCCACTCCGATGAAGCGCACGTAGTTGCGATAGATTTCGGTGGCCGTCATGTGGGAAATCGGAATGGTGGCCGGATAGACCGTGACCTCGCCCATGTGGCTGCCGATGAACCAGATCACCGGGACCATCACGAAGTTCACCAGCACGCCGCCGGCGCAAAAGATCAACGCGATGCGCAGGCCCATGATGTAGCCGAGGCCGAGAATGAAGCCGATGGCGTCGAAGTTGAAGACCATGCGCTGGCGATCGACCAGCGACTTCATGACCGGCACAAACTGGAAGTTCAGGTACTCCTTCCAGACGTGGAAGGTGGTGACGAAGAAATCGTAAACCGCGGCGATGCAGGTGGCCTGAATCAACAGCATGGCCTGCGCCCCGCCCTTTTCGCCGGTGACCAGCACCTCGGTGATGGCCGTGGCTTCAGGAAACGGGAGCTTGCCGTGTTGCTCGCGCACGAAATAACGGCGCAGTGGAATAAGAAAGAGAATGCCCAGGCAGCCACCCGCCAGGCAGATGAAGATGGTCTGCACCGGATGGGGATCGAGGTGAAGGATGTAGAGCGCCGGCACGGTAAAGACGGCGCCGGCCACCACGCTGCCGGAGGCCCCGCCGATGCCGGTGATGATCATGTTCTCCAGCACGGTGGAGCGCCGGCGATAAACGCGCGCCAGCCCGATGGCGAGGATGGAGATGGGAATCGCCGCCTCCATTCCCTGGCCGACCTTCAGGGCGGAGTAGGCCGAAGCCACGCTGAAAATGATGCACAGCAGCGTGCCCCACAGCACCGCGCGCCACGTGACTTCCGGCACGCTCATGCTGGTGGGCACCAGCGGCACATAGAGTTCGCCCTCTTTTAGCGGCTGATAGGCGTTCGCGGGGAGGGATTTGGTTTCGAGATCAGGTGCAGCGGTGGCCATGGATACAGTCTCCTGGCAGTCTGGCAGCCGAAGGAATTGTATCGTGTCGGGTCAAGCGGGGATGTGACCGCCGTAGCGGTGCAGCGTGACGGCGACCGGGCTGGCAAAGTCGGAGTTCCGGCCAGATTGCGTGTAACAAGGCCTGTGATCGCCAACGAGAGATTTGCCTATCGTCCTGTGGCCCGCGTCACTGACAGACATTTACGGAAGTTGTCAGACTAGCAGTGCTTGGGGAGGTTTTCAGAAGCCATGCTAAATAAGGCGCACCGCCGCAGCTCAATCCTCAGCGCGAACTGAAAGCCAGCCGCCATGATGCCGGCGGTCATGTTCGTATTGCTGTTACTCACTGTCGTTGCCGTCTTCGTAGGTTTCGCCGTGCAGCCAGCCTCTGGCCAAACGTTCACTCTGCTGCACAGCTTTAGCGGCCCGGATGGATCTCATCCCAATGCCGGCGTAACGCCGGATGCGGCGGGGGATCTGTACGGCACGACCAGCTCCGGCGGCAGTTCCAACCAATATTGCGATAGCGGTTGCGGCACAGTTTTCAGACTGACGCGCAAAAGCTCTGGCTGTGGGTGCTATCGACCCTGTACAGTTTCCGTGGAGGCAGTGACAGTGCCAACCCGACGGCGCGAGTGGTTGTCGGCCCGGATGGAAGCCTTTCTGGCACAACGCAGGGCCTTCATGGTAGTGACTTTGGTAGCGTTTTCAGCCTTAGACCACCAGCGACATTCTGCCGCTCGATAAGCTGTCCGTGGACGAAAACCGTAATTTTCAGCTTTACAGGAGGGATCGACGGGGACGGGCCTGGCTACGGGGACCTAATTTTCGGCCAGGAGGGAAGCATCTACGGCACGACTATCTTCGGAGGAGCCTACAACGCAGGCACCGTTTTCAAACTCGCGCGTTCCAGTGGTGGGTGGACCGAGACGGTTCTGTATAGCTTTACCGGACAAAGCGATGGCCTCAATCCTTACGGTGGAGTGGTCTTCGATAACGCCGGCAATCTTTACGGCACAACTTTGTACGGCGGCGATGTGAATCCTCCGTTGTCGTACGGATACGGTGTGGTCTTCAAGTTGACGCCCTCGGGTTCCGGCTGGACCGAAAGCTCGTACATGTTTCAGGATGGCGCAAATGATGGCGGTCTGCCGTTTGCCGGACCGACGATCGATAGCGCAGGGAATCTTTACGGCACAGCGAGCGTCGGAGGCGATCTCAACTGCTCGTGGCAGGTTTACGCAGGCTGTGGCACGGTCTTTCAGGGCTTCGCGCCGAGTGCCATATATTCGTTCACAGGATCGGGGTCGTTTGGTTCACCCCCAGGGCCCGAAGCACAGCTCGCCGTCGATGCGGCCGGCGACATGTACGGCACAACCTTGCAAGCCGGCGCCAATCGCTTTGGGAGCGTTTTCAAGCTGGCGCAGGGCACCGATGGCTGGACGTACACCTCACTCCACGACTTCAATACTGCCGACGCAGATCCTCTGAGCAGCGTTGCTTTTGACAGCAGCGGCAACCTGTATGGCACTGCGTCGTACGGCGGAGCCTATGGCGCTGGCGTTGTCTGGGAAATCACGCCATAGCTGAGACTTCTCAGCAGCGTTTTCGGTTATTGTCGTGAAATCGCCAAGTCACTATCAATGTGACTCCAGGTTGCAGCAGCAACGAGCCCGTCCCCGCAGGGTGCTGCATATCTAAGCCCAGCGTTTCAACGCTGGGTGAAGATCCAGCAGACGGCGCCAACGGCCAGTTGTGGGGAATAGGTGAAACGCAAAAAATGGGCGGCCCCGAAGGGCCGCCGAAGGAAAGCAGATTCAAACCACCTAGAAGACGATCTTGCCCTGCAGTTGAATGATGCGGCCGGCAGGCGAACCAGGGAAGAACGATCCAAACGGTCCGGTCGGCGGAGCCGCCTGTTCCGTGACTTGCCCGAACGTAGTAGTCCCAAGAAGGTTCCCCGGCTGGGCGAAATTCTGGTGGTTGAACACGTCGTAGAAGTTCGCACCCGCGCTGAAGGCGACACGCTCGGTGATTTTGAAGTTCTTGCTGACGCTGATGTCCGAATCAAAAAAACCAGGCCCCCGATACACGTTGCGAACCTGATTGGGGAAGGTTGTCACCGTACCAGCCGAAGCAAACCCAGCGGAATTGAGACAATTCGTGAGGTACTGGCTGCACGCTCCCTGCCCTAGCCCCACCACTTGCGCAGGAAGATAGGGCGACACAGGATTGTAGTTGCCTACGAAAGTGTTTGCGTCAAACACTTGCAGTGGCAGTCCGGAGCGGGCGAAGAAGTTCTCCGATAGAGTCCAGCCGCCGAAGGCTCCGTTGGCAAACTTGCTGCCAAACTTCCACGGTGTCTGCCAGACGTACGCGGCATTGAAGGAGCTACGGATATCGTAGTCCGCATTTCCGTAATTACTCGCCAAGTTATAGGGATTCAACTGATATTCCGAACTGGTCGTGGCGTTATACGGCAGAATGCCGCCGTTGGAAATTTCGTCCAAGGCGTGCGCCCAGGTATAGCTGGCCTGTACCGTAAAGCCATAGGTCAGCCGACGCTGGTAACTGGCCGTTAACTGGTTATCGTTGGATACCGCCCCCGAGTAAATCTCAGAGACGGTAGCAAAGTTATACGGATTGGAGGGTACAGCCGGAATCCCTCCAAAGCCGGCGTAAGCGTTAGGGTAATTGGTGACAGGCTCGTTAATTCCGTGGTTGCCGATGTACGCCACGCTGAACGAGCTCTTGCTGTCCAGCTGCTGCTCGAGCTGCAAGCTCCACTCCTGGTACCGCGGGATATGGGTGTGGCCGCTCATATTGTTGAAGCTCGGCGAGGCAAATGCGGAGTTAATAGCGCTCAACGAGGCATACGAGGCACCTGCCGGGAAGCCGGCGCGGAGCTGAGAGTTCGTCGCTGACCCGATGAGCCACGGACTGACGCCCGCAGTTGACTGGTCAGCCCACAGGACACCGTTAGGCTGACCAGGCGAACTAAACTGTGTAACCGGAATGACCGTTGGGATGTTGGTCATGAAGTTATCGCCCAGCACAGCGGGAAAGGCATCGTAGAAGAGACCAAAGCCGCCGCGAAGGACTGTCTTTTCGCTACCACCGGGCGACCAGGCGAAACCGAAGCGCGGCGCCCAGTCTATAGCATCCACCGGTCGGAAGAGCTGGTGCAGGTTGGCATCGATCATCTGATTGTAGGGAGTCGTGGTAGCGCTGCTGATGGTAGAGAACGGTCCAGTGAACAGCGATGAGCAGTTTAGCTGGCAGACCGGATTGGAGTCATGCTCCGCACGCATCGCAAACGTGAGTTTCAGGTTCTTGCTTACCCGCCACTCATCCTGCGCATAAACGCCCAGACCCCAGAGCGCGGCCGGATAGCTGCCCCGGTTGGGAAAGCTCTGGGCGAATTCCTCAGCCAGGCCGTTATACAGGCCCGACACCGAGCCGATATACGAAAGCGGGTTGGTGTTCTCGCTGAACACGTAGTCAGTGACGTCGTACCGGCGGAAGTTTGCGCCGAACTTCAGGTTGTGGGCACCCTTCGTCACCGAGAAGTCATCCACAATCTGGTATTGAGTGACATTGCGTCCCTGCGGGTAGAAATACTCCCCGTTAGCCAGACTGGTGTAGCCAATACCAGACAAATCCAGCTGGGTGGGGTAGGTCGCGGCCGCGTTGAACTGGTTAAAGATCGCGCGATAGTAGCTGCCGGAATAAACGAGCTGGTTGGTGGCGTTACTGCCAAAGGTGTGCGTCCACTGGCCCTGGCCGTCCTGAGACGGCTGGTAGCTGGCCGCACTGAAAGCCGCGTTCACGGGATCAGCGTAGGTTGCCTGCACGCCGGCGTCGAAGGTCACACTCCAGAACAGGTGGTCGTTGTTAGACAGGTTATAGTCGATACGCGCGAGACCCTGGTTCTCGGTCGCCGGTAGGGCAGGACTGGCCGTACCTTGCAGGAAGCAGTTGGTTACACCGGGTATGGAGGCTCCCTCACAACCACCCAAAGGCAAAGGAGTAGTCGCGGCCGCGTACGAGGGAGAGCTCCGATACAGGCTGAAGGCTTTTTCGTAAAGCGGAATCGAGGCCGGACTCACCGTGGCCAGATTTGCCAAGGTGGCCCCGGCAAATCCTCCAAAGCCATCATACGTAGTTCCGCCCGAGGTCGTCGGGAACTGCACCAGCTGAGTCGAAGGAACGATGTAAGAGATTCCTTCGTAGTCTAAAAAGAAGAACAGCTTATCCTTCTTGATAGGACCACCGATGGAAGCTGCCCACTGGTTGTTGTTGGTGAAGGGAGTCGGCGGAATGGGACTCTGTTGGCCTGCGAACCAGCTGTTGGCCTGGATGCTGCTGCCCGTCCACCAGTACTGCGCGTTGCCGTGGAAGGCGTTGGTGCCGGACTTGGTAACGTAGCTCACCTGCGCACCTGCCTGCTGGCCGTACTGTCCGTCGTAGGCGTTGGTGATGACCGTCGCTTCCTGCACGGCGTTCTTGCCCAGCATCAGGTTGGTCGCACCCGAGTTGTTCAGGTTCAGATACGGGTCCATCTGGTTTTCGCCGTTTATGGTGAACACGTTGGAGGTGGCAGGCAGACCAGCCGTCTGGAAGTTGCCGTAACCCCCGCCGCTGTTCATGTTGATGCCCGGGGCGAGCTGCGCAACGTAGGTAAGGTCGTTACCGCCATTGGGCAAATTGTCGACCATGTTCTGGTCGAAGTTGGTCGACAGCTGGGCACTGTCCGCCTGCACCAGAGGAGCAACCGAGGTGACTTCCACCGTCTGCGAGCTGCTGCCGACGGCGAGCTTCACGTCAGCAACCGTCGCCAGGCCGACATTAATCTCTGCTGTTGTTTCCGCCTTGCTGAAACCCTGCGCGGTCGCGCTCACCACGTAGCTGCCGGGTGGCAAGAGCGAGAAGCGGTAGGCGCCCCTGGAATTGGAAGTGGTGGTGTGTGTCTGGCCATTGGCGTTGTTCTTCAATGTCACTGTGGCACCAGGCACGACCGCACCGCTGGGGTCGGTGACTGTACCGGTAAGGTCGCCCGAAACCAAGGACTGCGCCGCAAGGGACGGCGCTATCAGCAGGGCGATCATCATTAAAGCCAACGTTCCGGTCATCAAGCTCTTCAATGTCATATCTCCTCCGCTCGAGACATGGTTCAGAGTGAGGTGTGTCGCCATCAATTAACTAACTGGTTAGTCAAGATCTGGCGATCCTTATTCGCAGCGGGATTGGGACAGTGTCAGATTTGCAACAGCCCCACTTTCCAACTTTGTCATCGTAATGTAATAGCCAGACCTTTTACATCAAAAACTTGCTTCCGCTCCAGGTGCAGCAGCAAATGCCCATGTCATACCATATTGAATGCTGGTATTGACTATGGTACCTTGACATTGCTATGTCGGCCGCACGAAAAATCACCGTCGAGATCCCTGCCGAACTCCTGGAGAAGGCGCAAGAGGCGAGCGGGACCGGAATCACGCAGACGGTTCGTGCCGGACTGCAACTGGTCGCCGCATCGCAAGCGTATGCTCGACTGCGCCAGATGCGAGGAAAGGTTCGCTTTAGCCGCACCCTGGCAGAGTTGAAAGCTGACCGATGATTGCCGCCGATACCAGCACGTGGATCGCGTTTCTATCCGGCAGTGGCGGCGCGGACACGCTCTTGTTGGATCAGGCGCTGCGCGACCGCCAGGTACTCATGGTGCCCGTCGTGCTCACGGAACTCCTCAGCGATCCGAAACTTCCCGCGGAAGTCTCCGAAACGCTCTCTGAGCTGCCGATGCTGGAGATCGAGCCGGGGTATTGGCAACGGGCGGGAGCAGTGCGCGCGAAGGCGCTCGCCAAGCGGCGCAAGGCGCGACTCGGAGACGCCTTGATTGCCCAAAGCTGCATTGATAGGGGAGCTGCTCTGCTCACGCGCGACCGCGATTTCCGCGCCTTCGCAGAGACTGCGGATTTGGATCTGGTGCTGAAGTTTTGAGTATATTCAGCCGGGAATAATCAGGCAGTTCTACCCTGCGGTCCTTCCAGATTAATGATCCTGGTTTCCAGATCGAGGAGCTTCGACTGCACGGCGTCAAGCTGCTGGCTGGTGGACGAGTTGATATTGGAGACGTCGGCTTCGATCTTCCGCATACGCACGCCGGCTGATTCCTGATACGCGCCGAAGGCCCGGACGATGCGAGTTTCCGAGTCATGCGTGCGCTCGTCAATGTACTCGCGCAGACGCTCCTCGAGGTCATGCGTCCGCTGGTCAAAGTGCTCGCGCAGGCCCAGAGTGCGCTCGTCAATGTACTCACGCTGACGCTTCTCCATTCCTTCCAAATACTGCACGAGATCGGCATCCATACCGAAATCCTATCACACAGGAAATCGTGGCCCGGTGCCCAAGATTCGCACCTCGTTTGGACGCTGGGGGGATGCTAAGAACACCGGCTGGTCGAAGAACATCGTGCTTTGGGACTCAAATCGCAGTTCCCGCCAAAGCCGTCCCCGCCACGGACGCCATAGGAACCATCCGGTTCATCGTATGATCCGCAATACGTCTTCAGATGGACGTATGCCGTCCCGGTCGGGACTCACCGTGAAATGGAAAGCTACCCAGCGCTGAAACGCTGGGCTTAGATATGTCGTCCCTGCGGGATGAGATCTGTTTCGCTTACGGCACTTCAATCAGCTCGATTTTGCCGTCCTTGCGCCGGTGCAGCACGTTGACCTTGCCTTTGCCGTCGCGGAAGATGAAGACTTCGCGGTCGCGGAACTCGCATTCCTTCACCGCTTCCTCGATCGTCATGGGGCGCATTGCCACCGCATCGTTGGAGCGCACCAGGTGGGCCTCGGTGGTGCGCGCAACAGCGGGAAACTTGTGTACCACCACGGGCACCGCTGTCGCCACGCTGCCGCCCACGGCCATCTGCATCTCCGATTGGTCCTCCACCGGAGCCGTCCAGCCTTTGTCCTTCGGTTTGCGATGGGTCGTGCGGCGGCGACCGTTATATTTGAGCGCCTGCGTCTCAATGTGCTCCAGCGCCTGATTGACGGCGATCAGCATGTCGGCCGCTTCGGCCAGGCCAACCAGGTGTCCGCGGCGCCGCTTGACAGTAATTTCCGCGATGTTGCGGTGCTTCTCGACCGTCAGGATGACCTTGCTCTTGAAGTTGTCGCCCAGGATTTTGATGAGCTTGCCGAGGCCGGATTCCACCTCGTCACGAATGGCGGGAGTGATTTCGTATTGTCTGCCAAAATATTCTACGGTCATTGAGCTCCCTCTTCGCCCCGGCCTTGTTCTTTAGTCTTTATTCATGGCCGCGGCGGTTTTTCACCACAACGGCGTCCGTCGGCATGGGCGCCTGTCAGGTTAGACGGACAGGTACCGATCGGGGCACCGGTACAGCTAATCCTTGATCCTGCGCTGATGGGTGCTCGGGATGCGCATGTCCTCCCTGTACTTCGCGACCGTGCGGCGAGTGACCTGGATACCCTGCGACTGGAGGATGCGGGTGATCTGCTCGTCGGTCAACGGCCTGGCGGGATCTTCCTCCTCGATGAGCTTCTTGACCCGGCGCTTCAGGATCAGCAGCGACGTGCTGCT
>Ga0181523_10000638_pt1 | contig 39807 bp, 34 predicted proteins | sample PEATcosm2014_Bin_43_FD_119752 | JGI IMG/M metagenome (GOLD analysis project Ga0181523, IMG submission 119752) | Peatland microbial communities from MTU Mesocosm Facility, Houghton, MI, USA - PEATcosm2014_Bin05_30_metaG | ecosystem: Environmental > Terrestrial > Soil > Wetlands > Peat | place... | reverse complement strand
TGGATGGTGGGGACGCCATCCGCCCAATCCGGCTGCCTGTCGCGAGACGGCGGATAACCCTAAGCAAATTATATGAAGGTTCGGTTGGTTCATAGGTGCTTCTTCTATGTGTTTTTCACTGCCTTGCTGCCCGCGTTCGTTGTGTCGGCTCAACTGCCCAACGCCTGGCAGATCAATGATAACGGGTCGGGTGTGGGTGTGATTCAATACATCACGGACCTCACCTCGACCCAGGTGTCCGCCGCCGACTCGAATGGCTGGCGCTATGACTTGGTCAGCCGGATGGTGTCCGATAGCGGCGGCCCAGCGACGCAGAGCATGGCGTTCGGAGACGGCACGCGGCTTTTCTGTATTCTTTTTGGTTTGGATGGTTCCGGCCGGCTGACAGCGCAATTGCTCGGAGACACGACCTACACGCTGACGAGCGCCGCGGAGGGGACGAATTATCACGTGCACGAAATGACGTATGACCCGGTTACGGGCGATGCGACTTATCGCATGGACGGCACGGTAATCACGTCATGGCCAGGAGAGGTTTCCAGCGGACAACCCCAACAGGTCACGTGGGGCGCAAATGCCTCGCCCGGCATGGGCGTGATGAACAATCACTACGCGGATTTCGAAATCATCGGACAGGGAGCCATTGCCACTTATGACGCCGGGTTTGCCGGGAATCCCGCCGTTGCGCCGTCTCCGATCAGCCAGGGTTGGGCGCGGTTCGCCAGCGGAGGAACGATTTTGGAAGCGGCGGTTTCGCCTGACTCAGTGTATGTGCCGCCGCTGGCCATCACTGGCGCTGCCGCTTCTGTGCGGCCGGGCCAAGCCACCTTGAACGCGAGCATCAATCCCAACAGCCAACCTGCGGCCTACTGGTTTGAGCATGGACCAACGACAAATTATGGAAGCACCACCCCCATCAGCACGCTGGCCAGTGGAATAAATTTTGTCACGGTCAGTAACCTCGTCACCGCGCTGCCGCGCGGATTGCCGTACCACTTTCGGGTGGTGGCCTCTAACAGTACCAGCCAAGTCGCTGGGGCGGACATGAGTTTCACCGTCCCCGAAGGCCCTGCTGCTCCCAGTGGCACGACCGGAGGCGGCGAGCCGTTTGACATCCGGCAGCCTTCCCTCGAATTGAATTACATCATTTGCACCAACGGAAGCTATCCAATTTCGAGCGGCAATGTGTTGCCTCCGTTTCTGGGCGAGGTGCGTCTGTTTGCGGGCAATTTCGCGCCCGCAGGATGGGCCTTTTGCCAGGGCCAGTTGTTGAGCCTTGCAGATAATACCTCATTGTACTCCGTTTTTGGCGCGACTTACGGTGGCGATGGTGCAACGAATTTCGCCGTGCCGGACTTGAGAGCGCGCACCGCCATTGGAGCTGGCTCAGGACCGGGATTGTCGTCGTGGGTCGTTGGCCAAAACAATGGCTTCGCGCTGCTGACTTTGACCACGATAGAGATACCCGCCCACACACATTCGCTTCCGCCTCCAGACACGGTGACTGGATCGGCTGGCGGTGGCCAGGCTCGCCAAAACCTGCAACCTTCGCTGAGCCTGTCCTACCTGGTTGCCGTTGCGGGCCAATATCCACTCTCAGGAGGCCAGGTTGTTTTTGAACGGTTCCTTGGCCAGATCATGCTGTTTGCAGGGAGCTACTTCGTGGGCGGTTCGTCTTTTGCTTCCGGACAACTCTTGTCGATCAATCAGAACCAGGCGTTGTATTCGTTGGTGGGAACCAATTATGGTGGAGATGGCCAAACGATGTTCGCGCTTCCCGATCTCCGGAGCCGGGTTCCCATGGGAACAGGTCAGGGAGCAGGCAGCGCGTGGTCGCTGGGCCAGCAAACGGGTGTCGAGACCGTGACGATGACGGAGGTGCAAATGCCGGCTCACCAGCACACGGTGCCTTCCCTCGGAATCATGACTGGATTCACCGGTAGCAACCAGCCACAAACCCTTATGCAGCCGTCGCTGGCCGTTCAATATCTCATCGCCACCAATGGAGAAATTCCGTCCACTTCCGTTCAGGCGACCAATGAAATGATCGGCGAGATTCAGCTTTATGCCGGAACCAACGTGCCTGGCGGCTGGGCGCCCTGCGACGGAAGTTTGCTGCAAATCGCCGGCTATCCGGCCGTGTTCGGCGTCATCTCCAACTATTTCGGTGGCGACGGCGTCACGACATTCGCCCTGCCGGATTTGCGAGGCCGTATCCCCGTTGGCTCAACCAACGGCCAACCCGGCGCGACTTATGGGGCGGAACAAGCCGTATTGACCATCGCGCAAATGCCGCCCCACACCCACACGGCTCCAGTGCTCGATTATGATCGTTGGATTACCTCGTTCGGCCTCAGCAATTCAGCAGCCGCTTTTGACGCGGATGCCGATGCCGACGGGGTGAGGAACGGTTACGAATGGGCGACGGGGACCAATCCCACCAACGCCGAATCCTTCGTTCCGCTCACAATCAATTCGGCCGGCAACGGGATGATGATCCGCTTCCCGCGCAACACCAACGCCACTGACGTAACGTTCCTTTTGCAGCGCACCGCTGGTCTAAATAACTCCAATGCGTGGACGGCCATCGCAACCAATTCCCTGGGTGGGTGGACACCGCCGGCCATCGTGACTGAAACCGGCGCCACCAATCCGGTGAACGTGAGCGTGTCCGACGCCCGCACCAACCGCCCGTCGGCGGATTATCGTTTGCAAATCACTTGGCCTTGAAACAAGACGCGTATCAAGGTCGCAGCGGTAAAACTTCCAACTCGCCTTGCCGCTGTTGATTTGCCTAAACTGCCCCCCTGATTTTTAATGTAACGGCGGTCTGTGACCGCTGTGGTAGCCGCAACTTTGAGGTTGCGCGCAGGCTGAAGCCTGCGGTTACATTTAATTTGTAAGTATGATCTCGTCAGAAATCCGGCAGTCGTTTCTCGACTTCTTCAAGTCGAAGCAGCACACCATCGTGCCGTCTTCGAGCCTCATGCCTAATTCGCCGAACCTCCTGTTCACGAACGCTGGCATGAACCAGTTCGTCCCGATTTTTCTTGGCCAGACCCAATGTCCGTACAAACCTGGCCGGGCCGCCGACACCCAGAAATGCATCCGCGCCGGCGGCAAACACAACGACCTCGAAGACGTCGGCCTGGATACCTATCATCACACGTTCTTCGAAATGCTCGGGAACTGGAGCTTTGGCGATTATTTCAAAAAGGAAGCCATCGAATGGGCATGGGAGCTGGTCGTCGAGAAGTGGAAATTTCCGCCGGCCCGGCTTTATGCCACCGTCTATAAACCCGGTCCCGGCGAGCCGTCCGAATTTGACCAGGAAGCCTACGACCAGTGGGAAAAACTCTTCAAAGCTGCCGGACTCGATCCCAAAGTTCACGTCTGCACCGGCGGAAAAATGGACAATTTCTGGATGATGGGTGATACCGGCCCGTGCGGCCCGTGCTCCGAACTCCACATGGACCTCACGCCCGGCGGCGACACCAAGGGTACCTTGGTGAACAAAGGCGACGCCCGCTGCATCGAAATCTGGAACCTCGTCTTCATCCAGTTCAACGCAAACGCGGACGGCACGTTCAGTCCGCTCCCGGCCAAACACGTGGACACCGGCATGGGCTTCGAGCGCGTCACGAGCATTATCCAATGCACGAAAGGCTTCAAAGACTTCGCCAACGCAAAAATCTCGAATTACGAGACCGACATTTTCCGGCCCATTTTCGATGCGCTGGAGAAATTGAGCGGCAAGAAATACGGCAGCACGCTGCCGAATTCCAACTCTCAACCCTCAACCCTCAACCCTCAACTCTCCGTTGACATCGCCTTCCGCGTCATTGCCGATCACATCCGCACGCTCTCGTTTGCGATTGCCGACGGCATCCAACCTTCGAACGAAGGACGTGGTTATGTTCTGCGCCGCATTCTGCGCCGCGCGGTGCGCTATGGCCGCACGCTCGGCTTCCATGAACCGTTCTTCTACAAACTCGTGGATGTGCTCGCCGACACGATGGGCGACGTCTTCCCCGAAATCCGCGCCAGGAAAAAGCACGTGCAGGAAGTCATCCAGCGCGAGGAAGAGGCGTTTAACAAGACGCTGGATAACGGTTTGAAGATTTTTCAGCAAATCATCGGTGAACAAATGAGTTGGCGCGCTATGGCCGAGCGCGCTGAAAAATCAATTAGACAGGCCAGCTTGGACAAAAAGAATGAATTTATTTTGATTCATAAAAAGTACGCAGCTATTCCCGAGGCTCTCGGTGTTGGTGATTTAAGGTTTTCTTCTCCCGAATTACGACAGGCAGCTTTCGATTTGGTTGGCGCAAGTACGACAACCGCCCTTTTTGATGCCTCTGCACAAATTCAAAAATTAGCTTATGAGTTGAGCGGCTCGGCGGCATTTGTTCTTTCAGATACTTACGGGTTTCCGATTGATTTGACCGAATTGATGGCACGCGAAATTGGAATGTCTGTTGACAAGGTTACATTTGGAATTCTCGAAGAGGAGCAGCGCGCCCGCGCCCGTGCGGCCCAAAAGAAGGAAGTGATTCAGGTGGACGCGTTCAACTTCCGTTCAACTAAATTTGTGGGTTACGACGTGCTTGAAACTGATTGCAATTTGCTGGGCATCATCGACAAGTCGAACGAGCCAGGTCAAGTCCCGGACTTCTTTGCAGTCACCGATGTCTCTGCTCTCTACGCAGAGATGGGCGGTCAAGTTGGCGACAAAGGAAAATTGCTTTGGTCCAGTTGCGGAGAATGGTTCGACATAATCGACACCCAGAAGCGCGGGGATGTATTTTTCTTTAAACTCCATCCGAATCGGCCCTTTGAACTGAACCAGAGGGGGATGCTCAACATTGCGATCAGTGGAGAACCGGGAAAGCTAGTTGTGGACAAGAGCCGCCGCAACGCGATTCAACGCCATCACACCGTCACGCATTTGCTGCATTGGGCGTTGCATGAGGTCGTGAACAGGGAAGCTTCGCAGAAAGGTTCGTTCGTCGGGCCGGACAAGCTGACCTTCGATTTCAACAGCGCGCCGCTCACACCGCAGCAGGTCGCGGACGTCGAGAAACTCGTCAACGAACGCATCATCGAAAACGCTGCTGTCTCGTGGACGGAAGTGCCCTACGCCGACGTGAAATCGCGCAAGAACGTGATGCAATTCTTTGGCGAGAAATACGGCGACACCGTCCGCGTCGTCCAGATTGGCGGTCACGTGGCGAAGCTCGACGGTTATTCGATGGAACTCTGCGGCGGCACGCACACGCGCGCGACGGGCGAGATCGGATTGTTCCGCATCGTCGGCGAAAACGCCATCGCCGCCGGCGTCCGGCGCATCGAAGCCATTGCCGGTCTTGAGGCCTACCGCAAAGCCACGGACGAACTGACGCTTATCAAATCGCTCGCCGGCAAGGTGAACTCGCCCGTTCATGAACTGGAAAAGAAGATTGAATCACTGCTCGAACACCAGAAAGCGGTTGAAAAGCAACTGAGAGCCGCGCAACAACGCGAAGCCTCGAACGCCGCGAGCAATCTGCTTGAACAGATACAAACCGTGAACGGCATACCTGCGATCATTCACAATCTCGGCGGGGTGGATGGCGATTTCCTTCAGGCCGTCGCCGACTCGCTGAAGGAGCGGTTCAAAGGCGTCATCGTTCTTGGTGGCGGTCCACAGCGCGGGACTGTGGCGCTCGTCGCAGCGGTCACGTCTGATTATATCTGGAAAGTTCAGGCCGGGAAAATCATCCAGCAAATTGCGCCGATTGTCGGCGGCAAGGGCGGTGGCAAGCCGGACAACGCCCGTGGCGGCGGGAAGGACGCCAGCAAACTGGACGAGGCCTTGTCCAGGGCGAAAGAGTTGCTGGGTTAGCGGCTAGCGCTGAGCGTAAATGCATGGGGCGGTGACGGTTCCCATGTCGGATCGTACCTTGCGCTGGCGGAAACGTGAAATTTTTCACAAACTTTCTTGCGGAGAAATGGCCCCCGAATTAGCATCGCCGCCATTCGTGATTCTAAATGGGAAAAGTTCAATACGTAATTTTGAAAGCGAGGGGTTCGGCCGGCTGCCCGGTCGTTTGAGATGTCAGCGATTTTTCCGAAGTGGACAAACTGGCTGCCGCTGGCGGTGGGCGCCGGAGTGGCGCTGATTGGCGGCGCCGTGACGGCGGGCGTGACTTACTATTTCACACCGAAATACACCCGCGTCGGCTACGAACCCATCCAGCCGGTGCCGTTTTCCCATGCCGTTCACGCCGGCCAGCTCGGCATGGACTGCCGCTACTGCCACGGCGGCGTGGAGAAATCCTGGTTTTCAAACATCCCGTCCGCGTCCACGTGCATGATTTGCCACAACCAGGTTTTGAAGGACGACCCGCGCCTGGCGCTCGTGCGCGAGAGCGCGACCAACAACACGCCCATCCCATGGGTGCAGGTCCACCGCGTGCCGGACTACGTTTATTTCAACCACGAAGTCCACGTGCGCCGCGGCATCAGTTGCGTGGAATGCCACGGGCGCATTGACGAGATGGACGAGGTTTATCACGCCAAGCCGCTGAGCATGAGTTTCTGTCTCAATTGCCATCGCGACCCGGCGGCGTTCATCCGTCCGGCCGACAAGGTCACCGATTTGGGCTGGAAATGGAATTCCGACCCGGCCATTGCCGCGCTCATGCAGGAAACCAACGGCGTCGAACTGGTCAAACACTGGCATGTGGAATCGCTCCAAAACTGCTCGGCCTGCCATAGATGAATTTACGATTTATGATTTATGATTTACGATTGATGCCGGGTAGGGCGCGTCACTCCGTGCGCGCCGCCATCAACCAACGGCGGGCAGAGGACTGCCCGCCCTGCCAACTTTCGTGTATTTCGTGGTGCTGAACGATGAACCCAAATTCAACAGCTCCAGTGCAAGATGGCCGCCTCGTCACTTCGGCGGCTACGGGTCGCCGTTACTGGCGCAGCCTGGATGAGCTGGCGGACACGCCGGAGTTTAAAGACTGGCTGCATCGCGAATTTCCGCAGGGCGCGAGCGAGTTCGAGGACGGTGTCTCCCGCCGCCACTTCGTCAAAATCATGTCCGCATCATTCGCGCTGGCGGGTCTCGGAGTCATGGGCGCGGGCTGCCGCCGGCCTGAGGAAAAACTGGAGCCGTTCGGCCAGCAGCCGGAAAATTACACGTTCGGTGAACCGGAATATTACGCAACGGCCATGCCGACGCGCACAGGGGCGATTCCGCTCGTCGTCAAATCCTACGAAGGCCGCCCGATAAAAATTGAAGGCAACGCGCTTTATCCCGGCAGTAACGGCGGCACCGACCGTTACGCGCAGGCTTCGATTTTGAATCTGTATGATCCCGACCGCGCGAAACGTTTTACGCACGGCCGCAATACCGTTTCGCGTGACGAGGCGTTGAACTTCCTCGACAGCCTGTCGGAAAAATTCACGGCGAACCAGGGTGAAGGACTGGCGTTCCTTGCTGAAAGCAGCACGTCGCCATCGCGCCAGCGATTGCAGAAACTCATCAGCCAGAAATTTCCGAAGTCACATTGGGTCACCTATGACGCGATTGATTCGGGCATTCACCAACGCGCGGCGACGCAGGCGTTCGGCCAACCGGTCCGGCCAATTTATCATTTTGACAAGGCAAAAATCATCCTGTCGCTCGACTGCGATTTTCTCGGCGCGGAGGACGACGCGCACAATCACATCCGGCGGTTCGTCAACGGCCGCAACCCGGATGTAACCGGTGGCATGAGCCGGCTTTACGCGGTGGAATCGTTGTTCACGCTCACCGGTGCCAACGCGGACCATCGAATGCGTGTGCCGGCGAGCACGATTTCCAAAGTTGCGCATGAAATTTTTACCCAAATTTCCGGTTCGGCGCCTTTCCTGGACCGATGGATTCGGGAATGTGCAAGGGACTTGCATGCCAATCGTGGCCAGGTTCTGGTCATTGCGGGACAACGGCAGCCGATGGAGGTGCATCTGCTCGCGCATGCCATCAACTCCGCGCTGGATGCGATCGGCAATACCATAACGCTGCTTCCCACAACGGAAACGCCCGGCGCGGATTTGAAGAACCTGGATGGCAGCGCAACGGACACGCTTGTCATTCTCGGCGGCAATCCGGTTTACCATTTGAACTGGTCGCCGGCACAGAAGCCGAAAACGGTAGTCCGGCTTGGTGATCACGAAGACGAAACGACCGAAAAGGCGGATTGGAATTTCCCGGCGGCGCATTATCTCGAATCGTGGGGTGACGCAACGACCAGCGACGGAACGCTCGTGCCGGTCCAGCCATTGATCCAACCGCTATTCGGCGGGTTGACGGAATTGGAATTTCTCGCGCGCATCGCCGGCGATTCACAAACAAATCCTTACGACATTGCTCGAGCGACGTTTCCGGGTTCGGAAGAAGCGTGGAAGAAATTATTGTTCAATGGTTATCTTGCCGATTCAGCGACGAAGCCGGTGGACGGCAAATTTTCCACGAAGATTCCGGCCATAAAAAGCTCGGAACTTTCAGTCAGCAACCTCGAAGTCGTATTCCACCGCGACGCAAAGATGGACGATGGACGTTACGCAAACAACGGCTGGATGCAGGAGCTGCCCGATCCTGTCACCAAGATGTCCTGGGACAACGCGGTGCTTGTCAGCCGCAAGACGGCCCGCGATCTGGGCGTGCAGAACGGCGACATCCTCGAAATCACGCTTAACGGTCGCAGCGTCAAAGGCCCAATCTGGACGCAGCCCGGCATGGCGGATTATTCGCTCGGACTGGCGCTTGGATATGGACGCGAAGGGGCATTGCGGGTTGGCACGGGCGTTGGCTTCAACGCCTACAAAATTTTCTCCGGCAAATACGTCGAGACCGGCGCAACCGTTCGCAAGACGGGCCAGACGCATGTGATTGCCACGACTCAAAATCATTGGTCCATGGAAGGCCGTCCGGCGGTGCGCGAGGCGAACCTCGAAGAATTTTGCAAGGATCCGGCTTTTGCGAAAGAAATGCACGCGAAGGAGCCGCCGGTGGTTTCGCCGTTATATCCGAATCCGTTGGACAAGGCTAAGAAGACCGCACTGCATCAGTGGGGCCTGACGGTGGATTTGACGGCGTGTGTTGGCTGCGGCACGTGCGTCGTCGCGTGCCAGAGCGAAAACAACATTCCCATCGTCGGCAAGGACCAGGTTCATCGCGGCCGTGAGATGCACTGGATGCGGATTGACCGTTATTACACGGCGCCTCCGGCAACGAAGAGTCTGGCGGACGAATATCAAAAGGACAGCGCGCAGCAGTTCGAGGCGTGGATTGACGACGTGCAGGCGGTGAATCAGCCGGTGATGTGCCAGATGTGCGAGGCCGCGCCGTGCGAGAACGTATGCCCCGTCAGCGCGACGTCCCACAATCGCGAGGGCTTGAACACGATGACGTACAACCGCTGCATCGGCACGCGTTATTGCTCGAACAACTGCCCCTATAAAGTCCGCCGGTTCAATTATCTTGATTTCAACAAACGCCCGCTGGCCGATCTCAAAGGGCCGCTCTACCCGACGCCGCTTTTGCACGAGACGGACGGTAAATGGGATTTGTTGAGCTGGTGGAAACATCCGGAACGCAGCGGCATGCGGCCCGCAGACGAATGGGATTTGATCAGGATGGCCAAAAATCCGGACGTGACGGTGCGGATGCGCGGTGTGATGGAGAAATGCACGTATTGCGTCCAGCGCATTGAACAGGCGAAAATTGCGCAAAAGGTGAAGGCCGGCGCTTCGGACGACGTGAGATTAGAAGAGTCCGAAGGCACGATTCCCAGGACGGCCTGCCAGCAGGCGTGTCCGGCGGGCGCGATTGTGTTTGGCGACATCAGCGATCCCAACAGCACCGTTTCCGGTCTCAAAGGAAATGTGCGCAACTACGCGTTACTCGGCGAATTGCTGGTCAAACCGCGCACGACTTATCTCGCGCGCATCCGGAACCCGAATCCGGCCATGCCCGATTATCGAAAATGGCCGAACAGCTTCCAGGAATATGAGAGTCACGGCGGCGAACTCCAGGCCCCGACGAAAGGAAACAGTTGATGCCTGACTCCGCAATGAATTTGAAGGCGCTGATGCCGCCGCCGGAATTGCGGCGACCGAAGCTGGTGCCTGGTGAATGGGGGCTCGGCGGGCTGACGGACCATCTCACGGCGTTTGCCGAGGGCAAAACGCCGCTGTGGTGGTGGATTTTGTTTGTGCCGGCCGCCTTGCTCGCGGCGGTGGTGTTGCCGTCAATGTTGATTTACCAGATTTCAACCGGCATCGGCGTCTGGGGCAACAACCAGCCGGTGGCGTGGGGGTGGGACATCATCAATTTCGTCTGGTGGGTCGGCGTCGCGCACGCGGGAACGTTGATTTCAGCGATGCTTTTTCTGACGCGGCAACATTGGCGCACGGCCATCGGTCGGGCGGCGGAGGCGATGACGGTCTTTTCCGTCATGATGGCAGGCCTTTACCCGGCCATTCACACGGGGCGCGTCTGGTTTGACTGGTTCCTGGCTCCCGTTCCGACTTCGTATGGAATTTGGCCGCAATTCCGTTCGCCGCTGATGTGGGACGTGTTCGCCGTCAACACCTACCTGATGGTCTCAACGCTGTTCTGGTACATGGGATTGATTCCCGACCTGGCATTGATGCGCGACCGGGCAAAAACCCGGGTGCGAAAATTCCTTTACGGTCTGTTCGCGCTCGGTTGGACCGGCTCGGCGCGGCATTGGCACAATTACGAAAAGGCCTATCTCGTCTTGTCCGGCCTGGCGACGTTGCTGGTGTTCACGGTCAGTTCCATCGTCGGGATGGACTTCGCCACGTCGCAACTGGCGGGCTGGCATGAAACCATCTTTCCATTTTACTTCGTGGCGGGCGCGGTCTTCTGCGGCTTCGGCATGGTGCTGGTGTTGCTGATTCCGCTGCGCAAATTGTGCCATTTGGAGGACGTCATCACGCCGCGGCACATTGACAAGGTCTGCAAAATGACGCTGCTGATGGGTTGCGTAATGGCCTACATCTACGTGACGGAATACTTCATCGCCTGGTACACCGGCAATCCGTACGACGCGTGGATTTTCGGCCACCGCCTGTTCGGCCGCCAATACTGGTATGGCGGCTGGATGATGATTCTGGTCAACGCGTCGCTGCCCCAGCTCTTTTGGTTCAAAAAAGTCCGGCAAAATCTGAAGCTCATCTTCCTCATCGCCGTGCTCATCAACATCGGCATGTGGTTCGAACGCTTTGTCATCATCGTCGGTTCGCTCTACCAGGATTTCCTGCCGGCGAACTGGGATGTGTATTTTCCGACGTGGGTGGACATCGGCACGTACGCGGGCACGCTGGGGGCGTTTTTTACCATGTACCTTTTGTTCGTGCGATTTTTGCCGGTCATCGCTGTTTCCGAAGTCAAGGGTGCGACGCCGCAGGCCGACCCGCATCATCCGCTGGGCGGCGCGAAAGGAGGCCACTGATGGACGCCAACGGGAAAACCTACGGCTTGGTGGCGGAATTCGATTCGCCCGCCGCCATTTTGCGCGCGGCGGAAAAAGTCCGCGACGCCGGTTATCGTCGCTGGGACACGTTTACGCCGTTCCCTATTCATGGCATGGACCAGGTGATGGGATTCAAAAATTCGCTCGTCGGCTGGTTTGCCCTGCTGTTTGGCGGCGGCGCGTTTGTGGGATGCATGGCGATGATCTGGTACATGAATGACTTCAACTACCCGGTCCTCGTCGGCGGCAAACCGATGTTCAGTCCGCCGGCGGCGTTTGTGCCTTCGTATATTTTGCTCGTGCTGGCCGGTGCGATCGGGGCGTTCGTCGGGATGATTGCGATGAATGAATTGCCGCGACTCCATCATCCGCTGTTCAAGCACCACCGCTTCACGCTGGCCTCGCGCGACAAATTCTTCCTCGCCATTGGCGCGCTTGATCCGAAATTTTCCGAAACCGAAACCCGCAGGCTGCTCGAGGAAGCCGGCGCCACGCACATCGAACTGGTGGAGGACGACTGATGCGTTACGTCATCGGTTTCATTTTGATTTTCCTGGCAGGGATGGCGGCCGTGGTCGGCATCGCCGGTTTCCGCGGCCATCTGTCGCGCAAACCGCCGATTGAAATTTTTCCCGACATGAACCGCCAGCTCAAACTCCGTCCGCAGCAGCCCAATGGTTTCTTTGCCAACGGCATCAGTTCACAACTGCCGCCCACCGGCACCATCGCCCGCAGCGCGCCGATTTGGACCGTCACCGGCCCCGTTTATCCCTACGAAGACGCGCCGGTCAACACCGGCCGCATCACGAGCACGACGAACTTTGTCGAAACCAACCCGTTGCCCGTCACGGCAAAACTGCTTCAACGCGGGCGCGAACGCTTTGAGGTTTATTGCGCACCCTGCCACGGTGGCCTCGGCGACGGCAACGGCATCACTAAGAAACTCGGGTTGATGCCCGCCGTGGCGAGCTTGCAGGACAAACGGATTGTTGAAATGACCGATGGCGAAATTTTCAATACCGTCACGCACGGAAAGAACCTGATGGGCGCGTACGGGCCAATTGTGCCGGTGGAAGATCGTTGGGCCATCATCGCCTATCTGCGCGCGCTGCAACTGAGCCAGCTCGGTTCGGTGGACGATTTGCCACCTGCCCAACGCGCCGCACTCAAATAACCCATGAACCTGCCCAACGAACCAACCCCTCCACCGCCGCTGGACTTGTCCCCGTGGAAAAATGCGCCGGCGGTTTTGATGGCGCTCGGTGGTTTCCTGTGCGTTGCCGGTGCCGGGATCGACCTGAAGGAATTCGGTTATTCCTGGCTGCTGGCGTTCATGTTTTACCTGACCATCGCGCTGGGCGCGCTGTTCCTCGTTCTCATCCACCATTTGACCGACGCGGGCTGGTCGGTCGCCACCCGGCGGTTCTGCGAACACATCGCCGCACTGTTGTTTCCTTGGCTGGCGGTTTTGTTCGTGCCGGTGGCGGTGCTCGCGCCGACAATTTACCCATGGATGAACATTGACCCCCACACCGACCGCGCGCTGATGGCGAAGTGGCCGCTGTTCACGCTGCCCGGGTTTTACGTCGTCTCGGCATGCTTCTTCTGCATCTGGTGGAGGTTGACGTCGCGGCTGCGATATTGGTCGCTCAAACAGGATGGAACCGGTGAGGCGCGTTGCACCTATCGGATGCGATTTCATTCAGGGTGGGGGGTTCTGGCCTTCGCGGCCACCGTGACGCTCTCCGGCATCATTTGGATGCAGGCGCTGCAATACCAGGCGTTCTCGACCATTTACGGCATGTGCTTCTTCGCCGATTGCGCGTGGGTGATGCTGGCGACGGCGTATGTCCTCACGATGATTTTGCAGCGCCAGCGCATTTTGAATGACGTGCTGCACGATAATCAATTTTACTTCCTCGGCACGTTGCTCTTCGCGTTCACGCTGTTCCATGCCTACGTTCATTTCGCGCAATATTTCGTCGTTTGGAACGGGAACCTTCCCGAAGAAACCTTCTGGTACATCCAGCGCGAACGGGGTTCGTGGTGGTGGGTCAGCATGGTCATCATCTTCGGCCATTTCCTGGTGCCGTTTTTCGTCCTGCTGCCCATCCGCGTCAAATCCAGTTTCAAAATCATGCTGCCGGTTTGTTTATGGGCGTGGCTGATGCACTTCGTGGATTTGTCGTTCAACATTCTGCCAGTGGCGCATCCGGAGGGCTTTCCGTGGCACTGGATTCTGCTGCAATTCGGCTGCCTGGCGTTCATGGGCGGGTTGCTCGGCCGGGTTTTCCTGAAAGATTTCAACGCGCACGCGCCGTTCCCGAAGCAGGACCCGCGCCTGCTCGAAGCCATGGGTATTGCCGACGCTGAGATTATCGGCACGCAAACCACCGGAGGCCGGCGATGAATCAGGAAATGAACAACCCCTCGCAAAATGGCGCCGCCGCCGCGGCGATGGGGTTCGTCATGCTCTGTTTCATTCTCGCCGCGCTCATCCTGGCGATGAAACATTCGGCGCACCCGCCGGCGATTGACGCCGACCGCGCCGCCGCGCGCGCCAAGGCGCTGGCCGAATTGCGCACTGCTGAATCCAACGCACTCAATAATCCTGGCTGGATTGACCAAAACCGCGGCCTCGCGCGCCTGCCGATTTCCGTTGCGCTGCAAATCACCGAAAACGAATGGCAAAATCCCGCCTCCGCGCGCTCGAATCTGATTGCCCGCGTCGAGAAGGCCACCGCGCCGGCGCCGGCCGCCCCGGCGAAACCCAGTCCCTTTGAATGACCGCGAACGAAAAACCTCATGGCGGCGGACTCTCCGGCTTTGGTGGGGCGAGCGTCCCCGCGAGCCGGCTCGTCAGTAGCCTCGCCCCACCGATAGACGCGTCGTGCCGCGTGCCATTGCTGGCGCTGCTTGGCGGCGCGGCGCTGTGGCTCGTCATCGGTTCCGTGCTGGCGATGATTGCCTCGATCAAATTTCACGCGCCTGATTTTCTGGCGGACTGTCCGTGGCTCACCTACGGTCGGGTGCAGCCCGCCGCCGACAACGCACTGCTTTATGGTTTTTGCATTCCCGCTGCGCTTGGCGTGATGCTCTGGATTTTTGCGCACCTGAGCCGGAGGCCGCTCTGCCTGGCGTTCGTGCCGGTCGTCGCGGCGAACCTCTGGCATTTGGGCGTGCTCGTCGGGCTCGTTGGCATTCTTATCGGCGACAGCACCGGTTTTACGTGGCTGGAATTTCCCCGCGGCGGCTCGGTGCTGCTGTTGGCCGCGTTCCTGCTCATCGCGATTTCCGCTGTGGCCACGTTCGGCCAACGGCGCGAGCGGGAATTGTTTTCGTCGCACTGGTTTTTGCTCGCGGCGCTGTTGTGGTTCCCGTGGATTTACGCAACGGGCAATCTGTTCCTCGTCGCCTGTCCAGTGCGCGGCGATGTGCAGACGGCGATTGATTTTTGGTTCATCAACAATTTGCTCTTTGTCTGGCTCGGCCTCGCCGGGCTTGGCGTATCGTTTTATTTCCTGCCAAAGTTCGCCGGACGCCCGCTGCAAAGTCATTACCTCGCGTTGTTCGCCTTTGGGACTTTGATTCTTTTCGGCACTTGGAACGGCATTCCCATCGGCGCGCCGCTGCCAGCCTGGATGCCGGCGTTGAGTGCCGTTGCCGGCAGCCTGACCATCATTCCCGTTCTCGCCGTCGCCGCTATCATGTGGAAGACGCTTTGCGGTTCGAAAGAAGTAGCGTCGAGCCTGCGGCTCGAGGATTCGGCCCAGAGGGCTGACGCTACATCTCGTGGCGTAGCATTTTGTTTCATCCGGTTCGGCCTCGCGGCGTTTATGCTCTCGTCATTAATGCTCATCGCGATGGCGTGCCCGCAAATCAGCCGCGTAACGGAATTCACCTGGTTCGGCCCGGCACAGACGCAACTGCAACTTTACGGCTTCTTCGCCATGACGATGTTCGGTGCGATTTATTACCTCCTGCCGCGGGTCGTCGGATTCGAATGGACATTTCCGAAACTGGCGCGTGTTCAATTCTGGATTTCAATGCTCGGCGTCCTGCTGCTCGTCCTGCCGCTGGCCATTGGTGGCGTGGTGCAAGGTTTAAAATGGGCGAATCCGGGTGTCGCGGTCGTGGACGTGGCGAGGGCGACGCTGCCATTCCTGCGCATCAGCACCACCGGTTTGTTGTTTCTGCTGGTCGGCAACCTGCTGTTCGCTCTGAACATTTTCGGGCTGACCTTTATTTGGAAACTCGCGCTGTTTAAAAAGGTTCTTGCCGTCGTAAAAGCACCGCTCGAAACTGGGTCGGCCTCCACTTCGCTTCCGTCTTCGTTACACTTCGACGGGACAAGCCGGCGCGACAAGGAGGTGAAGGCATGAAAAACGGCGCGCTGGTTTTTCTCTCGGTATTCGTCGCGCTCGGCGCTTCGTGGTGCGGTTTCGTGCTCGCGCCAGAGCGGCAACTGGGCGGCGCGAAACAAACCACCATTCTCAATTCAACCGATCTTTATCCGGTCGGTCGTCCCGGCGAGGCAAATCTGGGTTTGCAGGTTTATCGCGCCAACGGCTGTGCGACCTGTCACACCGAACAGGTCCGGCAAAGCGGTGTTTCCTGCAACGTGGAGTTGACCAGTGCGGGCAAAAATCCAGAGTCGGTGAGCAACCTTGCTTCCACTTTGAAATTGAACGGCCTCGGCAAGGAAGCGGCTGATGCTGTGTCCGACAAAATTTCCGCCGCCGGCGGCAAAGCCGAGATTCACATCGTCGCGACGGGGCCGGACATCGCGCGCGGGTGGGGGCTGCGTCAAAGCGTCTCGGAAGATTTTCTATACGATTATCCAGTGCAACTCGGCAGCCTGCGCGCCGGACCGGATTTATCAAACGCCGGCGTGCGTGCGCCGGACGCGAACTGGCAATTGGTCCACCTTTACGCGCCGTCCAGCGAGGTGAGAGATTCCACGATGCCGCCGTTCCGTTATCTTTTTGAAGTCCGCAAAATTGGCGGCGCGCCTTCACCAGACGCCTTGGTTTTCCCGCAAGGTTCCGCGCCGCCCGCCGGCTGTGAAATCCTGCCGAAACCGGAAGCAAGGGAACTGGCGGCGTATCTGTTGAGTTTGCGCGCCAACGTGCCATTGTACAGCGCGCCCTTCACGCAGTAGTCATGAGCAACTCGATGCGCGAGGTTTTGGCAGGCAAAAACGCCAGTCGCGCAAGCAACTCGCCGCGTTGCCCGGCTGGGGCGGTCAGTCAGGCTTCGCGTCTTTGCGCCCCTGCGTCAAATAAATCCGCTCCATCGCCCAACGCGCGTGTTCGGCAATCAATGGCTCGGCATCCCCGGCGGCCCTTTGCAAAGCCGGCAGGGCGGTGGCGTCGCCAACATTGCCCAAGGCGACGGCGACGTTGCGCAGCAGACCGCGACGCTTAGTCCGCAAAACCGGCGTGCCGGCAAAGCGCGATTTGAAAGCGGCCTCATCAAGTTGAAGCAATTCAATCAAGTCCGGTGCGGCCAATTCCGGGCGGGCGTGGGCCTTCATCATTTTCCCTTCGCGCGCGAACCGGTTCCACGGACACACGGCCAGGCAGTCGTCACAGCCGAAAATCCGATTGCCGATGGCCGGACGCAGTTCAACCGGAATCGGACCTTTCAACTCGATAGTGAGATATGAAATGCAACGGCGCGCGTTGAGTTGGAATGGCGCGGTGATGGCGCTGGTGGGGCAGGCGGTGATGCAGCGCACACACTTGCCGCAATGATTTTTCTCCGGCGCGTCCGGTTCCAATTCCAACGTCGTGATGATTTCGCCGAGCAGAATCCAGTTTCCGAATTTCCGGCTGATGACATTGGTGTGCTTGCCGATGAAGCCAAGTCCGGAGCGCTCGGCAAAATCGCGCTCCAACAGCGGTCCAGTGTCCACATACCACAACGAGCGGGTTTCGTCACCGCCGAGTTGCTTCACAAATTCCGTCAGCGCCTTGAGCCGTTCGCCAATTACATCATGGTAATCATCGAATCGAGTATAACGGGCCACGATTCCAGTTGTAGAAGTCGAGGTAACGAGACTCTGATTGGGAAATGTTTGAGCCTCCTCACGTCGGCTCCTACTTGAATTGGAGACTTCATAACTCGCCGCCAGGCAAATCACGCTTCTCGCGCCGGGCAGCACGCGCTGCGGATCAACGCGCTTCGGCCCGGTGCGTTCGAGCCAGGTCATTTCGCCGTGCTGGCTTCCGGCCAGCCAGTTTTGAAATTTGTCCGCGCTCGCGGCCGCGGCGGCGGTCGTAAACCGGCAATCGTCAAATTCCAATTCGAGCGCCCGCTGGCGAATGACTTCTTTCATGTGCGGATGCACTTTCGGTGGGGCGAGGCTACCGACGAGCCGAGTTTGTAGTGTCGAGCCTGTGGCTCGAAGTGATCGGCGCGCAGCGCCGACACTACACCACCGGCTCGCGAGGACGCTCGCCCCACCGGAATCGCAAAGTGTGCCACCGCTTCCCTCATCGCCGCTCCGATTGCGCGAGTTTGAACTGATGGACGACCTGCTGCGCGACCTCGCGGACGGAGCGGATATCCGTGTTAATCAGCACGTCGGCCTGCCGGTAAAACTGTTCGCGCGCGGCCAGGAGGTCGCGGATTTTTTTCTGCGGATCGGCGTCGTGGAGCAGGGGACGATGCGTTTGGTTTTTTACGCGCTCCCAGATTTTTTCCGGCGAAGCCCAGAGGCAGATGACCAACGCGTGCTTTTTGAGGCTGGCAAGATTCTCCGGCCTGGTCGGCAGGCCGCCGCCGGTGGCGATGAGGGTGCGTTCGCGCGTGGAAAGTTCCGCGGTGACCTGTTGTTCGAGCGCGCGGAAGTCCGGTTCGCCGTCCCTGGCAAAAATGTCGGTGATAGTGCGGCCGGTCCGCGACTGAATCAGTTCATCCGTGTCGAGGTAATCGAAGCGCAACTGGTCGGCCACCAGCCGGCCAACGGACGTTTTGCCGGCGCCCATGAACCCGATGAGCGCGAGGTTGACGATGCGGCGGTCGCTGTGCATGAAAATAGAGTAGCGCAGGCGTCCGGCCTGCGAAATTCAAATCACAGGCGGGACGCCTGTGCCACCATTATTCCCCCACTCGACACCTCCGCCAACGGCAATTAGACTGGTCGCGTGAAATTGCCGCCGCTCATCCTGGCTTCGTCGTCACCGCGTCGAGTGGAACTGTTGCGGCAATTGAACTTGAATTTTGAAGTCGTCACCGGTGACGCGGCGGAAATTTTCGACGATCAATTGTCGCCGTGGGAGCTTTGCCAGCTTAATGCGCATCGCAAGGCGCGCCCGGTGGCCAAAAGAATTCCCGATGCGCTGGTGCTCGGCGCCGACACGCTGGTTTTTCTCGATGGCGAAATCATGGGCAAGCCTGCCACGCCTGCGGTGGCGCGACGCATGTTGACGCGGTTGCAGGGGCAGACGCATCAGGTTGTCACCGGAATCAGTTTGATTCATCTCCGCGCACATCGCGAACGCACGTTTGCCGTGGGCACGGACGTGACGTTCCGGCCGCTGACCGCCCGTCAAATTGACGATTACCTCGCCCGGGTGAATCCGCTCGACAAGGCAGGCGCCTACGCGATTCAGGAGCACGGCGACCTGATTGTGTCCGAGATTTCCGGCTCGTACAGCAACGTGGTCGGGTTGCCCATTGAAAGGGTGGGGGAAGAACTGAAAGCCTGGGCATCTTCTTGAATGCAGCGCGGCAAATTTATGACCGGCTCTGGCGCGAGGCGATTCCCCGTTTCGAGCGGGGCGAACCGCAAACCGATCCGCATCTGGCCGACCGCGCAGGCGACGGCCGGCGCAGCGTCACGCTGGCGTTGCGACCGGAGCCGGCGGTGCAAATGGCAGTGAATCGTTTTCTGCGCCAACTGGCGGTGGCGGCGCCCGGCCAGTATTTTTATCGGCCAGAAGGGCTGCACGTCACAATCCTGGCGGTGATTCCCGGCTCGGAGGCGTGGCGGGACAAAATCCGCGACCTGGCGGCCATCCACGCCGTCATCAGCAAAGTGCTCAGGCGCCGGCGACCGTTTGTCATTTCCTTCCGCGGCATCACGGCGTCGCCGGACGCGGTGATGATTCAGGGATTCCCCAAAAACGAGGCGCTCATGGACATTCGCGACGAACTGCGGGAAATCCTCCGGAAGAACCAGCTCGGCGGCGACCTTGACCGGCGGTACAAAATCAACACGGCGCACATCACAGCGATGCGTTTCGGCAGCGCGCGCGTGGACTGGAAGACGTTCGTTGATTTGCTAAAGGCAAACCGGCGAACCGATTTTGGCGAAACGCGCGCGAGGAAGCTTCAGTTGCTCTGGAGTGACTGGTATGCGTCCGCGCGCAGCGTAAGGACAATTCAGGAATATCCGCTGGACGACCCGGTCACTTAGTCCGGCTTAATTCCTGCCACAACAGCGCGATCATCCGCTGGCCGTTTCGGAAAATCACTTCACAAGTTTGTTGTAATCCTCGTGTGTGCCGATTCAGACCCATTCCACGCCGTCTCTGACTTGGTGCCCCAAGGCGCGATAATGGTCGCCGATGCGGACGGAAAAGCGTTCGCCGCGGCCCGCGAGTTTCTTGAAATCAAGCGAAGGATGTTGATGATTGTCGCGCCAGAGCCGGTAGTTCTTCACCGCCAGCCGTTGGATGGGTTCGGGCAACCCCATGTAAAGCCGCCAGAACCGCCGCGTGGCTTTGGAGGTTATTTCTTATCGGAGGGCCAGTCGTGGAGCTGACCGGCTTGCCGTTCGGCGTCGGCTTCGGAAAAAAGAAAATCCAGTTTTCCCGACTTTGCGTCGCGTTCCATCTGTTCCGTCCACAAAGCGTGATAGCGTGCGCTAATCCACGAAGCCAGCCGGCTAAAATCCGCCGGGGCCAGCCGCTGCACCGCCTGCTCAATTTCTTCAACCGTGCTCGTGATGCCAAACTAACCGATTTACGAAATAGATTCAAGCGCGGCTTAACTCCTGCCAGAGCAACACGCTCATCCGCTGGCCGTCTTCAAAACGACCCGTTTGCGGGCGTGAGCGTCGAGGCCGTATAGATTGGCATGGACGGCAACGCCCGGTTGCCTTGCCGGGTCAGCAAGGCATCCAGTTTGTCCAAGGACTGATTGGCAACCCTCTGGTAGTTGGCAATGGTCGGCGCCAGATCAATGTCCGCGTCCGACGCCGACGCGGTTTGAATTGCGGCTCGTGGGGACGAAAGAACAACCGGCGGTTGCCGCCAGATGGCGACGGTGACGCCGACCACTACCATTACCGCGATGGCCGGCAAAGCCAAGCGCCAGTTCAACACGGTTCCCCGAAAATTCGCCGCCAGAATTTCCGCGAGGGAATCCGGTTTTGCCGCCCGCAATCTGCCCGTCACTTTTCGGTAGAAGCTTTCGGACGCCTGAATATCAGAAGCTGGCTCCGTCGCCGCCAGCCTTTCAGTCACGTTTGAAATTTCCGCGAGATAACGGCGGCAGCCTTCACAGGTTTCCAGATGCGCCCGAAGCTGCTGCGTCTGCCGCGCCTCCAGAGCGTTCAACGCCAGCCAGGCGATGAGTTTCCGGTTCTTTGCACAAGGTTTCATGACACACCGCCTTTCGTTTTAAAATCCGGCCGTTGGGTGCTGAAGGCATTCATTTTCCGAAGCTTGTCCAAGGCATGAAATAAACGGGATTTGACCGTCCCCAGCGAGCAGCCCAGAGCGGCGGCAATGCCCTCCAATGAATCATCCAGGTAAAAACGCAGATAAATGACCTGCTGGTGTTTGGCTGGCAATGCTTGAACGCACTTTCGCACGAGCACCGCCTGCTCGCGCAGTTGAACGGCCTGGTCCGGCAGGGCGGCGTGGTCGGGCAGATTGGTTTGTTTCTCAAATTCATCCTGATCCCGCGCGCCGGGCGTGGAAGCAGGCCGGAGACGATTTGCCCGGAGGACATTGCGGTAGCGATTCAACAGGATCGCGCAAAGCCAGGTGAAAAACTGGCAGCGCCCGTTGTAACGGTGCAAACCCTTCCACGCTTCCACCAGCGTGTCCTGAGCCAGGTCTTCGGCCCGCGTGGGGTTGCCACACAGCGCGACGGCCTGCCGCAACAGCCGGGTTCCGTGGACACGACAAATCTCGCCGAACGCCTCGGCGTCGCCGGCCCGGGCCTGGTCGAGAAGACTCCGCGTTTCTGGGATTTCGGTTTCCACGAACGTTGGACTCAGGCTGAACACATTTCAATTCTAGCCGAAAAACGGGGACAGTTCCATCGTGGAACTGCCCGCCACTTCAGTTTTTGCCGGCTGAATCATGGCTCGATTGCCTCACCAATATGCGGTCCATCTACGCGAAAGGGAGTTCCCTCCTTCTCGACAAAGATGAGCGCGCAGGGGAATCCGAGCCCGGTATAGGCGGATTTGAGTTCAAATCCACGATCCACCCCCTCGAACACAAAACGTTGGAAGGCAAAAGGGCCGTTTCCAAAAGGATCCGCCACGCTCCTGAATCCGGATTCTCCGTGCAGTTTGTATTCCACAGCGGCATGCACCATGGCCAACCACGCCTGACTTCTGAATTCCCGCCGTCGTGGTCCCTGCACCGGAATGGGAAAATGAGCTTGAACCAAAGGATTTTGAGATTTCTGAATTTCTGCGGCGAACCTTTGGATCTGGTCTTCATATTCCGGCAGCGGCGGCGTCATGATTTTGGCCAGACGCAAATATAGCGGTTCCGATTCACGGGCCAGTTTGAGGATGCCGTCACTCGTTCCGCCTGACGCGATCAAAAGTTGCTGCCAGATATTGGTATCCCGTTTTCCTTCCTCGTCATGATGATATACCAAAAATTCCTGTAACTCGTCATTTGTCCGAATGGCCTCCATCACTTTGGCATCGTTGTCTGGATTCTCCAGCTGCAATTTCCGGATTTTGTTCACCAACCAGTCAACGTGATTCAATTTCTCTGTCATGATGGCCGTGGCCACGGTGCCCCGAGGCGGAGCCGCGTCGAATCCATCCGCCAACTGATTCAAGGTCTCCGGTGAGAACTGGCCGAAATTCCCCGCCACCGTGGCACACTCGAGGGCTTCAACGGCCTGTTGTACCAGCGCACCAATCAAAGTGTCATCACGGGAGGCATTTCTTCCCAACACAAACGCCGCGAGCAAATCATCGCGCGCGCCGATTTGGTCACCATGCTGCAAATCCCACATCACGCGTGGTCGCGACGCCACGGCCACCGCCTTGATGAGGGCCAGATGCGGAAGCATCGTGCCCGGACCGGGACTCATATCAATGCCCCAATCGCAGGGTACTTTTTGTTGTGCCGCCTCCCGCACTAATTTGAATTCATTGTCATAGCCAGCGAGGATCTGGCCGAATCGTTCCGGGAGCTTTTGGCTTTGCCCTTCCTTTGAGTAAAAATAGTCCGCATCAGCATCGGACATGGGTTTTGGCGCCATAAGAAATGCCTGATAATAAAGCAGCGCCGGGTTGATGTTCGTGCGGAAATCCTCGCCGCGGACGGCCGGCAGGGTTAAAATCAGCAAAGCAAGGCAGATGAATGTTGTGATTTTCATAGTGGTTTTCGATTTTGCATCTGCCCATTAATAACGGGAGCACGCTAAAAGGTTCATTCTTTTGAGACCTTTTTCACCGGTTGTGGAGGGGACATTTCATTAGCACCGTGGCTTCAGCCCGGTGCGGAACGACATGAAACAACCTCGAACCGTTTCAACGGTTTGCCTTGTTGCGCCGAAGCCGTTGAAACGGCTTCGTCTTCTCTCCCGTCAGGAATCACCGGGCTAAAGCCACGGTGCTAATGTGACGGGCCATTTTGACTGTGAAATGAGCGGACTGAAACCGGCGGCCAACTTCAAACCCGGCTTAATTCCTGCCACAACAGCGCGCTCATCCGCTGGCCGTTTTCAAAACAGTCAAGGTCGAACTTTTCGTTCGGCGAATGGGCGTTGTCCTCGGGCAATCCGAGGCCCAGCAGCAACGTGTCCGCGCCGAGGACTTTTTTGAAATCGTTCACAATCGGGATGGAACCGCCTTCGCGCAACAACACCGGCTCGCGGTTGAATGCCTTGCGCAGCGCGCGCAACGCCGCCTGCGCTTGCGGACTTTTCGGTGAAACGAGATACGCCTCCGTGCCGTGGCCGTCTTCAATTTCCAAACGCACCGTCGGTGGACAGATTTTTTTGAGATGGAAGCAGACGATTTTGCGGATGCGGGCCGGTTTTTGATTCGGCACGAGACGACAGGTGATTTTGGCGCGCGCCCAGGCGGGCACGATGGTTTTGCCGCCCGTCCCTTGATAACCGCTCGTCAGGCCGTTGATTTCAAATGTCGGCCGGGCGCTGCGCTGTTCGAAGGGCGTGAACCCGCGCTCGCCAAAAAGTTTTTTCACGCCGATCAATTTTTGAAGTTCGCGGTCGGTGATCGGCAGGCGTTTGAATTGTTTGCGTTCGTAAGCCGAAAGCGGTGCGACGTCGTCGTAAAAACCGGGGATGGCGACGCGGCCGTTTTTATCGCGGAGTCTGGCCAGCAACTGGCTCAGGGCCATCGCCGGGTTGTCCAGCGCACCGCCAAAAATGCCGGAATGCAAATCACGCGCCGGGCCGCGCACCGTGATTTCAAAGGAGATGATGCCGCGCAGCGAATACGTCAGCGCGGGATGGTCCACGTCAGGCATGCCGGTGTCGGAAACGACGACGGCGTCGCAGATCAGTTCGCGCCGATGCAATTTGAGAAATTTCGCCAGGTTCGCGCTGCCGACTTCCTCTTCGCCTTCGATGGCGAACGTCAGGTCGCAGGGCAGGGGAGTCCCGGTTTTGAGATAGGCTTCGATGGCCTTGAGATGCGCGAAGTGCTGGCCTTTGTTGTCGCATGCGCCGCGGGCGAACAAGGAACGGCCTTGGATGCGCGGCGCGAACGGCGGCGATTTCCACAAGTCGAGCGGCTCCGGCGGCTGGACGTCGTAGTGGCCATAGACCATGAAGTGGGGTCGCCCGCCTTCGCTACGCTTCGGCGCGGCAAGCCGCGGAGTCTTGGCGAGCACGATGGGATGGCCATCGGTCGGGCAAACCCGCGCGTCGAGGCCGATGTGGCGGCAATGTTCCGCGAGCCATTCGGCGCACGCGAGCATGTCCTTTTTGTGCGGCGGCTGGGCGGAGACGCTGGGAAAACGCAGGAACGCGCACAACTCAGCCACAAACCGGGCCTGGTTGCGTTTCAAATAATTGAGCACGACTTGCATGGCGACCAGCTAACCCTCGAAACGTGCGTTTGCCAAGCAGAACCGTCTGGAATTAACAGATTAATTACTGTGACACCGTCATCTATCCCGCTGGATCTGCGCAGCAGTTTCAATCGGCTCTACAGTCTGGTCGTGGAGCCACTCAAAGGCGAGTCGTTGTATGCGGCTGACCTTGCTGCCTGCGTGGCCACTGCGCCGACAGTGTGATTTCCCTTCCGGACGAGCGTCTTGAGCATGCTTCGAACGGGATCACCCGGTTTGAACGCCTCGCTGGGTTGCGAAACTTCTGTCACCGCCAGGCTGCATGAATAATTTGACCTGCGCCGTCAAACCAGCACGCTCTGCAAGACGATCAGTGCCGTCCGATGAACTTGCTCCGATTGGGCTTCGAGAATGCGGTATTGCTCCGCCCAACCGTCCTTTGGCTGATTGCGTTCAAGCCAAACCGTTTTGAGGACACGCTCAGTGCGTTCGATTTGCAGCATCACCGACGCGAGAGATTCGCGACCGTGCGGGAGGTCAGAAATGTCGCCCACCGAGAATCGCCTGATGTGTTTGTTGCTGAAAACGGCCTGCAACAGCATGACCACGGTCTGCTCATAGGCATACCACCGCTGCCGCAGCATCTCAGACAAAAAGCCATGTCGAATGGCAAGGAACTCAGAACGGGGCCGTTCGGTGTGCTGGCGGATTTTCACGGCCTCTGACGGGAACCAGTTGTAGAGCAGAGTAAAAGTTCCGTAAACGTCGATCAGTTGCTTGGAATGGGTATGGTCCGTGGTGATCTCCCCGATGCACAGGTCCTGGTCCAGCTCCTGGGCAATCTTTGGAAGGTTGTGCAGCCGACCCAACACCTCCTTGCCGACGGGCGTGCCGTAATCAAAATCGCCGGGAATCAGCCAGTAAACGTCCTCGGTGGCGCCTTTCTCAAAAGCGGCCCCCAGCCCCGAATACCACATCTGGCAGGTATCCACGCACCACGCATCCAGAATATCCGAATGCCTGGCGATAATGGCCCGCCTGAAATCCAGAAACTGTTTGTTCCCTTCCATCGCGTAGTAAGTCTTGCGATCCATGACGGTGATCGGACGCGCGTATTTGTCCGTTTCCGTGTTCAGCTGTGCGATCAGTTGGTAGAGCTCTTCCAGATCGGAGTAATCGGCCGGCTGGTGGAAGGGATAAATGACGACCGGATGAATTTTGGCACTCTGCGCCGCCCCGGATTTTCTCCCGGACTCCTCCGGTCCAGTTCCTTTGGATGGCGTGGTGTTCTTCATAAGCTCAGAACCATCTACGCGGCAAGGCTTCCGTGCGTTCCACTCAGCCCGCCAAAACCGATTTTTGTCTGCGTCCGCTGTGAAATAGATTATCTTCCCTTCCTGCTTTCTGCAAGCTCCAAATCAGCCGCTCAATTGGGGATGCAACTTGGCACTGCTGCCGACTCCCTCTCCCCGCCAGAGCGCGGAGAGGGCTGGGACGAGGGGATTTGAGCTGAAAAATAACGGGCCTCCTCACCTCGGTCTTCGCCTGGCTTCGACCCGACAAGCCGGTCCTCTCCTCCTTTGGGCGAGGAGAGGGAGAAAAAATGGCGATGGTGCGAAGTTGTGCCCCTCAATTGGGGGCGCAGCTCAGTTTCTCGCAGGGTTGAATGAGGAGTGGAGAAGGGCAGGTGCCACGTTGGCCCGCTGACACGATTGGCTTGTCAGCGCGGGTAACCATGGCGTGTGAATTGTTGGCTTTTGCAGACAGGACATCTGCGCTACGCTTCAGGCCGTCAAATGAAAGTCACGCCAAAACAATTCCGCGTTCGCGAAGGCGAAAAGGTGAAACTCAAACGATGGCCGACGAAGGTGAAGCCATTTTACCAATCGAAGGAGGATTATCAAAAAATCCTCGCCGGCCACATCAAGGAATTGAGCGCGCTCCAAAGCCTGCTTTATGCCTCCAACCGCCATGCCGTCCTGCTGGTTTTCCAGGGAATGGATGCCGCCGGGAAAGACGGCGCCATCAAGTACGTGATGTCCGGCGTCAATCCGCAGGGTTGCGAAGTCTTCAGCTTCAAACTTCCCAGCGCCACGGAACTGGAGCACGATTTTCTCTGGCGCACGACGCGTTGCCTGCCTGAGCGCGGACGGATCGGCATTTTCAACCGTTCTTATTACGAGGAGGTGTTGGTGGTGCGGGTGCATCCGGAAATTCTCCGCGCCGAAAACCTCCCGGAGGACCTGCTGGAAGGGGACGGGATTTGGGAGAAGCGTTACCGTTCGATTGTGGACCTGGAAAAGCACCTGTATCGCAACGGCACGCGCATCGTCAAATTTTTCCTGCATCTTTCAAAAGACGAACAGCGCAAACGGTTCCTCGCCCGCATCGAGGACCCGGAGAAAAACTGGAAATTCAGCCGGTCGGACATCGAGGAGCGGAAGTTCTGGAAGGATTACGTCAAGGCGTATGAAGCCTGCCTGGGCGCTACCAGCACCGGGCACGCCCCGTGGCATGTCGTTCCCGCCGACGACAAGGAAAACGCCCGGCTGATCATTTCCCGAATCATCCTCGACAGGCTCAAGGAGTTGAAGATGAGCTATCCCAAGCCGGACCGGGAGCGGCGGCAGGAATTGCAATCGTTCCGCAAGCTGCTGGCGAAATAGAACCGGCCCATTGTCATGCCCGTCCTGATTGCCACCGCGAATTCCCGGGAGCCGGTCATTCTGGCGATTTTTGCCATCACCTACATCGGCATTGCGATGGGGCGCTTTCCCGGATTGAAGCTCAATCGCGCCGGCATCGCCCTGTTGGGCGCCATCGCCCTGATGATTTTTGGCGACGTTACCACGGCCAATGTCGTTTCCTACATCAACTGGCCGACCATTTTTTTGCTGTTCGGCTTTTTTGTCATCTCGGCGCAACTCCGGCTGTCGGGATTTTACGACAAGGTCGCCAATGGCATTTCCGCCCGTCTCGGTCATCCCGCGCGATTTATGCTGCTTTTGATGGCGGTGACCGGCGGCCTGTCTGCCTTCCTCAATCACGACATCGTCTGTTACGCCTTTACGCCCATCGTCGGCCTGGCGCTGTTGCGCAAACGCATTAATCCGGTTCCGTTTCTGATTGCCCTGGCGATTGCGAGCAACATAGGCGCGGCGGCGACGCTGATTGGGAATCCGCAGGACATGCTGATTGGCCAGGTCGCACACTTGAGTTTTGGCCATTACATGCTTTGGAGCAGCGTGCCAGTCCTCATTGCGATGGGCGCCGCCTACGGAATCATCTGGCTGATGTCGCATAAGAAGCTTCAGCCTTCGTCACCGGTCCAAAATGGATTGGATTGCCCAACCATTCCTTTCAACCGGCAGCACACCATCAAGGGGCTGGTCATTCTGGCGGTGGTCGTCGGTTTGTTTTTCTCGGGTGTGCCCAAGGAAATCATCGCGCTGGCCGCCGCCGGCATTCATCTGGCCAGCCACAAGTTTCGCACCGAAGATTTGCTGGGTCTGGTGGAGTGGCCCATTTTGATTCTGTTCATGGGATTGTTTGTTGTGGCCGGAGCATTTCAATCCACGGGCTGCGGGGACCAGGCCGTTCAATGGCTGGCCGGCAGCGGATTCAATCTCAACGCGCCGCACAATCTGGTTTTGACGACGGCTGTGCTGTCCAACCTCATCAACAACGCCGCGGCGGTGATATTTTTGCTCAAGGTCATCCCGCTTTCCGAGCCGGTCATGGCTTACATCCTGGCTTTAGCCAACAGTTTCGGCGGGAGTTTGATCATCATCGGCAGCGTGTCCAACATCATCGTCGTTCAACAAGCGCGGGAAATGGGGATTAACGTTTCCTTCTGGGACTTTGCCCGGTTGGGCATTCCGGTGACACTGGCCGCCCTGGCCGGCTTGATTGTCTGGGTGACACTGATGGCCGGTTGAAGTCCCTGCCCGTCGGCGGAGCGAATTACCGCCAATATCCCGGCGCCTGGTGCCAGCCGCGGTAGTCTCTCCACCAGTAACCGCTGAGCCAGACGGCGCGTGGATACGGTGGATAAGCCCAATGACCGCCCACCCAAAACCACCTGCCGTTCCACACCCATTCGCCGCTAATCCACACGTAACCCGGGCCGGGCGCCACGACGACGGTCTCTGCAAGCGGGGCCGGTGGGGGCGGGGCTGCCTGCACGACGGTGGCGCTCTGCGGCGGTGGCGCGGCCGTGGCGGTGTTTGGCGTGTTGATCATGTAATTGACCACCCGGTCGCTCACGCCGGAGTTGTGCAAATCAATAATGTCCGCCGCGCCCAAACGGAAAACGGTGTGCGAACTGATGATCTGGCTGATGATGACATCGTCGCTCACGCCCGCCCGGGTCATTGCCTTGATGTCGGCGATGCCCAACGGCTGGCCTTGCTCGACGCGCACATAAGTTTGCGGCGCTTGTGCGCGCAACCGGGCCTGTTGGTCCTGGTCCATCTGATGCCCGATCAAGCCGCCGGCAAGCGCGCCCGCCGCCGCGCCGATCAAGGCGCCCGCGCCACTATTGTTCGGCCCGCCAATCGCCGCGCCTGAAAGCGCGCCAACCGCGCCACCCACCAAAGCGCCGGTGCCGGTATTGTTCGGCGTGCCCTCCGGTGTTTGGCAACCGGTTGCCAACACGACCGACGCCGCCACCGCCAGAGTCAAAGGATGCCATTTCATAATTCGAGTCTCAATTCAACCGACACCAAACAATGCCCGTATATTCAAAAAAATCAACTTCGGCCTGACACCGGACAATTGACCGGTTGGGCTTGAAAATGTGCTTGCACAGGGAACGGAAGCGGTTATTTTGCCCGCGTCTGTGAGATAACTTGTCATTTCAGGTCATGGCAAATCTTCAAGTGAACTCGGTTCAGTGATGATTTGAAACCCGATGGTCGGGAACAGTCCGGAAAAACGGTTAGTCTTGAACAGCAAATCATCAAATATGAGCACGAAATTGTTTGTGGGAAATCTTTCCTTCAACACCACTGAAAATGACCTGCAGGAGGCGTTTGCCGCCCACGGCACGGTCGTCGAAGCCAACCTGATGATGGACCGGATGAGCGGCCGCTCGCGCGGCTTTGCCTTCGTCACGATGTCCACACCGGAGGAAGCGCAGAAGGCGATTCAGGCCATGAACGGCGCGACGCTGGGCGACCGCGCCCTGACGGTGAACATTGCCCGTCCGAAAGAGGAGCGACCGCGCGGTGACCGCGGGCCACGCCGCGACTTTGGCGGCGGCGGCGGCGGCGGACGCCGGGATCGCTACTAATCGTAGTTCGCAGTTTTGGCCGGGGCGACGTTCTTGATGGACGTTGCCCGATGGGACTCGGCACGCAGTCGATTTCCTCTTCTTCAAGCGTGCTGCGGTCGTTTCGTTTTAACCGGCAGCCGAATCCCATTTCCTTGATTGCGGAAACAGGCTGGAAATCTGTTCCATACTTCTCGAACAAAAAATCAACGATTTGAATTCGCCCCGGCGATTTGCTGCAGAAGTTCCTCGGCCTGGGCGCGCAGTTTTGCTTCAACCGTGGGCAGGAGCAGCGCGGTTAACGTGCGGCGCGCAGCTTCCGGGTCTTTGTTCCTTGCCTGTGCATCCGCCAGCGCGAGCAGGCAATATGGATTTTCCGGCTCCAATTGGACGGCCAGTTGCAGGTGCTGCACCGCCAGCGGCAGATTTCCGCCCCGCTCCGCCTCCAGGATGCCAAACAGTTCATGGGACGGCCCGAAGTTTGGCATCAGCACGATGGATTTCAGGAGCTCATCGTGGATTTCCGCCGCCGTTTCCCCGGACAGCGAACCCCGCCCGTCCTGGGCATCGGCAGCCAGCCGGAATTTTTCCCAGGCGTAAAGGTAATGCGCCAGATAACTGCTCGAACCGCGTTGCAATGCTTCCTTGAGTTCGCGCACCGCTTCATCGGATTGCCCGCGCCGGACGACGAGCAGTCCGAGTCCTTCGTAGGGCAGGGGACTGGCGGGCGCGAGTTTCTGCGCCTCTGTGAAATATTTTTGCGCGTCGTCGAGGCGGTTAATGCGGAACAGTTCGTCGCCCAGACGGAAATAATTTTCCACCGGCGTGAGATTGCGGCTGCTGAAGATTTTGGCTCTGGCAACGTTTTCCTGGAAATTGAGCTGAATCGGCGTGAATTGGCCGCGCGCCAGGTAGCGGTGCAGCTCGGATTCGACCGCCGGCAGGGTGGTTTGCGGTGAGTTGGTGAAGGCCTGCACGGGGGGTTGCCCTTCGCGCAGAAGCGTGGTGAAGTTTGCGAAGCGTGATTTGTATGCGGGATTGTCCCCGTCCACGAGGAAATGCGTGAGCAGCCACGATTCGGCATAGAAAATTCCCTGCCGCTCGCGCTCGTTGTATTGCGGCGAATCGTGCGTGACGGCGAAAAGTTCGGTCAACGGCGCGAGCGGTTCATGTGCAAGCAATTGCAGGTGATGGCCAATCGGCTGGGCGATGAGCGCGCTGTAACCGGTCGTTTCAAACGTGGAATATAACTCGGCCATGCCTTCCTTGAGCCACAGGGGCCAGATGCGGTCGTTGCGCCGGAACAACAGATGCGTGTATTCGTGAAAGACGACCGTCATGTCCATCCTGGCAGCGCCCGCGTCCGGCAGGGAGAGCACGATGAGATTTTCGTCGTTGCCGTGTTGGAAGAAGCCGGCGAGGTTTTCGGGTTGGCCGTGGTAGAGCGGCAGGAACGGTTTCATCGCCTCGTGGTCGGGAAAAGCCATCACCACAATCGGCGGCGAAGCGACCGCCTGCGAGCCGGCCAGAAGCGCATAGGCTTCGCAAAACTCCTCCAGTTGCCCGGCGACCTTGTTGACCTCCTGAGGCGTGCCGCAACTGTAGATGTTGAAATGCGCGGTGCGCGTCTCGAACCACTGCCTGCGCACGAGCGGAGTGTCAGTCGCATCGGCTGCTGCCGCCGGAGAAATTCCCGGCGCCAGCAGCGCGGCGAGAGTCCAAAACAGTTGACGATTCATGAACAAGATGACTTTAAGCGACTCCAGAACGAATGTCACCCGCCGTCATTGCATTTTCATGGCAAATTCCCGTTGCATCGTTCCACGGGTGGATCGGCCGCCACCATTTTTTTGAAACAAAACGGGGTGCTGCCGGGTTATGGAGTTGAGATATGAACCGATTTTATCTGAAACCCAAATTGAACCCGGTGTTCAAGGTGGCGCAGCCGTTGCCAATGCTGATGGCTGGTCCGGGACTTAAACACGCCGGACCGCTTCCATGCCGCTTTGCGGCTCCGGTGGCGTCGCCGGAAGACCGGTTGAATCTTCCGGCCGTGAGCTTGGATAAGAACAGCTGCAACCCGGCCAATGAACGGCCCCGGTATAATTCCTTATGCAAGAACTTTGCGTTCACCAGCCTTCCCCAGTTAGTATGAGTCTCGAACGGTCACGGCCTGGCCATGACAAATGCACAGCAGTTCGAGACTTTCATGCGAAACCACCAGAACATGGTATTTAGCACGGCTATGCGTTTGCTCGCCCGCCAGACTGACGCCGAAGATGTGGCCCAGGAAGTTTTCCTGCGTGCCTACGAGCGGTTCGATCAATTGCGCGACAGCCCGACGGCGGGCGGCTGGCTCAAAACCGTCGCCACCAATCTCAGTTTGAACCACCTTTCCCGCTACCGTTCGCGTTGGACTTTCTTTTCCGAGATTTTTAGCGGCAACCCCGACGCCGACGATGAGCCGGAGTTGGAATTTGCCGCCGAAGGCGACGCGGGCGAGGAACTGGCGGCGCGGGACCGGCACGCGCTGGTCGAGCAGGCCCTGCAGAAGCTGCCTCCGGCGCAACGGGTGCCCCTGGTGCTCTACCACCTCGAAGGACTGGGCTACGACGAAATCGCCCGTAAACTTGGCGTGTCGCTGGGGAAGGTGAAGACGGACATTTTCCGCGGCCGCGAAGCCCTGCGAAAGAAACTTCGTCTCACCCTGGAACCTGAAGGCAATCTGACTTGACCAACGCGCATGAATCCGGATTACGAAAAACGATTGGAAGCGGAAATCAGCCGCGAGTTGAAGGCCCTGCCGGAGCTGGCGGCGCCGCCGTCGCTGGCGAACCGCGTGATGACCGCGCTCGAGCAGCGCTGCCGGGTTCCCGCGTATCACCGTTCGTGGCAGACTTGGCCGGTGGTTTGGCAGGCCGCATCGTTCGCCGCGTTGCTGGCGCTGTTTGGCGGACTTTGCCTTGGCGGCTGGGAGTTGTCGCAGGCCAAGGCCACCACGCTGGCGCTGCACCGGGTGGGGGAGTGGCTTTCCGGACTCAACATGATCGGGAATACGCTCAATGTGCTGGTGAATGCGGCATTGCTCGCGCTGAAGAAACTCGGCACGGGCGTCATTGTCGCGGGCCTGGTCATCATGGGCCTGGGATACGCCATGTGCGTGGGGCTGGGCAGCATCTATTTCCGGCTCGCCTTCGCAAACCGTCAGGAATCCTGTTTATGAAAACAACAAAACGAAGCTGGTTGGTCTTATTAACGGTCGCCTGCGGCCTTTTGCTCGCGCCATGGGTAACGGCCCAGGAAACGGATGTCACCGTAGAACCGCAAAGTGCTGCACTGACGAACAACCCTGCCGGCGCACCAAGCCCCGCCGAAGCGGCGACTGCTGCGACCAACGAAGCCGCGGCGAATGAGGAAGGCGGAGGCGGAGGTCAGCCACAACCAATCGTAATGTTCGGCCAGGATGTGGAATTGAAAGCCGGAAATTCAGCGGAGGTGGTGGTGGTCTTCGGCGGCACGGCAAAAATTCACGGGAAAGTCCGGCAAGCCGTCGTAACGATCGGCGGCAGCTCAGAGGTGGATGGAGAAGTCGGCGACGCCGTGGTCGCGGTCATGGGCAATGTCCACTTGAAACCGGGGGCTAAAATTAACAAGGACGCCGTGGCAGTCATGGGCACGCTCACGGTGGATCCGGGAGTTAAGATAAGCGGTAACGCGGTGTCGGTCGGCGGCAAGCTCCATGTCGCGGACGGGGCAAAGGTCCATGGTGACAAGGTGAACGTGGGTTTGCCGATACCATTTATAAACGTTGATGGGCTGGGCAAATGGTTGAAGTATTGCGTGTTTGAATTGCGGCCGCTGGCGCCACGGGTCGGCTGGGTGTGGATCGTTGCGGGCGTGTTCTTCCTGCTTTACCTGTTCGTCGCGTCAGTCTTTCCACGGCCCGTGCAAGCTTGTGTGGACAATTTGACCCAGCGCCCTGCCACCACGTTCCTGATGGGGCTGCTGACGAAGTTGCTCGTGCCGGTGGTGGTTTTGATCCTGGCCATCACAGGGATCGGCTTAATCGTCGTGCCGTTCTTGTTGGCGGCCTTGTTCTTCGGCGCGGTGGTGGGTAAAGTTGCGGTTCTGGAATGGCTCGGCCTGAAACTGGGACGGCCCTTGGGAAGCGGCTTTCAAAAGCCCCTGGTGGCATTTCTGATCGGCACAATCCTCCTCACATTGCTTTACCTGATTCCCATTCTTGGTCTGCTGGCCTACATCATCTTTAGCACTTGGGGGTTGGGTTGCGCCGTCACAGCCACCTTCAGCAGGACGCGCCGGGAGATGCCGGAGAAACCAATCGCTCCGCCCCCGGTTTATGGAATACCTTCTTTCCTGGCGACGGCCGCCCCGGTGCCGACCGCCAGTGCGCCAGGCATTCCTCCCGGTATCGTTCCAACCGGATCGGTGTCGGGCGCGACGGAATCCCCGGGTGTTCCGGGCAATCCACCGCCCGCCACGCCTCAAGCCCAAACGGGCGCCGGCGCACCGCCCGCCGCGCCGGCGGTCTTTCCACCCGTGTTGTCCTGTCCCCGGGCCGGCTTTTGGGAGCGCATGGGTGCGGCGTTTCTAGATATGGTGGTTCTGTGTTTTATCGCCGGGATGGCGCACACGCCACTCCTGTTTTTGCTGTCGTTTCCGGGCACCCCGCCGATCTTTTTTATTGTCGCCCTGGCTTACTTTGCCGGCATGTGGGCGTGGCGGGGAACGACCATCGGCGGCATTGTGCTGCGGTTGCAGGTGGTGCGTCAGGACGGCGGACCGCTCACCTTCCTTGTGGCGCTCGTGCGCGGACTGGCGGCAGCCCTTTCCGCCTTCGTGCTTTTCCTCGGCTTCTTCTGGATCGGGTGGGACCGCGATAAACAGGGCTGGCACGATAAAATCGCCGGGACAATCGTGGTCCGGCTGCCGCGCTCAACGCCGCTGGTGTGTCTTTGACAAGCAACGCGCGCGCTACACATTAAAGCGATTTGAGGCGCAAGCAGAAAATCGCACCTGACAAAGCGAAGAAGGAATCGAGGTTGGTTTCACGAGCCGGGCCGGAAAATTGGCCCGGCTTTTTAGTTTCCAAACTCTTCAAACGTGCCTCATCTTTTGCGTTGGAATTTATGCTTCCTCGACGTATCCAGTGGAGTGAGTGTTTACGCCCGCCCTCACCTTTTATCCTCTCCCCTCCGTCTTCGCTGCGCTTCGACGCGATCGCGCCGAAACCAAAGGCGAAGGCGGACAGGAGAGGAAATGGCTTTCGATTGTGTCTGGTTTTGCGGATGAGCGTCCAGCCGATCCAGCCGTATACATTTTCCGAGGAACGGCGAACGATTCTTCCTCTCCTGGGGGACAGGGCCACCCGTCCTCCGTAGCAATACTGCGGAGGGTGGAGGGTGAGGGCGGAGGTCATCCAAACCGTCGGCGGCAAAGGTTACGACGGCTTTGCCATCGCATTGGTAATGGAATAGGGAAATTACCGGAGCAGCGTCCCTGCCAGGAATTACTTTTGAATTCATGCCCATCGGTGTTTACCCGCCTGTCCTCCGTATTCCCGCGAGGCAGGACGAAGGATGATTGGTAAGGACGCCGCGCTGAGACTGTTTCAAAACGATTTCTCGTCGGAGGGGCGAGTTACACGAGTCCCCAATTTCAAAGGCGTTGTATGAGTCAGGGGCTCGTATAATTCGCCCCTCCGATATACTATTGAGACAGCCTCCGCTGCGGCGTCCGGACAGCGCAGCCCGTCCTGCATAGCAGCACTGCGGAGGGTGGACGCGCTTTCCCCACCTTCAAATTGATACCACATGCGATTTAGCTGGCCTAGCGGACTGTTCTGGTACAGGATAGGTCATGAGAAAAAGCAAGTTGGGCCGCCGCTTTCGCCCGCAACCACTGGAAGCGGGTCAAGTCTGGCACATGCCCGAAGCCCATCTCCGGGTTGGAATGGTTGGCAAATTGCTGGTGCATTACAAACTGGGCAAACCGAACGCCGTCCGGGTCGCCAATTCCTGCAGTGGCATATCCACCGTCGAAAAATATCTGAAGGATCACAAGGCCGTCCTGGTTTAAGCCTGGTCGCCAGGGTCGGAACAGGGCAATTGCCGCAGCGGCGTCCCTGCCGAGGATTGATTTTGAATCTGTGTCAATTCCTGCAATCCGTGTCAACCCGTTCTGCCTGTCCGGCAAATTTCCTTTTCTCCCATCGGCGGGTGGCTATGATTGCGGCATGAATGCGGACAAGACCACGAAATGCTCCGAGTGCGGCAACTCGGTCGCTGAAACCGACCAGTTCTGTTCGAAATGTTTTGCCCGGCTCGAACCGCCCGGCCTGTGGCGGAAATTACTTTCCCTCTTCCAGTTTGCGGGCAAATCCAAACCGCGCATCGTGAACCTCAAAAAGACGGTGACGATCAAGACGGTGGGTGAGGATGGCAAAACCCACGAGTATCATTCCCTGGATGAGGTGCCGCCGGGAATGCGGGCGGAAATTGAAAAGCTGGAGTCGGAAGTGATGAACACAAAGGGCGACTCCTTGTCCCTCACGGAGACTTCACCGACGGGGAATACGCTCACGTCGGGAATAATCAAAAAGAAATGCATTTCCGTGTTCAAGATCAAGGACGCTTCGGGAAACGAGCGCATTTACCATTCGCTCGATGAAATGCCGCCGGACATCCGGGCGCGGGTCGAGCGTGCCCAAAAGAAAATGGATTAATACCAATTCCCCGTGGGAATCGGCACTTTGGCAGGGCGCGTCACTCCGTGCGCGCCGCAATGGTTGTGCGGATGAGCGGCAGGCAGAGGACTGCCCCCTACCGAGGTTTGTTCCGGCTGTCATTGAGAAATTGTCTCAGTGGCCGCGCGGCCCGCGGCCGCAATCACCCTGCCGGCGCCAGGAAACCAACCGATGACTCGTTCCAGTTCGCCTTCGCCAACAAACCGGGCGCACGGTCCTCCGAAACAGCGGACTGACGAATTTCCGGGGACACAGATTGGAGCGGCCAGAACGAGTGGAGCGTATCGGCAAGCGCCATGAAGTCGTGGACCAGCTGGCTGCGGCGGTCCAGGAGCGTTTGCCTGAATTGTTCCAGACTTGACGAAACCTCGGGGCGAAGTGCCGTGTAACCGGCCAGAAATCCGAGCAACACCTTCACATCCTGGATGCTGCCCATGACCTGTTGATACTCGGCCATCGCGGAAAGCTGAACTTCGGAGGGGCGGCCGACCGTGGCGGGCAGCGATTCGACCACGTAACGGAATTTTTTATAGGCAATCCGCACGCGATGGACCGTGGAAACGTCGTCGCGACTGATGGCGCGGGCGTGCTGCACCACTTCATCGAAGGCCTGTTGCGTCGCCCGGATGATTGAATCACCCAACACCGACTTGGCAGCGAGGCGGGCGGCGGGATTCTTCAGCTCAGCTTGAAGCGCTTCCAGCCGCCGGCGCAGTTTCCCCGTTTTGAATCCGGCCACGAACCGGGAAGCCGATCGAATCAACTCCTGCTCCCGCCGGCCAAGTTCAATCCACAAGCCGCCCACTTCAGGGTGCCGGGACAGTTCAGCCCTGAGTGCGAGCTTCTGCACCTGCACATCCCGCAAGTCGCCCAGCGACTTGAGCAGGCGCTTCAACGACCGCAGCACCGCATGCAAGCCCGCCGGCGACATCGCCACCTCAACCAGCACGAGCCGCGCGATCAACCTGCGACAATGCACGCGGGCATCATGAACCGCCTCGGCGGAAAACTCGCGCCGGCATCGTCGGACCATTTTTTCCAGCTTCGCATATTGCTCGGCCACCGCGTCGGACAATTCGAAGCTGATCAAAAAGTTGCGAGGCGCTATGCCCAGGGCAAAGACCATCCGCTCAATCCCGAGCTGTGCGAGCGAAGGTCGTGGCGAAGCGCGGAGGCAATTCCCGGCCTCGCCGTCACGTGCGGCAGCCGGTGACGCGAGATTCCCGACGGTCCTGACCGAACCGGTTCCGGATTTTCGTTGTTCGAGCGGCATCATGCTGTCTGGGTGGCGGGAGCGCGCGGGTTGCGGGCGTGCATTGCGCTACAATCTCCAAAAGTGTTGTTTTCCTGAATAAATTTTTTCGCGAAGGATCACAACTCCTTGCTGTAGCGCAGGTTTCCAAAGCTGCTGTGTCGCCGATTTCCATATCGGCAGACCTTCGGACGCGGTGGGCCCGGCGGGTTGTGAAACCCGCGACCAGCCCCGAACGCCTTCGGGGTACACAGACTTGGAAGTCTGCGCTACTTTGGTTGCGGCTCCGCCGCGCTGGGGGTAAACGAGGTTCAAGCCGAGGCGGCCGTTGGCCCGGTATCTTTCCTGATCTCGTCTGGCAGGGCCGCAGGCTCGAAATTTGCAGTGGCGGGACGGTGCTCTACATTTCCGGCCTCAGGCTTCCCTGCCGAGGCGGCTTTTTGGAGTATCTGGGCCAGGTCCCGAATCGCGTGGTCCAGGCAGGCCTGCAAATCGCCTTGGGCCCGTCTGGCTTCTTTGCCGGCGCGTTTGGCTGACTCTTTGGCCCGCTTATACGCCTTGCGTACGCGCTTCATTTCTTTCCGGAGACGACGCGCCTCCTCCTCCGCCGCCTTCGCGTCGTGATCCGTTTCCTGGGCCAGCATGGCCCGCCGCCGGAGTTCTTCATCCCGGTTGAAGCCCGCGGAGATTGTCTTTTGCTCGGCCATAACTGTCGTCCTCTTCCCGACCCAATGCGCTCCCACGGCAGCTCAACTTCGTTGGCTGCACGATTTGCGTTCATCGGCCCTCTGGGTCGGTGTCGTAACACAAACGTAGCCAAAAGGGCATAATGCGCAAGTTCTTTAAACCTGTGGGTTGTGTGTCAGTTTGAAGGTAGGGACAGCGCGCCGCCCTGTCCGGACGTCGCAGCGCGGCGTCACCAAATGTAAACAACTCCCTCTCCCCGCCAAAGCGGGGAGAGCGCCGGGGTGAGGGGATTTAAGAGCGCCTGTCGCGCCGTAGCCCGGCAAAGGCTGGTCCCTGCGAGCCGGCGTTAGCGCGCCAAAGCAAAGCGGCGGCGGCTCGTCAGTAGCCTCGCCTCACCCAAATCGAGTCACCACCCCATTCCGGGCTTCACTTCACGCGGCAAATGTGCTAACTTGTCGCCGTTCGAATGCAACATCGAATCAAATTTGAAATAAAAACTGTCCGAAGCAACGGGCCGCTTCCTAATTACACGGACCTGGTATGGGTTCAGTGTCAGCGATACCGGTGTCTGGCCTATCTGGATGCAACCGGCAAATGGATAAATTTCTATACCGGCAAAAAAATACCGGATTTCGTCAAAGTGATCGGCTGACGGTTGGCCGACCGGACAGAGATGTCATCGCCTGCCATTACGCGGGTTCGTTGACGGATGCCATGCCGGGGCTGGTTGAAAAAGCCGGCCCTGACGTTGTTCCAGGAGTTTGGCGCTGCGCGAGCCGTGGAGATAATAAAACGCTTTGAGTGTGGCGGGTTTGGCTTTTTGGACGGCTTGCAGGCTGGACCATTTGAGCAGGAAGCGGGTGGCCAGGGGCCGCCACAGATCCTCGCCGCAGAGCACGAGGGCCTGCGGAAAGTAGACGGGTCAGTCCTCACTATTGACACAAAACGCAACTTTGGGCCATATTCGGGCTGATGCCACGCAAACTGCGATTGGAATATGAAGGAGCGATCTATCATGTGATGAGCCGTGGCGACCGGCG